>Ga0209333_1000168_pt1 | contig 37884 bp, 30 predicted proteins | sample BlaSpr_A8_OM2_O3_FD_187982 | JGI IMG/M metagenome (GOLD analysis project Ga0209333, IMG submission 187982) | Forest soil microbial communities from Thunder Bay, Ontario, Canada - Black Spruce, Ontario site 2_A8_OM2_O3 (SPAdes) (version 2) | ecosystem: Environmental > Terrestrial > Soil > Boreal... | reverse complement strand
CGGGCGTTTGGCCGATCAGGGCGCAATGGGCGAGGGCCAGGGTGCGGCGGAATTCTTCGAGTTGCAGATTTACGTTGAAACCGGGGATGGATTCCAGTTTGTCGAGCGTGCCGCCGGTGTGGCCGAGGCCGCGGCCACTGATCATGGGGACGTAGAGGCCGGCCGCGGCGACGATGGGAGCGATTACGAGAGAAGTTTTGTCGCCGACGCCGCCGGTGGAGTGCTTGTCAACTTTGGGCGCGGGAAGATCGGACCAGTCGAGCACCTCGCCGGAATTGAGCATGGATTCGGTAAGGGCGGCTAGCTCGGCGCGGGTCATGCCGCGCCAGAGGACGGCCATTAGGAAGGCGGCTAACTGATAATCGGGGACGCGGTCGTTGGCTGCGCCTTCAATGAGAAATGCGATTTCTTCGCGGGAAAGTTCCGCGGCATCGCGTTTCTTGCGAATGATGTCAACAGCGCGCATGAAGGAGGTTGGGCCACGCTAGCATCGCGGCGTGTGGGGCGTCAATCGTTGTGCACGATTCGATGTGCGATTTGCGCGGACGGCCTTGGTCGCAACGTTGCTCGCGGCACTCGCGATTTGTGGCGCGACATCGGCGAGGCAAGCCTCGCCTAAGAAAAGGCGGGCCCTTCTGCCCCGATACAATCGGGGCCTGAGGACAAGCAAGCCGCCGCACTCCAAGATGGCGGCACGGCATATCGCGACGATCGAGTCACGCTACAGCTTGCTATTTGCGCGAGTGGCGATTTCGGCCATCATTAGCTGCATTTCGGCGTGGATGTGGCCGTTGGTGACGAGCAGATCCGGGCCGCCGGGGTGATAGGGGCCGCCGCTGAGATCGGTGACTTTGCCGCCTGCTTCGGTGACGATGAGGATGCCGGCGGCGGTGTCCCAGGATTTGAGGCCAAATTCCCAGAAGGCTTCGAAGCGGCCGCAGGCGACGGAGCAGAGATCGAGGGCGGCCGAGCCATCGCGGCGGACGCCGTGGGAATTTAGCGTGAAGTGCCAGTAGTAATGGATATTGAGGTTGTCGCCGCGTTTGTGCGTGGGAAAACCGGTGGCGACGAGACTGACGGCCATGCGCTGGGCACTGGAAACGTGGATCGGTTTTTGGTTTAGAAACGCGCCTTGGCCGCGCGCGGCGGAAAACAGTTCATCGGCGATGGAATTGAAGACCACTCCGACCAGCGGCACGCCGTCGTCTAGCAGCGCGATGGAGACGGCAAAGCAGGGATAGCCGTGGGCGAAGTTCGTGGTGCCGTCGAGCGGGTCTACGTGCCATTCGTAACGGGAGGCAGCGGTTGCGCCGCTGGAGCCTTCTTCGGCGACGATGCGATGATCGGGAAATTCGCGGCGCAAGCGGCCGACGACGATGGCTTCGGAGCGTTTGTCCGTTTCGGTGACCAGGTCCACGTCACCTTTATAGGAAATCTTCTGCGGGCGGCTGTGTTCGGCGAGCACTACGGCACCGGCTTCACGCGCGGCGGCGATGGCAACATCGAGGAATTGGTTCATCGGATTATTGTTGCGCCACTCCGGCGGTGAAATATTCCCTGCGATAGCGCACGTTGTCTCCGGTGTTTACCTTGACCACCACGTGACGGTCGCTGCCGGGCGGCGGCGTGGGACTGGGGTAGTAGCCGAGGAGATATTGGGTGCGCAGCTCTTGATTGATGCGGTCGAAGATCGCGCCGAGTTCGCTGAGATTGGTCGGATAGTACATCGCGCCGCCGACGCTATCGGTGATGGTGGAGATGGCGTGTTCGCCCGCGGTGTTCCAGCCGGCGTCGGATTTCATTTCGCGCACGACGACAGTATAAAGCAAGATGTTTGCCGCAATCGCGGCACGGCGCGCGTCTTCAAATTTCGAGACGCTGGTGGTTTCTCCGGCATCGGTGATGAGCACGAGCGCGCGGCGGCGGTCGGCGCCTTGGCGGCGGACGGCTTGCGAGCCGAGCACTACTGCGTCGTAGAGCGAAGTGCCCATGTCCGGGCTGGTGTCCACGCGGTGCACGGCGCTATCCAACTGTTTGAGATCAGCGGAAAAATTGGAGAGCTGCACCACATCGGCTGCAAAAGAAAAAACGGAGAGGCGGTCGTCGGGACGAACCACTTCCTCAATAAAATGCGCTGCAGCTTCGCGTTCGATTTTTAATTCGATCGCAGCGGAGCCGCTGGCGTCGAGCATCAGGGCTAGATCCAGCGGGCGATTGGTTTGCGGTTCGAAGCGCACGATTTTCTGCGCGATTCCCTCTTCGGTGAGTTGGAAGGCGGTTTGGGGGAGGCCGATGACTGGCTCGCCTTTGTCGTCGGTGACGCTGACGAGAATGCTGACGAGGTCTGTCTGCACGCGGATTGGGCCTTTTTGGCGTTGTTGTTGTTGCTGCGGTGGATTGGACGTTCGTGCGTGCGCGAATGCGGCGACACCCGCTAGCGCCAAGGTGCAAAGCGTGGCGATGGCTCGTTTCATCTAAAAGGTAGATTCTTCGGAGGCGGAATTGGGTGGCTGGGGAACGGGTTCGCCTTCGGCCCAGACGGCGCCGCCGACGAAGAATTCCTTTTTCCAGATGGGTACGGTGCGTTTCAGAGTGTCAATGGCGTAACGGCAAGCGTCGAAGGCGGCGGCGCGGTGCGGGGCGCTGACCGCGATGAAAATGCTGGTGTCGCCGACTTCGAGGCGGCCGAGGCGGTGCACGATCGCAAGGTGATGGATTGCGAAGCGAGCGTGAATGTGCGCGGCGATTTCGCGCAGCTTGGTGTAGGCCATGGGCTCGTAGGCTTCGTACTCGAGATAGAGGGTGCGCTGGCCTTTGAAATTGTTGCGCACGAAGCCGTCGAAGATCACGGCGGCGCCATCTTCGAAGGCCTTGAGGTTGAGCAAAATTTCGCGTGGTTGGATGGGTTCGCGCACCAGAAGAATGATGTCGCTGTTGATGGCGGTCTGCTGGCCACCACTTACGGGCGGGAGGAAGGCAACCTCGTCACCTGGTGCGAGCGAGGCGCGCCACTCTGCATACTCCTGGTTCACGGAGGCGGCGACCGACGGGCGAAATTCTGAGAGGCGGGGGAAGCGGCGCGCGTAACGTTCGTAGAGGTCTTCGACGCGGGCGCCTTCGGAAAGCTCGGCGTCTTCTTGCGAGACACCCGCGATGTCTTTCAGTTGGCCGAAAAATAGAACGCGAACGCGCATCGTCTCTATTCTACCGTGGAGGCGGGTGCAACGCGAATTTGGGCGGGTGGAGCGAACCGATGTGAAAGAGCGAAATTCACGGAACTGCTGTGGCGCCCCGCTACGGCGTCGTGGGCATGTTGACGCTTGGGCAAGCTGGGGCGCAGCAAGCAGCGCCCCTAGCAACCATTCACGCAGCCGACGCCGCCGACGTGCACGTGAATACGCGCGACGGGGGCAGCGACAAAGTCGGCTCCCTCCGTTCGCGTTCCTCTCAGCCCGTAGAAATTCGGACTGCTAGAACGTCAGCTTCATTCCGAACTCAATGGTACGCGGGGCGCCGAGGGCGAATACGCCGGTGCCCACACCAACGCGGACGGAGTTGGCGTCGGCGTAGGTGGTGCCGTTGAGTGAGCCGGCGCCGCCGGTCAAGATGCCGCTGAGAACGTTGCCGGGAATGTTGAAGTTCGCGAAATTGAACAAGTTGTAAAAACTGACGCTGGGTTCGAACGACAGTTCCCTCTCGCGTACGTTTACCTTGCCGATCCAGGTCAGGCTCGCGTCGAAGGTTTTCAGCCAGGTCAGTCCTACCTCTCCGGGAACGACGGGCGATAGGGCGGGAGCTACTCCGCCGAGCGCCTGGAGCTGGCTTGCTGTGAACAAGCCATTGTTGATGAGCACGGTGCCGGCGGGAGTGGGATTATTCGCGACGGTGTTGTTGTAATTGTTTACGACATTCGGCAGGTCGCCCAAGGAGACGCCGCGCATGAAGGAACCTTGTTTCGTGCCGGGAATGGGATCGCCGGTGGTTCCGTCGCCATTGAAGTCGGTGGCAAAGATTTCACCCGCACCATTGCCCGTAACCGGCACTGCGAGCGCGCTGGCGAGAGGGCTATCGAAATGGAAAATGGTGCCGAGCCGGAAATGTCCCGGCAAGTCTGCGTACCCACCGAAGGAAAATTGATGAGTGCGGTCAAGAGCGGAGGGTCCGCTGAAACCGCAGGGATGATTGTTGTCGATGGTGGGATTGACGAAGTCCTGATCGGCCGCTGCGGGAGAGGTGCCCGCGGAAGTGGAGAGCGCCGCGCCGCAATTGGTGAAGCGCGACAGTGAGTATGCGAATTGGAAGTTCAGGTATTTGACGCCGCGAAAGGGGCTCTTCACATTGTCAACGAGCTTCACGTCCAAGGCGTTGTAAACCGAGCGGCCTATGGGCTGCAGGAAGGTTACGAGCCCCAGATCCGGGTTAATGCCGGTGAAGGCACAGGGATAGCTGGTACCCAGTCCAGACTCGCAACCGCTGATTCCCAGGTCCGCCGCGGAATCAAGACCGAAGCCGCCAAAGTCTGACATGGTAGCGGGTCCAGCCGGACTCCCTCCGGATGCAGGATGCAAACCGGGACAGGCTGCGATGGCGGCATCGATGGTTGGTACGCCGCAAGCACTGAGCGTGGCGGCGATAGCTTGCTGCGCGGCGGATTTATTGAAGAACCGAGTATCGCCACTGTGATTCAGGTCAACGCCGATCAGATAGTGCAGAGCCACGTTGCGGAGATAGTCCACGCTGAGAACCATACCGGGACGCAGTTCTCTTTGTATGCCCGCGTTCATTTGGATTGAGTAAGGAGTCCTGTAGTTAGGTGCCAGCGCGCCTAGAAATATCCCGGATCCGCTCGAAATCAGATTGGGAATGAATGACGGGTTCGGCGCCTGACTGCCGACGGCGGCAGACGCCGCCTGGTAGGTGGTCTGGAAGCTGGCGACGCATTGCGCAGCGGTAACCCCGCTGCAGGTGCCAGCGCTGGGTCCCAGTGTGGCGCCGATCAGCGAGCTGCAGATAACACCGGCGGTAGTGGAGCTACCCCCCAGAAATTCAAGATTGGGCGGGCCGCCAGCCACGGAGAACGGAACCCCCGCGCCGGTGCCGCTGAAGCAAGCACCGGGATTGGCCAGGAAGGCGCCACTTGCTAGCCGTTCGGGACGATCGAACTCGGCGTTGTTCCAGATGGCATTCTCATAGAAGACGCCGATGCCAGCGCGGATTACGGTCTTTGAGTCGTTACGCGGATCCCAGGCAATCCCCAACTGGGGCCCAAAGTTGTGGTTCGGCTGCCTTACCGGGTTGGCTAAGCCAGGCATGACGGCGTTGAGCTCAGTCGCCGCAGTACCAGTGAAGCCGGGGAGGTCGCTGTCCGTGCGTCCGGTATCGCGGACGTAACGCACGCCATAGGTGATGTTGAGATTCGGCTTAATCTTCCAGCTATCGCCGACGTAGAGGCCGATGCGATTGTCGGGAGGCGTGCCGCTGCAGGGCGCTTTGAATGCGGGAATTTCCGTGTCGCATTCTTCCCCGTTGCCGAGGGTAACATTGTCCACGGGATAGTTAAGCGGGCAGGCGGCTCCTTGCATTGCTGGCCCACCGGGACACGTGAACGGGCCACTGGCCGCAGCGGCGATTTCGTCAGTGCTGCCAATCGGGCTGACGTTGGGAGTAATGGCGCTGAAGGAGAATAGGCCGCCGCCGCGGAGGCGATTGTAGGAGACGCCGTAGCGGAGGATATGCGAGCCGAGCAGCTTGCTGCCGTCATATTTGATCTGGCGATCGGTCTGGAAGGTTTGCTGCGGCGCGAGGAAATTTGGACCGGTGAGGAAGCCGAAGCTGGTGAAATTCAAACTGACCGGGAAATTCGCGAAGGGCAGGTTCGAGCCGAGAACTGTGTCTCCTAGGTTATTGATGAATTTCAGGTATTCAAAACGGAAACTGTGAGTGAAGCCGCCCGTGGTGAAATCCGCGCCGATTACGTGCGTGCGGGTGTAGTTCTTATCTTGAAACGGCTGAAAACCAATGGTGCCGCCGGTGGCCACCGCTCTGCTGTCAAAATAGCTGAAGCGATAAAACATGCGAACATTTTTAAAGAGATTGACATCCATGCGGGCGTCGTAATCGGTTTCGCGGAACGGAGTGCCGGTGTTTCCGGCATAGACGTCGAACGGTGGGGCGGGCACGATCGGCGCTGCGAGGTTCTGGTTGGTGTGTTCGGCATCCAGAAAGAAGAAGACTTTGTCTTTGAGGATCGGGCCGCCGAAATTGCCGCCGTCTTGATTGCGTTGATAGGGTGAGGGCGGGCCGGGAAGCGCGGCGGCGAGATCACTGTCACGAAACAATGCGAACCCTTCGCCGTGATAGTTATTGGATCCGGAGCGGGTGGTGACGTTCACGGCGCCGGAGGAGGTGAGTTCGTTCGAAAGATCCAAAGTGGATTGGCTGATTTGAAATTCGTCAATCGCGCTGGCGGGAATATTTTCGGTGGTGGTGCCGACGGTTTCGTCGCTGACGTCCACGCCGTCCACTTCGATGCGCGCGGAGCGTCCAAACCGGCCACCGACGGAAATGGAAGAGAAGCCAACTTTGGTGGGATCGAAATCGGCGCCATCTTGAATTTGCACACCCGGTTCCAACTGCGCCAGGTCCAGAAAGTTTCGCCCGTTGACCGGGAGGTTTTCGATCTGCTCCTTATTCAAGACTCCCTGGACGCTGGGCTGCTCGGTATTGACTGCGACGGATTGCTCGGCAACCGTGACGACGGTGTTAGCCGCGCCCACCTGGAGACTGAGATTGATACCCGAGACGACGCCGACTTTCACCACCACGCCCTCTTCGGTGGTCTTAAATCCCGCGGCTTCGGCGCGAACGGAATAGTCTCCGGGCACGAGCGCGCCTGAGTTGTATGTGCCGGCCGAGGAAGTGGTGACATGCAGGGCCTGGCCAGTATCTTTGTTGGTGATGGTGACCTTGGCGCCCGACACTACCGCGCCGCTAGGGTCGGTGAGCGTGCCCTGGATACTCCCAGTCGCGGTGGTGCTTTGCGCACTCAGCGGAGTGGCTATCCATAAAACGAGAACCGCTACTATGAAAATTGGAATAAGCCTTGCGAGGGGAGTACGCCGATGCGAGATCATGTCACGCTCCTGACGGGCTATCTGACTGTTTACTCGGCCTTTACGTAACGTACAGCGACAAGTTACACAACCATCAAAAAGTGGGGCTGCAAACGGATTGCCAGAGACCGCGGCAATCACAGCGGGCAAATCGGTGAGCCGAATTATTTTTTATCTGCGGCCGGGCCGGCTGGCACGAGCACGTTGGTCTCGATTCCCGAGGCTTGGCCCTGGCCGTGATACACGTGCTGAGTGGCCTTTACGAAGTCGGACGGTTTCGCATCCGGGATATTCAGGAAGGTTTGCGGATTGCGATCGGTGAGCGGGAACCAGGTGCTTTGGATTTGCACCATGATGCGATGGCCGCGGCGAAAAGTGTGGTTCACGTCCTGCATTGCGAAGGTCACTTCTTCTACTTTGCCGGGCGTGAACGGTTCAGGAGTTTCAAAACTATGGCGGAATTTTCCACGGAACGGTTCTCCGCGAACCAGCTGCTCATATCCGCCCATGGTGAAGGGCGGGGCCGCCACATCGGTCAGCGGTTTGCCTTTATCTTCCGGGCGCGGATCGTCTAATTTGCTCTGGGGATAATCGGGCGGATAGACATCGATCAGCTTTACGTCCCAATCTGAATCCGTGCCGCTGGTGGAGACAAAAAGGCGCGGGGACACCGGTCCTACAATCGTCACATCCTCTTGGAGCACGTCGGTCTGATAGGTGAGCACGTCCGGCCGGGTCGCGGCGAAGCGCTGGTCCGATAGCATGTATTCCTGAGGCACTTCTTGCGCCACGTAGTTTACGAAGGGGACCGGCTTGGCGGGATCACTCACGTATTCGTCGAACGCAGCCGACTGGTCTTTCGGCGGGTCAAAGGACAAAACGCCGTTGGGGTGAAAATAGAGCGTCTTGGATTCCGTGTTTTTTGGCGGCCATGAAGGATACTGCCGCCATACGTTCGTGCCCGTCTCAAACACATAGGCTTTCGGCAACTTCGCGTTGCCGCCCCCTTTCAAGTGCTCTTCGAAAAACGGGAACAGGATGTTCTTGCGATAGTAGTCTGCGGTGTTCGCCGCAAAACTGACGCGGCCCAGGTGGTCTCCATCGTAGCGCGCCCAGCCGCCGTGCACCCACGGGCCCACCACCAAGGCATTGAAGATTTCCGGGTCGTCGCGGTCGATCGCATGAAACAAGGTGAAGGGGCCTTGCAAGTCTTCGGCGTCAAACCAGCCGCCGACGGTGAGGACGGCGCAGTGAATATTTTTCGTGTGCGCCGCGAGGTTGCGCGCTTTCCAATAATCGTCGTACGTATCGTGATGGACCTGATCGAGCCAGAGCCATTGCTGAGGGCCCAGCAAACTGCTTAGGTTTTGCAGCGTGCCCGCTTTGAGAAAAAATTCGTAGCCATCTGGGGTGCCGAAATCGAAGGGCACGCGGACTTTTGGCGGCGGTTGCGGATTCGTTTGCGGCTGGAAAAAAGCGTAGAACCCAAAATTTGCGGCGAGCATGAAGGCGCCGCCGTGGTAGGCGTCGTCGCCCTTGAACAGATCGGTCATGGGCGCCTGAGGCGATGCGGCTTTCAATGCTGGGTGAGAGTCAATCATGCTGGCCGAAGTGAAAAATCCCGGATAGGAAATTCCCCAGATACCGGCCTTGCCATTGTTGTTGGGCACGTTTTTCAAGAGCCATTCGATGGTGTCGTATAGGTCGCTGCTGTCGTCCACGTCCTGGTTCGATTTCTTATTGTCAATGTGCGGGCGCATCTCGACGAAGGTGCCTTCGGACATGTAGCGACCGCGCACATCTTGCATCACGAAAATGTAGCCGGCTTTGTCGAACTCCGCCGCCGGACCCAATCGCGCGCGATATTGATCCACGCCATAGGGAGCGACGCTGTAGGGAGTGCGGTTGATCAGAAACGGGTACGCTTGGGAGCTGTCTTTCGGGACGTAGACGGCAGTGAACAAGTGCACGCCGTCGCGCATGGGGATGCGGTATTCGTATTTGGTGTAGTGCTCTTTGACGTCGAATTCAGGCGAATCGGGCTTGGTCTGGGCTAACGCGCCGGCGGCGCACAGCAATACGGCGACAACTAGGACTGTGGTTCTGCGACCGAACATCATATTCCTCCACCGCGACGCACGCGGATCAGATACTTTCACTGATTAGGCAGTACACATCCAGCGGCCAGCGGACTTTTTGATAATAGCTGAGCGGGAAATTGTGTGGCCGAGAGGAATTGAGGAAGCCCGCATTGCGCGGACATATTAGGCGGCGTCCAATGGCAAGTCAACGAAGATAAACTGAGTGAAATTAAATTCCGACACGAAATCTGAAGATGGAAAGCTGACGCAGCGTGCGGGCGCGCGATGCCGTTGCGCAGGCGTAGGGTGTCGCGGGCTATTGCGCGGCGGGCGACCCGGCTAGGCGCGCGATTACGTCGAGGCGGGTGGAGGCGCGGCGCAGGGCTGCGGCTAGGGCGGCGGATTCGTGGGTGAAGGTGGCGGCGTCCTGGCGGTCGAGGGCTTCGTTTGCCCCGGGGAGAACTTCGGCGGCGTATCCGGCGTAGGTTCCTGGGGCGTAGATGGTGTGCTTGTACCAGGTGCGGCCCGAGAGGCCTTCTGGCGCTAGCAGGGTTTGTTCGACGCTGACGAGTTCGCGATTCAATTCATTCTGCTTCGCGGGATTTGGCCAGTCGTTGGCGCGTTGCTGTAGCGCGAGCGATGCGCGGGCCGCGGAGGCTGCGAGTTGCGCCGCGGCGTCGGTTACTGCTGGCACGTCCGCGGTGCCGATTCCGAGTTTGGTGGCGCGCGTGGCTAGGTCGTTTGTGACGCGGGTAATTTCGGCGGCGTAGGCGGAGTAATCGAACGGGAGCGTATCGGATTCATCCAGCCGCAGCGCCAAAGTGCCGAGGATTTTTGCGAGCGCGATGTGATATTCGAACGTGGGATCGCCAAATTTTTTCATCCAGAAAAAATCGTCGTACATGGAGTGGTACACGCCGTAATCGCCGATGAATCCGGCATCGAGCGACGGGATCCCGGCGTGGTCGAAGAAAGGACAGAAGTCCGAACCTGCGCCGAGAGCTTCGATGGGAGCTTCTCCTGGCGCGGTGAATTTCGCGCTGGGAGGGCGCGCAATGCCGCTGGGCTCTTCCTGCTGGCGGGTGGCGCGGTCCAGCCAAATATTGTAAACGCTGCGCACGTCGCGGGGGTCCTGCACTTCACGGGCGACGTCGCGGATTAATTCATTTAGAGACGGCGTAGCGGACGCGGTGAAATTCGGGCCGGCGACGCCGACGTCTGTGTTCAAGTAGGCGACGGCTTTGGCTTGGAGCTCGGCGCGATTTGCTTCCACCCATTCGGTTGAACCCATCAGCCCCGGTTCTTCGCCATCCCATTCGCACATTACGACGGTGCGGCGCGGCTTCCATCCGGCGCGAACTAGTTCACCGAAAGCGCGCGCGGTTTCCAGCATGGTCGCGGTGCCGCTGCCGGGATCCACTGCGCCATAAACCCAGGCGTCGTGATGATTGCCGAGGACCACCCATTCGCCGTCGTTTGTGCCGTGAAGTTTCGCGATGACGTCGTAGAGCGGGCGCTGCTGATAATCCATCACCAGCTTCATGTGCGCGACGGCCGCGCCGGGCCCGACGTGATAGGTGAACGGCAGGCCGCCTTGCCATTGACGCGGGACGTGTGGGCCGCCGAGATTCGCGAGGATTGCGGAGGCATCCTGCGAATTGATGGGGATGGTGGGAATGCGCGCGAGATTCGCGGCGTCGGCGGGCGCGAGGCGTTTGGCGTCGGGAGTTGCGGCGACTCCGGGCGTGAGAGGGTCACCGGGATAGATTTCCGTGTATTCGACGGAGCCGCGTTGGATGCCGCTCATGGGGCGCCACGGGCCGTTGGGAAAAACGTCGCCTGCAACGTAGCCGTCGTCTTCGGGATCGGAATAAATAATCAGGCCGAGGGCGTGATGCTCTTCCGCGAGTTTCGTCTTGATGCCGCGGTAGCAGCCGCCGTAGCGAGCGATGGCGATTTTTCCCGCGACGCTGATGCCTAGCTTATCGAGTTCGCGATAATCAGCCTGCATGCCGTAATTCACGTAGACGACTGGGGCGGTGACGTCTCCAGAAGGCGAGAAGGCGTTGAAGCCGGCGACGATATTTTTATTGGAGGTGTCGGGATCCACTTCGAATGGCTGTTCGGGAGTGGCTAGAGCTTTTTTGTCGGGCGCAGTCAGTTCCAGTTTGATTTCGCGCGGTTGCGCGAGCCACACGCTGTAACTGACGATTTCGGCATCGAATCCGTAGCTACGATACTGGTCGCGAAGCCATTCCGCCAAGCGGTGACTGGCTTCGGTGCCGGCCATGTGCGGCTCTTGCGTGATGCGGCGCAAGTCGCTTTCGGCGCGCGCGGGGTCGGGAATGGCGCGCAGTTGCTGCTCGAGCGCGCGTTCGGCGGCGACGCGCGCGGGCGCGAATCCGCGGATGCCGGGATTTTCTTGTTTGCCGCGGGAAATTGCGGCGGGAAATATGAAGATGCTTGCGAGAATAATTGCGGTACGAGCGCTCCGCCCGGTGATTGGCATTCACACCCCGTAGACGAATTACGAATTCTATACTACATGAGTGCGCAAAGCCTCGCGTGGTTTTGAATTTTTTCGCGACATCGGTGGGTGGGCAGGTAACGGAAAAGGGACGCGCGCGGTGCCTGCTGTTCGCTTGACGGCGTGGGTGGCGCACCGTAGTTTAGATTAACGGGTATCGGGGCGCACGCGACGGGAGAGGAAGTCCGATGAAAGTTCTGATTGCAGGAGGCTCCGGTCTGGTGGGAGCGGCGCTGACCGGTTCGCTGCGCGACGATGGCCACACCGTTTCGCGCATGGTGCGCCCGGGCAGCATGGCGGCGCGGGGCGACGTGCAGTGGAATCCGCTGAGCGCATCGGTGGACGGGCCGGCGATGGAAGGATTCGACGCGGTGGTGAACCTGAGCGGAGCGAGCATCGCGGGCGGGCGCTGGACTGCGAGGCGGAAGCAGGTGCTGCGCAGCAGCCGCGTGGATTCAACGCGCGTGCTGGTGGACGCGCTGACGCATCTGAAGCAGCCGCCGCGCGTATTTGTGTGTGCCTCGGCGATCGGGTTTTACGGAGACCGCGGCGATGAAGTGTTGACGGAAACGAGCGGGTACGGCAACGATTTTCTCTCCATTTTGTGCCGCGCGTGGGAAGGCGAGGCGGCGCGGGCGGCGGCCTCTGGCATACGCACGGTGATCATGCGCTTTGGAATTGTGCTTTCGGTGGACGGCGGGGCGCTGCCGCGCATGTTGACGCCATTCAAGTTCGGCGCGGGCGGGCGGCTGGGCAGCGGGAAGCAGTGGATGAGCTGGATTGCGTTGGAAGATGTGGTGCGGGTGTTGCGCGCGGCGATGGATGATGCGAGCTGGAACGGACCGGTGAACCTAGTGGCGCCCGAGCCTGTGCGAAACAGCGAATTCACGCGGGTGCTGGCGAGCGTACTGCACCGGCCGGCAATTTTTCCCGCGCCGCCGCTGGCGTTGCGCCTGGCGCTGGGAGAGATGGCGGATGCGCTGCTGCTTTCGAGCCAGCGCGTACAGCCGGAGTGCCTGGGGCGCTACGGCTATGCATTTCGCTACGAAAATTTAGAGGCGGCGCTGCACGCGGTTCTGGTGAGACCATAGCGACGTTCACTTCCTGCTTGTCGAATTAAAATCCCCGCAGGATTACAAATCCAGACGTTCAAGAAGCGATGGCAGGTTTGCCGCGTCCACGGTTAGTTCGGGGCGAGTTGTGGCGAAATCGTGGATTTCGTCCAGAGCTTGGAACAGGCGCATTTTTGCTATGGCGTATTCTTCTGTGCCGGTGAGGGCGCGGCCGTTTTGCTTGGTCCATTGGTCAAGGGCTTCACGGGGAACGAAGATGCGGATGGGGAACATGGTTTTGCGGTCGGCGGAGACGTAATAGATGAATTCGTTGCCCTTCGCGCCATCGCGCTGGGCGGGGTGCACATCCTGAAATTGATATTGGTAAACGTAGCCGTTTTCGGAGGAGTAGCTTTTGATGCGCCGGACGGTTTCTGGTTTGGACATGGGCGCATTATTCGGCTGGGGCGCGCTGGTGTCAACCGCTGGGCTGCGCAAGCCGGCTCGCGATTTTGAAGGCTCCGAGGCCGCGCGAGAAACACAAAATCGGAACTTCAGCGGCTAAAGCCGCTCGGATGGTCTGCGGTTTACGTCGTGGTCCTTCGATCCCGCCGCAGGCAGGCTCTCAGGATGAACTAAAGCCACGACCGACAAAGACCTCCGAATTCTCACACACACTCTGAAGCCTCGCCGCTCCACATCGGGCATTCATGACGCAACTTCCCGAGAGAATGCGCCGAGAGAATGCGCCGAGAGAATGCGTGCGCGAGCGTGGCGGCAGGTGCTCTCCCAAATCGGAATCCGCTGTTGCGATTCTGTGCCAATGCGGGACCGATGAATTCTCCGTGGCAATCAAAAACTTGTGCTTTTCGCGCATTTTGATCTGGACAGGTGCATCGCGAGAGCCGTTAACCATCATCGATTGCGGGCTTTGCCGATGATTCGGCGCGTCGGCTCAGGGGTGATCGCGATAATTTCGCGGTTTCTGCATGTGCGTCGCTTTGGCACATCGCGTGCGTTTGTCGTACGCGGCCGTGAATATTTTCAGCCCTAGCCTGGATTATTCACGATTTTGCCGGCGGAAAAAGAAAAGGTGCTCTAAAAGATTGATAAACACTGGGTTTTAGCGAACCCAGCATTCTCTTTCGGAGCACCCCAGAGATGACATCTCGTATATCACAGCTGTTGTTTTCCTTCTACCGGCACCGACCCATTCGCGCTGATTTTTCTGGTGGTCAGATCAGTTCTGACGCTGGCCTTCTGCCCTTGCCAGCCTTTGATCAGCGTTACGGACTCACCGGCGGGCTGGCAGAACGCGTTCCTGATTCTCGCCAACAGGAGCGCGTTCGTCACTCGGGGTTGTTGTTATTTCGTCAACAAATCTACCAAATTATCGCAGGCTATGAGGATGCCAACGACGCCGATCGACTACGTTACGATCCGGCTTTTCAGATTCTGGCCGAGCAACCGCTGGGTGAGGCTCTCGGATCACAACCAACTCTGAGCCGCTGGGAGAACTCGCCCTCGCCTCGCGACCTCCTCAAGCTGCAGGATGCTCTGCTCGATTGGTTCGTGAAGATCTGCCGAGAACAGGTTCGGAAACAAGCAGAGATCTTGCTCGATGTCGATTCCACCGACGATCCCACTCATGGACAGCAGCAGCTCAGCTTCTTCAATGGTGGCTATGGCCAGCACATGTATCAGCCTTTGCTGATCTTTGAACGACACACTGGTTGTTTGTTGGGCGCCCGATTGCGGCCGGGCACGGTTGTGAGTCACGCCCGCATCATCCCCTTGCTGTTGCGCATCGTTCCGCGACTCCGTCGTGAATTTCCCAAGGTGCGAATCAAGTTACGTGCAGACGCTGGTTTCGCCACGCCGCTGCTCTATGAATTCTGTGAGTTTTTCGGCATCCAGTACGCCATTGGGATAGGCAACAACTCGCGCTTGCAAGGTAAAGGGCAGCGCTTGCAGCATCGTCTGGCCAGACGTTATCGTCGCACCGGCCAGCCGCAGCGCTCCTTTTCCAGCTTTCGCTATCGCGCTCACCCTTGGTCTCATCAGCGGCGCCTCTGCTACAAAGCCGAACACAGCGCGGCCGGTTCTAACCTGCGTTTTCTAGTCACCAACTTGCCAGGCCGCAGCCGTTCCGTCATTTCCTTCTATAACGATCGCGGGGAATGTGAGAACCGCATTGAAGAGTTTAAAAATGGCTTTGCTGCGGACCGCTTGAGCTGTCACCGTTTCCGAGCCAACGCCTTCCGCCTGTTGCTCCACAGCTTTGCCCCTAACCTAGTCAACTTATTTCGTCTGCAGTTGCCTTGGTCCATGCGCTCAGCGCAAATCGAAACTCTGCGCACTCGGTTGTTCAAGATCGGTGCGCGAATCCGTCAAACCTCTCGTTGTATCCCCATTCACCTGGCCAGCGGCTGGCCTTTTCAAGATCTCTTCCAGGCCGCCTCGTTCTGCAACTCTTCTTAGTTGATTCGGGCCGTTCGACAATACACTGTCGGAACTACCAGGCGGAGCTGTCTCAAAAAACGCTTCGGGAGATCACCAAACGGCGCCACTGACCTACCTGAGCTTCGCGAACGGGGCGCGATTCTGATCTCGCGTCACCCAGCAACCAACCTGCGCACGATTTCAACTTCTGATGAATTAACCAGGCTAGGGCTGCAATGCGGCAAGCCCGCCGACGCAGTTCGACGGCTCGTTTGATCTGGAGAGGCTGCCCGTGGGCCATAGCTACAATCTATACGCGGAACCGCTGGTGGGCCTGGCGCTGCCGGGGGATTTCAGTAATGTGTTTGAGGGGCTTTGCTCGAGCAACGTGGGACCGACGTGCACGCCGCCGCCGGTGAATACGAACTTCAACGTGCGCGTATTGCCGGCTTCGCAGTGATGCATCGCGCCACGCGGTGGTGCGGCACGGTTCGCGGTTGACGGCGATTGAGGCGATGGTGCTTTTCGAGGTTTCGCGGGAGCGTACAGCAAATTCCAAGTCAAAGGATTTGCACAGAGAACACCGAGGAAAACCGGAGAAAAATCTGAGAAAGATAGAGGCACTTACCGCAGCGGCGCATCTCTCATGGCATCAGACAAAACCACTCGCAGAGAAAAGCGGCTGCGATGACCGACGGGTTTTGTAAAGCTGGTGCTTCGCGCACAGACGATGCCGCAAAAAAAGCGGCTCCCGGGAGGTACGGGAGCCGCGGATTGCGCTGCGGGGTACGAATGTTGTTACTGGGTCGGCAGAATCTCCTGCGAGAACCCGATGGTGTTGACGGAGCGCAACGACGGAGTGCGCGGAGGCAAACACGCCGGGCCCAGGGTAAAGTTGGTGTCAAAGGTGTAATCACGGGGGCTGGGCGGATTGTAAACGCCGGTTCCCTTGTACGTGCCGACCGCTTGACGGTTGTAATAGAAGCTGACCATCGAGCCTCGGTAGTGGCAAATCAGGCCCCAGTTTTCCAGGAAGCGGAGGAAGTTGTGCACCCCGCCGTCCGTTCCGAAGTCCTCCGCCTGTCCGGATATAGACGGGAAAGGAATACCTTTGCCCGAAATAATGGCGGCGCGGAATGCCGTGGGAGCCGCCGCTCGGTTGTTAATGTTGTAGGGAAAAGCGAAAGAGTTCACGTCGTTCCAATTGTTCGACAGGAACGTCACCGCGTCGCCTTCGACCGCTGCCGCGACGCTAACGCCGCCCCAGGTTCCGTCGTCCACCGGCGCGTTGTAATCTCCCTGGATGTAAACCGGGTTTTCGGCAACGATGGTGAGACCGTCGGTGCCGCTGCAGGAGGTTCCGATCGTGAGCGAGGCGCCGTCTACGATTTTCAGAGCGCGGCGGAAGAAAACCGGAGGATTTTCCCGGGCTTCCTGGGCGTTGCCGTAGGTAACATCGGGACGGTTGGAATTGGCTGGCGTGCAGTTCGTGTTGGCAAACAGGCCGCCGGAGTAAGTGGTTGCGGCGGGCTTGTAGGTGACGCCTTGCAAGTTTCCGCTGATCATGCTCGTCGCACTTGTCCACATGTTGACGTTCTTGGGCGTCGTGTTGGCCACGTTCTGAGTCAACAGCATGTAGTTCAGCGGCGGGGCGGTGGAGATCACAGCCGGAGCCACTTCGACCCCGCCATAGTAACGAGGAGTACCGTCGCCTTCGAGGTTTTCACCGGCGTCGAGCACCGTATTCGGGCAGCCGTTGGTCGGATCGTTGGGATTTACAAAGTCGTTAAACCCATAAGACCCGGTCTTGGCGACGGGAGCCGCAGTGGGATCCTTCTGTTCGCCGCGACGGTCTGAGAAATACAGGGTGTATCCGGTGTTATTGTCCAAGCCCAGCGCAGTCTGATTTGCGGTGAACCAATTCACCAGGTTCTTGGCGTCGAGCTCCACATAATTCATGACACCTTGCGCGGTGACCGGACCCGCCGTAGCGGTGGCGCGATCCACACCTTCGCGCGTGTCATACAGCACGTTCGGCCAGAAATCGGTGGCCGGGTAGGTGGCCGGTGTTCCGGGCACGGGGAGTCCGCATGGTTTGGCGAGAGTCCCGCTGGAAGGATTATCGCGTAGGCGAGCGAAGCGGATGATCGCATTCAGGCTGGGGTCGGCGCAGCCAACTGTCCCGACGCCCCCGCCGCTCGGGCCCTGGGCGAGAACCTGCGCCGTGGGCAGCGCCGGAAGATTCGGAGAGACGACGGTTGCCAGAAACGTCGGATTGACGTTCCTTCCGGTGAATCCGAGGTTCAGGATCTGGTGCGTAACGTCAACCCAGGAGCCTCCGGGGTTCACTTGATATTCGATCTTGATGCAACCTGTAATGGTTGGATATCCGCCCTTCATCCAGTATCCGGACGCGAGTTGAGTGGCTGAGTTGCTACTTGGGCTGTACGTTCCTGTGGTGTTACCCGAGACTGGAAGCGGATACGTGCCGGTGTACCACAGCGGAGCCGCCGTGATGCCAGCTCCGGTTAGGCCGAGACCGGCTGGCGAGGTGCTGGACCACGCCAAGCTCGCGAGATCAACGGGATCGGTTCCATTGGTGACGGTGTCGAGACCCATCATATCGGCGGCATGACATGCCAAATTTGAGCCAGGCACGGTCGTGGGAGTCGGATAATCGTCAATCAAGATTCGCAATGTTGCCTGCGAGAACAACCGCTGTGCGAACGTGGCGGGTAAAGCGGTGAGTTCGCCCGGGACCGGGCGGCGAATCAATGATATTGGCGTAATCCCACCCAACGCGGTGGACGTGAGACTCAACGGCAGCACGTGGTTCTGAAGTTGGCCGTTGTAAGCCGGAATTACGGTTCCGCTCCAGGTGGGATTGTTCAGGGCGGTGCTGACGTTGCCGTAAACGCTGTTGCCCGTCACGCTGCCTTCGCCGATCCCCAATCCCCGCCACGAAGCATTCGTGTAGGGTGCGCCTCCCGGCTCGTTGGCCATCGTCGGATCCGGCGCCAAGGCGATGCTAGTGTATCCACCATAGTCAGCTCCCGCGCCGGTCACTACGAAACCATTTTCCAGATTGGTGCGGATAACTTCGCCGACTACCGTTACCTTGTCACCCAAGAAAGTGGGACCTTGGTTCGGAGTGAGCCACAGATTTCCATTGGTGTGGGTGCGCCCGCCGAAACCAAACGAAGGGCCGTTGAAAAAGGAGAGGTCTGAATCGGAATAAATGCCGAACTGGAAGACGGGAATGGCGACTACCTGCACTTGGCGGGTGAGTTTCACTTCCGCGCCGGTGGTCGAATTCTGCGCCGCCACCGTCATGGTGAAAGGCGTGATCAGGCCTTGCATGCCGGCGTAGGCGCTGGGCGGCAGAATGGTGGCATTGGTTGTCGCGGGATTGCCGAATGCGTCTGGGGTGAATGTGAGGTTGTAGGTGGACGCCCCGGCGGCATTCAGATACTGGACGCCGGGGATAAGGTTCGGAGGCGCAGCAGTAATGGTTGTCACGTTCGCCGCAGTGAGCGAACCGGACGTTGCAAACACGTTGGCAACGTCGGTGGTCATTTTTTCCATGCCGGCTTCCGCACCGTAGAACGCGAGCTCGCGGCTCTTGTTATTGCCGCCCAGGCGCTGGTCGGTCATCACCATCCAGCACATTCCCACCACGATGGCGGAAATAAGCAGCAGAACCATCAGCGAGGTTATCAGTGCGACTCCCTTTTCTCTATCCATTCTCACAGCGGATCTCCTTGAAAACTCAAATTGCAATGGCGACTTGCTACGAACTGAGGCTAGGGCGCCGTCTGCTGCGCAGACGTCGTGAACGCGTCGGTGAACGAAAGACTGCGAATGCTCACTTGGGTGCTTAGATTGTTCCGCAGATATTGGGGTGAGGATAATGCCGTGTAGGTGTTTTCGGATCTGCCCGCCACGAACACGTTGACCGCGCGAATCTGCGCCGGCGTGTCCGGGCTAATCGGCGTGGAGGCGTTACCGGAACCGTTCGTGAATTGGTTGATCGGGTACGTACCGACAGGGTCCGTCGAGCTGGTGATAGCGTAACTGAACGCGAGGTTCTCGATATCGTCTGCTATCGCCGTCGGCGGGTTTACCGGTGCACCCAAGGGATAACCCGGATAATTTACCTGGCGGATCAATTGCGGGTCTTGGGCGTTGGTCGCGTCCATGTAGTAAGTCACCATCCACACGCGAGTAATCGTCGTCGGCGGAAACACGCCTGGGGAAGTAGCCAGATTCGCAACCGTGCCATTCGTCTTGCCGGTCTGATTCAATCCCGCCGGATCACCGGCGGCAAAATTAATGGTTTGTCCCGCGACGCTGGTTACATACTCCAGGGCGGTGCCGTTCTGGTTGTGGAACATGATCAAATTGCCCGTGGTGATGGGATTGGTGGTTCCCGGCATGGTGAAACAGGCGGGCGCGAGGGTTACCGATGCGCCAGTTGCGCTAATCGTCCCCGCACAGACGGGGGCGGAAGGTGCGGCCTGGATGACGGGGTAGCTGTAAAGATAGTGATTCGTTGCCGGTGAATCCACCAGGACATTATCCGCATAAATGATGTTGATGATGTCGGTCTGAATGCCCGTGAGCGTTGCTCCGGTGGAGGGGTTCAGAGAGGTCGCAAACTGCCCGGCTTTCCAACCAGGAGTGATCGCCGGCATCGTGATGTAGGTATTCGGGAATATGGTCGCCGTACCGGGGCGATTGACCGCGGAAGTGGCAGTATAAGGAATGCTAACGCCACCCTGAGGAATTCCTTCGCCCGCCTGCATCAGGTCGCGAACCATGAAGTGCATTCCGGAGCGCAAGTTCTCTTGGGTGTTGGCCATATAAGCGACAGCCGTGGTGGCGTGTTCCGCCTGCATCAGCGTGCCGGTGGCGATGGCGACGACAGTAACCACAATGCCCATTGAGACCATTAATTCGATCAGCGAAAATCCTTTTTGCAGCTTCATCCCTTGCTCCTGGCGGTTCTAGTACGCTGAAATGTAGGTGGTCAGTGTGTATGTGCGGGTGAAACGGCCCGTGCTGTAGTTCACGGTGATCACTGCCTGATTAAGGCTGGTATATCCCGGCACAGGGCTGATAGCGATGGTGCGCGTGAACGCGCCCAGCGATTCGTACACATCGTCGGCCGTGCCAAGTTTTCCATCTGGACCGGGATAGACGATGTAGTCTGGGTTACCACCAGCGTCGGCAACCGTGCCGACGAGCCCGTCGGCACCTGGTACCAACAGTGGCTGGGGCGGTACCAGGAAAAGCCCGGCGGGGTTAGCTGCAGTGTTATTGGAAAGCTGTGCGAACGTCGCGTTATTCGTATATTTTGCCGTGTAGATCGCTTCGGCGGCTTCTTCGGCTTTCTGCTGCGCGATGAAATCGTATTCCGAGCCCTGCATGTAGGCCAGCGAGTCCGCGAGCATCGCGGCCAGGCCCAGAACGCCCACACCCAGAATGACCAATGAGATCATCGTCTCTAGAAGCGTGAAACCCTTCGCCGTTTGCCGTTTTCTTGCTCGCCACATTTTCCCGATCTCCTTCAGAACCTGGTCCACGTCGTTCCGGTACCCTTCCAACCACGTGCGCGGCCGGTGCCGCCCAAGACTGTAATCGCGCGCGCTGATGTGTTCTTTCCGGGAAAAGCCAGAAACACAGTTCCGTTAATTGGCTGGAACGTAGTCCCATCTACGAGTTCGCCGTCACTTTGAAACAACATTCCGCCCACGGGGCCGCCGCTCAGGCCTTCGAATTCCACGGCCGCGGAATTGCCAAAGGCGTCTGGGGTGTCTGGAGTTCCCGCAATGACGAGGTATTGCGCGGGGTACTGAAGATCGATGGTACTCAAGACTGGATTGATTGCTCCACCGCCAGCCGTCAGATCGTCCCTTTGCTGCAGCACGACCTCATATCGCGTCTGCCCGGCTACTACCACAGTGGGAAAAGTGATCTGCACGTAGCGGCGATTGGTGATCGCATATTCGCGGGCTTGCCGCAATTGATCGACTACTTGGCGCATCGCCGCGTCGAAGCGTGCATCCTGCAAAGTGGGCAGATAGGCAATTAGCGCCATCGCCGAAATGATCAGGATTATCATGACCGCGATGCTCAGCTCGATCATCGTGAAGCCACGCTGGAGGTTCGCTGCCCGGGTGCCACTTTGTCGTTTAATCACGCGTTCTCTCACGCTTACACCCTCGAATCGCCCTGGAGCTGGCGGGCGCGCCTCAGAATTCAGTGGATACAATGCAGTTCCCAGGCCATGCCGGGACGATGGATAAGTCTATTTGGGATAGCTACTTAGGCGACGATGGGTGGAATCTCGATTTCCATTTCGAGATAGATGGGGTAGAAACGTTACATTTCCGGAGGTGGGCTACCACAAGCGGAAAGCTTGGAAATCACTGCTCGATGAGCTGTGGCGACCCGTGAAGCGTGAAAATATCGCGCGGGATTGGCGAGTTGGAGATACTTCCCTACTGCGCTAGGGAGCGCAGCCGCGCAGCGCGGCGATTAATCGCGGCTGCGCAACTTTGAGAGCAAGCGCAGAATTTCCAGATACAGCCAGATTAGTGTGACCATCAATCCGAAGCCTGCGTACCACTCCATGTACTTCGGGGCTCCGGCGGCTACGCCGCTTTCGATGAAATCAAAATCGAGCACCAGATTCAACGCCGCGATAACCACCACAAATGCGCTGAACGCGATTCCGATCGGGCCTGAACCGTTGATTGTGGTGAAGTGAATGCCGAAGAATCCCAGGACGATCGTCGCCAGGTAGAAGAGCGCAATTCCTCCGGTGGCCGCCACCACGCCGAGCCGGAATTTTTCGGTGACGGGAATCAATCCGGAGCGATAGGCCAGCAAGAGGACCAGAAGCGTGCCGAACGTCAGGCTGACTGCTTGAATCGCGATCCCGTGAAAGCGCACGTCATAAATGGCGGAGATGCCGCCTAGCAGCAGGCCTTCGAGCAGGGCGTAAAGCGGAGCGGTCACCGGCGACCAGGTCTTTTTGAAAATCGTCACCAGCGCGACAATGAATCCGCCGATTCCGCCGATCGCAAGCAGCGGCAGCACGGACGCGGGATTCTGCGAATGCGTGTAAATGTTCCAGGTCCAGGCGGCGGTGGCAATCACGCAAATCAGCAGCACACCCGTCTTGTTGACGGTGCCCTGCAGCGTCATGGCTTCGCCCACGCCGACGCCCGCGCCTTGAAATGCGCTGGCGTTCAGGGCCGGGTTTGATGTCCTCATTAAATCCGCCACTAGGGATCTCCTTCGTGCCGCGCGCCTGTTTCAGCACGCCCTCGCGAACGCGTTCGCTGTTACATAGTCGCGGATGCCTCGATGATTTTACATTATTTTGGCCTAATTCACTCGCGGCGGGCGGTTCGCGCCCGCCAAAGGCGAGGTAAATAAAAAATCCCCGGGCTGGCATTGCTCCAGCCCGGGGAAGTTTTTCGTTGCACACTCTTATCGTGGCGTTTAGTGGCGATCCACGATCGCGATCGCTTCGTCCACGTGATGGTGGGCGCGATCGATATGGCCGATCACGCGGTCACGCAGACCACGCGCTTCGGGATTATCTTCTTCTTTCTCGATATCGTGATGAGCCTTGTCCAGAAGCTCGCGGGCATCATGCAAGCGTCCGACCCAGGGTTTGTGCGGATCAACGGGAGGATGGTCTCCAATGTTCTTGCCGTCGTCGATTGCGGCATGTTTGATTTCTTCGATGGCGTGGTCGATTTCTTCTATGGCGGCGCGCTCTTCAGCATGCAGTGCGCCTCCATCGGGGCGTTCCAGGTGTGCCCGCGCATCTCGCAGATCTGATAGGGCACGCAGGTAGGCCGGATGCTTGCCTTGCGCGCGGGCGTTCTGTGACGTGAGCGGAAGCAGGAAAGCGATCGCCGCAGCGATCACTGCAATTTTAGTAAGAGTTTTCATTCGAAGCATCACCTCGTGTGGAATTGGGACGGCCTTAACAGGGGTAGGATCAAAGCTTAACCCCGCGATCCAGTTGAACACGCGCACGCGGCGTTTGTTGCGGGGTGCGGGGGTCATGTTTCTAGAAAGGCAACGCGCGCGCAGGCTTACGCTTACGCGCGGCGAGATTGCAGTTGCGTGAGACTCGCTTATCGGGTGTAGTGTTGCGAATTCTGGACTATGCGCGAACCCATTCAGCCGCCCATCGTAGAGACGCCTGTCGTGGCGACCGCTGCCGTCGAGTCCGCGCTGAGCAAGGGCCTTGGTCTGCTGGACGCCAGCATGATTGTGGCGGGCTCGATGATTGGCTCGGGAATTTTTATTGTTTCGGCGGGCATCGCGAGGCAAGTTGATAGCCCTGCGCTGCTGCTGATTGTCTGGTTGGTCAGCGGTTTGATGACCACCGCGGGGGCATTGTGCTACGGAGAGCTCGCCGCGGCGATGCCGCTTGCCGGCGGCGAATACATTTTTCTGCGCGAATCGCTGGGCCCGATTTGGGGATTCTTGTACGGATGGGCCACGCTGCTGGTGATTCAGACGGCCACTATCGCGGCGGTAGCCATCGCCTTTGCAAACTTTACCGGCGTCGTATGGTCCTGGTTCTCGTCGTCCGCGTGGATCTGGAAGCTGGGGACATTCGGACCCTACAAAATCTGGTCTGGTGCGCTGGGGCCTTACAACGTCGGGCTGAACACGCAGAATCTGCTGGCCATCTCCTCGATCGTTTTACTCACATGGATGAACACACGCGGCTTGCGCGTCGGAGCGCGAGTGCAAAATATTTTCACGACAACAAAAATTCTGGCGCTGGGCGGATTGACGCTGCTGGGTTTCGCTTTCGCAACGCAAGCGGCGCGCCATGCCAACTTTGGTGATTTTTGGCGGAACGTAAGCTTCTCCGGATTGCACAAATATCAGGCCGGGGAAAACACCGTGTGGGTGAGCGTGGTGACGCTGGTGGCCCTGGCAATGGTGGGCGCGCTTTTTTCTTCCAGCGCGTGGACCAACGTTACGTACATCGCGTCTGAGGTGCGGAACCCACGGCGGAATCTGCCTCTCGCGCTGATTCTTGGCACCGGAATCGTGACGGTGCTCTACGTTGTCGCCAACCTCGCCTATTTGAATGTATTGCCGCTGGCTGGAACTCCCGACGGAGTGTCTGTGTTGGCCCGCGGACTGCAATTTGCCGCCGGCGATCGCGTGGCCGCGGCGGTCGCCGAAGCGATTATCGGCTCAAGCGGCGCGGCATTGGTGGCCACCGTCGTGATGATTTCCACATTTGGCTGCAACAACGGACTGATTCTCGCCGGCGCGCGCGTTTACTACGCGATGGCCAAGGACGGATTGTTTTTCAAAAGTGTCGCCAGCGTGAACCGGCACAACACCCCTGCTGTCGCCCTGTGGGTTCAGTGCATCTGGGCGTGCGTTCTGTGCCTTTCCGGGACGTATGGACAATTGCTCGATTTTCTGGTTTTCGCGGTGGTCATGTTTTACATACTGACGATCTTGGGACTTTTTATTTTGCGCTTTCGGCGACCGAATATGGAGCGACCTTACCGCGTGTTCGGTTACCCGGTGCTTCCGGCGATGTACCTCCTGCTTGCTGCCTTCATCGAAGTGCAATTGTTGCGTTACAAGCCGCAATACACCTGGCCGGGCTTGGTCATTATTTTATCAGGCGTGCCGGTTTACTGGCTGTGGCGGAAGTCGCAGAGCGCGCGATTGCGAAGGGGTCCTGAGCGGCAGAGTTAGCCGCGCGGATCGTCGCGCAATAATTTCGAGAGCGGAGTGACCGCGATGCCGGCCTGCCTGAGCGTTTTCGCTACCGCCGCCGCAATTGCTGGAGCGCCCGGAGTGTCGCCGTGGATGCAAATGGTCTGCGCGCTCGCTGCGATCTCCGTCCCACCGTGAGCAATCACCGTCCCGCGTTCGACGATGCGCAGCGCCTGTTGCCCTGCTTGCGCGGGATCGCGTAGCAGCGCGTCTTCAAATTTGCGCGAGCGCAACGCGCCATTGGCCTCGTAGCGCCGGTCCGCGAATGATTCGGCGGCCACGCGGAAGCCAGCTTCACGAAAGACATCCAGCATCAGTGAGCCCGCGAGGCCGACGAGCGCGACGTCCCGGCTCCAACGCGCGACTCCATCGGCGATCGCCTGGGCGATCACGCCGTTGGTGGCGGCCTGGTTGTAAAGTGCGCCATGAGGTTTCACGTGCGTCACGCGCGCGCCGCACTCGGCGGCAATCCGAGCGAGCGCGTGCACCTGCTCGAAAACGGAATCGGCGATTTTTTCCGGCGGCAGCTGCAGTTCCAGTCGGCCGAAATTGGCGCGATCTGGATATCCGGGATGCGCGCCGATATCCAGCTTCCAGCGCAGCGCCTGCTGGATCGTTGTTTTCATGGTTTGGGAATCGCCGGCGTGGCCTCCGCAGGCGATGCTGACCGACGTCAGCGACGGCATCAACGATTCCTGAGTGCCATCGGTGACCCCTTGCGGCAGCTCACCCATGTCGCAATTCAGATCAACGCGTTTCATTCCAGAATCAGCTCCCGGGACGATAACAATTTTTCCTGCTCGATGAGCAAAGTGCGCGCCTGATCGAACGTCACCTGTTCGAATCGTAGCTCCTCGCGCGGACGAAGTTGTCCCACGCGGTGCAGGTCCGCGGAAATTACGTTCGCGATTTTCGCATAGCCGCCCGTGGTTTGCTGATCGACAAAAAGGATGATGGGCGAGCCTCCGGCGGGGACCTGAATGGCGCCGAGCGAAACGCCTTCCGTGATCATCTCGCGCGAGCCACGTTGTGAGATGGCGGCGCCTTCGAGCCGTAGCCCCATGCGATTCGATTGCTCGCCGACGCGATAGGTGCCCGCATAAAACGAGCGGAGCGACGCTTCGGAAAACCAATCAGTCTGTGGGCCCGGAGTCACGCGCAAAACTTTGCGGGCATATAACCGCTCCGAGACTTGCGCAGCAATTTTTCTGCTGCGGAAACGCTTGGACGAGCGCCCGATGCGCAGCACGTCGCCCTTCCGCAGCGGCCGGCCCTCGAATCCGCCAAGACCGCTCAAAATGTGCGTGGACGCGCTTCCCAGAAACGGCTTCACCGCGATTCCGCCCTGCACGCATAGATAACAGCGCGCTCCCGAATTCGTGGAACCGAGGCGAAGCGTTTGCCCCGGCCGCGCCTGTACAGACGCGCCGAGATTGACGCGCACATCGTCCAAGGTTGCGCCGAAGTCGGAGCCGGTCAGCGCCACGATCGCTCCTTGCGGAAAAACAAATGTTCCGCCGAGGAGCATCATTTCCAGTCCAGCCGCACCCTCCTTGTTGCCAACCAAACGATTCCCGACACGCAGCGAAATTGGATCGGCAGCTCCGGATGGTGAAACACCAATGGGCCCGAAACCTAGCCGCCCCAGATCCTGCACGGTGGTCAGCAATCCCGGCGCCTGAACCTGAATCGTTTTCATCCGCACTCCAACGCGGCGAATTGCGCGACAGAGATCGGCGTGAAGCGCACGTGGTCGCCGATGGCGAGAAAGCTCATGGCCTTGCGATCCGGCCGGAACACGGCGAGGGGAGTGCGCCCGATCAATCGCCAGCCGCCGGGCGTCGAAAATGGGTACACGCCGGTCTGATTGCCAGCGATTCCGACGCTGCCTGGCGGCGTGCTGCGGCGCGGGCTATCGAGCCGGGGCGTCGCCAGGGCGTCCGGCAATTCACCGAGATACGCGAACCCCGGAACGAATCCAAGAAAGTAAACGGTGTAGGTCAGCGAAGCGTGCAATTCGATTGCTTGGGCGGGCGTCAGTGCGTGCAGGCTGGCGATTTCGTTCAGATCTGGACCAAACTCGCCGCCATAACACGTGGGAATTTCCAGTTCCCGCCCTTTCGGGATACGCATGGCGTCAAGCCGCTGGATATAGCCACGCAGAATTTCTTCCAAGCGGGCGTGGTTCAGTCGCACCACATCGAAGCTCACGAGAATCGAGCAATACGCGGGGTTAAGATTGCGCACGCCGGCGATGGGTTTCTGCTCGAGCAAGCGCAGCAATTTTCTCACTCGCTGGTGAGCGTCTGGTGAGATCTGTTCCCCGAGGTAAATCAAAAGCGATTGGTCGCTCGCGGGTTGAAATCGCACGCCGTCGGTCTGCGCGGTCTGCATTTCGCGGGAATTATATAGTAGGTGTGACTCGATGCGTGCGGATGCAGTTCAATTATGGGGCTTGTGAGAATCGTAGTAACGAACACGGCGTTCGCGGTCCGACATGCAGATTGCCCCAAGCAGAATTACCTTCACGGCTGATGGCTTTTCAACTCGGCCAACAGCGACTAGGTTCCCTCGAACTCCAGCACTACAATTTCGGGATTCGATCCCAGCCGCAGCGGCGGTCCCCAAGTTCCCGCTCCGCTCGAAGTAAAAACCTGCATCTTCCCGATGCGGCTCAAGCCGTACACAAACTGCCGGTAAACCCGACGCGCCATCCAACTCCACGGCACGAACTGCCCAAGGTGCGTATGCCCGGAAAGCTGCAGGGACACGCCGGCGGCTTCCGCGACCGCCGGGTGGTCGGGCGCATGCGTCAACAGAATGCTCGCGCGATCGCGATCCAATCGGATGTCGCGCAGCACCGACGCAAAGTGGGCGCCGTGCGTTGCGCTCCGGTAGGGCACGCCGGCAATCTGCAAACCGTCTGCATCCACTTTCTCATTGCGTAGCACGCGGACACCGGCAGCCGTAATGGCATCCATATATTCGCTGTCGTCGCGAAATTGCTCGTGATTTCCCGCGACGAAATACACACCGTGTGGCGCCACGAGCTTGTTCAATGGCTCCGCCGCTCGCCGTGCGTCAATTGCGGTGCCATCGTACAAGTCACCAGTGATGAAGATCGCATCCGGCCGTTCCTTCAAAATCTTCCTGACCATTCGCCGCAAGAAATTGCCGTTGCGAACGTGCCCAAGGTGCACGTCACTGATCAGCGCCGCTGTTCGACCGCGCCACGCTGCCGGCAGGTTCGCGAGCCGCACGGTCGTTCGCGTGATCCGCGTCCAGCTGGCGTTGATCACGCCGAAGAGTCCAGTCACTGCCGCAGCGGCGAACAGGAATTCCACAATCCGATGGAAGATCACGTTCTGGCCCAGCAATCGCGCAACTCCAAAAATGATCCACGAGAAAACGGCCGCGAAAAAGAGGAAGGTCAGCATGCCCATCCAAACCGCGGCTGCCCGATAAAATGCGCGCAGAGGAGCGTTGGTATAGCGATATGCGAGGAGCGAAGCAGCCACAAAGCTCACCGACAAAAAGCCTAGCCCCAGTTTGATCCAGAACGCCCCGGGCGTATCCCCGCCTGCGGGCGAAAATGTCCACGTCTTATAAAGGAAAAGATGTATCAGAAACAGGAGCGACTGAATCACCGCAATAAATCTAATCAATCGTGTTCGGGTCATTCGATTCCTTAGTCCGCGATTCGGATCGGGTCAATTTCTTGCGCCTAAACTGTCGTGGCGATCTGTGACTGTACGCGTCCCTGCTTGACGAGATTAGCGAGAAGCTCATAGGAGCGCAGCCGGTCCTCGAAATTAAAAGTGTTGGTCACCACCATCAATTCGTCCGCCTGGGTCTGCTCGAGAAACGCATTCAAGCGCGTCGCGACCTGTTCGGGCGCGCCGAAAATCGCTGCGCCAAATTTTGCGGCCACCATCTGCCGTTCTTCCGCTGTCCACTCCAAGCTTCTTGTGGGTGGCGGAAGCGGACCGGGAACACCACGGATCAAATTCAGAAACATTTGGATTGGCGTGGTGGCCAGAAACTGAGCTTGCTCGTCTGAGTCTGCCACCAGGATCGGAATTCCCACCATCACGTAGGGCCGGTCGAGAACGGAGGAGGGACGAAATGACGAACGATACAGGTGCAGGGCCGGCATCAGAGGTCCGGGTTGAAAATGAGCGGCGAACGCAAACGGTAAACCGAGTTTTCCGGCCAGTTGCGCACTGAAGTCACTCGAGCCCAGCAGCCATATGGGCACGTTCGTGCCTTCCCCGGGGTAGGCATGCACGCGCTGCGAAGGTTTTGGCTCGCCAAGATAACCGCGCAACTCCTCCAACAGCGCTGGAAAATTCTCGCCCGTGCCCGGCACGGAACCGCGAAGAGCCCGCGCCGCTTCCCAATCACCGCCGGGGGCGCGACCGAGGCCCAGGTCAATCCGGCCAGGAAAGAGCGTTTCGAGCGTGCCGAACTGTTCTGCAATGGCCAGCGGCGCGTGATTGGGCAGCATGATGCCCCCGGAACCGACGCGGATAGTCGAGGTCGCATTTGCAACGTAACCGATCAAGACCGAAGTCGCCGAGCATGCGACTCCGCGAATATCGTGATGCTCCGCCAGCCAGAACCGCTTGTAGCCCAGAGATTCCGCACGCTGGGCCAGTGCGCGAGCGTTGCGAAAAGCTTCTTCGGCCGTCCCTCCCTGGCGTAAGTGCGCCAAATCCAGGATAGAAAGCGGAGTATCGGTGAGACGCGAACGATCTGGCATGGATTCCCCAATTTCCCGCTCGGAACTGAAACGGGCAGCAGACGGCTACCCCTATTGGATGCATGAGTTCTCTTCCCGATGCGGCGCACCGGCACATGCGTGGAAAGGTTCCCGACTGGTGCAGCGATGCCGATGCTGCCGCCGAGCACTAGAACATCATCACGCGCGCCGCATGTCTTGCTGGTCCGCCGCGGCGTTATTTCAATCTTGTAGACCGCCAAGCGAAGATTGTGTCAGACTCCGAAAATTAAAATATTCAACAGTACGGTCGCATCGGAATCAGCGTGTGGTCATCACAAAATTCCGCAACGGTGCAATGGCGTGGAGCCGCCAGCCTGGCGCTGATTTCCGGGTACGTGGACTCCTACACGCTTTTGAAATTCGGCGTTTTCGCTTCGTTCATGAGCGGCAACACGACCACTGGCGGTTCGCTCGCCGGTCAATCCAAGCTGGCTGCCGCAGGACATAGTTTGCTCCCGATTCCGTTTTTTCTACTCGGCATCTTCGTGGGAACGCTTGTGGGGCAGGCTGATCAACGTCGTCAGCTGCATCGGCTTTTGGCGTTGGTCGCGGCCTTGCTGGCCATTGGCACCGTTGCTGCCTACTGGGCGTGGCCAGGTTGGCTCAGCATCATGATCCTGAGCACCGCGATGGGAATCCTGAATACATCCATCACCCACGTGGGCGGACAAACTGTGAGCCTGGGCTTCGTGACCGGAGATTTGAACAGCCTGGCGCAGCACGTGGCCTTAGGAATTAAGGGCGCACCCTTGCCCCAAGCGCAGGGCCCTCGGGATACGCGCTGGGCGCGCGCCACCGTGCTGGCCAGCATATGGACTGCGTTCCTCGGCGGAGCAATCCTTGGAACAGCGCTAGTGTCTCGGTTGGCAGCGTGGACTTTGTTGGTCCCATGCGCGATGTTGTTAGCTTCCCCGCTGCTGGGACGGGCCGCGCAGCCACCTCGCGATTAGTGCGCCGACTTGCGAGCTGCTTCAAGCTTCCGGTCAGGAAGGCTCCAATCGGGCCGGACGTAGTGGCAAGTGTAGCCGTTCGGAATGCGCTCGAGATAATCTTGATGTTCGGGCTCAGCTTCCCAGAATTCAGCCGCGGGTTTTATTTCGGTGACTACCTTTCCGGGCCAAAGTCCCGAAGCATCAACGTCCGCAATCGTTTCCTCCGCGATCCGCTTTTGTTCTTCAGTTGTGTAGAAAATGGCGGAGCGGTAGCTGGTTCCGACGTCATTTCCCTGGCGGTTCTTCGTTGTTGGATCGTGAACCTGGAAAAAGAATTCCAGCAGCTTCCGATAACTCAACTTCTGCGGATCGAAAACAATTTCGATCGCTTCGGCATGCCCTTCGTGGTTGCGATACGTTGCGTTCGAAACGTTGCCTCCGGCGTAGCCGACCCGTGTGGAAATCACGCCTGGACGGCGGCGCAGCAGATCTTGCATGCCCCAGAAACAGCCGCCGGCGAGAACTGCCCGTTCTTGTTCTTGCGATGACGCCATGTAATTACTCCTTTTCTTGATGTGCAAAGAGTTTGCGATACTCGCCGTACCCTTCGCTTTCGAGTTCGTCGAAGGGGATGAAGCGCAACGACGCCGAATTGATGCAATATCGCAGGCCGCCTGCGTCGCTCGGGCCGTCGTCAAACACGTGACCCAAATGGCTGTCGCCGTGGCTTGACCGCACCTCGGTACGGGTCATACCGTGGCTGATGTCAGACTTCTCTTCCACGTTTTCGGGATTAACCGACTTGGTGAAGCTCGGCCAACCGCAGTGACTATCAAACTTGTCGAGCGAAGAAAAAAGCGGCTCGCCCGAAACGATATCCACGTAGATGCCGGGTTCGTCGTGGTCCCAAAAAGCATTTTCAAAAGGCCGCTCGGTTCCATTCTGTTGCGTCACGCGGAACTGCTCGGGAGACAAGCGAGATATAGACTCTGGGTCCTTCTTATATTCGGACATCTGATCCTCTGTCTTATGGAATTCACCGCGGATGATGCCAAAGGCTCGAAGACCTCGTTGAGCCTGCACACCGTTGGATGATTTCCGTAAGTACAAGGATGCAAAGCCAAGCCGATGAGCAGGTCGTCGGCCATTCGCTTTGTTTGGTTTCGGTTCCAAAGTCGTGGTAGCGCTAACGGGAATCGAACCCGTATTTCAGCCTTGAAAGGGCCGCGTGCTAACCGTTGCACCATAGCGCCACGGAGGAGTGCTGCAAGACGTAGTTAGATTATCAGAGATACGGGCGGAATTCACAAGCAGGCAGAATCAAGCGGCGGGTAAGCGCCGATGAGCAATTTGCAATGGCCAGTGCCGCGAGTAGTCAACAGCCGCGTCAGTGGCGGAGCGAGAAGTCTGTGAACACTGTGTTAGCCTGACTGAATCACGAATGCGGCGCGCCGATTTTTGCGATCGCCGGAGTCGTTCGAGGGTGAGAGCAGATGAGCTACGTAGAATCGAACCTGGTCCCTGGCGAGAAAGTGATTTATCAGACGGAACTGCATTGGGTCGTAATGGTGGGGCACCTCTTCATTGGATTCCTGCTGCTCGGTCTGCCCGGAGCGGTGCTGCTTTACTACGCTCTCAGCCACAGTGAAATGGATGCCAACACTTTGCATCTCACGGAAGCTGGCGGCGCGGCGTTGCTCGTTTGCGGCGCCGTAGTGATTCTGATCGGCGCGGTGCGGCGCCACGCTACAGAAATGGCGGTGACCAACCGACGCGTGGTGATCAAAACCGGCTTGATGAGCCGCAAGACCATCGAAATGTTGTTGAATAAAGTAGAGAGCATCGAAGTGAGCGAAACGACGGGCGGCAGGATGCTTGGTTATGGAACGATTGTGATGATTGGGACAGGCGGAACTTCCGAACCGTTTCGCGAGGTGGCGCATCCGCTGGAATTTCGCAACCAGGTGCAGCAGCAGATCGAGAAGTTGCGCTAACGATATGCCGCGCCCGCCGGGCGGGACGCGGAGTTTCTCTCCAGTGCAGAATCCCGCGGTCGCCGGAATTATGCAGCGTCTTCCGCCAAGACCGACTCCACCGGTTTCTTCGCTGGCATGGTGGTGATCACTATAACGCTGATCAGCACCAGAAAAGTTCCCAAGATGGTGCGCGCGGTGAGTGCTTCGCCGCCCAGAAAATATCCTACCAGCACGGCCACAATCGGATTCACGTAAGCATAGGTGCCAACTTTCGTGGGCGATTCGTGGTGAATCAGCCAGACGTAGGCCGTGAAGCCGATGATCGAGCCCGCAACGATCAAATAGAGCAGCGCGAGCCACGCTCCGCGCGAAACCGCCCACGGGTGAAAATTTCGAAATTCGCCAAATGCGCCAGCAGCGATTGCCAACAGGATGCCGCCGGAGAGCATTTGCGCTCCTGAACTCATCACTTTCGAACTGGGTAGCGGCAGCTTCCGCGCGAGGACCGACGCAATGGACCAGCTGATGGATGCGAAAATCAGAGCCGTGGCGCCGAGCTTATCAATCGGCGCGCCGCCTAGATTTAGCGTGTGGCTCATCAGCACTCCCACTCCGCCGATGCCGAGTAGAAGCGCCAGGGCCAGGCGGACCGTGAGCCGCTGCGTGCGCAGGAAAATAATTTCGCAGAGCGCCATGAATACGGGAATCATGGCGAGCATCACGGCGGCGATGCCCGACGGGACTCGCTGCTCGGCCCAGAACAGCAGGCCGTAATCGAAAACGAAGATCACCAGTCCTAATAAGGATGCAGAACGCCATTCACGGATGGTCGGTGCGCGTTCGCCTCGCGCGAGCACCCAGCCAAAAAGAACCAGGCCTGCGACCGAGAAACGCATCGCAGCCAGAACCAGCGGTGGCACTTCGCGGACTCCGACACGAATCGCGAGAAACGTGGAGCCCCATACGAAATAAATGATCGCGAAGGCCAACAGCGTCTTCCACCTGGGGCGATCGTTCGCGTTTTCTGCAGCTGTCATCGTCGGTCTTCGTCGTCAGCATTGGTGGGAGGGCGGACTGGAGAAAACCGGCTCAACCAATTACTTTCCTTTGCTACTGCTGCCAGCTTCAATCACGCCTTTCCATTTTTCTACTTTGGCTTTTCCAATTTCCGCTGCTCTACCGCCAGCCTTCGCGCTCGCGCAACGACGTGATGTGCGCCACGTGATGTTTCCCGTGCCAGCTGTATAAAGCGAGCGTATCGTCCAGTGACATGGGCTTCTCCCATTCGGGATGGCGAAACTGACGCGACCACTCCGCCGGGCCCAGCGTGCGCAGCAGCAGCACCCAGCGCTTGTGTAAATTTTCCAGCAAGGCGAGCGACGGTTCGATGGGCGCCGTCCTAACGTCTCCAAGTTCAGCCCACTTCGCTTCATTGTAAGTCTTGATCAACGGCAACTCTTCGGTGAGCGCGAGTTTGAAGCGCGTGTAGGCGTTCATGTGGCTATCGGGAACGTGATGCACCACTTGGCGCACCGTCCATCCCTCGGGACGGTAGCGAGTGTCGAGCTGTTCGGGTTTCAAACCCTTCACAGCTTCGTTCAGCCGGGCTGGCGTTGCGGCGATGGCTTCGATGCACTCGCGACGCTGAGCGTCCGTCAACGGCGCCGTTGGACGTTGAAACTTTCCTACGGGAAATCTCAGATCCGCTTCCATGATGGTGCCTCCCGGCCGGCAGATTCAGTGCGCCACGTTCGATCTTGAAGACAAAAATGTATCACGCCGGCGCAATTTGCCGGATTGGATGCAGGAGATCGCGGGCGCGATTCGATGGACAATTTGGACTACTGCAGAGTCAGGAATGGGAGCGCGAGCAGTGCGGAGCGTAAATGTACGAACGAAAGTTCTTGGGAATACAGCGCGCAGGAACTGCGTTACTGGTTATCTTGAAATTCTTCGTGCCAGGCCATCTGAATCGCTTCGAGCTTTCCTTCATTCGACAGTTTCGGGTCGCCGGTAAACCCGGGCAGCTCGACGATCCATTTGTGCAGGTCGGTGAAGCGCACCGTCAGCGGGTCCACGCCGGGATGTTTTTCCGCCAACTGGATTCCAACCTCATCAGCGTTGTCCCAATCAAACGTGTTCGGCATTCCGTCCCGCTCCTGGATGCAAATTTTCCGTGTCCGCCGCATGTCGCGAGCGCGGCGCAGCGCATTCGCACAAACTTCTAGTGCTCGGCTTCCTTCGCGTAATTCTTATTCCACTCCGGAATTTCCACCACGATGTCCTTGGTTCCGTCCGGCACGCACTGGCAACCGAGGCGCGATTTCGGCGTCACTCCCGGCGCTTCGTCCAGTTGGTCCAGCTCCGCGTCTGTCGCTTCGTTGCAACTATCGAGGCCCTCGTGCACGATCACGTGGCATGTGGAGCACGCGCACACGCCGCCGCACGCGTGGTCCAGGCCCAGGTGATAGCCCTGCGAAATATCCAGGATGCTGCCGGGCAGGCCGTCGTGGCCGTAGGGAATTTTATCGGGGTCAATTTCGACGGTCTTTCCTTCCCTGACAAACGTGACCTTATATTTCTTCGTCGCGGGCGCGAACTTTGTCTCTTCAATATATGGATTCTTGCCGCCCATGCTGTGCTGCTCCTCTCTCAACGCGCTCATCACAAGTTCAGAACGGTCGAGCGCTCGTCTCCAAAAATTTCATCGCGAGCCAAGCCTGCCGCTCGCCTACTAGCATGCGGGTCTACACGTCGTCCAGGTTCTTGCCTTCGAACGCGGTTTGCAGCGCGCCATTCATCAGCACTTCCGCCAGGTGCGCCGTGGCCAAGTTGATTTCGTCAATGCGCGTGCGCATCAATTTGTAATCGCTGCCTGCCAATGCCGCGCGCAGCTGCGCTTCCGAATCCGCGATAGCTTTTCGTTCCGCGGCTGAAACTTCGTGCGAGCGCGGATCGGCGAGCGCTTTATCCGTCGCCGCGAGAATCGTCTCCGCTTCGGTGCGCGCTTCGATCACCTGGCGCTCGGCAAAATCCTGCTCGGCGTACTCGATGGATTCCTCGAGCATGCGTTCGATCTCGGTGTCCGAAAGCCCGTAGCTCGGCTGCACCTCAACGGTATGCTGTTCGCTGGTGCGCAAATCGCGCGCGGCCACTTGCAGAATGCCATTCGCATCAATCAGGAATTTCACTTCGATGCGCGCGAGGCCCGCCGGTCCCGGCGGCGTCTTCAGCTGGAAGCGCGCGAGCGAGCGGCAATCCTTGGCCAGTTCGCGCTCGCCTTGCAGCACGTGAACGTCAATCGCCGTCTGATTCTCGACGCCGGTCGTGAAAAGCTCCTGCGCGCTCGCGGGAATCGTAGAATTGCGCGGAATAATTTTCGCGATCACGCCGCCCATGGTCTCGATACCCAGCGATAGCGGAGTCACGTCCAGCAACAGCATGGTCTTCACGCCGGTCTCGAGGATGTCTGCCTGCACGGCCGCGCCCAGCGCCACCACTTCGTCCGGATCCAGCTCGCAATGCGGCGCGCGCTGGAAATAATCGCCGACTGTCTTGCGCACCAGCGGAATGCGCGTCGAGCCGCCCACCAGCACCACTTCGTCCATTTCTTTCGGCGCGAGTTTGGCATCGGCCAGCGCCATTTTCACCGGCGCCATGGTGCGCGCGATGATCGGACGAATCAGCTCGCCAAATTCCGCGCGCGTGATTTCGCGGATGTACATGCCTTTGGATTCGAGCGGATATTGCACAATCGTTTTTTCCGCCGAGGACAGTTCGTGCTTGGCGCGAATCAGGCTTTTGCGCAGCGTCTGGATCGCTTCGCCGCGATGATCGAATTCCACGCCGAACTTTTCGCGGATTTCGCCGCGCGCGAGGTCCAGCAGCGCATTGTCAATGTCGTCGCCGCCCAAGTGAGTATCGCCGTTGGTCGCGAGCACCTGATAGATGTCGCCTTCGTTGGTGCTGATCAGCTTCAGCAACGAAATGTCGAACGTGCCGCCGCCAAAATCGTACACGGCCACGTGGCCGCGCTTCTGTTTGTGCAAGCCGTAAGCCAGCGCCGCGGCCGTCGGCTCATTTACCAGCCGCAACACTTCCAGGCCAGCCAGCCGCCCCGCATCTTTGGTAGCCTGGCGTTGCGCGTCGTTGAAATACGCCGGCACGGTGATCACTGCGCGATCCACCGGCTCCTTGAAATAGGCTTCGGCCCAGGATTTCAGCTCGCGCAAAATGTATGCGGAAATTTCCGGTGCGGTAAAACTCTTGTCGCCCAAGCGCACGCGAATTACGTTGTCGCTGCCGGGATCAATGCGAAAAGGAAAAATCTTGAGCTCGTCCTGCACATCGGCGACGCCACGACCCATCAGCCGTTTCACGGAGTAAATGGTTCGCTCGGGCTGCGTGAGCAGCTTCGCGCGCGCCGGCTCGCCGACGACCACTTTGCCGTCTGGGTCCACGCTGACAACCGACGGGCACAAAGTCGAGCCGTAAGGGCCGGGGATACACTTCGGCGAACCCGTTTGCGCGTCCAAGTACGCGATCAAGCTGAACGTAGTGCCGAGATCAATTCCAACGACGCGTCCCATTGCTCTTTAGCTCCCAAGTTCCTTCTGCACACCCGCGACTAAGTTGCGGATGTAAGCGCGGCGGTTCAAAACTTCATTCATGCGCGCGAGCAGCGCAGTTTTCTTTGCCTCTTCACCGCCGAAATCAACTGCGGCATCCCACTCGCGTCCCAGCGTCGCAAGTTCCGCATCCACGTCGTCGAGATCTTCCTGAAAATTCTGCTGGGCTGCTTCCAAACGGCCTTGCAGTGCAGCCACATCACCCCCGGCAGCCCGTGCTTCGCGCAATTCATCCAGCGATTCGTTCAACTCAAAAACTTCCTCGAGCAATTCCGGTGGCGCCTGCTGCTTGGTGGTGCCTTCCTTGCGCACGCCGAGATGTTCGAGCAGGTATTCGACGCGCGCAATCGGCTCGCGCAAGGTGCGATACGCATCATTCAACTGCGAAGAGCGTTCCAGCGACAAATTGCGCTCGAATTCGCTGGCGCGCACAAAATTATCCGGATGCAGCTTCCAGCTCAGCATGTGGAACTGGCCTTCGAGCGACGCTGGCTCGATGGTCAGCTTCTGCGGCAATCCGAAAAACGCAAAGTAACTCGCGCCCGCCGGTAGCGGCTGTACCTTCCCG
>Ga0209333_1000167_pt1 | contig 38102 bp, 31 predicted proteins | sample BlaSpr_A8_OM2_O3_FD_187982 | JGI IMG/M metagenome (GOLD analysis project Ga0209333, IMG submission 187982) | Forest soil microbial communities from Thunder Bay, Ontario, Canada - Black Spruce, Ontario site 2_A8_OM2_O3 (SPAdes) (version 2) | ecosystem: Environmental > Terrestrial > Soil > Boreal... | reverse complement strand
CCACTCCGCCGCTCCATTGCTCCCGTCTCCTTGGCTTGACGGTCCCAGCCCTCGGGAAATAGCGAAAGCAGGACTGCCCAATCCTCTTCGGTCGCATTCCGCACGATCCAATAATACAGGAACAGGTATTTATGTTTCAGGCGTTAGGTTAGCGCTTATAAGGGCCTGCCCCACAGTGCTATCATGTAGGGATCACTTTTATGAACCAAGACGGCATCCCAGAAGGCCTGACTTTCGATGACGTCCTGCTGCAGCCGGCGCGCAGCGGAGTACTGCCTGCCGACGCCGATACGCGCACGCGCCTGACGCGCAAGATTGCGCTGAATATTCCCATCGTGAGCGCCGCCATGGACACGGTGACGGAGTCGCACCTGGCCATCGCGCTGGCCCAGCAAGGCGGCATCGGCATCGTGCACCGCAACATGTCCGTGGAACGGCAGGCGGAGGAAGTGGACCGGGTCAAGCGCAGTGAAAGCGGCATGATTGTGGACCCCATCACGATCGGGCCGGATCAGAAAATTTCCGAAGCCCGTGAGGTGATGAGCCGCTACCGGATTTCGGGCGTGCCGGTGACCGAAGGTCCGCGGCTGGTGGGCATTCTGACCAACCGCGATCTGCGATTCGAGACCCGCTCGGACGTGCCCATCCGGGATGTGATGACCAAGGACAATCTGATCACCGTGCCCGTCGGCACCACGCTGGAGGAAGCCGAAGCGATCCTGCATCAGCACCGCGTGGAGAAGCTGCTGGTGGTGGACGACCACTACCATCTGAAGGGACTCATCACCGTTAAAGATATTCAGAAGAAGTTGAAATATCCGAATGCCGCCAAGGACGAGCAGGGCCGCCTGCGCGTGGGCGCGGCCATCGGCGCCACGGAGAATTTTCTGGAGCGGGCGCAAGAACTGGTGGCGCGCAAGGTGGACGTGCTGGCTATCGACACGGCGCATGGACACACGGAGCGTGTGATGGCGGCGGTGAAAGCGGTGAAGCGGGCGCTGCCGGAGGTGCAACTCATCGCCGGAAACGTGGCCACGTATGAGGGCGCTTGCGAATTGATCTCGCTGGGCGTGGATGGCATCAAGGTCGGCATCGGTCCGGGATCCATATGCACCACGCGGGTGGTTTCCGGCGCGGGCGTGCCGCAGCTTACCGCGATTCAGGAGTGCTCGCGCGCCGCCCAGCCGGCGGGTGTGCCGTTGATCGCCGATGGCGGCATCAAGTTTTCCGGAGACATCACCAAGGCGATCGCCGCCGGCGCCGATGCGGTGATGATCGGCAGCCTGCTGGCCGGCACCGACGAAAGCCCCGGCGAGACCGTCCTATTCCAAGGCCGCACGTTCAAGACCTATCGCGGCATGGGATCGATGGGCGCGATGCAAGGCAATGCCGACCGTTACGCGCAGGATGCCAATGGCAAGCTGGTGCCGGAGGGCATCGAGGGCCGCGTGGCCGCCAAGGGGCCGCTGGCCGAACTGGTTTATCAGCTTGTGGGGGGCTTGAAATCCGGCATGGGTTACTGCGGCGCACCGGATATCCGGGCGCTGCACGAGAATGCGCGGTTCCTGCGGGTGTCTCCGGCGGGCCTGCGCGAGAGCCACGTACACGACGTGGTGATTACCAAGGAAGCGCCTAACTACCGGGTGGAGTAGGCGAGCGCAACTCGTCAAGATCGACAAACGGCGTCGATGTTTTGGACGTTCGCCATGAGCGTGCGGCAAATGGCGAATCTACCGGAGGCGCGCCGGGCTCGGTGCTGCGGGCAAGATTGCCCTCCCCTCAATTAAACCAGGATTTCTGCATTTGCCTCTGCGTCCGCGGGGGAATCTTCGTCTTCAGTTTTCGAGAAGAGTGTTTGTTTGAAGGATTGAATCGGGTCATCACCTCAAGGTATTGGCGGAGATCGGGTGGCGGGATCTGGCACCGTCGCGCGGTAGGGCGGCGGGGAGTGCGGGGGGATGTCGATTGGCGACCGGCCTTCAGCACACCCCGCCCATGCAGTCACCGGCACAAGAATCCGCGAGCCGTTTCGTCTTCCGTTTGCGCACGATTAGGTGGAAGGCACATTCAAGCCAACCAAATCTGCAAACCAACGGAGAGCGACCGATGACAAACAAACCTACCACCATCACCGGACATGAGCCGGACCTCCAATCTCGACAGGCCTTGAAATCAAGGTCGGCCATGCCGGGCCCCAGGGGCTGAGTGCCGACCCCTGCCCCTGGACGTTCGATGGCACTCCATACTGCATCACACTGTTTTGGTAAGGAGGCGCCAAATCGATAGCGGGGGGCTAAGCCCCTCGCGTTTTGGGAGGAATACAGGAGGACATTTATGCAATTGTCGCGATTTGTGATCGTGTATCGGGATGTGTCGCCGGGAGAACACATTCTCTTCAGTGTGCTGACCAACGGCTATGTAGGAGTCGAGGATGCAACGTTGGCGTCCGTACAGAGATGGGCTACGGAAGCTCCGCATCCGCATGATCGGGATACAGCTGAATATCTCCTGGAAGCCGGCTTCCTCACAGCCTCCCGTGAGATGGACGACCAGCGACTGAAATCCTATCTCGATCGCGCCGCCGGCGGCATACCCGAAACCATGCACATCACCCTCATGCCGACCTTGGCCTGCGACCTCGCGTGCCCGTATTGTTTTCAGAAGGAGTCACCGGCGTTCAACCGGATGCAGCCCGGCATGGAAGAAGCCAGCGTACGGTGGATATTGGACCGCACCGCGACGTCGGCATGCCGGAGGTTGCATATTCAGTACGTGGGCGGCGAACCGCTTACACGGAAGGACTATATTCTGCGCACGGCCGAGCTATTCAGCCGGGAGATGTCCGCGCGCGGAGGCGCGTTTACCTGGAATATCATTACGAATGGAGTGCAACTGACGCTTCCCTTTGTCACCGCTCTCCAACAATACGGCGACGGCTCCATCAAGATCACTTTGGATGGCGACCGGGAGACACACGATCAGACCCGCATCTATCGGGACGGGCGAGGTACGTTCGACATTTTGTTCGCCAATCTCAAGGCAGTTGCCGGACATGTCAAAGTCCACGTGGGAGGCAACTTTCTACCCGGGCAAGAGGAATCCTACGAACGGCTGCTCAAGCGGCTGGAGGAGGCAGACTTGATTCGGCATCTCGAGTCGGTGAGGTTTAAGCCGGTCGTTGAGGCCCATCGCAGCGGCTCCTGTACCGGGTGTGCCACGCCGGCGCAAACTGCGCACACTCTGGTTCAGATCACCCAATCGGTGCAGCGTCGCGCCCCGCAGATGAAATCGTCGCGGCTGGCTGTACCCACCAATCCGTGCGAGTTGCACTGGACTAATAGCTACACCATCGATCCGGATGGGGGTGTCTACAGATGCCCGGCCGTGGCGGGCAGGCCGGAAATGGCGATCGGCCACGTGCAGGCCGATGTCGCGGACAAGCCCGCGCCGTTGCTGCTGGCGCGTCCTTGGGAACAGTGCGGCGACTGCCCCTACATGCCGGTATGCATGGGCGGGTGCCTGGGCAGCAAGTATCTCAGCACAGGGCGCATGGACGAGGTCGACTGCCACAAGCTGGAGTTTGAGGCGATCTTCCGCGATACCATCACCGCACGGTACCGCACGGAGCTTGGCGCCCAGCCATGGCATTCCGTGGGCTCGCCCAGTGTGACAGACTGACTGGCGCAAAACGGGTCTTGCTCTTCGATTTTCGGGGAAACCGTTCGTTTGAAGAATTTGGATCGAGTCCGTAACCGCGAGGTATTTGTGGGGATCGTTGCGGCATCCGGCACCGTCGCGCCGGAGGGCGGCGGGAGTCAACGTCCTCGAGATTTCAAATCGTATTGCATCCGCAGGGCGTTACATCGGCGGCGTGCTGGACCGGCGATGCCGATGGGGGAGGAGATTTTTTGCCCCAAACGCGTATGGAAGTTCATTTCACCCCGGTGCAAGAAGCGCAGCTTTCGCAGATCTTGAAACTATTGCAACTGGATCCTGTGGCAGTACGATCTTCGGCACTGGCCCAAGCGGCTTACGAGCGCCGGAAAGCAATCCTTCAAGTGCAGTTCCGCGATGGAACCGCATATCAGTACGCCGGCGTTCCCCGCCGGACCTACCACGATCTGTTGCGCGCCGGCTCTAAGGGCGCCTACGTCAACCACTACATCCGGAACCGCCTTCCTTACGAAGTGCTCCATGCCGCTACGCCGCCCCCGTCCGCGCGATCGCTTAGGACAGCTCTTTGGTCTGCACGGGTCCCCTGGACCCGCTCTTTCGTTCGGAAAAACCAGAGCTTTCGACCAATCAATTCGTTTCTTACGCCACCGGCATCACATCCACTTCCACATTCAGCTTGTGCCGTGCGCCGCCCAGCAGCACGCCGTAGATAGGACTGACATCGCTGTAATCGCGCCCCCAAGCCACGGTGATATGGCCGTCCGAGGGTACGCAATTGTTGGTGGGATCGAAATCCACCCATCCTGCGGCGGGGCACCATGCCGAGCACCAGGCGTGCGAGGCATCCGCGCCTACCAAACGCGGCCGGCCGGGCGGCGGCATGGTCCGCAGATAGCCGCTGACGTAACGCGCCGGCAGGCCCAGCGACCGCATGCAGGCGATCTGCAGATGCGCGAAGTCCTGGCACACGCCGCGGCGCTTTTCGAAAAAGGTCTGCACCGGCGTCGAGACTTCGGTGGCCTTCTTGTCAAACCGGAAGTCCTGGTGGATTCTGCGCGTGAGATCCATCACCGCCGTCAACAGCGGGCGTCCCTCCGAAAACGACTCGCGCGCATAATCGGCCAGCTTCGGATTCGAGCGCACCCGCTGGCTGTCGAAAATGAACTGCCAGGCGCTCAGAGCCTCGTCGCCAGGGTAGCCGGCCAATGACTCACTCACACTCTCCCAGCGCGGAGACCCGGAGAAATCCGGGGGGGCGCCGGCCGTCACCTCCAGGTCGCTGTTGGCCTCCACGATCAGATGGTCGTGGGGCTCGTCCAGCGTGAAGAAGGTCAGGGTATTGCCGAAGTAGTCGAAGTGGGCGGAGGTGGCGGGCGGTGCAGGCAGGATGAAGACTTGGCTCGCGCGGCACGCCTGCCGCGCAAGGTTGCGCGGAGTCAGCCGCACCACGTGATGCGATACCGAAACCGGGTCTTCATATTGGTAAGTCGTTCTGTGCCGGACGCGATAGATCAAGTGGCGCGCTCCATTTCCGCGTGACTGAAATAGACATTCGTGATGGCATCCGACAAAGCCGGCAGCGCCGCGCCCGTGGCGGCCAGCAATTGATCCAGCGGCTCGCGCATGCCGCCCTCGTCCGGCTGGCACAGCGCGCGCACGTCCGCGCTGAATAGAGCGCCGGCCGCTTCCTCCAAGCGCCTCTGTTTCGAAAACGGCCAGACCGCCCCCGCGGGCCTGCCCGACAGGGACCGGCAGTGTTCCAGCAGATCCTGTATCTGGAAAGCCAGCGAGCGCGGATTGGCCTGCTCGTTCATCAGCAGATCCAGCACCGGCGCGGCCTGCAGTTCGGTGAAATATCGCGACCGGTAAGTCATCCCGCTGTCGGCCACCTCCAGCAACATCTCCAGCGTGGGCCAGGTCGCAGGGTTCAGCGGCACGATGATGGCCCGGAAGAGATCCACTAGTTGGATGGAGCGCTCGATGCGCCTTCCGGCGCCCAGGAAATGCCATCCGGCGCCGCGCGTGATGTTCTCCATTTCGATTCCGCGCAGCGCGGCAAGCATCCCGATACAACGATTCAGTACGGCCAACGCTTCGCCTGCCGTGGCGTAACCCCAGGCGGAGGTGTGCGCGGCGTCGAACTGGCTGACGATCCGCAGCATGTCGCTCGAAAGGCTGGCCCGCACTTGCGCGACAGCGCGCGTGGCGCGGTTCAAGACCGCGTTCAGGCTGTCGCGCCGCTCTTCTTCGAAAATCAGGGAAAGAATCTCCTGTTCCAGATCCCGCCATTGATCCAGATGCCCTTGGGGGTCCTCCTCCGATAGCCGGGAGTGAGGCGATGCCAGACAATCGTACAGCTTCATCAGGGAATCCCACTCCGAACTGCCGGACGCCCCGAACTCGCCGGTGAGCCGGACCAGGATGCAGCGAAGCACGCGCGCAAGGTGCTCGCCGCGTTCCGCGTAGCGCCCCAGCCAGAATAGATGGTCGGCCGCGCGGCTGGGCAGGTCGGTGCCTTCGCCGCGGTTCAGTTCCAGCGGCTGGTCGCGCGGACGTTGCAGCGTGAATACGTCCACCGGTCCGTTCGATAGCACCCAGGTGTCCTTGCTGCCGCCGCCGCGCTGCATGGACACGACCGGCGTGTCGAGCGCTGGAGAAACGCGCGCGAGCCCGCCGGGCATCGCCACCCAGGAGTCTCCCGAGGCCGCCAGAAAGACGCGCAAAACCACCCTGCGGGGAGTCAGGCTATCCTGGGACCAGACTGGCACCGTAGAGAGGTCCAATAACTCCTGTCCGGCGAATTCATGTGGACGTTCGCGCAGGCGCGCGATGGTTCGCAAGCGTTCCTCGGGGGTAAGCTTCGCGCCAATCGCGGGTTCCATTGCTTGCGCGGGGTCCAGGGCGGGGAAGGCCGGCTTGATTACGAGGAAATCCAGGTTATCGAGCACGTATTGAAGCTGCTGGGGTTGTCCGCACCACCACGTGGCTACGGAAGGCAGCTTCAGCCGCTCTCCAAGCAACCGTTGGCTGAGCCGCGGCAGGAAGGGCATGAAAGCCGGCGATTCAATCAGGCCGCTGCCTAGCGCATTGGCCACCACCACGTTGCCTTCGCGCACGGCTTCCACCATACCCGCCACACCCAGAAAAGACTCGGAGCGCAGCTCGATCGGGTCGCAGAAGCTGTCGTCCACCCGCCGCAGGATTACATCCACGGGCTTCAGGCCGTCCAGCGTCTGCAGGAATACGCGGCTGTCCCGCACCGTCAGGTCGCCCCCTTGCACCAGCGTGAAACCCAGATATCGCGCCAGGTAAGAATGCTCGAAGTAGGTCTCGTTGAAAGGGCCCGGCGTAAGCAGCACCACCCGCGGATTGTCCCGCCGGGTGGGAGAAAGGTTCAGCAGATTGTCGCGAAACGAGCGGAAAAAGGAAGCCAGCCGCTGCACCTGGAACTCGCGGAACAGGTCCGGAAAGGTTTCCGCCAGAACGGTCCGGTTCTCCAGCGCATATCCCGCGCCCGAGGGCGCCTGGGTACGGTCGGCGATTACCCACCATTGGCCATCGGGAGAGCGGGCCAGGTCGACGGCCAGCAGGTGCAGGTAGGGTTGCACCGCCTTGCGCATGCCGTGGCACGCCCGCCAGAATCCGGGATTGGCGAACACCAGCGCGGGCGGGAGATGGCCGCCGCGAAGCAGTTGTTGCGGGCCGTAAAGGTCCGCCAGCACGCAGTTCAGAAGACGCGCGCGCTGTATCAGGCCCGCTTCGAGTTCATCCCACTCCGCCGGCGGAATCAGCAGAGGGATGGAATCCAGATTCCACGGGCGGTCCATTCCCAGCGGATCGCCGTAGATATTGTAGGTAACGCCGTTTTCGCGAATTCGCTGGCGGGCGATCTTCCACCGCCGGGCAAGCTCTTCGACGCCGAGCTCGGACATGGAACCGATGAGCGTGTCCCAGTGCGGACGCAGAACGCCCGGCGCGGCGGACATCTCGTCATACACGCCGCCGGTCTGGCGATAACCGGCGGCCAGAGGTGGCGCATCCAGAATGTCTCCCGAAATGCTCATGAAGGATCTGCGTGTCTTCTCATGGTACTTCAATAACGGGAACGATCTGCTGAGCCCGCATGTCGGTAAGCGGCGTTTCCCACTTCTGCCACGGCTGCAGGCTAGGATTGGCGACGGAACGTATTGTCTGGTGGGTGTTCCCCTGTTGTGTTAGTGGTGGTTTGCGCGGAGTTCTATCGGTAACTCTTGGATGGCGGGCGACTTCACCTACGCCAAGCAAGAAGAGGCGGCGCGGTGGGCAAATCGGTCCGGGGCGTCGAAGTCGAGGGACGGCGTTGTCAGCCGACCTGGCCTGCTTACGCGCTGGAAGACATTCAAGGCATGGTGGCCCGAGCCCGCCCGCACCGTGGTCAATGGTCTCGGCATTTGCCGGCCTGCGTCTCTCCGAGATCAGGGGCTTGCGTTGGGACGACTACACCGGGACCGACTTTGCGCGTCTCGCGCTCCGTCTGGCGCACTATATTCGGTGTGGCGGGCGCTAATCGAATCCGATTTTGGAATCCAACTTTTCCCTCACGCAAGCAACGCACGCCGAACTGCGTCAGGTTCCCGCGCGATCACGGTGAGGAAGGCCCGAGCGGGGCCGCTGGGGACTCGTCGCCCATGCTCCCAATGTTCCAATGTTCGTTTACTGTTTACTCAGACCGAATAACTTGGCAAACTCGCCTTGAGACAGGCAGATTCTTTCTCTGATCGCCTTGACATCAATGTCGTCTGGGACGTGAGCTTCGCAGCCATGATTCTCCAGGCCCTTGGCGAAAGCGAGAGCTTGTCTGGCGCTCTCGACCATTCGTTCGCCCGCCGTGGGTTTGCTTTTCTTCATTTCGACTCCCTTCCCGACCGGCAGGTCTCGACTATCCTTGCCAAGACGGATTTCAATACGCGTCGTTCTTTTGGCCCCAAATCGATCTTCTCGCTCTTGGCGAAGATGTTGAGCAAGAATACCGGAATGTCTGTCCCGGAGAAGAACGTTATTACCCGGAAGCCACCACGTTTCCCCTTGCTCCTTCGGCAAACCGCACTTTGCGCGCACCGCCGGTTCCTTCGATTACATCGCCTGCCCCGGGATTGGCGGCAATCCACGTCATTATGGCGAGCCGCTCCCCGTCCGATAGCCGCAACGACCGCGCCTCATCGAGGAACGCCGGCGTTTCGACGACGGTCTGGACGATTCAGTATACTCCAATGGAGTACAAGTACACTGGCTCGGCTGGACCAACATGCTTTTCCATCCAGCCACCCGGTTGTGGTGGACAATACGGGGAGGCATTCATCGTGATGAAAACAAATATTGCATCTAAGCCGCGCCGCGCCAATCAGGCCGCTCTGGATGAGCTTATCGAGACAATTACAGTCGATGCTAATGGCGACGCCGAGCAACCCTGGGCGTTTCGACAGGCTTTCGAGGATCATGTCGCCATTCCCAGTGCCGCTTTTGTCATCGGTGAGGCGGTCTGTATTGAGGTTCGACTATGACGGGAACGAACGGCGCGGATTGACGGCGAAGTGTTGTCGGCCGGATGGGCGCGAATACGTCGTCTCCGCTTCCGATATCGTGTTTCGTCCAGGAACAGAAGGAGGGAGATACGTCGCCGCGTACCGCAAATGGATGGGACTGACACCCTTCCCGCCAGAGGCGACAGCTCCGGCTGCGGCCAAAACACGTCATGAAACGGCCGGTTCGGTAATTCATGCGAAGGACATGTGGAAGTGGCTGTCCTGTCGGTGCTGTCCGCGACACGACACACGGCGCGTTGCCGGTTCCTAGGAATCGAACGGACCGTGACGCTCCGAGCTCGAAGAGCCTGGGTGCCCGGTGAAATCGTCGGCGTGAAGGTGCGCAAGAAGTGGACATCCGGTGATCCGCACCTCTCCGCTGAGATCGAGTCCGACAGGATCGATGCGCCGGCCCTAGGCTTGACACCTCTCCGATTGGAGGACCGCGGCGTGTGGAATCCAATACACGAATACTGGGGCGTGAACCGATCGAAGGCTGGGCCAAGAGAATCATTGCACGGGTCCGCGGCCGGCATTCGAAATGGAGCAAGTGCTGCCGGGGTACGACTTCAACGATCCGGAATGCGACCCGATCGGCGTTTCCAACGATCTCAAGGATTCCGGCGATACCCAGGGCGCATACAAGGTCCTGATGGATCTCTGTGAGGCGGATCTTCGCTGTTTGGACGCGCATGCGCACCTTGGCAACTTGGCCTTCGGCCGGATGCCTTGGGAGGCTCGGGCGGTGGCCCGCCACTACGAAGTAGGTTTTCGGATCGGGGAATTATCGCTACCGGCAGGCTTTGACGGCGTCCTGCCGTGGGGGCACATTGACAATCGGCCCCTCCTTCGGTGCATGCATGGGTTCGGGCTGTGCCTTTGGCATCTCGGCCAATTTACGGAAGCCGCGCAAGTCTTCGACCGCATGCTTTGGATGAACCCCTCGGATAATCAGGTATCCGATGCCTGATCGACGATGTCCGGGCGAAGCGGGCTTGGGAAGATCGTCGAGACAATTAGAGAATCGTCCCTCCTCTCCCTGGGGCCTCCGAAATCGTCTTTGTTATCGGCGGGAACGAGTCACGCTCGTCACTTGGAAAGCTGGATTCAGAATAATCAGATGGCTTGTTTCCCATAACTCTATATTCCTCAATCACTTAAATGAAGCCTGAACGTTGCTGAGCCGCTGATCCACCGATTTGCGAAAATATTCCGCAAGTTGTTATGATCAAAGGAACGGGCCACCCTAGCTCAGTTGGTAGAGCGGCTGATTCGTAATCAGCAGGTCTCCGGTTCGATCCCGGAGGGTGGCTCCAGATATTGAAAATAAGACTATTATCGTCCGCCAAATATCTTTAAGTCCGCCGGATTAGGAGGCTAGTCGGATATTGTCCATGTTTTTCAAGCGTTTGCGGACATCCCCCTCTCCTGTTGCCCTGGGTTCAATTGGTTCGGAATTTGCCCGACGGGCAGCGATTGAATGGCGCCCGCCGTCTACCTTATCGTAGGCGGCGTGGCGGCTCTCTTGATGGCCGCCAAACCGATGCGCCGGTGAGTGCGATAATTGAAGCGATCAAGAGCACGGCCAAGCATCCTGGTGGTTCCGGTCACCGGCCGGATAACCGTTGGGGATTTGGTATGATTCGTCCTGTAGAGGCGTTGAACCCTTCTTTCATGAGAGCGATCATGGCCATGGGTGACCTGCAAAGAGCCCCGCACCACGGCAAGCTCAGCCCTGAGTTTTCTTCCCGCTTGGCGAGCCTGATCCCATCCCACTCGCGAACAGCGTCAGGCAGCCATTCACGATATACGGAGTTCCGCTACCGAGGCGTTAAGAGCGATCGACAACGTTCTCCAAGAGTTTCATGGCGGGCGGTTATCGGATCAACCCACTGCCCTGGGCACCATTTCCGTGGAAAGCACTGCCGCGCGGGAATATCCGCTCTCACTGACTCTGAACACGTTAGGGCAATCATGGAGGACCAGCCAATCTCCCCAATCGTTTGATTCCGTTCCCCGTGGTCGGCTGTCACACGCCGACATCCACCGCCATCTCCCTGAAAACAAGCGCAACCCCCCATTCGCCACGTCAAATCTCGTCACCGCCGTGCTACCGTGACATCGGGGAAGCAAGAATAGGTGGTCGCGAGTCTCTGCGTCCATCCAATCCGCATACAAATGCGCACAAAACAAGCGCCAGAAAATCCCGGGCAACCTATCCGCTTGCAGCCCCACCATCCGCCCCCACCCCGCTACAATGAACCTTTACACCCCTGCGCCCCGCGCAGAAACCCAGAAACCCATGCCCACATGATCCAACTCACCGGGTCCGCCAAACGCTTCGGCCCCAAAACACTCTTCGAAAATCTCGACTGGCTCGTCACCCCCAACGAACGCGCCGGCATCGTCGGCGCCAACGGCACCGGCAAATCCACGCTGCTCAAGATCCTCGCCGGCATCTCCCTCTCCGGCCGCACCGTCGTCGCCGACCTGCTGGCCGAGGCGCGGCTGGACGAACTTGTCCAAGGTGTGGCGAATTGAGCGACGAGAACCCCCTCCCCACACCCGCGCCGCCGGAGGGAACGGGGCAACTGGTGCTCTACCGCACCGAAGACGGACGCACCCGCATCAACGTCAGGCTGATCCAAGAATCCGTCTGGCTGACCCTCAACCAGATCGCCGACCTCTTTCAGCGCGACAAATCAGTCATCTCAAAGCACATCAAGAACATCTTCGAGACCGGCGAACTCAACCCGCAACGAACTGTTGCAAAATTTGCAACAGTTCAAACCGAGGGCGGCCGATCCGTAACGCGAGAAATAGAATTCTACCGCCTGGAGGTGATCCTGGCCGTCGGCTACCGCGTCCGTTCACCGCGCGGCACCCAGTTCCGCCAATGGGCGACCGCCCAATTGGAGCAGTACCTGGTGAAAGGCTTCGCCATGGACGACGAACGCCTCAAGCAGGCCGGCGGCGGCAACTACTTCGACGAACTGCTCGCCCGCATCCGCGATATCCGTTCCTCGGAGCGCGTGTTCTGGAGGAAGGTCCTCGACATCTACGCCACCAGCGTGGACTACGATCCGCGCGCCGAAGCCTCGCAGACGTTCTTTGCAGTGGTTCAGAACAAGATGCACTGGGCCGCGCACGGCCAGACCGCCGCCGAAGTGATCGTCCGCCGCGCCGATTCCAACCGGCCCAACATGGGTCTGACTACCTGGACCGGCAGCCGCCCGCGCCGCGACGACGTCGGCATCGCCAAGAACTACCTGACCCATGCGGAAATCGAAACGCTCAATCTGATCGTCTCGGCCTACTTGGACTTCGCCGAACTGCAAGCCCGCAGCCAAAAGCCCATGACCATGCGCGACTGGATCGCCAAGCTCGACAGCTTTCTAAAGCTGAGCGACCGCGACCTCCTGACCCACGCCGGGACGATCTCACACGATGCCGCACTGGCCAAAGCGCAATCCGAGTTCGACAAGTTCCGGGCAGTCGAGGACGCGAAGCCTCGGCCCGTCGATGCGGACTTCGAGAACGCCATTGAGCAGGTCAAGCAGATCGCCGCCGCGAAGACCGAGCGGAAGCCGAAAAAGAGGAAGGAATGAGAACGGCGTTCTTGTTTGGGATTCTGGGCCTGCCGGCCCGCAAGTTACGCGGCCACCGGCCAATCGGCGTATAACGCCGCGGCCTGCTCCATAATCCGCTCAATGAGATAGTCGAAGTCCTCCCGCCGCACCTCGCGCATCCGCAAAACGCGCCGCACCGCCGCGCGCACTTCCGCCTTAACCGCATCCCGATGCGGCTCCGTCCAATCCACCTTCAGGTTCCGTTTCACCGCCTGCACTACATCGTGTATAAGGCTGGTGAGAAACTGCTGGTCATAGATCTTGGACAAGTTGTCCGCCACAGCATCATAGAAGGCCAGTTCCTCCGGCGCCAGGTTCAACTCACTCGCCCGCCGCTGCTCCCGCAACTCCTCCTCGCGAATCTGCAACATCACCCGGATCACATCCGCCGCATCAATTAGCCGGTTGTGGTATCTCTGCAACGTCGCCTCCAGCAGCTCGCGGAACGAGCGGTACTTCGCAAGATTGTTCTTCTCGCGGCGCCTCAGTTCATCCTGCAGCAACTGCTCCAGCAGCTTCAGCCGCAGATTCTCGTACGGGCGGTCCTTAAACGTTTGCAGGAAGCGGTCGTCCAGAATCGAGATGTCGGCCTTCTCCAACCCAGCCACCTTAAAGATATCCACCACGCCGGCAGATTCCACGCTATCGTCCACCAAATCGCGAACCGCCTCCTCCAACTGGCGCACCTTCCGCTTGCCCGGAGCCGCCTTGCCGATCTGCTTCCGCACCCGCTGGTAAAAGATGATCTCATCCGCGAACTCCCGGCAATCCTCCAAGTGCTTTACCAGAAGAAAGACCGACGAGAGCCGCATTTCAGCCTGTAGAAACCGGTTGCGCAAAGCATCGTCATCCGCCAATGTCCCGTAAACCAGCGCATACAGATCCTCCACTTCGATCTCGGCCATCCCCCGCCACCCACCGTACTCGTGCCCCGCCGGCAGCAATCCACGCACCTCGGCCCGGCAGCCGTGGAACAACGGACGTGCGGTTGACGATATATCGGGCGCGGGTTCGGCCTTGTCGCCGGCTTTGGCATACTTCGCCGTAGCATCGCGCAATTCATCCCCGATGCCGATGTAATCCACGATCAGCCCATGCGGCTTGTCCAGGAACACCCGATTGACCCGCGAAATCGCCTGGATCATGTTATGGCCTTTCATCGGCTTGTCCACGTACAACGTGTGCAGGCAAGGGATATCCGTGCCAGTCAGCCACATGTCGCAGACAATCACAATACCCAGCGGGTCGTCCAGGTCGCGCAACCGCTCTTTGATGGCCTCGCGCTGTGCCTTCGTCGTCAGATGCCCGTCCTCGCTCCACTGTGGCGGGTCTTCCGCAAGATTCCCGGTCATCACCACTCTGATTTCGGGACACCCTGACAGCGCCCTGAGCTCATCGTACAGCCGCACGCAATTCTCGCGCGTCATGCACACGGCCATCGCCTTGCCGCGCAGCGTGGAAGTGCGGTCCAAAAAGTGCGCCAGCAGATCCGCCGCCATTTCCTTCACGCGCGCTTTTGCCCCCGCCGCTGCGGCCAGCGCTGCCCATCGCAATTTTCGCCGCTCTACCTCGTCCGGCCCGAGCTGCGCCGCAATCTCCGCCAGAGCCGCATCCACCTCCCCACCCCTCAAGTGCAGCTTGATCTGACGAGGCGCGTAGAAGATCGGCACCGTCGCGTGATCTTCCTGCGCCTGGCCAATTGTGTATGTGTGGATCACATCGCCGAAAACTTCTTCCGTGTCAGCCCCGGAAAAACTGATGGGCGTCCCGGTAAAGCCCAGCCGCCGCGCGTTCGGCAGAGCTTCGGCAAGATACCGCGCATATCCTTGCAAAAAGCCATACTGCGAGCGGTGCGCCTCGTCGGCAATGATGATGATGTTGTCGCGCCGCGAGAGCACCGGATGCGCAAGTTCCTCTTCCCTGAGGCGGAACTTTTCAATCGTGGTGAAGACCACCTCTCCGCCCTGCGTCTGCAGCAGACGGCGCAGATCCTCCACGCTCTCCGCCTGCTCCACTGGACCCACCAGCGACCGCGCCGCCACGAACTCGTCGTGCAACTGGTCGTCCAGGTCGTTGCGGTCCACTTCGACGACGAAGGTCGGATTGCCCAGCTCCAGCCGCCGCCGTAAAATACCGACGAGGAAAATCATGGAAAGCGACTTGCCCGACCCGGTCGTGTGCCAGATCACGCCCAGCCGCCGCTCGCGCCCTGCCGTCATGGTGATGATGGTCTTGTCCGCCGCCAGCCGCACCGCAAAGAACTGGTGATACTTCGCGCCCTTCTTGGTAATGCGGTCGTTCACCACCTGAAAGACGATGAAGTCCCGGATGTAGGAGAGCAACCGCTTAGGCGGAAACAGACCCTCCAGCAGCGCTTTCATGGACGCGGTGGTGGCCGGCTCCACGTGGATGCCATCGATCGATTTCCAGGGCGCGTACCACTCTTCATTCGCCGACCACATGCCATGCAGCGTCGCAATGCCGTCCGAGACGACGGCGATGGCGTTGTAGTCGAAAAGCTGCGGGATGTCGTTGCGGTAATGCTGGATCTGGTTCCAGGCGCCGTGTACGCTGGGATCTTCGGAGTACGGATTCTTCAACTCGAAAACAGCCAGCGGCAGGCCGTTGACGAAGAGGACGATGTCTGGGCGGCGATCGTTCCGTCCGTGAATCGGGAACTGGTTGGCGACGATGAACTCGTTCCTTTCCGGGTACTCCCAATCAACGGCATAGACCAGACGGTGCGTGACGTGTCCGAGAACCAATTCGAGCGGAAGTTCGTAGCCGCGCACCAGCCGCTCGTGAAAGGCCATGTTGCGGCGCAGCGTGTCGACGCCGTCAGGACGAATGAAGTGCAGGACGGCTAGCTCAATGGCCGCGTCCGGCAGGTCGGGATACTGACGGGCGAGGAACTTGCGCAGATGCCGCTTGAGGACCACCTCGTCGGGTGGCCGGTCGAGTTCGATTCCGGGCGTATAGCGGTAGCCGAGCTGTTCCAGACGGGCGATGGTCGCGAGTTCAAATTCGGACTCGGTCCCCCGCCGGTCAGACATGCGTACCCACCAGCTTCTCTGCATCGCGGACCCGCAATTCGCCGGACATCAATTTGGGAAGCAGCGTGTCACGCAGGGCGGCCAGCGTGCGGGACTCACGACGATTGCTATCAATACGACGAAACAGGGGATCGGTAAGCTCGTCGAAACGACGCAACAGGGCATCCGGGGGTACGAGTATCGGCACGGTCTCCAACTGCCCCTTGGTCACCGCCGGCCGGGTCCCACCGGCGTCGAATCCGATCAGAAAGTCCTTCATCTCGTCATCCACCATCCGCAGATGCAGATAACGTGGGGGCATTCCCGGCGAAGGGCGAATAATCGCGACGTGTTGACTTACCCTTGCTGGCAGTGCCGCCGAGTCGACCACGCAAGTGCGGAGGATCGAGTCACCGGTAATATTCAGGAGAACATCGCCCCCCCGCACGGTGACGCCCCTCAATTCCTGGGCAGCTTCGTCCGTGATCCTCGCGAGGCCGCTCCACTCGAACTCGTGATCGAGCACGTTCTGGCTCCTAATGAAGGATGTTCCTTGCGGAACGTACACTGCGGACCCGCCTCTCGGCGTAGCGCCGCTTCCAATTTTGGTCGTCACTTCAACCAGGGGTCGGAAACGCCAGCCGAAGGGAATCTCGCCACGCTCGTTGGCTACTAACTCGCCCGGAAACAACGCCGCAACATCCGCGGACATGCCGAACGGTTGGCGGGCCGCCGCCTTGGCGACGACGGGGTCGAAGTCCACGAACCAGGACCGGAAGATGGCGCGTGCCATGGACTCCAGCGTCTGGTTCATACGCCGGTTGAGTTCGATTCTGTCGTTCAATGCCCAGATCAGGCGCGCCACCTCAACCTGTTCCGCCAATGGCGGCAAGGCGAACTCGAAGGCTTCGATCCTTGCGGGCGCGGTGTGGAGAATCTTTGTTCCAGATGAAGTAGCGAAGAGATGTCGCTTAAACTCATCCCAGAGAAAAAGCCAATACAGAAATCCTGGGTCGACAAGAGACCTATCATGCACCACAACCCGCCCGAGTCGCTGGTTATGCAGGTATCGCCTTCCGTCGGCTGGGATGCGCCCGGGAACGCCGAGAATCTCCCCGCCCTGGGTTTGGCAAGTCATCACGATCACAATTTCACCAGCGCCCAGCTCATATTCCTTTGGAAACTCCCCGCTGTATCCCTTCAAGGTCGTCGAGTCAAACCGAAAGCCGCCGGTATACGAAAAGTTCCCAATATTGATTACGATCGGCGTGCCAGGAAGAGGCTCCGAAAAATATTGGCTCTTGAAAGGCCAACCATGTTTAATCCTTGCGAGGGAACCTAGCGTGACATCACGCCATCCATCACACATCAGCCAGCCTCCCCAGCCCATCCCGAATGGCCCTAGCCAATTGCTCCCCGTCGCCAAACTGTCTTTCCAACTCCGCCACGAGCCGCGGCATCTTCTCCTCAAACGGCTCCTCATCCTCGTCGCTCTCAGCCGACCCCACATACCGCCCCGGCGTCAGCGCGTAGCCGTGCGTCCGCACCTCCTCCACATTCGCCACGCGGCAGAAGCCAGGCACCGCCTCCGGTATCCCCGTCCGCCGAAACGTCCGGTACACCGCCGCCATCCGCTCCACTTCCTTGCCCGCCAGTTCCTTTTGCTTGCGCGATCCGGGAATCAGCATCCCCAGCTTGCGCCCATCCAGAAACAGAATCTCGCCCTTGCGCCTACGGAAGCCGCCCGTCCCGCCGCGGTTCTTCGACAGGAACCATAGCGCGCACGGGATCTGCGTATTGGCGAACAACTGCCCGGAAAGCTGCACGATGCAATCGACGTAGTCTGCGTCCACCAGCGTTTGCCGCACCTCGCGCCGCGCCGTCTCCCCGTTCGAGAGCTCCCCTGTAGCCATCACGAACCCCGCCGTTCCGGTGCTCTTCAGGTGATACAGAAAGTGGAGAATCCACATCGTGTTCGCATTGCGCGGCGAAAGCGTCACCCGCCGCTCCCCCAGTTGCAGGCGCGGGTCCTTGGCCGGCACCCGCTCCGCGCCCCAACCGTTTTCGCCCTTGCTGCCATCGTTGAACGGCGGATTCGCCAGCAGATAATCCGCCTTCACGTTAGCCAGCAGGTCGTTGAAATACGAATTGCCGAGCTCGATCTTGCCGTCCAACCCGTGCATAAAGAGGTTCATGCGGCAAAGCCGGTAGGTGAAGTCCTTGCTCTCCTGCCCCACGAAACTGAGTTCGTGGTTGTGCCGGGTGAACTCATCAGCCTGCACAAACATCCCGCCCGAACCGCAGCATGGGTCCAGAACTACGCCGCGCTCCGGCTCCAACATCGCCACCAGCGTGCGCACGATCGACACCGGGGTGAAGTACTCGCCGCCGCGCTTACCCTCCGAGGATGCGAACTCGCCGATGAAATACTCGTAGACGCGTCCGATTAGGTCCTCGCCGCCATGGTCCTGTTCGAAGATATCCTTCGAGAATAAGTTGATAAGTGCGGTCACATTCTCGCGGTCCAGATTGGAACCCGCGTAGATGCGTGGCAGCAGACCGCGAAGTTTGTCGGGGTATGTGCGTTCCAGTTCGTCGAGTATGTCGTCCAGCCGGACCTTGATGTCGTCCGCCTGCGCCTGATCGCGGATCTGCGACCAGCGGGCATTCTCGGGCACTACGAAAGCGCCGGCGCGCCGGTACTCATCGGAATCGCCCAGGATGTCGGCGGCGACGCGCGGATTGATGGTGTAGTACTCGCTCGCCGGATCGGCGATCAAGCGCTCCAGTTCGGCGCGGCGGCGCTCGTAGCGCAGCGACAGAAACCGCAGGAAGATGATCGGCAGCACGTAGCGCTTGTAGTCGGCGGGCTCAATAGATCCCCGCAGGTTGACCGCGGCTTGCCAGAGCTGTGCGGTCAGCGCGGCGATGCCGTTTCCGTTCGATTGAGCCGTCGCTTTGGGCTTCTTTACCTTCGCAGTTCTGGGCATGGGTTAGCGGGATCCCGGTTTCTGTTGGGCCGGGCGCGACCTGGCACCTAGAGTCTGATTGTACAACGTGTGGCCCCGGCCCTCCCTTCATCGTCGCGCGATATCCACCGGCTAATCCTCCGCATCATTCGTGGGCTGCGGACCAGCGGTCACTCACCGGCGTCCGTCCGCATCTCTTTGAAAAGAATCTCCTGGGCCTGCCTGTTCCCTTCGGTTCCAGTTGCCGCCATGCTATTGTGACATCGCGCAGGAGGAGGCCGCATTCGCGGCAGTTACTTCGTACCGCGGACCCGTCCGGTACCCCGGAGCCTTCTTATCAACACCGCGAACCCCTATGCAACGAAAAGCAACACAGAGACAGTATTTTCCAAACGAAAGGCGCTCCGTCGCGGCAACCCGGCATAGCCCGCCGTCTCGGTCTAAGCGGTGTCCGAAAATACCCTTCAATCCAATGATTCCAAATGCTTTATCAGAAATTGGCTTCGTCTGCTCCAAAAAGAATCTCGCCCCCGCCATGCACAATCCCGCACAACCAAGCCCAGCCCATCTCCCCAAACCGCCGTCTTATCTGCGTTCATCCGCGTTCATCTGCGGCCAATATGCCTTTTCCGACCCCCGCCGACCAACCCCTGCACCCGCCCACCGCCTCACCCGTTACAATGATGCTTGTAACACCACCCACGCCCACATGATCCAACTCACCGGGGCCGCCAAACGCTTCGGCCCCAAAACACTCTTCGAGAACCTCGACTGGCTCGTCACCCCCAACGAACGCGCCGGCATCGTCGGCGCCAACGGCACCGGCAAATCCACGCTGCTCAAAATCCTCGCCGGCATGGATGGCCTCGACGCCGGCTCCATGGTCACCATGAAAGGCGCCAGCGTCGGCTACCTCCCCCAGGAAGGCCTCTCCCTCTCCGGCCGCACCGTCTTCGCCGAATGCATGACCGTCTTCGCCGGCGTCCTGGCCCTTGAACAGGAGCAGGAAACCCTCGCCCACAAGCTCTCCGAACTCGACCCCGCCAGCCCCGAATATACCCAGGTCGCCAACCGCTTCCATCAAGCCGAAGGCGAATTCCGCGCGCGCGACGGCTTCGCCATCGAGGCCCAAGTCGGCATGGTGCTCTCCGGCCTCGGCTTCCCCCAAGGTCAGTGGACCAAGCGCACCGAAGAGTTCTCCGGCGGCTGGCAGATGCGCATCGCGCTCGCCAAGCTGCTGCTCGAAAAGCCCAACCTGCTGCTGCTCGACGAGCCTACCAACCATCTCGATCTGGAAGCCCGCAACTGGCTGGAAGGCTATCTCGAATCCTACCCGCACGCCTTCGTGCTGGTCTCCCACGACCGCTATTTTCTCGACGTCACCGTGCGCAAGCTGCTCGAGCTATGGAACAAGCGCGTACACTTCTACACCGGCGGCTACTCCCGCTACGAACGGCAGAAGGCCGAGCGCCTCGCGCAGCTCGAAGCCGCCTACGCCAACCAGCGGGACCGCATCACCCAACTGGAAGCCTTCATCAACCGCTTCCGCGCTCAGGCCACCAAGGCCAAGCAGGTGCAGAGCCGCATCAAGGAGCTGGAGCGCATCGAGCGCATCGAAATTCCGCCCGCCGAGAAAACCATCCACTTCCGTTTTCCGCAGCCCAAGCCCAGCGGCCGCATCGTGGCCGAGTTCAAGAACGTCGCCAAAAGCTACGGCGATACACCCGTCTTCGCGGGCGTGAACTTCGCCATCGAGCGCGGCGACCGCGTAGCGCTCGTAGGCGTCAACGGCGCTGGAAAGTCCACCCTGATCAAGATCCTGGCGGGCGCGGAGCCGCTCACCTCCGGCGAATACATACTCGGTCACAATGCGCAGCCCGATTACTTCGCGCAGGACCAATACAAGGAACTGAACATCAACGCGCGCCTCCTAGATGATCTAGGAGAAGTCGCGCCGCGCGCCACCAACACCGAGCTGCGTTCCATTCTGGGCAGCTTCCTGTTCTCCGAGGACGATGTCTTCAAGACCATCGGCGTGCTCTCCGGCGGCGAGCGCAATCGCTACGCGCTGGCCCGCATGCTGATGATGCCGTCCAATTTCTTGTTGCTCGATGAGCCTACCAATCACTTGGATCTGCGCGCCAAAGACGTGCTGCTGAACGCGCTCCAGGAATTCACCGGCACGGTGCTCTTCGTCTCGCACGACCGCTACTTCATCGACAAGCTGGCAACCCGCGTCTTCGAAGTCGCTGACGGAACCATGCAGGTCTTCCCCGGCAACTACGAAGACTACGTGTGGCGCAAAGAAGGTAAGCAGGTCGAAGCCGCTAAGCCCCCCGAGCCGAAACAAAACCACCAGCCACCAGCCACTAACCACCAGCCACCAGCAGCGCCGGCGCGCCCAGGCCGGCTAAATCCCATCAAGCTCCGCGCGCTCAAACAGCGCCGCCGAGAAATCGAGGACGAAGTCACCCGCCTGGAAGTCGAAATCGCCGACTACGAACACGCCCTGGCGAACTTCTCGAGCGCCGACGAAACCGTACGCGTGAACGATCTATTGACAGCCCGCCGCACCGATCTGGTCAACCTGATGGCCGAGTGGGAAGACGTGGCGCAAACCATCGAGGCGAACAAATGAGCATGCTCTACCTGACCGAACAAGACGTGCGCAACCTGCTGCCGATGTCCGACTGCATCGCTCTGATGCAGACGGCGTTCCAGCGCTTGGCATCGGGCGAAGCCATCAACCAGCCGCGACGGCGATTAATACTGCCCGCAGGCTCCGTGCTGCACTACATGGCGGCGGGCGATGGCCAATATTACGGCGCGAAGATATACGCCACAAATCCCCGCTACGGCGCGCACTTCCTGTTGCTGCTCTATCGCGCCGCCGACGCGCAGCCGTTGGCCATGCTCGAAGCGAACAACTTGGGCCAGATCCGCACCGGCGCAGCCAGCGGCCTCGCCACCAAGTTCATGGCTCCCGCCGACGCCTCGACACTCGCCATCATCGGCAGCGGCTTTCAAGCGCGCACCCAGTTGGATGCCATGCTGGCCGTACGGCAGTTTAAGGAAGTACGCGTCTGGAGCCGCGATCCCGCCAAGCGCGCCGCGTTCGCCGCGGAAACCAACACGCGCGCCGTCGAAACCGCCGAACAGGCCGTGCGCGGCGCACAAATCGTGGTCACCGCAACCAACGCCAAGGAACCTGTGATTTCTTCCGAATGGATCGAACCCGGCGCCCACATCAACGTGATGGGATCCAACCAGGCCAACCGCCGCGAGGTTCCAACCGAATTGGTGCACCGCGCCGATTCGATCGTGGTCGATTCCATCGAGCAGGCCCGCATGGAAGCCGGAGATCTTTTGATGGCATTGAATGAGGAGGATTGGAGGAGCCCGCGAATCGTGGAATTGAAGGACGTGGTTGCCGGCCGCGTTCAAGCGCGCACCGCGCCGGAGCAGCTCACTCTATTTAAATCGATTGGACTGGCAGTGGAGGATGTAATCTCCGCCGGGTTCGTCTACGAGCAGGCGCTCACAGCCGGCGTCGGGAGTCCGGCGCCTCACTCTTGAGCGGGCATCTGCTGTTCGTTGTCGCGCCAGGCGCTGATCTTCAGGCGCCGGCAAACCCAGCACAACGGTTCACCGGTGCCTAGCGAAGTTTCCGCCCCGCACACCGAGCATTTCCCTGGCTTCCTCAGGTTATCGGATATGAGCGACCGCTTGGCCTGCTCCAGAATCTCTGGGGCGATCACCGGTTCGGACTTAAGTGGCATCTTCCTTTTCATCTCGGTCCAGCCTGAATCCACTATACCGCGCAATCGCCCCAAGCGCCAATCCCAAAAAGTACTGAGGAGGTTAGGCGGCTTCTGCGATCTGTACTACCATGGCTACGTCCAACGAAGCGCCGCACCGCGGACAGCGTTGTCCCGGCGAGACCCTCGTCTGCTTGCCAAATATGTCGATCACCGCGGGCACCGTGTGGGTGCAAATCGGACAGTGCGCCATCCCACGAACGCCTTTCTCCACGACTGGTTTCATCGCATTCTTCCCTCTCACCACATCGGACGCAAAAACCCGGCCCCAGGTTGTGGCATTTTACAAATTTTTTCAACCCCGTTTGTGTCACCATGGCTTTATGAACCAGCCGCAACCCCCCAAGATCCAGATGAGCAACGTGTCGGAATACCGGGAGGGCTACGCCAACAGCGTGCAGATCCGCGTAAACCTCTGGGACTTCTTCCTGCTCTTCGGCTTAGTCAACCAGACCGCGCCCGATAACGTCAGCATTCAGAATTTCCAGGGAATTTACCTTAGCCCGCAGCAGGCCAAAGCCTTACTCAACGTGCTCCAGCAAAACGTTACCCAATACGAAACTGCGTTCGGCGAGATCAAGCTGGAGCCGCACCCGCCCGCCGGGACCGTCCAGTGATTGCTGCGCCTCCCCGCCGCCGCATCCCTCCCGATACCTACCTGTTCTTCCTGGCCCTGTTTGGCTTGGCCGTCTTCCTGCTGCACGCACCCTGGTTGCGCCTGCCCTACTATTGGGATGAACTGGGCCAATTCGTCCCCGCCGCGCTAGATATCTTTCAGGCCGGATTTCATGGCGGCTGGATTCCGCATTCCACCGTCCCCAACGTGCATCCACCCGGTGTGATGGCTTACCTGGCGGCTTTTTGGACCGTGGCCGGCTGCTCGCCCCTGGCCACGCGTATCGCCATGTTGCTGGTGGCGTCAGTCGCCGTTCTGGTGGCCTTCCTGCTGGCTATCGAGCTTTGCCGCAACGTGCGCGGCGCGCCGGCATTCATGGCCGTGTTCCTGCTGTGCTGCTCCCCGTTATTCTTCGCGCAGGCCATGCTCGCGCAACTGGATATGCCCGCCATGCTTTTTACCTGCCTGGCCTTGCTGCTGTTCCTACAGGATCGCACGCGCCTGGCGGCCCTGGCCTGCACGGCGCTGGTGCTGGTGAAGGAAACCGGACTGCTCGTGCCGTTGCTGTTCGGCGTCTGGCTGCTTTACGAAAAGCGACGCCGCGACGCCCTCTGGTTTCTGCTGCCCGCCGCCGCCCTGGGATGCTGGCTGCTGATCCTGGCCCGCGGCACCGGACACCTGTTCGGCAACGCCGAATTCACCCGGTACAATTTGTACTATCCCATTCACCCTGTGCGATTTGCCTTCGCCTTGGGCCGCCGCCTCTATTATTTGTTCTTTCAGGATTTCCACTGGATCGGGACCATCGCCATCCTGATCGCCGTCCTGCCGAGCCGCGACCGTAAGGGAGCGGTCTTCTCCACCCGCGCCTGGCGTATCGCCTGGCTCATCGTCGCCATCCACATCTTATTCCTCAGCGTGGTCGGCGGGGCCATGCTGGAGCGCTATCTGCTCCCCGTGTTGCCAGTGGTCTACATCGCCATGGCCGCCGCGATGTCGATCTACTCGGGTCCGCTGAAACTTGCCTGCCAGGCGGCCCTGCTGGCAGGCTTGATCGCGGGGAATTTTTGGAACCCACCCTATCCATTCCCCTTCGAAAACAACTTGGCCTTCACGGACTTCGTCGAGTTGCAGCAGGCTGCCGCGGAATTCGTCGAACGAAACTATCCGAGCCGGCGCATCGCCACCGTGTGGCCGCTCACCGCCGCGCTGAGGCGCCCCGAATTCGGCTACGTCCGCCGCGCCATGCCCGTCCACAGTCTGCCGGATTTCACCGCCCACAGCGTGGATGCGCCCGGGTGGCAACGTGACGCCCGCGTCCTGGTGTTCTTCTCGCGCATGTGGGAGCCGGAATGGAGCTGGACCGACATCGAGCTGGTGCGCAAGGTCTGGCGCCACTTCTATGGCTACCAGCCCGAGCTCACGATTCCCGAGATGCGGAGCCGGCCGCTAGCGCTGGTGGCCCGCTGGCAGCGCCGCGGCCAGTGGATCGAAATATACGAGCTCAACACGGGAACGGTTGCACAGGCGCATTAGGATCGAACAGCGGAATCACGCGCCCGTCGACATCTGTGAATCCATACTCCTTCGCCAATTCCGCCGCCCAAAGCAACCGCCCGGTCTTGCGCATAACCTCCGGATCGGCCGCCAGCGCCGCCGTCGCGCGCCCGATGTATTCCACCGACTCGCTCAAATCGAAGCGGAATTGCTTCTTGATCGCCTCCGTCGTCATGTGCATGAGCACTCGCTCGGTGCGCATGAAGCCCGGATTGAGTCCCACCACCGCCACCTTCGACTTCTTCAACTCGCGGCTCAAGCCCATTACCAGCCGGTTCAGAAACTCATGCCCCACATCCCACAGCACCTGTCCGCGATATGCCGACGTGTCGGGATGCAAATTATCGGTCACGTGAATGATGATCCCGCTTCGCTGCTTCACCATGATCCGCGCGGCATGCACGCTGGTGAGCCAGGCGGCGTTGATGGTGGAGGAAGTTTCCCGCCAGATGCCCGCGCTGAGGTCCCAGAACGGCTTCGACCATTCCGGCATGGCATTCGCGCCCCAAGCGGAATCCACCATCAGGTCGAGCCGCCCCTGCTCCTGCTCGACCCTCCGGAATAACACCGCGGTCTCTTCTTCATTGCCCAGATCCACGCGCACCGGGATGCCCTGGCCGCCGCGCGCGCAGACTTCCTCGGCGGTATCTTCCACGGTGCCCGGCGCCCCATCGGCCGGTTTGGGTCCATCGCGCGAAGTCCGCGCCGCGATGTAAACCGTAGCCCCGGCATCGCCCAGCGCCAGCGCGATACCTCGTCCCGCGCCCCGGCTGGATCCGCCCACAACCGCAATCGTTCCTTGTAAAGGTCTCATGTCCGGCAATGTAACCTCCCATTCCTGACAGCCTCTGTCATATTCGCCTGCTAAAGTTTTTCTATGCGCGCCGACCGGCTGCTTTCCATTCTTCTCCTTCTGCAGGTACACCGGCGGGTAACCGCCCGCGGCCTCGCCAAACGCCTGGAGGTCTCCGAGCGCACCATCCTGCGCGACATGGATGCGCTCAGCGGCGTAGGCGTGCCGGTGGTAGCCGAGCGCGGCGCGGGCGGCGGCTGGAGCCTGCTCGAAGGCTATCGGACTACGCTCACAGGACTCAGCGCGGCCGAGATCCGATCGCTGTTTCTGGCGCGGCCCCCACGGCTGATGGCGGATCTGGGCTTGGGTCCGCAGGCAGACGCGGCGCTGATCAAGCTGCAAGCCTCGCTGCCGGCCGGCTCCCGCCAGCACGCCGATTTCGCCCGGCAGCGCATCCTGGTGGATTCGCGCGGCTGGCGCGATCCGGCCGAATCGGTGGCCTGCTTGCCGGTGCTGTTGGATGCGCTCTGGCGCGAGCGGCTGGTGCGCTTCATATACAACCGCGTAATGGGCGAGCCGGGCGAGCGCATCGCGCATCCGCTGGGATTGGTGGCCAAGGGCAGCACCTGGTATCTGGTGGCGCGGGCCGAGCCGCTGCAGGATGACCCGCACACGTATCGCGTGTCCCGGATACGTGACGCGGCGATTCTGGATCGGCCAACCCAACATCTTGGGGGATTCGACTTGGCGGCCTATTGGGATCGCTCGGCCGCGGAGTTCCGCGAGAAGTTGCCGCGCTACTACGCCACCTTTCTGGCCAGCCGCGGCGTGATGCAGTGGGTGCGATACCGCGGCTGGCGGTTGGAAGAGGAAGCCGTCGCCGCCGATGGGCAATCGGTGCGCGTGCGGCTGCGCTTCGACGTGGAAGAGGAAGCCGTCCAGTTCGCCTTGAGCTTCGGCGGACAGATCGAGGCTATCGAGCCGCCCGCGCTGCGGGCAAAAATTGTAGCCGGCGCGAACGCTACCTTGGCGCGTCACGCTTAATGGCATTTGCCGCACATATGTGACCATCCGGCACAGTTTGCAAACGCCACCCGCTAGCGCTGGCGGGTGCTTAACTGGTTGGGGATTTCCGAGTGAGGGGAACCGCTTCCTGACGGTCGCGGCTCGGTAAGCCTTGCCAGATCAACGCGACTATTGCCGAGCCGCGACCGTCAGGAAGCGGTTCCCCCAAAACGGTTGAGCAGCTTGCGCTGGCTCGATTTCAGCAAACGGCCAGCGATTTGCTATGGTTGGGCCATGAGGTTAATCCCCAGACTCATGCTAGTTCTGCTTGCCGCGCTGGTCAGTCTAACCCTCGCGGCGCAAGAGAAGTTCGCCGGTACCTGGGAGGCGAAGTTTAAGGACCAGGTGATTTGCACTATCACCGTGAGGTCCGGTGATCCGATCTCGGGAGAAACACGCGATTGTAGTATCAATGTCGACGAGAACGGCGATCTGAAGGAGCCGGACTCCGCCGACCGGCCAGATCAGCCTTCCCCCATGCTTAACCCGAAGCTTCAGGGCGATACGCTGACATTCGAGGAAAAAGACGGTGATGACGTCCTCAAGTTCGAGCTGAAGCTGGTTGGCGATGGACAAGCTGAGCTGCGAATTCCGGATGCTCCCGTCCCGGTCAAGCCGATTCACTTCACCCGGAAGTGACCGTTGCGTCGGCGGCGCCGGTCTTCTTGTGGCGCTCGCCGGGCTCCTGCCATAGCCGATATCCGCCGCGGAACGCATAGGTGTTGTTGCCCAGGCGCGAGCCGGGCGGAAGCTTCTTCAGCAGCTTGGCGTCGCCCCCTCCTAAGACCACATAGTCGGCTTCGAGCGCCGCCCTCAGGCGCTTCACGATATCGAACACGCATTCCCGCCACTTCTTCTTGCCCAGCCGTTTCAAGCCGCGCAGGCCGACATAATCCTCATACGTGCGGCCATGCTTATAGGGCAGGTGCGCCAGTTCCATCGGCTCCAACACGCCATCGACAATCAGCGCCGACCCGAGGCCGGTGCCCAAGCCCAGGAACAGCATACGCCCTCCCTCGTAGTGGCCCATGGCCTGCATCGCGGCGTCGTTGATGATTTTGACCGGAACCCCCAGCGCCTTCTGGAAATCGAAGCGGACCCAGCCGGGTCCCAAGTTATGCGGGTCGGCGACCGGCTTGCCGTGCACGACCGGCCCCGGATATCCGATGGATGCCGCCGCATAGTCCCAGCCGTCGATGGCCTTCCGCACGTCGGCCACCATCTTCCGCGGAGTCATCTTCGGCCCTGAGGGGATCTCGATGAACGTCTTGTGGCCGGTGGCCAGGGCTTTGACGTGCGTGCCGCCCACGTCGAGGACCAGGATCTTCAGGGGTGGTTTCGTCACTTTGTTATTCCGTCTCCCGAATATGTTGCAGGCGCGCCTTCAATTCCACGGGCAGCGTACTCTCTACTTCCGCCGTGATTAAGCCGGCGGCATCCATGCCTCGAATATGGACGCGGTCTTTGTCCCGATTCGCACTCAATTTCATGCGCACCAAATCGGCGACCGGAATAACGAAAACATCCTCGCCTAGAATGCTCTTCCTCTCCGGCTGAATGGGCGGGTTCGGCGTGGCCTGATTGGGGCGCACCTTCTCTCCGCTGAAGAGCAGGTGAACGGCATTTCTGGCGCTGCTGGTGTCGCCGTAGAGCAACATGTCCAGTCCGGCGGTGTGACGGAATCGGAAGCCATGCCGGGCGGCGATCTCCTTGACCCTATCCAGGTCGGAGCGCCGAATCATCAGGTCTACATCCCGCGTCAGCGTGGTGTGTTCCGGATCGGCTTCCTCCACATGCACCAGAACCGCCAATCCGCCGATCAGTTCGTGCGGCACGCCCTCCGCCATCAGCGGGCCGGCGATCTTGTGCAGCACACCGGCTAGGTCGAACAGGCGTTGTTCGAACATGATATTGACGGCTTCTCCACGATCGGCGGAGTCCCGCAGAAACTGGTCAAAGGTGAGCAGGCCTACTCCACCGTCACGTGCGTGCCCTTCGCCTCGTGCCGCGACAGGTTCCCGATGCGGTCGTCGATCACGCTACGCACGCCCTTCAGAAACTCCACGCGCGCGTTGCGGAAATGGTCCGCGGTAGCGTCGGACCAAGCCTTCCGGAAGAACGGCTTCACATTCAGACAGTAGAAGCAGCCCGGAGCGTCAACGTTTGTCTTTTCGTCTGCCATAATCAATTCTCCCTCATTTCCACGGTCAATACCTTATTCTCCAACTTTGCGTGCGCGGGCGAAAGGGCCGCCATGGAAGTGGGCAGGCCGATGTGCCTGCGCAGCGTGCCAATCTGCACCACCAACTCGTCGCCCTTTTTGAACAGCCCCACTTCACCCTTTACGGCGAAGGGCAATTGCAACTGGACCTCGTAATGCCCATTGCGCTTGGTGAAGCTGTACGGCGCTTCGGTGCGCGTGACGGCGGCAGGGTCTTCGTTTTCGGCATACAGCGCGCGCGCCAATTCCTGCAGCCGCTCCGCGCCCAGCACCTCGTGCGTGAACAGCGGCACGCGCTTCACGGGCACGGGCGCGAAGTAGGTGTCGATCTCCTCCAGCACCTGATGCTGCGATGCGCGCCATTCGGCGAAGAAGGAATCCGTGATGGCCTCGGGCAGCACGCGGTTCACGATGATGCCATCCACCGTGAGGCCATGCAGCGAGAAGTATACGAACGCCCGTTGCGTCTCGCGCAACACCATCTTCTCCGGATTGGTCACCAGCCGCACGCTGGTAGTGCGGGGATTTTCCAACAGTTCGTCGATGCCCTCCAGCTTGCCGAAGAGTTCCTGGATATTGGCGAAGTAACTGTCGGTGGGCAGCTCGACGGGCGAAACACGGTTGGCCAGCGGACGGACGGCTTTCAGCACCGTGCGCTGGAAGGGGAAGATGTGCTTCATATACCAGTCGAGCGTGGTGGGCATGCTGACGAAGCGCATGGACTCCGCGGTGGGCGCGCAGTCCAGCACGATCACGTCGTAACGCTGCTCGCGGCGGAACTGGTTCACCCACATCATGGCGCTGAGTTCTTCCATGCCGGGCAGGATGGCCAGTTCCTCAGCTTCCACATCGCTGATGCCGGTGGTCCGCAACACCGAAATCACGTAGGCGGAGATTTCGCGCCAGTGCCGCTTAATCTCCTTCTGGATGTTGACTTCGTGGATGGCCAGTCTGTCGGCGATGGGGTAAGGGTCGCCGGTTTTTTCGTGGAAGAGGCTGGTCTCGAGGTCGAAGGAATCGGCCAGGCTGTGCGCGGGGTCCACGCTCATCACGAGGGTGCGATAGCCGAGGCGCGCCAGTTGCACGCCGGTGGCGGCAGCCAGGCTGGTCTTGCCGACGCCGCCTTTCCCGCTGAACAGCAAGATACGCATATATAACTATGATAGCAACTGCTCTTTGGAACCACGCAGGAACCCAGATAAACACCGGGTTCAATTCAAGGGACTCGATTCCAAATCGGTCAGTTCGTCCCATCCGAGTGCATATCCCAACGAGCGTTCGACCTCGCGATGGCGCGATGGCGCGAGTGCGCCCGCCCGGGTATCAAGCCACTGGCGCGCGACGGTGCGAATGTTGTCGAGGTTGGCAACGCATGGCGACTGCAGCCCCTCGCGCCGGCCCAGTTTGACTTCCACCGGAATGGTCCGGACGGTGGTAGTGATCTCGGCAACGATGAACTTGCCGAGGTACTGATAGGCGTCATTGCGGCTCAACAGCAGCACAGGGCGACGGCCTGCGGGCGCAGGCAAGTTCGCCCACCAAATCTCGAACTGCCTCACGCTTTATAGTCCTCGGCCGTCGACCAGTCGTCGGCATCTGAGATCGAATCGGGCTGTTTGCGGTAGGCTGCGCGCATGGCATGGTATTCGGCTTGCCGGATGGCCTTTCGAATGGCTTGGCGCACAAACTCCGACCGCTGGCGTTTTCCCGGCGCGGCGATGCGGTTCAACGCTGTCAGCGTGGGATCGTCCAACTGGATCAGGAGCGGCTTCATATACATTGATTATATCGAATATCGATATGTTGGCGGCGACCTGGAGGGCTCCTGATGGCGGCGGTCGAATGTCGCCGCCGTGTGAGGAATGGCCGGTCCGTTTCATATGTCTCGCTCGCGCAAGACAGTTGCATTCAGATCCATCGTTTTGTCACTCGACGTACCTCTACGTATGTCCAATTCTCTGATGAGCGCTGGAATCTGTTTGTAGCCGGTTTCATCGCTGGGCCGATTTGGCCTGCAACAGAATCTCCCGCAGCAGCGCGGCATTGCGCCCCAAAGCATCTTCCAAAATGCCCGCCTGCCGCCGAGCTTCTTTCCAATCGCGTTTCTCGATCGCTTCCGTCAGGCCCGGAAGCTCCAGATGCCCGTAAGTAAACCGCGCCGCATACAGCGTGTGCTTGAACCACGGGCGGCCGGGGATGCCATCCGGATTCGCCCAATTGGATTCCACCTGCATGATGCCGCGGTTCACCCGCGCGGCCATTGTGGCGTCCAGCGCGCCGCTCGCGAGAGCTTGCGCCAGTGCCGCCTTCAAATCTCCGCCGGCTTTCCGGAAATCGGAGATGCGCCCTTCGAGCGTCTGGAAATCCACTTGCCGGCGCGCCTGCCTGTTGGCCGCCAGCACCGCCGCAAACGCCGCGATATCGCGCCCGTACGCGGCGAAATCGAAGGGCAGAATCTCGGCTCCGGCCAGCCGCAGCGCCAGCGCACCCCAATACTGCGTCATCAGCGTGTGATAGCGGTAGCCCGGGTCGCCGAAATGGTTCATCCAGAAAAAGTCGTCGTAAGCCGAGTGATAGACGCCATAAGGGCCGTCGAACTGAAGTTCCGCGGTGGGCCGGCATAGGTGGTTCAGAAACACGGTGAAGTCCGAGCCGCTGCCGATGTGCGTTTCCACCATGTTTTCGTCGGTCACCGGACGCGGGTCTTTTTCCGTCGCGCGCGCACTCGCTGCCGAGGCGCGCCATTCCTGGTATAAAGTTCCGCCGGATGGCGCCGGCACATCGCGGCTCACTTCCACCAGCAGCGGCGCCAGCGACCCGATGGCGCTGGGATGAAAGTTCGGACCCGAAGTGGACGAATCCACGTTGAGGTAGGCCACCAGCTTCTGCTTCAACTCGTCGCCGAACTGCTCGCCCCACTCCGTGGAACCGGTGAGTCCCACTTCTTCGCCGTCCCAGCTCGCCACGATCAGAGTGCGCTTCGGCTGGAATCCGTGCGCCTTCATCTGGCCCAGCGCGCGTGTCAGCTCCATCATTGACGCCGTGCCGCTGGATGGATCCACCCCGCCGAATTCCCAGGCGTCCCGGTGATTGCCCAGCACAATCCACTCGTTGGGCAAATCGCTGCCTCGCATGCGCGCTTCCACCACGTAGTTGGGCTGGGGGCTGGTGTCCATATCCACCTTCATGTGTACGCGCACCGCGCCGCCGCCCAAGTGGTATGGAATCGGCAGGCCGCCCTGCCATGCCTTGGGCGCCAGCGGACCATCCATGCGCGCCAGCAATGGCTGGGCATCCCGCCACGACATCGCCACCGCCATGATCTTCGGCAGCGAGACCGCTTCCGTCATCGGAATGCGTTTGGCGCCTTCGACCGAGGCCCAGCCGGGGGTCAGCGGATCGCCGGGAACCAGGAAATCGTAAGTGATGGAGCCGCGCTGGATGTGGCTTTCCGGTCCCCATGGCCCGTCGGGAAACACCTTGCCGCGCTGGTAACCGTCCTCAGCCGGATCGGAATAGATCAGCAGGCCGGCGGCGCCCTCCTTCTGCGCGGTGAGGGCTTTGAACCCACGGTAACTGTAAGGGTTGGAGTAGCGCACCAGCACGATCTTTCCTTTTACGCCGATGTGTTGGCGCCGCAGCACTTCGTAGTCCTCGGGATTGCCGCTGTGCGCGTAGACCAGCGGCGCGGTCGCTTCGCCGGATGCCGACATCGAAAGATACCCGCCGCGAATCGCTGGGTTTTTGGTGTCCGGATCGGCATCGTAGGGATCTTCGCGGAGCGTGGCGCGGTACGCGGTGGGCGCGACCATTTCCACGGTGATCGAGCGGGGTAGGGAAGTGAGCACGTCGTAGCGATCGACGCGGACATTTTCAAAGCCCTGCTCCTTCCAGAGGCGCGCTACATAAAGCGCCAGTTCGTGGTTGCGCTCGGAGCCCGCGGGATGCGGCTCGGCGGTGAAATAGCGATGCTGCTTTTTCTCCTCCTCGGGCGAAGGGATGGCGCGGAACTGCCGCTCGATGGCTTGCTCCTCGCGGGCGCGGACGGCGGAGTAGCCGGTCATGTGCGGGGCGGCGTCTTGCGCGCGTAGCGCTGTAATGAATAGAGCCGGGAAGATGGCGCGGTACCGCATGGCTAATCGTACCGCGGGCAAGGCGGGCTAATTTCGCAACGCGCTCAGCGGATCGATTCGCGTGGCGCGGTGCGCCGGAACCATGCTGGCAAGCACCGCGACCGCAAACAGGCCCGCGGCGGCCACGGCAAAGGTAAAGGTGTCCTGCACGGAAGTGTCGAACAACAGCGCCCGCATCAGGCGTGTGAATATTAAGGCTCCGCCCAGCCCCACCGCAATCCCCATGGCGGCGAGCCGCGCGCCCTGCCGCAGCACCAGATTCAGCACATCCGCGCGGCGCGCGCCCAGAGCCATGCGGACGCCGATTTCGTGCGTGCGCTGGGCCACCGCGTAGGCGATCACGCCGTAGATGCCGATGACCGCCAACAGCAGGGCCACGCCGGCGAAGAGCATCAAGAGGATAGCGTCGAAGCGCGGGCGCGCGACCGAATCGCGCATAGCCTGTTGCAGCGTGCTGACATAGGCGACGACGACATCCTTATCGACGGCCTGAATTTCGCGGCGCAGCATGGGCGCCAGATTGGCGGCATCCCTCGCTGCATCTAATGACGATTGCACTACCAGAAACGTGCGGCGCGTATAGTTCTGCGTGTAGGGAAGATAGTAAGCGGCTAGGCGATTGGCATCCAACCCGGTGTATTTGACATCGGCGACCACCCCCACGATTTCGCGGAACGGCAGGAAGGTCAACTCGGGACCGCTTTCCTTGATGCGCTTGCCCAGAGGGTCTTCGCCGGGCAAGAAGCGGCGCGCGAAGCTTTCGCTGACCATTGCCACGGGTGGAGATTCGCGCCCGTCGCGCGCCTCGAAGGCGCGGCCCCGCAGCAGCCCGATACCCATGGCGCGGAAATAATCCGGGCTTACGGTATCCACCGTCACCACGGGATTGCCGGTCGTGCGGGGCGCTGCGCCCTGAATCACGAATGTGTCGGCGTCGCCTTCCTGGTCCGGCGGCAGGCCGTCGGAGAGGGAAGCGTACCGGATGCCGGGCAACTGCCGCACGCGGTCCAGCAGACGGCCATAGAACGCGATGCCGGTAGCCTCGTCGGTGTAGCGCCGGTTGGCGGGCGAGATGGTCATGGCGAGAATGCGCTCGGGCGCGCTATGATAACCGGCATCCACGCGCTGCAAGCGCAGCAGACTGCGCAGCAGCAGGCCCGCTCCCACAAGCAGCATCAGGGAAAGCGCGATCTCGGAGACCACCAGCACCGCGCGCGTGCGCTGCCTTGACCCGCCCGTAGTGCCGCGCCCGCCCTCCTTCAGCGTGGAACTGAGATCGGCGCGCGCGCTCTGCAGCGCCGGCGCCAGGCCGAACAGAATGCCGGTCAGAAACGAAATCAGTAGGAGGAACGCGAGCACCGCGCCATCCACGTGGATATCGGCAATGCGGGGCAGGTTACCGGGATTGGCGGCGCGCAAGAACACGATCGCCAGATATGCCAGGGCCAGACCGCCGATGCCGCCCAAGCCGGAGAGCAGCACACTTTCGGTCAGCAACTGGCGGATCAGCCGGCCACGGCCCGCGCCCAGGCTCAGCCGCAGCGCCATCTCGCGTTCGCGCACGGTGGCGCGCGCCAGCATCAGGTTCGCCACGTTGACCACCGCGATAAGCAGCACCAGGGACACGGCGCAGATCATGACGATGAGCGGCGTGCCGATATTTCCTACCATGGCATCGCGGATGGAAATCACCGGCAGGTCCAGGTGCGAATAGACGGTGGGATTGGCCTGTTCGATGCGCCGGCCGATGGCGTTGGCTTCCGCCTGCGCCTGCTGCATGGTAACGCCCGGCTTGAGGCGGCCGAAGGCGCGGTAGAAGAAAGGTCCGCGGCGCTTAGGCGGGACCACCGCCAGATTGGTCCAGACCTCGCTGTTGGTGAGAGGGAAATGGAAGTCCTCCGGCATCACCCCCACCACGGTGCAAGCAACTCCATTCAGGACGATGGGCTGCCCCAGCGCGTCGGCACGCCCGGCGAAGCGGCGCTTCCATAACGATGCGCCGATCACAGCCACCCGTGCGCTCGCGGGCTGGTCGTCCCCCGCCAGGAATGTGCGGCCCACAATAGGACGCGCGCGCAGTACGGTGAAGAAACCCGATGTGGCCGAGGCGCCCGAAACCTGTTCGGGATCGCCGGCGCCGGTGAGGTCGAAACGGCGACCCACGGAAGCGTACAGCGAGGGATTCTCGAAGGATGTGGTCTGGCTCTTCCAATCCAGGAAGTCGGCCATGGACATGTTGGCGCGCGGATTATCCCAGGGCAGCCAGTGCATGAAGACCACGGCAATGCGGTCGGCATCGGGATACGGGAGCGGGCGCAGCAGGATTCCGTACACCACGCTGAACATGGCCGTGTTGGCGCCCACCCCCAGTGCCAGGGCCAGTATGGCTACGGCGGTAAAGCCGGGATTCTTGCGCAGGGTGCGCGCGGCGTAGCGAATGTCTTGCAGCAATTGTTCCAGCATGTGGCCTCGTCTGACGTCTCGAACCGCTTCTTTCACCTGCTCGACGCCGCCCAGTTCGATCGCGGCGGCGCGGCTGGCCTCCTCGTAGCGCATGCCGGATCGCACTTTCTCGCCGGTCAATTCCCGGACGTAAGCGTGGACTTCTTCATCCAGTTCGCGCTCCGTACCGGATTTGCGAAAGACGTTGCGGAACAAGCTGGAGAGGTGCGCTGGCAGGGGCATTCGGCGGTTCCTCTTAACTGGCTTGCAAGGCGGCGGCCATGGCTAGCGAGATTTTTTCCCACTCGCGGGTCTCCGTCTGAAACCGGCGCCTGCCGGCCGCGGTCAACGTGTAGTACTTTGCGCGCCGGTTGTTGTCCGATTCGCCCCAGGAGGAAGCCAGCCATCCCGCCTCTTGCATGCGGTGCAGCGCCGGGAACAGCGATCCCGCTTTCACCTGAAACGTGCCGTTGGTGATCTGGCCGATGCGGTTGGCGATTCCCAGACCGTGCATTTGCCCCAGCGCCAGGGCTTTGAAGATCAAGAGGTCCAGTGTGCCCTGCAGAAGATTGGTTTGCTTGGCGGACATATAGGGATTCTATATGAGAATGGCGTGGAATGTCAACATGCGAGGCGGGCAGGGCAATAGACCCGCGCGCGCAAACGGCGGCGCCCCGCGGCTGCGCTACACTCTTGGGATTGATGTTGCGCACCGTACAAGCCACGCGTTACGTGACGCCCCTCCGCGAAGGCGGATCGCTGCCCGCGCTGGTGGAAGCCGACGATCTCGGCCTCTACGTGTTGAAGTTCACCGGCGCGGGACAAGGCCCGCTCGCATTGGTCGCCGAGATCGTCGCCGGCGGCATCGGCCGCGTGCTGGGACTCAACGTTCCCGAATTGGTGCTCGTGGAGGTGGATGCCGCGCTGGGACGCAACGAGCCCGACGCCGAGATCCGCGAGTTGCTGCGCCTCAGCGTGGGATTGAATCTGGGCATGGATTTTCTGCCCGGCTCGGTGATGTTCGATCCGGCGGCGGGCGACACCGCGGGGCCCGAGCTAGCATCCATCGCAGTGTGGTTCGATGCGTTCGTGACCAATGTGGACCGCACGGCACGCAATCCCAATCTGCTCTGCTGGCACAAGTCGCTGTACTTCATCGATCATGGCGCGGCGCTCTATTTTCATCACGACTGGAAGGACCCCGTGGCGCGCGCGCGATCCCCATTCCCGGCGATTCGCGAACATGTCCTGCTGCCGCGCGCGGACCGCATTGCGGCTGTTGACGGTTCGTTGCGCGCGCGGCTGGGCAAGGCCGTATTTTCCGGCGTGCTCGAAGATGTTCCGGACGCCTGGCTATTGCCCGAATCGGGGGCGGCCACTCCGGCGGCCAAGCGCGCAGGCTATATCGATTACCTGGTTGAGCGGCTGAGCGCCGCATCGTCATTCGTGGAGGAGGCCGTGCGTGCGCGCAATGCTCTCGTATGATTACGCCATCCTGCGCATAGTCCCGTCCGTGGAGCGCGACGAGTTCGTGAACGCGGGTGCGGTCCTGCACTGCCCGGAACGCGCGTATCTCGATTGCCGCGTGCACGTCGACGAAGCCCGGCTGCGGGCGCTCTGGCCCGCGTTGGATCTCGACGTGGTCCGGCAGCATCTGGAAGCCTTCCCCAAGATCTGCGCCGGCGACCCCGATGCCGGACCCATCGCCAAGCTGTCGCGCCGGGAGCGCTTCCAATGGCTGGTGGCCCCGCGCAGCACCATCATTCAGGTGTCGCCCGTCCACAGCGGAGTGTGCGCATCGCCGGAGACGGCGCTGGATGAACTCTTTCATCGGTTGGTCCTCACGTGACCGGCGCGGCGGACGCTCCCGAACAGCAAGCCGGCCTGCGCAAGCAACTGGGTCTGAGCGACCTGGTGCTGGCGCAAGTGCTGTGCGTGGTGGGATCGTCGTGGGTGGGGATCGCGGCCAGGTTGGGACGCGCGCATGTGGCGTTCTGGGTGGGCGCGATGCTGCTGTTCTATTTGCCGCTGGCGGCGGTGGTGATCTGGCTCAATCGCCTGATGCCGCTGGAGGGCGGCCTTTATCAATGGGCCAAGCTCGGTTTCGGCGAACTGGCCGGCTTCCTGACCGCTTGGAATTTATGGGTGTATGCGGTGATCGTGGCCGGAGCGATTATCTTCGTAGTGCCCACGGACATCGCCTATATGATCGGTCCCGCCGCGGCGTGGCTGCCCGCCAGCAAATTGGGCACTCTGCTGCTGACCGGGACGGTGATGGCTGCTATCGCGCTGGCGGCCGTGCACGGACTGGACGTCAGCAAGTGGCTGCACAACGTGGGCAGCGTGCTGATCATGCTGGCCTACGCCATCCTGCTGACGCTGCCGCTGTGGGCGCCGGTGCGGCCCGCGGTGCGCTACCAAGCCATTCCATGGTCGCCGCCGAAGCTCGATTGGTTCAGTCTCGCGGTATTTGGTCAAATGACCGTGGGTGCGCTCAGCGGGTTCGAATATGTTGCGATCTTGGCGGGTGAGTGCCGCAATGCGGCGCGCACCATCGGACAATCGGTGACGATCTCGGCGCCGGTAATCTG
>Ga0209333_1000165_pt1 | contig 38376 bp, 33 predicted proteins | sample BlaSpr_A8_OM2_O3_FD_187982 | JGI IMG/M metagenome (GOLD analysis project Ga0209333, IMG submission 187982) | Forest soil microbial communities from Thunder Bay, Ontario, Canada - Black Spruce, Ontario site 2_A8_OM2_O3 (SPAdes) (version 2) | ecosystem: Environmental > Terrestrial > Soil > Boreal... | reverse complement strand
ATAAGGCTGTACGAAGCGCACGTAATCGTCCGGCCCTAGCGCACCCACCCAACTGTCGAAGACTTGTATGCAACGGGCGCCGGCAGTCACCTGCAGGCTGGCGAAGGGTGCCTGCACATCCACGATCTTGCCCATCAGGCGGCGCCACAGGATTTCGTCGGAATACATCATGCGCTTGGTGCGGATGTAATTGCGCGATGCGCCGCCCTCGATCATATAGCTGGCGAGGGTAAACGGCGCGCCCACGAAGCCGATCACCGGCACCCTGCCGGCTAGCGCGCGCACCACGTTCTGAATGGCCTCGCCGACATAGCCCAAGTCGTCCGTATTGGCTGTGGAAAGGCTGTCCACGTCGGCATTGGTATGGACCGGATTATCGATTCGCGGACCTTCTCCGTTGGCGAAGCGCAGCTTCAGCCCCATAGGCTCGACGGGCAATAGCAGATCGGCGAAAATGATGGCGGCATCCACGTCCAGTATTTCCACCGGTTGCAAAGTGACTGTAGCCGCCAGGTCGGGGCGCTTGCAGATTTCCAGGATGCCGTGCTTCGACCGGATTTCCCGATACTGACGCAAATAGCGGCCCGCCTGGCGCATGAACCATACGGGGCGAACGTCCGTGGGTCTGCGCTTGCACGCATCCAAAAACCGGCTTGTCATGGGAGCCACGCGCATGGCTTTTCCGTCCTGTCTTCGCAAAAAAAGGCGCGAAATCCTTGGGGATTATGTTGCGCCGCCCACTGGCGGCCATTGATGAAAAACGGCTTGGCCCACGCCTCGCTGTCGATGGTGCGCGGGGTGATCAGCGAAACCGAAAGCATGCCCGGCGCCGGATAGCCTGTGCGGGGGTCCATAATGTGGCTGTAAACGTGACCTTCGGCGAGGAAAAACTTCTCGTAGCTGCCGGAGGTGGACATGGATTCGTTCTTCAGAAAAGCCTCCGCGACGGTGGCGCGTTCGTTGCGCGGATCGCGGATCGTAATGCGCCATCCGCGCGGTTCGTTGGGCGGCGCGCCCAGGCCGTAGATGCTGCTGCCGGAAGCCGCCACCAACGCGATCGCGACACCCTTGCGCTTCAACACGTCGACCATGCGGTCCACGGCGTAGCCTTTGCCGATGCCACCCGGATCGAGATCCACACCCGGCCGGTCGAAGCTTACGGTCTTTTGGCCGGGATCGAGATGCACGTGCCGGTAGCCGACGCTTTGCATGGCCGCCATCACTTCGGCGCGGTGCGGCAAGTGCCCGGTTCCTTTGTAGAATCCCCAGACTTTCATCAACGGGCCGACGGAAATATCGAAGGCCCCTTCGCTCTGGCGGCTGTACTCTTGGCAGGCGGCCAGCAACTGGAACAATTCCGCCGAGACGTGCACCGGATGGCGGGCAGCCTCCCGGTTCACCTCGCTCCACTCGCTATCGGGCTTATAGTTCGAAAGCATACTGTCCAGTTGCCGTACTTCGTCGAAGGCGGCTTCGACGGCGGCCTCCATTTGATTCCGGTCATAACCGTAGACGGCAATGGAATAGGCGGAGCCCATGGCCTCGGCGCTTTGTTCCAGGCGCAAGAGCTCCCGGCCAGCCTGGGCGGGCCAGGAGGCCTGCCCCACCGTCAACAAAAACAAAACTACCACATTTTGTTTGACTTTAGGGCCGATTTTCCGTTGGCGCACGCTTTTTTTTCGCCCTCTTCAGCAGGATCTCGACCCGCGTGGCGGCGTCGGGGTAATAGTCCGGCTCGAAATGCAGTTCGGGAATCTTCCTGAGATTGAGGCGGCTGGCCAGTTCATGCCGCAGGTAGTTACGGGCATGCTCCAGCGCGGCCATGGCTTGCTTCTGCTCTTGTTCGCCGCCGCCCAAGCTAACCTTGACCAGGGCGTGGCGCGAGTCCGGGCTCACGGTTACGTCGGTGACATCGACGAAAGCCAAACGAGGATCGGAAAGCTCAAATCCGACGATCTCGGACAACTCCTCCCGTACCGCCACGGAGACCCGCCTGGAACGATGCTCATCCATGCATCACATCCATTCCACCGCCGTGCCGGTCAGTGCCGATCCCAGCAACGCGGCCGCTTCCTCTTCCACCGACTGCAATACCTTTTCGGCGAATCCGTGGTCGGAGGACACCGTCACCGCGGCCACTACGGCCCGCTGCCACAGATCCTGACAGTCGATCTCCGCCACCGCTACGTTGAACTTGCCGCGCAGGCGGTCTTTCAGGCTCTTCACCACTTGGCGCTTGTCCTTCAATGAGTGCGAGTTTTGAAGGACGATTTCGAGCGTCAGCACACCGATCGTGGCCACGAGCGCCTCAGGCGAAAACTTCGGTGGCCACGCGCTCGGTGACGAACGCCTCGATGATATCGTTCTGCTTGATATCCCCGAAGTTCTCGAGCGTGATGCCGCACTCCATGCCGCTCTTCACCTCGCTGACGTCATCCTTGAAGCGGCGCAGCGAGCTGATCTTGCCGGTGTAGACCACCACGTTGTCGCGCAGCAGACGTACTTCACTATCGCGGGTGATGGAGCCATCCTGCACCTGGCATCCGGCCACGTTGCCAACCTTGGTAATACGGAAGGTATCGCGTACCTCGGCCTTGCCCTTGTACACCTCTTTAAACACCGGCTCAAGCAGGCCGGTCATGGCGCGCTTGATCTCATCGGTCAGGTTGTAAATGATGGTGTGCAGCCGGATATCCACTTTTTCCTGCTCGGCCAAAGCCGAGGTATTGCGCTCCGGGCGCACGTTGAAGCCGATGATGATGGCATCCGAGGCGGAAGCCAGCAGCACGTCGGACTCGTTGATGGCGCCCACGCCGGAGCGCAGCACGCGGATCTTGACTTTATCGTTGGATAGTTTCTGCAACGTGTCGCTGAGCACTTCGGCGGAGCCGCCCACGTCCGCCTTGAGGATGATGGGCAGTTCGGTGACTTCGCCGGCCGCCAGCTTCTTGTGCAGCATTTCCAGAGTGATGCGGCTGCTCTTGGCCAGGGTGGCTTCGCGCACTTTTGCCTCGCGGAAAAGCACGATCTGCTTGGCCTTGGCGGTGTCGGTCACCACCTGGAAATCGTCGCCCGCCTCGGGCATGGACTCCAGGCCGAGTACCTCGACAGGTGTGGAAGGTTCCGCCTCGCGAATCTGTTCGCCGCGGTCGTTTAGCATGGCGCGTACCTTGCCGAAGACGGCGCCACAGATGAAATAGTCGCCCACGCGCAGCGTCCCATTACGCACCAGCACGGTGGCCACCGGTCCGCGGCCCCGGTCCAGCTTGGCTTCCAGCACATTGCCCATGGCCGGGCGGCCGGGATTGGCCTTGAGATCCTGCAAATCGGCTACCAAGAGAATCATCTCCAGCAGCAGATCCAGGTTGATCTTCATCTTGGCGGACACCGGCACCATCACGGTATCGCCACCCCAATCCTCAGCCAGCAGTCCGCGGTCGGAGAGTTGCTGTTTGATCCGCTCGGGCTGCGCGTCGGGCTTGTCGATCTTGTTGATGGCGACGACGATGGGAACCTTGGCGGCGCGGGCGTGGTCGATGGCCTCCAGGGTTTGCGGCATCACGCCGTCGTCCGCCGCCACCACAAGGACAACGATATCGGTGACTTTGGCGCCGCGGGCGCGCATGCGGGTGAAGGCCTCGTGACCCGGGGTGTCGATGAATACGATTTTGCGGCCGTCTTTTTCGACGTAGTACGCGCCGATATGCTGCGTAATTCCGCCGGCCTCCTTGCCCGCCACATTGGCTTCCCGAATGGCATCGAGCAATGAAGTCTTGCCATGGTCCACATGCCCCATGATGGTGACTACGGGTGCCCGTTTGAGCAAATCTTTCTGCTCTTCGGCGACCTCAGTTTTTTGTTGAGATTCTTCCTCGTAAGTAATTGTGCTAGTAGAGGCTCCAAACTCGCGCGCCATCTCGGTCGCCAGTTTGGAATCCAACGTCTGGTTGATCGTGGCGAGGATGTTGCGATCCATCAATTTCTTGATGACCATGCTGGCCTTGACATCCAGCTTCTCGGAAAGCTCCTTGACCGTAATGCCTTCCGTGACGGTGATCTCCCGGCTGACTGGCGGTGGCCCGGAGGGCGTCTGGCGGCGCGTGGAAGGGCGCAGAATCTTCTCTTCCGGCTCCGCGCTGCGATCCCGCTGCGGACGGCCGCGGTTACTGCCGGGACGGCGCTGCTGATCGGGCGGCGGCGGCGCGACGGCAGGTTCCATACCCGGACGGCGCGATGTAGGATGCATCGGGCGCGGCCCGCCGCCGGGGCGCATCGGAACGCCTGGGCGGACACCCGGAGCGGGTGCCTGCCGGGCAACCGCGGGTTGGCCTGGACGGAGTGGTCCACGGTAGATGGGTTGTCCCGGCGCGGGAGCGCTTTGCGGCCGCGGAACGCCAGGGCTCATGGAGCGGCCGGGCGCGGGCGGCGCAGGCATACCGGGCGAAGCGGCGCGCGGCTGGTTCAGCCTGGCTGCCAGATCCGCACGCGGGGGCACCACCGGACGCGCGGCAGGCTGTCCGGCGAGCGGGCGCGCAGGCGGTCTGGGCGCGGGTGGCGTCGGAATCCCGGGCGCCGCGGGTGAAGGGCTAGCCGGTGCGGGGGTGCTGGGGGCCCGCGCAGCCACGCTCGGTCTGTTAAGAATCGGAGCGGAGGGGGAAGGCGAAGGAGCGATCGGTTCGCCGGCGCCTGCCGGCATTGGCTGGCGTGGCCCGGACAGCACCTGGCCAGGCCGCGCGGGCGGCACCGGACGGGGAGGAGGCGGCGTCGGGCGACCGGGTGAAAATACCGCGGGTGCGGGCGGCGGCAGTGGGGCCGGGGCGACTCGTGGGGCTACGGAGGCATGGGCAGGCGTACCTGGAGGAGAACTGCCCGCCAATGGCGGACGAATCGGTAGCGACGGGCGGCCCGCAGGACGTTCCGGCGCCACCGGCTCCGCAGCCCTCTCCTCAACAACCGCAGCCACCGGCTGCCCTAGAGGCGCAGCCGGCGAAGTCTCCTGCGCCGGGGCGGGGGACGCCTCGACTGCCGCGGCTGGCCGGTCGGGCGGTGTTGCGGCGCGCTCTTCCGGTTGCGCCTCAACGACCTCTCCAGTGAGCAGCCGCCGTAGTTTGATGGCGACATCTTCATCGATGGAGCTGGAATGGGTCTTCTTTTCGGTTACGCCCAACTCAGGGAGCCGGTCAAGAATCTCGTGCGCCTTGACTTCCAACTCCCGAGCCAGCTCATTAATACGAATCTTGTTCATAGATACAAAACTGTCTGGCAGACGCACCTCACTCGCTTGGCGTACCGCCGCTGTCCGACTCGTCGTGAAAAACGCGCCCCGAGTCTATTATGGTATCAGACTCGCCAGCGATCTCAATGTCTTGCGCCTCAGGGGAGGGTGCTGGGTGCGGAGTATCGGGCACCAGATCCACGTCCTGGGCGGGTGGCTCAACTTCCCCTTCCGCAGCTTCCAATTCTACGGGGACGGGGACTTCCTCAGCATCCTGCGCCGCCGGCGGCGGTGCGGCATCTTCAAACTGGCTGTAATAAGCAGTTACTGAATCGCGAATGTTCTCCACCATCTCCGGATCTACGCCGGGGATCTCCTGCAACTGTTCCGGCGTCATCCCGCCGAGCTTGTCGATGGTGCCCACGCCAGCCTCGGCGAGCCGTCCGGCCAGTTCTTCGCCCATGCCATACGCGATCAGCGAGGACAGAGGCTCCGGCGGGTTGACCAGAGCGGCCATCGCGGACTCCACCTCCTGGCGCTTCTCCTCTTCGCTCTTGATGTCCACTTTCCACCCAAGCAGTTTTGCCGCCAGGCGGACGTTCTGGCCCTTCTTGCCGATGGCCAGCGAGAGTTGCGAATCGTCCACGATCACTTCCATGTGCTTTTCGAGGGCGTCGACAATAGTGACGCGGCTGATCTTTGCCGGGCTCAAGGCGTGCGTGGCGAACGTGACCGGATCGTCCGAGTATTCGATGATGTCGATCTTTTCGCCGCGCAGTTCGCGGATGATGGACTGCACGCGCATACCTTTCATGCCCACGCACGCGCCCACGCTATCCACGTCGCGGTCGCGGCTCTGCACGGCGATCTTCGTACGTTCGCCGGCTTCCCGCGCGCAGCCCTTAATGGTGACCGTGCTGTCGTAAATCTCCGGCACCTCCTGCTCGAACAGGCGCATCACCAACTCGGGCGCGGCGCGCGATACCGCCACCCCGGGACCCTTGCTGGATTTGTCCACGATGCGGATGACGCAGCGCACGCGGTCGCCCACGCTGTAACTTTCCAAACGCGATTGCTCCTTCTTGGGCAGCCGCGCTTCGGTTTTGCCCAGATCCAGAATGTAATCCGGACCTTCCACGCGCTTCACGGTGCAGTTCACCAGTTCGCCGGTGCGGCCCGAGTACTCGTTAAAGACCGTTTCGCGCTCGGCCTCGCGGACTTTCTGGAAAATCACCTGCTTCGCCGTCTGTGCGGAGATTCGGCCGAGCAGGTCGGTCTTTTTGGGAATGCGGATTTCGGTGCCAGCCTCGGCTTCCGGATTAATACGCCGCGCCTCGGCGAGGGTCATTTCCTTGGCCGGATCTTCAACCACTTCGACCGCCTTCTTGACCGCGAAAAGCTGCAGGGCGCCGGTCTTCTCGTGCAACTCGGCGATATAGTCCTCCGTGGTGCGGAAGTGCTTGCGCGCGGCGATCAGCATGGCGTCCTTGACCGCGTCCAGAACGATCTGCGGATCGATGCCCTTTTCCTTGCTCAGTATCTCGATGGATTGAAAAATCGTTTCCAAAGTGTTCCTCTTTTATTCTGTCTCAGGATTGTTAACCCGATGGCCAGGAGGGATTTACCACTCAAACTTCAAGTTCGCCTTTTCTACCTGCTCAAGCGGGAAGCGGATCTGCCGGCCAGCGGCATCCAGGCTGACGACGCCATCGGCGAAGCCTGCCAGAACGCCCTCCCAATGGCGCTGGTTTTCCACCGGCGCGCGCAAGGTTACCTTGGCCTTTTTCCCCTGGAACCGCTCGAAGTCGCGCGGTTTAATCAGCTTGCGCTCAAGGCCCGGTGAGCTGACTTCCAGCGTATAGTGGCCGGGCACCACATCTTCGACATCCAGAATCGTACCGACCTGATGCGAGATCAACTCGCAATCGGCGTGGGATACGCCTTCCGGCTTGTCGATAGAAATGCGCACGAACTGATTTTTCCCGCCGCCTTTGACTTCCACTTCGACGACTTCAATGCCCTCGGAGAGCGCCACACGCTGGGCGATCTCTTCAATGCGCGATGAGATTTCCGGCTTCATTCCAACAAAAAAGTGGGCTTTCGCCCACTCGACAGGTTCGACACTCCAAAAACTATTGTACAACGGATGGGGAGAAATGCAAGTTGGGTCGAGGGGCCCGCGCCGGGACGGGGCATCGCGAAAAGGAGACTGTTGGCAATGTCCACTCGTCATGCGTGCTTCCTGCGCCCCCAAGATACATCGATTCTTGGTTCTGTCGCCATTCTTCATTTCATCGGTTAACGCGTGCCCTCGTCTTGGACAGCCTAAAATCTGTCCGCCGCGGAGATGTTCTTGCCCTTGGCGGATGCCTCTGCATTGCGCGACCCGGCCGGGGTTGGCGGACACAGGACATAACTCGACGAATTCTGCCGATCTCAAGATCTGGGATGGCAAACCTGCTCAAGCTTGTCAGCGCCCGAACATATCGACGTAGTCTGGAAATAGAGCCTTGGCGAGATCCGTAGGGATCGCGCCCGACTGCGCGAATACGCCTAAACTCTCTGCTCCGGATCATCGGTGCGGAAAAGCTGAGGGAACGACAGCGTGACTTGATTCGTGCAAATGGTGTTACTCCCCCCGCAGCCTGCTAAGCTGAAAAGCTCGCAAAATGGACGCTGCCCCTCTGTCCCTGAGTCTCACGCCGCACGGGCGCCTCGCCTTGACTCACGAAGGCGGCGCGCCGCCGCTTGATAGCGGGCTTCGCGACCGATTGCTGGCAGCGTTCGAACGCGGATCGGGCCACGGACTGCTGCTGCTGGGCGCCGGCGAAGCCGGAACCGCGCTGCCGCCAGTGTACTCCTATTGGCGTGAATTCGGCGCGCGCTACGTCACCGCGCTTTGCACCAGGCAGGAAAGCGACGCGCCGCCGAAGAACCTGCGGGTGGCCGCCCCTCCGGACGAAGAACTGGAGCGCATGTCGCAGGCAGCGCCACCGATGTTTGGCGCGGAGTATCTGACGGCCGCGGTGCTGCAAGCCTTGTGGCGGGAGCTTGACGCGGCCTTCGGCATCGAGTTGTCCGAATCCAAGTGCGGCGTGCAGGACTTTCTGAAGCGCCGGAATCCGGCATGGAACCTGGTGGGCCGCGTGCATTTCAACATCGCCGAAAATCGCAAGGACGCGGACGCCCCCTTCGCATTTCTGGCGACCTACACTACGCGGTTATCGGCGCAGGCCAAGGCCCAGCATCTGCCGCTGGGGCAGGCGCTGAGCGAGTACGCGGGCGCGGCAAACAAGGAACGCCTGCTGTCGTTGCTGGTCCCGGTGCAGCGGGCGTCGGAGACTTGCGCGTGGCTGAAGGCCATGGTCGATGCAGGCGAGATCTTTCATCCGCTGCGCTGGACGCCGCAGGAAGCCTTGCAACTTCTGCGGGATGTTCCGCAGCTTGAGACCGCGGGCGTGGTGGTGCGCATGCCGGCTGCGTGGCGCGGGAATCGTCCGCCGCGGCCGCGCGTGACGGGCACCGTGGGAGCCAAGGCGCCATCGAAGCTGGGACAGGATGCGCTGCTCGACTTCCAAATGGCAGTCACGCTCGACGGCGAGACGCTCACCGCCGCTGAGATTCGCGATCTGCTGGCGAAGACGGACGGCCTCGCGTGGGTGCGCGGGCGGTGGATCGAACTCGACCGCGAACACCTGCAGGGCATGATCGAGCGCTTCCGCGAAGTGGAGCGCACGGCGAAGGACACGGGCTTGGCTTTCGGCGAGGCTATGCGCTTGCTGGCGGGCGCGGACGTCGCCGCTGGGGATGCAGATGCCGATGACGACGCCGGTGCGGACTGGGCGCAAGTCGTGGCGGGCCCCTGGCTGGCGCAGACCTTGCAGGGGCTGCGTAGCCCGCAGGGTTTGGCGCAGGTAGACCCAGGCGATGGGTTGCAGGGTGTGCTGCGGCCCTACCAGCAAGTCGGCGTGCGCTGGCTCTATCTGCTCACGAAACTCGGTCTGGGCGCGTGTCTGGCCGACGATATGGGTCTCGGTAAGACCATTCAAGTGCTTTCGTTGCTGCTGGTCGTCAAGCGCCGGAACGGCGCCCAGCCGCAGCCCAGCCTGTTGGTGGCGCCGGCATCCCTGCTGGCCAACTGGGCGGGGGAGATCGAACGCTTTGCGCCGGGGCTGAAGGCGCTGGTCGCGCATCCCTCGGCTATGCCCGCGGCCGGCCTGAAGGCGCTGGCCCCCGCGCGGCTGCGGGATGTCGACTTGGTGATCACCAGCTACGGCTCGCTGCTCCGCGTGCCGTGGTTGGCGGAGATTTCCTGGCGGCTGGCGGTGTTGGACGAGGCGCAGGCCATCAAGAACCCCGACGCCAAACAGACCCGCGCGGTCAAGAAGCTCAAGGCTGGCGCTAGGCTGGCGCTCACGGGCACGCCGGTGGAGAACCGGCTGGGAGATCTGTGGTCTATCTTCGACTTCGTCAATCCGGGACTGTTGGGAACGTCGAAGGAATTCGGGAGGTTTGCCAAGCGCCTGGCCGCGCGGCCCGACGGTTCTTATGGGCCGCTGCGCGAATTAGTGCGGCCGTACATACTGCGGCGTTTGAAGACGGACAAGTCGGTGATCGCGGACCTGCCGGATAAGACCGAAATCAAGGCGTTCTGCGCGCTCAGCCGGCGCCAGGCCGCACTCTACCAGCAGGCAGTCGATGAGATGGCCGAACAAATTTCGGTGGCCACCGGGATGCGGCGCAAAGGGCTGGTGCTGTCGTTCCTGATGCGCTTCAAGCAGATCTGCAACCATCCCTCGCAATGGCTGGGGGACGGCGCTTGGGACGAAGGCGACAGCGGAAAATGGGCGCGTCTGCGCGATATTGCCGAGGTGGTGGCGGCCAAGCAGGAGAAGATGCTGGTCTTCACCCAGTTCCGCGAGGTGACCGCGCCGCTGGCCGCCTTCCTCGGCTCGGTTTTCGAACGGCCCGGCCTGGTGCTGCACGGAGAGACCGAAGTGAAGAAGCGCAAGGACTTGGTGCGGCGCTTTCAGGAAGACGAGGCCGTGGGCTTCTTCGTGCTTTCGCTCAAGGCCGGAGGCGCGGGCCTGAATCTGACCGCCGCATCGCACGTAGTGCATTTCGACCGCTGGTGGAATCCGGCGGTGGAAAATCAGGCTACAGACCGCGCCTTCCGCATCGGCCAGACCAAGAACGTACTGGTGCACAAGTTCGTATGCCGCGGTACGGTGGAAGAGAAAATCGACCAGCTTATCGAGTCCAAGCGCCACCTGTCGCAAGAGCTGCTGGAAGGCGGCGCGGGCTTGCTGCTGACGGAGATGAAAGACGACGAACTAATGAAGCTGGTGGCGTTGGATATCAATAAGGCGCTAAAGGATGCGTGATCGATGGCTTACTACGATTGGGGTTGGAGACCTTACATTTCGGTTGGGGAACGGCGGCGCAAAGCGGCGCGCGAAATGGAGAAGCGTAAAAAGCAAGGGCATGCCGTCTCACCCGTCAGCGTCGAAGGCCGTACCATTGTCAAGACGTTTTGGGGCAAGGCTTGGTGCGAGAACCTTGAGCGGTACAGCGATTACGCCAATCGGCTGCCGCGGGGGCGCACCTACGTGCGCAACGGGTCGGTGGTGGATCTGCAAATCAAACCCGGCACGATCCTTGCCTATGTCAGCGGCTCGGAGTTGTACGAGGTCGCGTTGAAAGTGACGCCGGTGGCGAAGGCCAAGTGGAAATCCATCTGCACGGACTGCGCCGGCGGGATCGATTCGCTGGTCGAGTTGCTGCAAGGACGGTTGTCCAAGGCTGTCATGGAGCGGATTTGCCGGCAGAATCACGGCCTGTTTCCTTCGCCGGCCGAGATCGCGCTTTCGTGCAGTTGTCCGGACTGGGCCGGGATGTGCAAGCATGTCGCAGCGGTGATGTATGGTATCGGCGCGCGGTTCGATCGCCAGCCCGAACTGCTCTTCCGGTTGCGCGCGGTGGACGAGATGGAATTAATCGCAAACGCCGGCAAGGCGGCTCCCCTAGCGAAGAAGGGACCGGCTGGCGGCAAGCTTCTCGGGGGCGCGGATCTCTCCGAGATGTTCGGCCTCGACATGGCGCAGAGCGAGCGCAAACCGGCCAAGCCAAAGCGCGCGGCGAAGAAGACGGCAGTGGCGCCCAAACGCCGCAAGCGGACGCCTTCTTAATGGGGCGGCGTGGGAGGGCGGGCAAACCTGCCCGCCAAGTGTCTTCACCGCCGTTGACGGCGCGAGGGCAATGCGGACGGGACGGCATGCTGCACTCCGCTTGCCGATCGGCGCAAACTGACAAGTTACATTTCACTTATCCGTAGTAACTTATCGCGCCGTCCGCGCGCCTAAGAGACTGGCAACAACTTATGCGCCTGTTTCTGTTGGCAGCGATTTTCACCTTGTGGAAATGCCTGGCGCAACAGCCGCCGCAATATTCAACGGCTACGTCGCCAGCGCTGACGATTCCGGCATACACCAAGATCATGTTAGGAGTGACGATCCCCGTCTGGGCCAAATCCGCCCAACCTGGAGAGACGATCTACACGGAGACCACTTTCCCGGTAGCTGTGAACGGCGCCATGGCGATCCCGCCCGGCACCTATGTGAAGGGGACCATCGATATACTATTTCGCACCAGTTCGAGGTCGGATCGCGCCGAATTCCGGATTAGTTTCGAGCAGATCGTCTTTGCCAACGGCTATGCAGCCGCGCTATCCGGGACTGCCACGGTAAATGTGCGGGTGGCGGCGCGCAGCGATGTTTTGCTGGACAACGGCACGCAGTTCGAGATGGTCCTGGAGCAACCGCTGGCATTGGACCCTGCCGCCGTCGCCGCCGCGGCCCACCTGTCCCGACCGCCCAAACCGTGGGACTGGAAATCGGCATCGCTGTGCCGCCCCATCCCCGGAACGCCGGGGACTTCGAACACCTATATACCCGGTACCCCAGGTACACCCTCCATCGAGATACCGGGTGGTCCCGGCATGCCGTCGACGAGCATTCCAGGGACGCCTGGTACGCCCGCAACCGTCATCCCAGGCGCTCCGGGATCGCCGGGTGTGGCGTGCCCTGGGCCGCCCGCAGTGATTTCCGCGCCCGGCGCGCACAAGGAGCCGTTCGCGGTAGTCCGCTCCGTTCGCGAAAGCGGGCAGACACTGCCGGCCGGCACTTACGAAGTTGCCTGGGAAGGGCTGGGGCCGCTGACTCAGGTGCGAATTCTCAAAGGAGGGAAGCCGGTCGTAAGCGCGCAAGCGACCGTAGTCGCGCTGGGCAAAGATGCGCCGGCTAACGGCACGGCGTGGCGCACCAATCCGGATGGCTCATTCTCATTGGAGTTACTTCAGTTCAAGGGACGCAATTTCGCCCTGCGCTTCGATCCCTGAACGGTTCGCGTAGAAACTCGCGCAGCATGGGAGACGATTAAAATGCGACTGTTCGCCTTGACCGCCCTACTGACAGCATTGGGATGCCTGGCGCAAGAGCCAGCCCCACCCGACGCCGGGTCGCCATCGATCGCCGTCCCCGCGGGGACCAAGGTTCCTTTGCGACTGACCAGCCCTCTGGGAACCAAGACCGCGCGGCGGGGTGACGCCGTGCATGCCGAGATCGCTTTTCCCGTGACGGTTGCCAACACCGTGGCGATTCCTCCCGGCACCTACGTGGCAGGCGTCATCGATCAAGTGACCCGCCGCGGCCGTCACGCCGGGTTCACCATGCACTTCACGAATATGGTCTTTAGCAACGGCTACACCGTGACGCTGTCCGGCGCCCACGCGGACATACGGGCTGGCGTATTGCGCACCGGTGAGCCGTTGTCGGCGGCCTCCACCAGCCTTGATGCCCCGGCAGGCGGAATGGCGCTTCAGTCGACCCCGCCGACAGTCTCTCAACCACAAAGGCCTGGACCCGATATTGGAGTGGTGGTTGGATTAACGGCCGGGAGCGCCGCAGTCGGCATCGCAGTAATAGCGATCCTGGCTCACCGTGGGACCGACCTCTATCTGCACGCTGGCTGGAGATTCGAGATGGCGCTGGCGAACCCGCTTTCGTTAGATGCGGCGAAAGTGGCGGCCGCCGTTGCGAACCCGGCACCGCGGTGATGGCTCATTTCAAGCCTGCTTGGCCGCTCCGGCGAACTCGCGGGGCGCGGGGTTTTCCGACGTTCTTGGCGGGTTCGAGAACTCCAACGCGCGGTTGCCGATCGGGCTCCACTTCAAGCTGATCGTGTCGCGGATGTAATTCTGATAAACGCGCCATGGAGCTTTCGAACCCTGCTTGGGCCAACTCGCCAGGGCGCGTGCGATGTAGCCTGGTGAGAAGTTCTCCACGAAAGGCGCGGCGGCCGTCTCGCCGTGATTCGTCGGCGTTACTTGGCGCATGCCCTTCCTGTCCATGAAGTTCAACAGCCGGCACACGTAGGTGCAGATCAAGTCGGCTTTGAGCGTCCACGATGCGTTGGTGTAGCCGAACACCGAGGCTACGTTCGGCACGCCCGAGACCATCACACCTTTATAAGCCAGTGTCTTGCCGAGATCGATGCTGCGCCCGTCGACGCAAAGCTCGGCCCCACCGAACGCCTGCATCACGAGGCCCGTGGCAGTGACCACGATGTCGGCTTCGAGTTCTTGGCCCGATTGCAGCCGGATACCTTTTTCGGTGAACGCTTCGATCAGATCCGTGACCACGCTGGCGCGGCCGGCTTTGATGGCCTGGAACAGGTCGGCGTCCGGAACCAGGCAGAGCCGCTGCTCCCACGGATTGTAGCGCGGCGTGAAGTGAGTGGCGACATCGTATTCGGGACCCAATTCCTTGCGCACTAACTTCAGCAGGCCGGCCTTCACGTAGTCCGGGCGGCGCCGCGCCAGTTGGTAGATATAGATCATGAAGGCGACGTTCTTCCACCGGCTCAGCCTGTAGGCCCACATCGCGGGCAGTACGCCACGCAGCCAATTCGCGATCTTGTCCTGCTCGGGTAGTGAAACGATGTAGGTCGGCGAACGCTGCAGCATGGTCACGTGCGCGGCGGTCTTGGCCAAGGCGGGCAGGAGCGTGACGGCGGTGGCGCCGCTGCCAATGACCACCACCCTCTTTCCGGCATAGTCTAAGTCCTGGGGCCAGGCTTGCGGGTGGACGACACGGCCTTGGAAGCGGCCGATGTCGGGAAACTCCGGCGTGTAGCCTGCGGAATAGCGATAATAGCCCGCGCAGGAGAATAAGAAGTTGCAACTCAGTGCGACCGGCTCTTCGCGCCCGTCCGGGAGGGTACGCACGGCATCGATGCTCCACTGCGCCTCTTGCGATGACCACGCGGCGCGCTGAATCCGATGACGGAAGCGGATGTGGCGGTCGATGCCTGCGTCGCGCGCGGTGGCGGTGATGTAGTCCCTTATGTCGTCGCCCGGAGAAATGGCTTTGGGGTGAGTCCAGGGGCGGAAGGAGTAACCCATGGTCAGCATGTCCGAGTCGGAACGGATGCCCGGATAACGGAAGAGGTCCCAGGTGCCGCCGATGCGTTCGCGCTGCTCAAGGATGACGTAGCTTTTGTTAGGACAGAGCTTCTGCAGGTGATGGGCGGCGCCGATGCCGGACAGGCCCGCACCCATGATCAGCACGTCGAAATGTTCCACTGCCATCGCTGCTCCTCGTTACACCGACGAGGATAGCACGCGGGCGGAGAGGCTTACTTCAACTGGCCGAGCACTGAGTCCTGGACCTGCGCCCACGCGTTCGTGCGGGGATCGATCAGATCGAAATGCCCCGCGTCCGGAAGTTCGGTCAGGCGCGCATCGTCGCCGGCAGCGGCAGCGGCAGCTTGGAAGCGACGGCTGAGTTCGATCGGAACGACATCGTCCCTGGTTCCGTGCAGCAGCCGCTCCGGTACGCCCAGGGGCAGCAGTTCGATGGGGGATGCCTGATGGTAACGCTCAGGCTGTTCCTGTGGCGTCCCGCCTAGCAATTCCGCCACCACGCCGCGGCTTAAGCCCAGTTCCCATGCGCGGCGCAGATCGGCGACTCCGGCTAGTGAAACCACGCCGCGCAGAGGGATCTTGTGCTGCGCCGCGAGCCACAGCGCCAGTTGTCCGCCAGCCGAGTGACCGATGGCTACGACCCGCGTCAGGTCGAGCGGATAGCTCCGCGCGAGGGTCCGCAAGTATTCCGCGCCGCGCAGCACGTCGTTGGCCGTGGCCGGCCAGCCGCCGCCAGGGTCGCCGATGCGCCGGTATTCCAGGCTCCAGGTGGCCACGCCGGCGCGCGCCAGCGCTGCGCACAAATGGCCGATGTGTTCCAGTCCGTAGGCCGACCGCCAGTAACCGCCATGAATAACAATGGCTACGGGATGCGGACCGGCCCCCTTAGGCAGACGCAGATCTCCGAACTGTTGGGGAGCATTGCCATACTTGATCCGTGCGTCGGCTGGGGGAGGGGCGAGGTCCAGGATGGGGGTGGTCATGGGACGGGGTGTGCGGCATCCGGCCAGAGCCATCGCCAGACACAACATTGCGACACAGCAGCGGGCGCTCACCTACTCCAGCCTGCGAATTTTGATGTTGCGGAACCAGGCGTCGTCGCCATGATTTTGGAGCGAGATGGGGCAATCCTTGCGCGGCTGTTTAGTTAGGTCGACGGCCACGGGCGTTCCGGCGCCCCAACGATGCGCGGCGCGCTCGGCCGCGAGCGGCGAATCCAGGTCGGTCTCGACTACTTTCACTCCATTCAACCAGTGCTCCACGTGATTGCCTTTCACCAGAAGGCGGGACTCATTGAACTCGCCCACCGGCCGCGTGACATCCTGCGACGGGCCCACGATATCGTACAACGCGCCAGCCTGATGACTGACGCCCACGCGCGCGTCGGAGTTGCGCGTATTGTCGAGCATCTGGTATTCGAAGCCGACTACGTACTCCTGGCCGTGATCGGGCCGTTCAGTCGGCCGGTTCTGCACCGAGAAATTGACCACATCCTCGAAACGGTGGCCGGGGTAGTGCGCCAGGAATATGCGATCTTGTATGCGATACTTGACTCCGCTGTTGGCGCCGGGAGCCACCTTCCACTCCCACATCAATTCGAAATCGCGGAAGACATTTTTGGTGAACAGGTCTTCGGTGATGTGCGGGCCGTGGTTGGCCTTGAGGCAGCCATCCTCGATGCTCCAGGCGTCGCCGGGTGGAACTTTTTGGCGCGGATCGTCCCAGCCAGCCATGGTCTTGCCGTCGAACAGGGCGACCCATCCGGACTGCGCGTGGCAAGCCGGGACAGCGAGAGCGGCGCACAAGTACAAGGCGAGTTTCATGCGGGCGATCCTTTTTGCTTGGCGAAGATTTTGGCGAGGATCTTGACCGCCGTGTCGACATCCCGCTCGCTAACGATGAAAGGCGGCAGGAAGCGCAGCACCGTGTCGTGCGTGCAGTTGATCAGCAGGCCGTCCGCGATGGCGTCGAGCACCATCTGCTTGCCGGGGATCTCCATCTCCAGGCCGATCATGAGGCCAAACCCGCGCACTTCCTTGACGAAAGAGTGTTTGCGCGCCAGTTCGTTCAGCATCAGGTGGAGATAGCCGCCCACCTGCTGGATGTTGGGCAGCAACCCTTCCAGAATGTCGAAGAATTCGAGCGCCACGCGGCAGGCCAGCGCGCTGCCGCCAAAAGTGGAGCCGTGCATGCCGAGGGCGATGGTGGCGGCGGCCTTTTCGTTGGCGACGATGGCGCCCAGCGGCAGGCCGCATGCCAGGGGCTTGGCCGTCACCATGATATCCGGCAGCACCACAGGCTTGGTGCGCTGATAAGAAAAATAGGTGCCGGGCCGACCGACGCCGCATTGGATCTCGTCGAAGACCAGGAGCGCGTTGTAACGCTCGGCCAGTTCGCGCGCCTTGCGCGTGTATTCGGGCGAAATGGGGTAGATGCCGCCTTCCCCCTGGATCAACTCCAGCACCATGCCCGCGGTGGACTCGCTGAAAGCCGCTTCCAAAGCGGCCATATCGTTGGCGGGCACGAATCGGACGCCTGGCAGCAGCGGCTCGAAGTCGTGGCGGTACTTGGGCTGGCCAGTGATAGAGAGTGCGCCCAGCGTGCGGCCATGAAAAGAGTTTTCGAGCGAAATGATTTCATGCTTGCCGGCGCCGCTGTGGTTGCCGTGCGAGCGGATCATTTTCAGCGCCCCTTCCATGGCCTCGGCGCCGCTGTTGGTAAAGAAGGTGCGCTGCAGACCGCTGGTCTCGGCGAGCTTCTTGGCCAGCGGACCCTGATATTCGTTGTAGTAAAGATTCGAGCAATGGATCAGCAGGGCAGCCTGTTCGCGGATCACTTTGACGATGCGGGGATGCGCGTGGCCCAGCGCGTTGACGCCGATACCGCCGATGAAGTCGAGATAGCGGGCGCCGGCGGGGTCGTAAACGTAGCAGCCCTTGCCGCGGTGAATCACCAACGGATAACGACTATAATTCTGGAGAAGGTACTGGCGTTCCAGATCGACGACGGTGTCGGCGGAGAGAGAGGGCAGGGGGTCGGCGACGCTGGTCATTTACTCATGATACAGCGTGGAAGCCTATCATAAACGGCGCCTGACAGGATACCAGACTGCGCACCCTTTTGAGCATCTCCTCGCGCTAAGAGCTTGATGTGTTCCTACCCCTTCTAAGGCTGCTTTTTTTTCAACGACGTGCCTGGGAGCCGCCTCCTGCGAGCGGGCTCGCGACCCGGCGGCCTTGTGTGGCATTATCGTCGCATCCATGGCGGAACCTTTCACCGCTGGGCGCTGAGATCCCGGAGTAGCCGCTGAAACGCCCTTTGGTAAGAATCTTGGTCCTTCCAATCGCTAAAATCCGGGATGAAGAATTCGCGGATCTCGCGGGCGGAATCCTTCCCGGCGTCGGCGTCGAAGCACTTCCACGCCCTGATCTTCTCGAAAGGCACGAGACGAATTGGAAACAGCACCCTCCGGTCTTCGACTAGTTCCCTTTCGCGGGCATAAGCGATCTCCGTCTTAACCCACTCGCTGGCCATGCTGTCCTCGGAGACGATTAGCAAGAGCCGGTCGTAGAGGCGAATCGCATGTTCGATCTGTTCGTGAAGTTTCTTGCCGCCTTCCACGTCGTGGGGTGCAAACCAACAGGGGATGCCCGCCATCTTCAAATCCGCTTCGAGCCGCGCGGCGAATGCCTCGTCAGCACTGGTATAGCTGATAAAAACCTTGGTCCGTTCGATAACTATCAATCCGAATACCCGCAATGGCGAGAGCAGCGCGTCGATGATCTCTCCCGCTAGGACATGCTTGTCTTGGGTGGTGCGACGGATAGTGATCACGCCGGGAACTCGCTTCATTGCTACAGCCCAGAGTTGCTGCAGTTCTATAGCCCTCTGCGGCGTTGCGCAATATGCCTGCGGATCATTCGCAAATGTGGCCTTGATTTCGGCATCGTGCTCAAACGATTCCTCAGTCGTGGGAAGATCGGCCGTGAGGTAAACGACAAGGTTTGGCGCTCTGGGCCGGTCGAGAGCGATCTTGGCCCATTCATTGCTGTTCAGGAGAACGTAGCTGTGGATCAGGCCGCCTCGCCGGAGAGCCACGTCGACGGGCAGTCGAAATCCGTCAACGTTGCGCTCGAATAGATGATCGGCCTGTTTGAGCGCCTCGACCAGTTCGGTCCACTCCGTGTCGTCCGGCCGAGGGCGGCGATTGATAAGTTGCGCGACCCTTTCGCGCGCGACAGGGTCCTCCTTGAGGGCGACGGTATTGTCGATATGGAAGCGGACGACGAGTGGCCGCCGCTGGCCGTTTGGCTGCAGCCGAACGAATCGGCTTCGCAGGTTCGCTTGTATGCTTTGCAGCAAGCCCGGCAAGAATCCAGCCCCCATGACGCCGCTAATCTCAATCGTCAGTGTCTTATCGGTTAACATGCTACCTCACGACCGTGAAGAAGGGATTCACCCAGATTACCGTGGACGGCCGACCCATGGCAAGATGCTCCGTGGCCTCCGACAGCGTGTGACAGACTCTTCAGGTGCCGAACGAGCAACCATTGCGGCTCGCCGCCGCCGTCGACCGTTTCCACTGCTCAATGGCAAAAAAATCCGTGCGGCATGGCAGTTACCCAGCTAATACTTCTTCAAGAATTCGTTAACGCTATCCTGCTGCGCCGCCTTATACGCCGTGCAAATCCGAATACTTTCCAGCGCCTGCGCCAGGTTGCGCCGCGTGCCGGCGAAGCGATCGACCCTTGGCTCAAAGAACGCCCTCAATTCCTTCGCCGACTTCTCGTCGCAGAAGTCGCCCCCAACAGATGGCAAGAACTCGCCAAACCCAAAAGCTGTTCCAGGCGGAATCTTGGCCACCAGCGCATCGTAGTTAGCCTTCACGAACTCGAACGGAAGATCCCTGGTTGCGGGATCGCCAAGGGGTCCGAACAACAACGCGTTGGCCTCACGTATATCGAATTCGGGCTTGAGCGCCAGTTCCAGTGCGGCACGCGCGATTTGCCGATCGTTGAAAGATCCCATGGCGTCCAAAATCAGGTCCCGCTGGTGGCGGTCTTCGGTGTGCGCCAGGGCGGCCGATAGTTTTTTGAAAAAGGCTTCGTCGCCGTTACGCGCCGCCACGTTGAGCACCGCACCGACTATATCCGGATCGACGGCGGTACGGTCCGTGAGCCACTGCACGGCCAATCGCCGGGCTTCAGCCGCCAGCGATCCATCGACGCCCCACAGCGCCACCAGCGGCACAATCGAGGAACGCAACAGGCGCGTGTCGGCGTCTTCGCCCGTCTTCGCTTTCCAGCCCAGTTCGCGCGCACGCGCTCCGAACGCACGGTCCACCAGCCGGGCGTAGTTGGACCGCAGTTCGGTGGGCAGCATGTGCTCGTGTACGCCACCGACGATACCGGCGGCCGACTCCACCACCTGGCGCACAGGATCGCCCGCGGACGCTAGCGCCAGCGCCAGCGCGTCTCCGCTCTTCATTTCGCCCATCCCGGCGAGCGCGTCCACGTCTCCCAGCGCCGCGACTCGTTCGGCCGCCGAGATACGGACGCCGCCGCCTGCGAGCAGTTTGTCCAGCAGATCCCCCTCGTAGCGCGTCCGGTAATAGCCCCTTCCATCGGCATTGGCTTCCACCCAAGCGGGACAGCCCTTGGCCTGAGCGAGCTTCCAATCCATGGAAGCTTCGGCCAACAGCGTGCATTCGCGATGCGTCGCGCCATGGTCGCTGTAGCGCACGCACACGGGAATCTGCCAGGTCCGCAGCGCCGCGCCCGGCGATCCCAAAGGCAGCGCGCGCTTCTGGCTGAGATGCAGAGCGGCCCCGCCCGCAGCACCACAATTGAGGCTGACCGACACCAGCGGTACACCCGCCTGATCCAGAAACGTGGAGAACGCCCGCCCCACCGGCTTCCCGTCCGCCGAGGAGAGCGAATCCAGAAAGTCGCCCTCGGTCGCGTTGCGCCACGCGTATTGGCGAATGTAGCGTTGCACGCCGCGACGGAAGGCATCCTCACCCATCCAGTTTTCGAACATGCCGATCACGGCTTCGCCTTTGCTGTAGGTGATGTTGTCGAAAGCGTTGGCGATGTCGTCATTGCTCTCGATGGCCTGGCGGATCTTCCGCGCGGAGATCAGTCCGTCGCCGCTCATCGCGCCCAGGCGCGTGTTCTGCTCGTCGATCACGGTGTTCCACTCCGGCTTCCAATGGCGCAAGATCTTGGAATCCATCCAGGAGGCGAACGCTTCGTTGAGCCAGATGTCGTCCCACCACGCGGTGGTCACCAGGTCGCCGAACCACTGATGGGCCATTTCATGCGCAATGATCAGTGCGTATTCGCGCTGGCGGCCGATGCTATCCTGCGCCGGGTCGCGCAGCATGACGCTCTGCAGGCAAGTAATGAGTCCGGCATTCTCCATCGCGCCGCCAAACAGGGGTACGGATAGGATGTCGAGCTTGTCATAAGGGTAGGGCACACCGAAATAGTCTTCGAGTTCCGCGAGCAGCGGCCCGGTCACCTCGGCGGCGTACTTGGCTTGCGCGGCTTTGCCTTTGGGAGTGATCATGCGCAGAGGCGTTTGGTTCTTCCCCACTTTTCCGGCGTCCACGAAATCGAAGGGACCCACGCCTAGAGCCACCAGGTAACTGGGCAGCGGTTTGGTTTCGCCGAACACGACTTTCTTGCGGCCGTCCGGCTCTTCGGTTTCCGACTGTACGGGTGTGTTGGACACCGCGGCGTCGGACTTATTTACATGCAGTGTGAGTTGCCAGGGTGTTTTGAAACCGGGCTCGTCGAAGCAGGGAAACGCTTTGCGCGCTTCGATCGATTCGAACTGCGAGTAGACGTACCATGTGCCCGCATCTTGCTGCTTGAATAGCCCATCGCTGCCGGCCTTATTGATGACGCCGTGATACTCGATGCGCAGTTGCGCCGGGCCGGCGGGAATCTGCGAGGCGGGCGCGAATCCGGCGAAATTATCGCCTCCGGTTTGCACCTTCGCCGCGTGCGTTTGCCCTCCGGAGGTGACTTCGGCGGTGTCGATGGTGAGATTACGGGCATTCAGCCAGATGACATCGGCGGGCTTGCGTACATCGAGATCGATTTCGATTTTGCCGGTGAAAGCGTCTTGCTGCGGAATGACGGTGAGGTCAGCGCGGTAGCGCACGGGGCGGACGTCGTCCGGGAGGCGGAGCTTGGGCGGCTCGGCGAAGGCGCACGTGGCTAGGAGGAGGAGGGCGAAGCAGGGTTTTGTCATGAATCCGAATTGTCGCATCCCTCGCACGCCACAAGGTGGGGCAGGCGGTATCTTCCGCGGTGCGCACCGGCTTCGGTATCCAGCCGCATATTGCGGCCTTCCAACGTTACCGGTCGTACATTCATCCGTTCATTTTACAAACTGTTCACACGTGTACCCGGTTTGCTGAACCGCCCCAAGCCGTAAACTGTGAAGAGAATGCGTAAAATCCTGATTCTGGTTCTGATATTCGCCGGCGGCGCCTGGGCGGCCGGCAGCTTGAAGGTGCTGCAAGCGTTTGGCACCGGCAGTTTGCGCGAGGGGAGCGACCTATACGCCGGTGTCATTATGGACGCCTCCGGCAACCTCTATGGAGTGGCTGAGAGCGGCGGCACATACGGCGCAGGCGTAGTCTACGAGTTGTCGCGCACTACTGGGGGTGCATGGAGCGAAACCGTGCTCTACAATTTCAAGGGCGGGGCCGACGATGGCGCCAATCCGCACGCCACCCTCATGCGCGACGGCGCGGGCAATCTTTACGGCACCACGGTCGCCGGAGGTCTCACCGCCACGACGTGCAGAACCGGCTGCGGTGCGGTGTTCATGCTGACGGCGGTCGCCGGCGGCTGGCAGGAGAGCGTGCTCTATCGCTTCCCGGGCGGCGCGGGCGGGTCCGTGCCTTACGCGGGCGTAGTGATGGATTCGGCCGGGAGCCTTTATGGCGCCACGCTGGACGGGGGCGCATCGGCAGGCGGCATGGTATACAAGCTCTCGCCAGGTTCCGCCGGTTGGACCCAAACCGTGCTCTACAGCTTCGGTGGACGGCCCGACGGATCGGCCCCCTATCCGACTCCGGTGCTGGATGCTGCCGGCAACCTTTACGGCGCCACCAACACCGGCGGCGCGCATAACTTGGGAATTGTGTACATGCTCGCGCCACAGCCGGATGGCGCCTGGACCGAGCAGGTGCTGCACTCCTTCGCGGGCGGTTCGGATGGCGCGAATCCGCTCGCCGGAGTGATCTTCGACCGGCACGGAAACCTGTATGGGACCACGAGTTATGGCGGTACGGCAAATTGCGGGATCGCCTTTGCGCTCGCACCGAATCCGGAAGGCGGCTGGACAGAACACCTGCTGCACACATTTCTCGGCGTAACGGCCTATGACGGGGAGAATCCCAACGGGCTGACGTTCGATGCCGCGGGCAACCTCTACGGCACGACAACCGGGGGCGGCACCGATAATCCGGGCACCATTTTCGAGATTACGCACAGCCCCAGCGCAGGTTGGCAGGAAACTGTGTTGTACAACTTCACCGCCGGAGACGACGGCGCATATCCTTCCTCGGGCGTGGTGCTTGACCCGGCCGGCAATATCTACGGGACAACCCTGTGGGGCGGGCCATCCGGCGACACCACCGGCGGCGTAGCGTTCCAGTTCACACCGTAAGGGACGCGCTGCAAAGCGCCGCAGGCAGGATTGCCAGCACCGCAAGCACCCAAGACCCCTTCTGATACGATGGGCGTTCTATGAAAGCCTTGTTGCTGGTCTTGGCTATTGCAGGAAGCTCGATTCAAGCGCAGACTCCTGAGCGCTTCTCGCCCGGCAAGATGGATACGTTCCTGTATGGCGCCGCCTTCTACGAGGAGTACATGCCGGAGGAACGCCTGGACAAAGACGTCCAGTTGATGCAGCAGGCCGGCATCACGGTCGCGCGGGTGGGCGAATCCACCTGGAGTCTTTGGGAGCCCGAAGACGGCCGCTTCGATTTCGCCTGGATGGACCGCATCGTCGAACGCTTGGCGGCCGCGCACATCCGCGTCGTCATGGGCACGCCCACTTACTCGATTCCACCCTGGATGTTCAAAGAGCATCCGGAGATCCTGGTAACCCGGCTGGACGGCCAAAGGGCTACGTACGGCATCCGCCAGAATATGGATGTGACTAACCCGGATTTTCTGCGCTATGCCGAACGCGTAATCCGCAAGATAGCCGAACACTATCGCGACAATCGGGCGATCGTCGGATACCAGATCGATAACGAGACGACTTCGTACGGCACCGCGGGTCCCAATGTGCAGGCAGGCTTCGTGCGGTACCTGCAAGAAACATTTGGGACCGTGGACCGGCTGAATAAGATCTGGGGTCTGGTCTACTGGGGCCAGAGCCTGCATGATTGGTCCGAGGTTCCGCCGCGCAACGGGATTCTGAATCCCGGCTGGAAGCTGGAATGGGACCGGTATCAGGACTCGCTCGCAACGCACTACCTGGCATGGCAGGCAGCATTGGTGCGCGAATACCTTCGTCCCGACCAGTTCGTGATGCAGGATTTCGGCGGCGCCACACGGTCCGACGTCAACGAGTATGCCATCTCGAAGAGCCTGGACATTGTGGGCATCAACCCCTACCATCCTACGCAGGATCTATACGACGGCGAAGGCTCCAGCTATGGCGGCGATTTTGCGAGATCGCTGAAAGGCGCCAACTACTTAGTGACCGAGACCAACGCCCAGACTATCGGCTGGGATTCGCGCACGCAATTTCCGCCGTACGACGGTCAACTGCGCCAGGATGTCTACCTGATGGCCGCCACGGGCGCCAACATGGTTGAATACTGGCATTGGCACTCGCTGCATTACGGCCAGGAGACCTACTGGAAAGGCGTACTCTCGCACGATCTGGAACCCGGCCGTATTTATTCCGAGGTGTCGCGCACAGCGCATGAGCTACAGCGCGTCGGGCCGCGCATTGTCGATCTTAGACCGTCTCACCCCGTGGCGCTACTCTACAGCAACGATTCGCGCCGCGCCACCGATTACATGCCGTTTTTGGCGTCGCAGCCGTCCGGCGATATGCCCTGGAGCCACCCGGGCGGCTACGAGCTGGAAATGCGGCGCTTGTACCGGGCGCTCTATCGCCTGAACGTTGGTGTGGACTTCGTGTTCCCCGAGACAGAGGATTTGAATGGCTACAAGATTCTCGTAGTGCCTCCGCTGTACATCGCCAATGACGCGCTGCTGGAACGCCTGGTCGCATACGCGCGTGCCGGCGGGCATCTGGTGCTGACGCTGAAGAGCGGCTTTTGCGACGAATACTCGACGGTGCGCCATGTGATGGCTCCGGGGCCTCTAAGGGAAGCCGCAGGCGTTCATTACCAGGAGTTCTCGAACCTTGCAAAGCCGCTGGCTCTCAGGGGCGACCCATTTCAGGCCGGTCCCGAAAACCGCGTGAGCGACTGGGCGGATATGCTGGTGCTCGACAAGGCCAAAGCGCTGGCTTACTATGACCATCCATTCTTCGGGAAGTACCCGGCCATTACCGAGAACCATTTCGGCAAGGGCATGGTGACTTACGAAGGCTCAGTGCTGAGCGATAGGCTGCAGCAGAAAGTGCTGGAACGTGTCCTGGAGCAAGCGCAACTCATCGGCCCGGACCAGAAGTTACCCGCGCCTGTCAGGGTGAAACACGGCGAAAGCCGGGCGGGCAGGGCAATCCAGTACTACTTCAATTTCTCAGCGGAGCCGCAGCGGGTTGTCTACGCTTACGGCGCGGGGCGGGAGTTGCTTTCAAATCACCCGATCGATAAGGGCGACGCTTTTGTGCTCGAACCTTGGGGCGTGGCTATAATGGAGCAGAACGGGGTATAACGAAATGACCGCGAAATACGTATGTGGATGCGTTCTGCTGGCGGTCGCCGCCTGGGCCGCCGACGCCGTCACACCGCTCGACATCAGACCTGGAAGTTGGGAAGGAACCATGACCACCCAGAGGAGCGGCTCACCCCCGATTCCTCCGGAGCTTCTGTCGAAGATGTCCCCCGACCAGCAGGCCGCTCTCGAGGCGCAAATGAAGGCGCGGGGCTCCCAGGCTCCGCAGACAACCGTCAGGAAGCAATGCGTCAGGAAGGAAGATCTGCAAAAGCCCATTTCGTTTGGCGACGATCGTGGATCCTGCCAGCGTACGATTGTGAGCGCGTCGTCCACTAAGCAAGAATTCCGCATTGAATGCACCAACGCCGGGATCAAAGCGAGCGGAAGGGTGCACATCGAAGCCGTCGATGCCGAGCATATCAAGTTCACCTCTTCGATCGCCGCGGGCGACGGCGCCCACTCCATGAAGATCAATACAACCGGCACAGGCAAGTGGGTCGGTGCGGAGTGCAGCAGCGAGTCGAAGAAGTAATGCGGCAGCTAGCGCTCGACGCCTTGGATGCGGCAACAACCGCGGCAGTCACCTACGCCGACATACGAGTGATGGAAATCCGGGACCGCCAGGTTTCCACCAAGAACGGAAAAACCGGCCACGTCTCCAGCGGCGTCTCCATGGGCCTGGCGATTCGCGTCTTGGCGAAGGGCTGCTGGGGCTTCGCCGCCACCGACGATCTCAGTCGCGTAGGCGTGCATGCCGCCGCGGCCCTAGCGCTCGAAATCGCACACTCCGGCACGCTCGCCAAGAAGCAGGACGTCGTCCTGGCGCCCGAAGAGAAGTACGAGGCCACCTGGGTCTCGCCCCTCCGCATCGATCCATTCACCATCCCGGTGGACCGCAACGTGGCGCTGCTCCTGGACATCGATCGCGAGCTGCGCCACAATCCAGGCGTCACCCTGGCCGAAGGCGCCATGAGCTTCGAGCGCCGCCGCCAGGTCTTCGCCTCCACGCTCGGCAGCCTCATCGATCAGACTCGCTACCTCAGCGGCGTCGGCTACGCGGCCACGGCCTATAAGGATGGCGAGATACAGAAACGCTCGTATCCGAATTCCTTCGGCGGCCAGCATCAACTAAAAGGCTACGAGCTGATTGACGAATGGGATTTGGCCGGTAACGCCGCGCGCATCGCCGAAGAAGCCGTGGCATTGCACGGCGCGGATCAGTGTCCGGAAGGCGAATTCGATCTCATCCTCGATAGCTCGCAATTGGGACTGCAGATCCACGAGTCGGTGGGCCATCCCATCGAGCTCGACCGCGTCCTGGGCACCGAGGCGAACTACGCGGGCATGAGCTTCCTCACGCTCGATCAATTGCGCCGCCTGCGCTACGGCTCCGAAATCGTGAACGTCGTCTGCGACGCGCGCCCGGAGCATGGTCCCGGCCTCGGAACCTTCGCCTTCGACGATGAAGGCGTGCCCGCGCAATCCACCGACATCATCCGCGGGGGCCTGTTCACCGGCTACATGACCTCGCGCGAGACCGCGGCGGCTGTCGGCGAATCGCGCTCCAACGGCACCATGCGCGCGGACGGCTGGTCGCGCATGCCGCTCATCCGCATGACGAATGTGAGCCTGCTCCCCGGCCAGCACTCGCTTGAGGAGGTTTTCGGCGGCGTGGACCACGCCATCTACATGGAGACCAACCGGAGCTGGTCCATCGACGACAAGCGCTACAACTTCCAGTTCGGCTGCGAGATCGGCTGGGAGATCCGCCGCGGCAAGCGCGTCCGCATGTTGAAGAATCCGAGCTACAGCGGCATCTCGACGGAATTCTGGAACGCTTGCGCGGCCATCGCCGGACCCGAGCACTGGACGCTGTGGGGCACGCCCAACTGCGGCAAGGGGCAGCCGGAGCAGATTATGGGCACGGGCCACGGCGCCAGCCCGGCGCGCTTCAGCCGCATCAAGATCGGTGGCGCCTATGCCGATTGACGCCGCGCGCTGCCAGGCCCTCTTCGACCGGGTTGCGGACGCGTCGCGCGCGCTGGGGGTGGCCGACGTGGAGGCTATCGTGCACGCAGAATCGAGCGCGCTCACGCGCTTCGCCAACAACGCCATCCATCAGAATGTGGCCGAGCGCAGCGGCCATTTCTCCGTGCGCGTGAAGATCGACGGATGCACCGCGCGCGCCACCACCAACCGGTTGGACGATGCTTCCATCCGGCAGGTGGTCGAAGAGACCGTGGCGCTGACGAAATTGCAAGAGCCTGACCCGGCCCTGCTCCAACTATGGGAGAACAAGCCGGGAGTCCAGTCCTGCTCGCGCTGGCACGAAGCTACGGCGCACGTCACTCCAACCGGCCGTGCGGAAGCCGTAGCCGAAGCCATCCAAATCGTGGAATCGGCCGGCCAGACTGCGGCGGGCATCTACTCCACATCCGAGGTCGTCTCCGCCCTTCTGAATTCGCGCGGCGTCTTCGCATACTATCCCGAGACCATGGCCAACTTCTCCATCACGGCCATGGCGGCCGACAGCTCCGGATGGGCGAAAGGCAGCGCCTGCTCGCATCGTGATCTCGACCCGGCCGCCATGGCCCGCAAAGCCGCCGCCAAGGCGCAAGCTTCCCGCGATCCCATCGAACTGCCGCCCGGCGCTTATACGGTAATCCTGGAGCCAGCGGCCGTGCTGGATCTTGTCGGCCAGATGTTCGGCGACTTCAGCGCCACCGCCATCGCCGACGGCCGCAGCTTCCTGCGCGATCGCATCGGGGTGAAGCTATTCGGTGAAAACATCACGATCCACGACGATGCGGATCACCCGCTGCAATCCGGCGCGCCCTTCGACGGCGAGGGCGTTCCGCGGGGGAAGCTCGCGCTCGTCGAGCATGGTGTGGTGCGCGATGTGCCGTATTGCCGGCAGGCCGCGCATGCCGCCGGCGTCCCGCCCACGGGCCACGGATTCCCGCTGCCGAACGAGTATGGCGAAGCGCCCATGAACATCGTGATCGCGGGTGGCGCAACGCCGCTCGCAGACATGATCGCCTCCACCGCGCGCGGCATCCTTGTGACGCGCCTCTGGTACATCCGCGAAGTCGATCCCTACGAGAAGATCATGACCGGGATGACCCGCGATGGAACGTTTCTGATAGAAGACGGCCGCATCGCCCGCGGCGTGCGCAATTTCCGATTCAATCAGGCGTTACCGGAGATGCTGTCCAACGTCGAGACGCTGTCGCCGGCGGTGCGCGCCTCCGGCGAAGAAGCCTTCGACATGGTGGTCCCCGCGATGAAGGTCCGCGGCTTCCACTTCACGGAAGTCACACGTTTTTGACCTCCCTTGTGGGGCAGGTTGGCAGCCTGCAGGCCGATTGTTCATCGGCATTCCCCTACCCTCGAAAATCTCCCTGGTCAAATCTTCCTGCTTCTTAAGCCGCTGCTTATCCGAGGCCCCCACCAAGCCGCCAGCGTGAAGGCCGCAATCGCGGCACAGGCGCGACCGGTGACGTGCTCGTCTGTACCACATCCTATTTTGAGGATCGCCGGCTGTTGCGCGCTTCGCTTCCGGGCACGGTACGTTTGTCGTGCGAAACGAGAATACGGCCCTGACTCGCCGCGAGATCGAGCACATCGGGGATCACGTCGACTTTCGAGGTCAGCCTCAGTTGCGGTGAGGAAGTCAAGCGCTCGTTCTTGGCCCAGCGCTCCAGTCACGAATCGCCCCGTTCAAGTCGGCGTCCGCAAGAAAGCGGATGCTCACGGTTCGAGCTTGCTCGTCGCGTGGCGAGCGCGCTCCAATCTGGCCCAGAGTCCGGGATTCGCTTGGGAAAGCGGGATGAAGGATTCGTCCAACGCCTGCTCTTTGGCCTCGAGATAGCCGCGAATGGTCTCACGATGGTCCGAGTAAAACGCAATCGCGCCGTAGATCTGCGGCAGCCGCAGGCGCGGAAACTCCTCCTCCTGAATCGCCTCTAGCGAGTTGCCCCGCTCGAACGCGCACACGACCGAATCGAGCGAGATACGGGTTCCCGCTGCGTAATAGCCGCCGTTGCGTTCCTCGATATACTCGCCGCTCATCGAAACCTCCTCAACCAGTATCGCTCCGAGACCCGGAGCGCTCAACTCCCATGGGATATTCTCCAAAAATTTCTCCGGTCAATCCTCCTGCTTCTTGGGCCGCTGCTCATCCCACGCCCCCACTACCAGCGACGCCGCCCCAGCGTGTACGCCACGAATCGGCCTGGCAGTAGCCCTTGAATCGGGTCACCACGATCTCCCGGAAGGGTTCCCGGCCGGTCAGATCGCCCTGCATGCGCCATTCGATTCGAAGCATTGGCGAGAGCATGATCCGTTCGAACTCACGCTTCATTTCTTTTACCGGTGTTCAAACCGGAGGGCGACCGCCACCGTCGGCGCATCGGGTACATTGCACTGCCGGCGCGCACAGGATGTCGCCGAAGTCACCCGCTTCCGAGTTGAACCAGTTGTGGCAAACTAGTGAGACGAGCCCATGGCGATCGACCGCGCGACTGATTTCAGGACACCGGCAATGGACGACCCGGCCCTTGCCGAGACGGTGCACCGGCTGGTGGCCGCGTACCAGCCGGAGCGTATTTACCTCTTTGGTTCCGTGGCGCGGGGCGATGCCGGCCCCGACAGCGATTACGACCTGCTAATCGTGGTGCCTGATGACGCATCCCCGCAGCGCAGGAGAAGCCGGCTGGCCTACGAGGCGCTTCGCGGTACGGGCACCGCTGCCGATGTGCTGGTCTGTACCAGCTCATATTTTAAGGACCGCCGGTCGTTGAAGGCTTCGCTTCCAGGCATCGTGCTGCGGGAGGGGCGACTGCTGCATGGGACCTGACGACGCCCGTCTGCAGGATGTTCGAGCCTGGCTGGCAAAGGCCAGGCTCGATTTGAAGGCGGCGACGCACGAGGCTTCAGCTCCCGCGGAGGGCCTGTGGGGCGATGTCATGTTCCACGCGCAACAAGCGGCTGAGAAGTCCCTCAAGGCTTTCCTCGCATGGCACGATGTGCCGTTTCGGAAGACGCACAACCTCGAAGACCTCGGCCAGCAATGCGTGAAGCTAGACGCAACCCTGCGGCCATTCTCCGATCAAGCAGCGCCACTCTCGGAATATGCTTGGAAGTTCCGTTATCCCGGTGAAGCCGATGAACCGGAACGCGCAGAGGCCGAACTGGCGCTGGCGGCGGCCCGGAATATCTACGAAGCCGTCCTGACCCGTCTGCCGGAGAAGGCGTGTCCGTGAGCCTGGGAATCATTCGGGGTGTGTGCCACTGCCGCAGGTCGTAGCGGGTTATGGAACGCTCGTAGCGCTTGCCGTCAACGAAGCGCAGCTAGATTCCAAGGTTGTTTACGGACCGAGCTGGATAGCCCACGGTCCGCTATCCCCCGAAAATCTCCCTGGTCAAATCCTCCTGCTTCTTGGGCCGCTGTTCATCCCAAGCCCCCACCACCAGCGCCGCCGCCGCCAGCGTGAAGGCCCCGATCGTAATGCCGTCCAATCCGCGATGCCACAGGATCGCCCCGGCCGCGATCCCCGTGCGGATCAGCCAGCCGTACAAACCGCGGGGGTTCTGCCCGCGACGCACCCTCACCATCGAGCGCCCCAGGAAGTGCGCGAAGAACAGGCAAAACAGCCCCAAAACCACGCGCAGGAAGTCCATCGGTATCGGCATGCTCTCAATTTGCCGCAACTTTCGCCCGTTTGCAAGCGCCCCCGCGCCTTGCCACAATGAGGCTCATGAGCTTGATGCAGCAGATCCGCGACTTCCCCGTATCGCGCAACACGGTGGCCATCTGGTGGCTCGGCCAGAACGGATTCATTTTCAAGACCGCCGAAGGCACGCTGCTCTCGACCGATCTTTACCTGACCAATTCCTGCCACGAAGCCTACGCCGATTCCGGCATCAATCTCGACCGCCAGGTGCCCATCCTGCTCCCGCCGGAAGAGCTGAACGTCGACCTGTTCACTTGCACCCACAACCACCAGGACCATACCGACCCGGTGACCATCGAGCGCCTGCGTCACAAAGACACCACTCAGTTCATCGGCCCGCATCCCAGTTGCGAAGTGTTTCAGGCGCAAGGCGTCGAGAGCGGGCGCATCGTGCCGGCCTGGCCTTCCTGCGAGCTCGAGTTCCGCGATGTCGTCATTCACGGCACGTTCGCGCTGCCTACGGACTCGACCGATCTCAATCACATGGGCTTCGTCTTCCAGTTCGGCAAAGGCCCCCGCGTCTACGTGACGGGCGACACGGACTACAGCGAGTTGCTCGCCTCGGCGGCCAAACACCGCCCGGACCTGATGATCACCTGCATCAACGGCGGCTTCAACAACCTGTCGCATTACGAGGCCGCGCAATTGGCCGCCCAGATCCAGCCCAAAGGCGCCATCCCGTGCCACTACGATATGTTCCCGGATAATTCGGTGGATCCCGGCCAGTTCCGCGCATCGCTGGCCCTGCGCGCGCCCGAAGTGCGCTACGTGCGCCTGGAACACGGCAAGCCATTCGTGTTCGGACTGTAGAGACGGCGCGGCTTAGCGCGGCCCGGCGCCGGCGCCCTGGTCCATATAGATATCCGCGATATTCGAATGATAGACGCGCACGAATCCGGGCGCGCCGCGCATCGCTTCCCTCAGCAGCGGGCGGAAGCGTTCCAGGTTCTCGCGCGTGAGATCGCTGGAGGTCACCAGGACATAGTCGAGGTGCAGCGCGCGCGCATACTCCGGAAGCGAGCGCAGCTCATTGCGCAGGGCTTCCTGGTCGCCGCGATAAGACAGCATCGGCGGCACGATCTGGCTGGCCGCCCTGCGCCCGGTGTACAAATGCAGCAGTTCGTCGTCGTTGGCGAGAACTCCCGCCGCCGCCGGCGTGTGCGCCGAGATCCATGCGTAGGCGGCGCGCTTGCCCGCGGTGGTCCGCCGGTCCTCCTGGATCTGATCCGGAAGCGCGCGGAATAGAACTCCGTAAGAGGAAACGCTCCAATAAAACAGGAGTGGTCCGCATAAGCCCACCGTCGCGAGAGAGACGGCGTAAGATAATCCGGGCGCCGGCTGGCCCGATCTCAGCATGCGAAAGGCGCTCGCGATCTCCGTGGCGACGCCGGCCAATAGCAGCGCCAACACCGGCAACAGCAAACGGGCAGAAGGAGGAAAATTCCAGGCCAGCAGTTGCGCCACGTAGCCGATCGCAAAGGCCGCGTAGTGCAGGTAACCGGTACGGCGGATCAAGCGGACCAAGCCGGAAACCGCCGCTGCCAGCACAAAGACGCACAGAATGTCTTCGAGCAGGGAGCCTCCGGCCTCCAGCATGAAAAGATGCGATACCCCCGAGAAGAGCTGACGGATATTCGCCAAGACCATGTGGACGAAATCGTGCGGCGTTAATCCGTATAAGTAATACCCCAAATAGCTGGTGTTGTACAGCGACACCAGATCCGAAGAATGCGAGGCATGCGCCCGCGCCCACAGATTCCAGCTTGCCACCGCCACGAGCATCGGAAACAGCGACAGCGCGGCGCGCCGGTATTGCCGCCGCAGCGAGAAGCACAGCGGCAACGACAGCAGCAGGGGAAGCGCGCTGGATTTGATCAGGTAGGCAATCGCGCCGAGGGCCCCCGCCAGAGCCGCGCCGCGATCGCCTCTGCCCGCGGATGCGGCGCGCTCGGCGGCCAGCAGGCACGCGAGCAATGCGGTTGAGAACCAAAGGTCCGCCATCGCCATGGCGCCGAACAACAGGACCATCTCGTGACAGGCCAGCACGAACACCAGCAACCAAGCGGTTGCGCGCCCCAAGCCCCAGCGAACGAAAGTAATCCAAGCCAGCGCCAGATATGCTGGAACGGCCGCCCACGCCAGCACGCCCACTACGCCGAGGTTATCCGGGAAATGCGGATCGACCTTCCATGCCACCGAGAGCATTAGCGGCCAGAGGGGTGGGTACTTGGTTTGGAAGGGCCGCTCCGCCAGGCTGGGGATGCGATAGCCGGACCCCGTCGCCAGCGACTTGGCGCACTCCAGGTAGATCGTGTCGTCGCCGAAGCGGCCTAGCAGTGGCATGTCCGGCGCGTGGAGAAGCAGGTACAGCGACGGCGCCAGACCTATCGGGAAGAGAAGCGCGATCGGCAAGAGCCGCCGATTTCTCCCCGCCGTTCTCGCACCCAAATCGGCCGTCACGCATACTCCCTTTCGTCGAACCGCCGGCGTCGAATCAGCCGCGAGTGGTTGTGGGGCAGGTTGGCAACCTGCAGGCCGATTGTTAATCGGCCCAGTTTGCCGCATCTCGCAATCGGCACGCAGGGTACCATCCTGTCCCATAGGAGAACTGATCCGCCCCGAACACATGATTTGCCTTGGTGGCGCTGGCGGTTCCGCCTGCGAACCGTGATTTTCGCCGGAGCCGCTACCGCACCGACAAAAAGCTCGACGAGGCCAGCAGCATCCCCCCTACCAGCAGCGCGTCTACTATCACGCGCGCCCACGGTATCGCTTTCAGGCGCAGGATCATCGTCTTCCCACCCGTTTCTTCTATCTCCACGTCCGATGCGTCATACCGGACCACGCACCCGGCCGTGCTGCCATCAGTCATAGCCTTCTATCCTCCTCCCGGAATTGGAGCCACCCGCAGGCCCGTGTTGTGCAGCGTAGTGCCGGCCCGCAAAGGCGCCACGCAGATGCGCGGGCTGGGCGGAGCGCACAGGTCGATGTTGTACAACGGCAGATCCCGCGCCTTAACCACATACCGGCCCGTCTGGATGTCCCAGGAGTCGCCGTAGTCGGACACGACGAACGGGTTCTCATGGTACGCGCGCACGCGAAACTGCGCTGTGGCGGGCTCGTAGTTGGCATAGCTGAAACACCGGCCCACGCAAATACGGTCGACCATGTGTGTCAGCGCCTGGATCCGGCTCTCCGGGTCGGCCAGCACGCTCACCACGCGCTGTCCAGGCGGCAATTGCGCCACCGCCCGTTCCATTTCCGTCTCCACCGCGTTCAGCGCGCGCTCATCCGTGTACGAAAGCCCGAAGAACACCAGCGCAATCGCGGCCATGGCGCCCACCAGCGGTTTGGGCAGGCGTACCGAAGCCGCCAACGCGCAGAACAGCACCGCGCCGGCCAGCGACATGCGCTCGGCCACAAAATCGAGCCCCGACCGGAACCCGGGCAACAGCACGCCGCCCGGCAGCAAGACCAGGGAAGCCGCGCACAACCCGCATAGTTGAAAGCGCACATCCAGGACGGTGCGTGCGGCGCCGCGCGAATGCCACACGCGCTCCAGGCAAAGCGCCCAAACCGCGAGCGTCGCCAAGGCCACCGCGATATAAGGTCTACCGTAGATCCAGAGCTGGTCCGCACCGGTCATCGACACCACCTGATCCACTCCCCGGCGCGTCGGAAGGAACGCGCCCAAAAGGAAACCCGCAAGCGTCAGCGCGGCCAGCGTGCCGATCATAAGGGGAATCCGCCGCCGCGGCGGCAGAGCCTGCGCGACCCGTCCGTACACGAGCACGCCCACCGCCCAAGCCACTGGCAGCGCGTGCGCCACGTAAGCCATCCCGAACAGCGCCGCGGCCGCCCCCACCGCCCATCGCGTCCTCCGCCGCACCAGCGCCATCGCTCCGAAACACAGGCCCAGCGAGATGTAGAAATTGAACAGCCCCATGTGAAAGACCCAGCCATAGGCCAACATGGCGAGGCAAGGCGCCAGTTGCCACGGCGGCCTCCGCGGCCGCAATCGGGAACCGGACCACACAAACGCAAACGCACCCCAGAAAAATACCAGCACCGAAACCGATACCGCGATGCGTTGTGCCGCCGCCGCCCCGAAAGCGCGCATCAATCCGCTCAACATCAAATCGAACAAAACGTTGTTGGATTGTCTGGTAAGCGTCAGGCCTGGCGCTTGCCCGCGTTCGATCAATTGCGCGAGCCAGGCATTGTAAAGGTGGCTTGAAAGATCGCCGGCCTGTATCCGCGGCTGCCAAAAACAAGGCGTCAGCAAGAGCAGCGAAAAGGCAATGACCCACGCCACCGTGCCACCGGCGCCCGTGCCACTCGCACCCCTGGCGCCCGCATTCCCGCGTGCCGCGCCGAGACTCGTCTCAACGCATTGCCGCTGTACATCGGTCGTCACGCCCTTACCCTCCGCAGCTCTCGCAGCTCCATTATCAGTTCGAACCGCGTCTCCACGGAATCGGGCGTTTCTCCTATTTGCCGGATATTCTTCTCCGATATTCCTTCTAAGCCCCCCGCCAGAGTTAAGTACCCGATGCGCGACGGCTCGATCTGCATGATCCGGCAACAGGTGGCGTCCACCGCCACGGGGTCGCTTCCCGACACGATCACGCCCACGGGCTTCGGCCGTCCCTGAATCGGTCCGTTTCCGTCCATCCCCACGATCCCATCCACAATCGCGAAATGCCTGGGGAACAGCGCATGCAGATCCGCGATGCTCTCGTGGATGCCCGCCCAGTGCAGCACGTTCTTGGGCCATCCATACACGCCCCCGGGGACGATGCCGAACAGGTTCTTCATCGAGAGCGTAGCGCCCGCCCAGTGGTGCGTCTTCATCTTGGGCATGGAAACCAGCAGGTCGCTCGCGAGCACGGTGTGCGGCAAGTACAGCGAGCGCAGGCGCGAAACCGGCCGGGTCAGCCGCACGCGCGAAACTTCGTCCAGATTCAGGTCGGTGAAGATGTCTTCGAAATCCGGAATCGTCTCGAAGTACCCGGCGGCGTCGGCCAAGTCGAGCGTGCCCCGGCGATGCCCCGGACCCTCCCCGATGGCCACCGATGCGCCCAACGCCCGGAACGCCTCGAGCGTCGCATGTACCAGCATCGGATGGGTATTGATGGCGCTTTCCGGCTCGAACTCCACCAGGTTGGGTTTCAATAACACGCGGCGGCCGCGCACGTTGAGTCCATGCTCGGCCAGCACGCGGCGCATAGTGTCGTAGATGTCTGCGGAATATGCGGCCGCGCGTGTGATCTTGACCGGCGGCCGGGGCCGCGGCGCGCCGGCCGGGCTGCACCCTGCCAGCCCCATAGCCGTCGCGCCCGCGGAACACCCTAGGAGAAAATCGCGCCGTCTCATCCTGCACTCTTAAGCTGGATTGTGGGGCGGCCAATCTTGGCAGCAGCCGCCTTTTGAGGCGGCCAAAGCCGGCTGAAAGCCGGCTGCGGGCAGAATTGCCCGCCCCACAATTTGCCTACAGCTCCCTCAGCCCAGCCCAGAGCGTCCTTCATCCGTTGCCTCCGCCGGATGGCTGCGCCGGCGTCAGGGCGGCGCGTACGATATCGCGGCAAGCCGGTACCGCCCAGGTCGCGCCGAAGGCCAGCAGGGGATTGTAAACAGCCCCCCAGTAGAAGTTCATGGATGGCGCGCCTACTACGCTGAAGGCCAGCAGATAGGCTCCCACGGTGGCCGTGACGCGGGATGCCACCGGGTTGGGCCAGCCCAATAATCCCAGCACGGCAAGCGGAACGTACAGCGCCGCCACCCAATAAGGAAACGCGAGCAAAAGGCCAATCCTGCTGGTAGTGATCACAAAGGGCAATCCCCCGAACTGGATCCAGCGGACCATCCCTGGCGCCAAGTTAGATGGCGGAATGCGCGACAGAACCGCCATCGCATGCAGGCCCAGGAAAACCAGGTAGCCGGCGATACCGGCCAGCCAGACGAACATTTCCGGCTTGCGCCTTTCGCGGTAGGCCAGGAAAGCGCCGATCAGCGCATAGGGCAGCGCCAGTTCGCGGAAGAAGAGCGCCAGCAGCCCCGTCGCCGCGCCGGCGTAGCGCCACCCCAACGCATACCATCCCACCGACATTGCGATTAACACCCCCGACCATACCTCGGCGAAAAGGAACGTGTGCGGCATGGCGGTGATGCCAAGCGGAACGCACAGCAGCGGCAATTGCACGCAGGCAAAGCCGTAACGCTTGTCGCGGCACAGCGCAGCCACACCCAGCGCGATGGCGCAGGCCGCTCCCAGGAACAGCAAAAAACGCGCCCAGTCGAGATTGGGAAGATGTGCGATCACTTCCAGGTGAAGGGGCGTACGCCAGTTGAAAACGGAGCGCGTGGGATAGCCTCGCGATCGCAGTTCGCCACCCAGGGCGTCGTAGTAGGCTTGGCCGGCGTGCAATCGTTGAGCTACGGCGTAGTAGAGATCCACATCGCGCGGACCCGTGCCCTTGCTGAGCCTGGGGGGATGCAGAGACGCGGAGATGCAGCCCGCCACCGCCAGAGACAGGATCGCCAAAGCCACGACCGCCCTTCGGCGGGTCAAGCGCGCTCGCACAACTTTGTAGATACCATGAGGGCGTCGCGGCGCGCGATAAGTACTGCGAGTAAGTTAACCAAAGAGATCGAAAGCAATGTGTGGGGCAGGCTGGCAACCTGCAGGCCGATTGTCAATCGGCCCGGTTTGCGCCGATTCCCGCGTCTTATCCAACCTCTTACTGTGGCGCCGCCGGCACTGGCCCGAAGTCCACCCCATGCGCCTCCCGCTGCGCGCGCAGAGTTGGATACGCTCCGGCCACCACGGAACCGAGCAGCGCCAGAATCGCCAGGCGCGTGATATCGCCGGCCGGATGGCCCGCCAGTACCGCCAGCGCCGACGCCGGCGCCAGCAGCCACGCCAGCGCCAGCAGGCCCCATCCGCGCGCGACCGGCAGCACGATCAGCACGCTCAGCACCGCCAGCGCCGAGGAGCTCACCGGCAGCGGCCGCTCGTGCATGTACCAGGCGCACATCATCGGAACGGCGAGCTTC
>Ga0209333_1000164_pt1 | contig 38439 bp, 36 predicted proteins | sample BlaSpr_A8_OM2_O3_FD_187982 | JGI IMG/M metagenome (GOLD analysis project Ga0209333, IMG submission 187982) | Forest soil microbial communities from Thunder Bay, Ontario, Canada - Black Spruce, Ontario site 2_A8_OM2_O3 (SPAdes) (version 2) | ecosystem: Environmental > Terrestrial > Soil > Boreal... | reverse complement strand
CTCGGTGGTGGCGGGCATTCCCGGCCAGCCCGCGACGCAGACGGGCTTTGGGGCGATCACTTCCACCACGTCGCCACCGACCGGGCTGCTAGGGGTTGGATTGGGCGGCGACAATTCGCCGCGCATGATCGCGGTGCAAGCGAGAGTGGAGTTTTGATGAAACCGCGTGTGAGGATTAACGGCCGGGTTTGGAGCACGTCGATTTGTGCGCGAAAGCGTCTTGGACTGCCAGATCTGTGCTACCACTGTTGGGCCGCGGAATCAAGAGCGTTTCATCCAGCCAAGATCTGCTCAAAGTCGTTAAGAAGTTGCCGATGATCCTCGGTGCTGATCCCAGCCGAGGAATAATAGCGGTTCAGTTGGGCCGGCACACCGACTTCGCGCTCAAATTTGAAGATTGGCGTTAGCGGAGTGCCGCCTTGCGCGTCGGTTCGCAACTCGAAACCAAACCACTGAAATGGAGGCGCGGCGCTGGAAATCTCGGTAAGTCGTGCAGCCAGCTTCGCAACCTTGCCGGAAGTTGTGGCAAGGTCGTGATCAGAGCGGACAATCAATTCACTTTGGTGTTGTTTCTTGTGAACGAAGTCAGAGGGAGGCCTCGCACCAAAATACTGTGCCGCAAAACGCGAGTATGTCCTCAAGAAAAGTATCGGAGTGGCGCGTCGATGATCCGGTGTCCGCTATTATCCCGTCGTTGAAAAACGTCACGCTTACGGACAACAAACTGTCTTCGATTGAGAATGCTCCGTCGAAGAATCGCACCCCCTTTGGACTGCTAGCAGTCCAGCTCAGTTCTTCCGGAGTCTTTGGCGACCCCAAGAAGTGATAGCGGTCCTTAATAGCCGAAAAAAAAACTGGGTTAAGCCCTCGCGGGTTAAGATCTCGCGCATCGAACAGCCAAACGGACCGCGCAACGCGAACGTTCAAAATCTCCATGCCTAGCCCCCTGACCGGCGGTTGCTCAGGAGCGCTCCGATCGGCTGTTGAGTCAAGAAACTCATCATCGCGGAGTTGTTTCCAGAGGGAGGGAACATTCTCTCCACCGTTCCGCTGTGTGTAGCGTTTCCGCTCAGAGCCACGGAGGCTCCTATTCCTTGTAGACTTGCTTCTTCTCTTTCTTGCCCCGAGGCGCCCGAGTCTTCCAGAAGCTTGCACAACGCCGCCTCAAACTCCTTTCGCATAGCCGATGCTCGGCCTTCCGATGTATGAGGTTCTTCGTCAAAACTCCGCACCGGCAATGAGTCTTCACCTACGGCCTCCAACCGATACGGGAACTCACGAAATGGCGCCGGGCAGTGTTCTCGCGTAGAGTTCTCTTCGCGGGAGGCAGACCGTACTGGCTGTTCCTTCGAGGGGTATATGTATCTTGCAAGCAACATCTCGACCACATGTTGAGCTATGGGAGATGCAATTCGGCGAGAATTCGCCCCCGTAATCTGGGGACCGTAGGAATTCAGAGCAGCTTCGACCTCGTCGCAGGCATTCAAATCTCGTTGCAGATTTTCTAAACAAAAGTTGAGCGCGCGCTCATCAAGGTCCGGATACAACTTGAGCGGCTGACAACATGGTAGCGCTAACGGGAATCGAACCCGTATTTAAGCCTTGAGAGGGCTCCGTCCTAACCGTTAGACGATAGCGCCATGGGCGGGCAATTACGATTCTAGCAGCCCGCGAGGGGGGCTGTCAGCGCCCTAGCGCCCTGAAGACCGCCGACCCTCGAACGCAAAGTGATACGTTGACCATTTATGAAGCCCGTCCTGATTTGCCTCCTCTCGCTCCCCATGTTCGCACAGGTGCGCTTCCTGCCCGCCAAAAAGCTGTGGGTGCTGGAAACCGGTCGCACCTCCTACGTGCTGGGCATCAACGAGCAGAACACCCTCCAGAACGTCTACTGGGGCAAGAAACTGCTGCGCGACGACGATCTCGCACCCGCGCACACCGCGCACGAACACGCCTCCTTCGACTCGCGGGAAACCATGACTAACGAGGAATATCCCGGCTGGGGCGGCATCCGTTACAACGAGCCGTGCGTCAAAGTCACGCTGGCCGATGGCACGCGCGACCTGGTGCTCGACTACGTTTCCCACGAAATCCGCGGCGACACGCTGGAGATCCACACCAAGGATATCCGCTACGCGCTAGCCGTCGATCTGCTCTACCGCGTCTACCCGCACTCGGATATCGTCGAGAAGCGCTCCGCGATTCGGAACCAGACCAGCCAGCCCGTGGTAGTGGAAAGCGCGCAGTCAGGCGTGTGGTACGTCCCGGCCGGCGAGGGCTACCGGCTGAGCTATCTGACCGGGCGCTGGGCGGGCGAAACGCAGCTCCGCCGCGAGCCGGTCGAACCCGGCAAGAAGGTGCTCGAAAGCCGCCGCGGCAATACCAGTCATTTTCTGAATCCATGGTTCGCCCTCGATTATCAAGGCGCCGCGGATGAAGAGCACGGCCGCGTCTGGTTCGGCGCCATCGGCTGGAGCGGCAATTGGAAACTGGTGGTGGAGGAGACGACCGCGCACCAGGTGCGCGTCACCGGCGGCTTCAACGATTTCGATTTCGGATATCTGTTGAAGCCCGGCGAGAGCCTGGAAACGCCAGCCTTCTACGGCGGCTTCACCGACCAGGGCTTCGGCGAAAGCTCGCGCATCATGCACGCTTTCGAGCGCGCGGAGATCCTGCCCGATCGCGCCGCGCCGCACCCTCGCCCGGTGCTCTACAATTCCTGGGAAGCCACGACGTTCAACGTCAACGAAGCCGGCCAGAAGCAGCTTGCCGACAAAGCCGCCAAAATCGGCGTGGAGCTGTTCGTGATGGACGATGGCTGGTTCGGCCGGCGCAACGACGATCACGCCGGCCTGGGCGATTGGACCGTCAACCCCCAAAAGTTCCCCAACGGCCTGAAGGGGCTGATCGGCTACGTCAACGGCTTGGGCATGAAGTTCGGCTTGTGGGTCGAGCCGGAGATGGTGAATCCCAATAGCGACCTGTACCGCGCGCATCCCGACTGGGCCATGCACTTCAACGACCGGCCGCGGTCGGAGGCGCGCAATCAGCTCATTCTGAACATGGCGCGCGACGATGTGCGAGAGCACATTTTCACGGTGCTCGACAAGCTGGTGTCGGAAAATCACATCGAATTTCTGAAGTGGGATATGAACCGTAACTTCGGCGAGCCGGGCTGGCCGGAAGTGGCGGTCGCGGAGCAGAAGCAGATCTGGGTCAAGTATGTGGACAACGTGTACAACATCATCGACCGTTTGCGCGCCAAACATCCCGGCCTCGAAATTGAATCGTGTTCGGGAGGCGGCGGCCGCCTGGACCTGGGCATCCTCAAACGCGTGGACGAGGTCTGGACATCGGACAATACCGAAGCCTTCGACCGGCTGCGCATCCAGGAGGGCTTCACCAACGCTTACGCGCCCAAGGTGATGATGGCTTGGGTGACGGACGTCCCCAATCTCAACGGCCGCGGCACGCCGCTGAAATACAGGTTCCTGGTGGCGATGCAGGGATCGCTGGGAATCGGGTCGAACCTGAACCACTGGACGGACGCGGACTTCGCGCTGGCATCGCGCATGGTGTCGATCGACAAGGAGATCCGCGCCACAGTCCAGCAGGGCAATCTCTACCGGCTGTTCTCGCCGCGCGAAGGGGAATTCACCGCCAACCAGTATGTGTCGCAGGATGGCAAGCAGGCTGTGCTGTTCGCCTTTCTGCACTCGCAACAGTATCTGCGCCCCATGCCCATCGTCTATTTGCGCGGGCTGGACGAGCGCGCCGTATACCGGATCAAGACCATCGATAACAAGCTGGGCGGCCGGCTCGAAACCGCCAGCGGCTCGTACCTGATCAACCGCGGGATCGAACTCGGGCTGACGGGCGATTTCGACAGCACGATGTTGACGCTGGACCGCCTGCCGTGACATATACTGTCAAGTGCGGAGGCCTGACATGCGAATGAGCAGACAGATCCTGATCGGGTTTTGCGGCGGTGCGCTGACGTGGCTGGCAGGGTGCGGCGGTTCCCCGCACGCCTCGACCGAGAAGTATTGGCTGGTGGCGACCAACATCAAGATTCCGTACTGGCAGAACGCCAATGCGGGGCTGATGCACGCGGCCCAACAGATGGGCGTGAAGGCAGAGATGGTGGGGCCGGACTCGTTCGATCCCAAAGCGGAGCACGACGCCTTCCAGAAGGTGCTGGCGGAGAAGATCAAGCCGGCGGGCATCATGGTTTCGGTCGCCGATCCCGCAGTGATGCAGCCGGATATCGACGCGGCCATCGGCCAAGGCATTCCGGTAGTGACATTGGATTCCGACGCGCCGGCGAGCAAGCGGCTTACCTTCGTGGGAACCGACAACTACAAGGCTGGAACGATGGGAGCGCAACTGGCCGCGAAACAGTTGCAGGGCAAGGGCAGCGTGGTAGTTTTCACCATGCCCGAACAGGCCAATCTGAAGGACCGGCTGCGCGGCTATCGCGACGGCTTTGAGGGGCACCCGGGAATCAAGATCGTGGATGTCGTGGATATTAAAGGCGACCCGCGCATCGCCTTCGACCGCACCCAGGACCTGATCGACAAGAAGGGCATGGACAAGGTCGACGGATTCATCTGCCTGGAAGCCATCGCTTGCCCGGAGGTGGCGGATGTGCTCGACCGGAACAAAGTGGGCGGCAAGGTGGTGGTGGCGATGGATACCGACCCGCGTACGCTCGACTGGATCAAGAAGGACCGCATCGCCGGCACCATCGCCCAAAAGCCTTTCACCATGGGATTTGTGGGCGTGCCGGCGCTGGACACGCTGCACCACTATCCGCCGAATCCGCTGGACAAGCTGTGGACGCAGGATCCACAATCGCCTGTGGCGACGTTTATCGGCACCGGCGAGATGCTGGTGGATAAGAGCAACGTGGACACCCTGGCCAGCGTGACGCCGCAGAAATAACCACAGATGGACACGGATAAACACGGATAGTACGGAGCGCCTCCCGGCAAACTGTTGAGCCGCGAACATTTTGCCACGTTAGCTGCGCCCGATAACAACCCCTTGAAAGGCGGAGACGGCGGCGAAGCTTAACGGTGTAGCCCATAATCTGGCAAGCGACGGCGCCGAGTTCGACGCTTGTACCTGCGACCTGACGGCGAATTTCCAGGTCGTCGCGCCGGTTGCGGTGGCGACCCGGCCCTCGCCACATTGGGCCTGTTTCTGACGGGTCCGCTACTTGCCGCGCGTCTATCCTATTGGCCCGTATCCACCGTCGTCCATTCGGCGCAAAGCACCTGACCGCTGGGGTTGCTCAACTCCGATGTCACGAGCACGTTGCCCGTAAGTCGAGACGCATTCCAGTCTATGGTGAACGCGCGCGGAGGCGCTACCGGGTGGATGGGCGTTTCCAAACCGATGGTGTGCTCGAGAACGATGCTCCAGGTGGCCGGCGTGTCGATTCCCAGATTGAAGTTCGTCGCCAAAGTCGTGCCTGTGAGACTGGCGCTCAGGCCCAGCGCGCACGCCGGGGCGCGCAAGATCACGCTGTCTATGCTAAGACGAAATCCGGTATCGGTGACCCAAAGAGCGCCATCCGACCCTGCTGCAATCCCGCCCAAGCCCCCCGAAGTGGGCTCGGGAAATTCCGTGATCACGCCCGCCGTGGTAATCCGCCCGATCCATCCATTGGCGCACGGGGAGCAAGATACGGTGAACCATAGAGCGCCGTCCGGCGCCGCCGTGATCCAACCCGTTCCGCCTCCGGACGGCTTGAGTGGCACGGGGTATTGGGTGATCGCGCCATCAGTCGTAATGCGCCAGATGTTTCCGGCGTTGTCCGCGAACCAGAGGGCGCCATCCGGTCCGGCCGTGATCCCGTCCACCTCGCTGAAGCCCCCGTAGGATGCCGGCACCGGGTATAAGGTTACCGCGCCGGCGGTCGTGATCTGTCCGGCGCCGCCACTCCCATAATTCGTCCAGGTGAACCACAGCGCGCCATTCGGCCCGGCCGTGATGTAGTCCGGATAGCCCTCGTCTCCCCCGCTTGGAATATTGGCCGGATACTCCGTGAACGTCCCCGCGGTCGTGATCCGCCCGATCTGGTTGGCCCGAGTTTCGGTGAACCACAGAGCGCCGTCCGGCCCCGCGGTGATCCCGAGCGGGCCGCTGCGGGGTGTCGGCACGGGATACTCGGTGACAACCCCATCTGTGGTGATCCGCCCAATATTGCCGGCGACATTTTCGGTGAACCAGAGAGCGCCATCCGGCCCGGACGTGATGCTCCATGGCTGACCGCCGGATGTCGGAATGGGATAGGTGGTGATCACGCCGGCAGTGGTGATTCGTCCGATGTTGCCGGAGCCGCTCTCCGTAAACCACAAAGCACCATCCGGCCCGGCGGCGATCCCGGCGGGGAAAGCGCTGTCGGTGGGGATGGGATACCCCTGCATCATGCTAAATGTGCCAGATTGCGCCGCGGCGATTGTAGCCAGACACAGGAGCAGTGCCACCAGCCCGGCCGCGCGACGAACTGAATTCCGGCCATTGGTGAACATCACGGTTCCTCCTCAGCGTTCATTGTACGACTTGGCGCCGAGACACGCGGCAAACTGGGCCCGTACATCGATGCTACGCGGAGGCGAAAACGCAGGCACTGAGTCCGCGGGTTCTACTACGGCCGGGACCCTGCTTATCTGTGTGTATCTGTGTCCATCTGTGGTTCCGGTTTTGGCCTTTTGCCCTTCAGACCAACAGCCCGGTGATGGCGACGATTAACCCGGCGACGCCGGCGATCACGCCGACCACCGGGAACAGCATCTTGCGCGCGATGAAATAGAGGGAACTGAGCACCAGCGCGATTTCCAGCAGCCCTTCACCCAAATCATAATGCAGCGCGCGCCGCTCGGCGGTTTCCGAGGCTTCCTTCTGGCCCGCCGCCTTCTCCTGCAGCTCTTTGGCCTGATCGGAATATTTCTTCTTATCCCTGGCGAATTGCGCCAGGATCTCTTTCGCACCGGGATTATTTGGACCAAGGACTCCGATCAGACGCTCTCCAACTTCCAGGTTATGAAACTTGAGGCGGCTGGCCTGATAGTATTGCCACTGGTCGTTGGAGTCCGTCTTCTTGATGATGGCCTCGGTGTGCGTGCGATGCGAAAGGATCGTCACCACCGCCAGGAAAACGGCAAGCAGCGCGGCCATGACTCCCACTTTCTGGCCCATGGGGTCGTGCCCGTGTCCTTCTTCGTGATGGATTTCCAGTTCCGCCATACGAGGTTATCGGCTCAGACAGGCTGGGACGCCTGTCCCACCGCTTCCGCCAGGAGTTCGCCCTTTTCGAGATGCCGCACCTTGGTCGCGAAGCGCGCGGCGTGCGGGTCGTGCGTCACCATCACCACCGTCTTGCCGTACTCCTTGTTCAATTTCGAAAGAATCGTCAAAACGTCGTCGGCGGAAGCCGCATCCAGGTTGCCGGTAGGCTCATCCGCCAGGATCAACGCCGGGTCGGTGACAATCGCACGCGCAATGGCCACGCGCTGTTCCTGCCCGCCGGAAAGCTGCCGTGGATAGTGTCCCAGGCGGTCGCCCAAGCCCACCAGCTTCAGCGCCGTAGCTGCGTGTTCCAGGCGCTCCTGTTTCTTCAAATTGGTGAGTTTCAGCGGCAACTCCACGTTTTCGAGCGCGGTGAGCACCGGGATCAGGTTGAACTGCTGGAAGATGAAGCCCACATGTTCGTTGCGCCAGTGCGCGATCTCCCGATCGCTCAACTCGCGCAAATTGTGCCCCAACACGCGGATCTCGCCGCCGGTAGCCTTATCCATGGCTGCGATCAGGTGCAGCAGCGTGGACTTGCCCGAGCCGGATGGCCCCATCAGGGCCACGAACTCGCCCTTTTCTATGCCGATATTGATATTCTTGAGCGCCACGACATGGAACTCGTCGCGGACGAATTCTTTTGTCAGATTGCGCGTTTCGATGATGGTTTCGCTCATGGTTGATTGAAGTCGATCAGACTTTTTGGCGGACCCGGTCGCCATCTTTCAGCGTGGCAGGCGGGTTGACGATCAGATCTTCGCCGCCGATGAGTCCCTGTTCAATGCGCACGCCCTGGCTACTGGCGGGGCCCGGCTTGACGGAGCGCGTCACAGCCTTTCCTTCCAGCATCACGAAGACTTTATTATCGCGGATGGCTGTGGCCGGCACGATCACAATCGGCTGCGACGGCGTAGCGGCGGCATTCTTCTCATCGGAGAGGAAGGCCACGCTGGCGTTCATTTCGGGCCGCAGACGATCGTCCGGATGGGTGACCTTTACCTTCACCTGCACCGTGGCCTTCTGCCGGTTGGCCTCGGGCGAGAACTCGCGGATGAACCCATCGTATTTGCGGTCGGGAAAGGCATCCGTGGTGATGACGCCTTTCTGCGCCATGTGCAGCTTGGCGAAATCGTTCTGGCTGATGTCCAACTCTACTTCCAGATCGTTGAGATCGGCCAGGGAGACGACGTAGCCTTTGGCGCCGCGGTCGCCCACGAAGCTGGTGGTCACGAATTCACCGATCTCGACGGCGCGCTCCAGGATGGTGCCGGTGACCGGAGAACGGATAATGGTATTGGCTAGATTGGTTTCCGCATAGGCGACTGCGCCGCGGGCCTGCTCCACCTGGCCGCGCATAGCATCTATTTGCTCCTGGCGCGGACCGATCTTGACCAGGTCGTAGGCCTTCTGCAGCGAATTCACCTTGGCCACCCCGGAATCGTAGCGGGCTTGCGCGTCGTCCAGATTCTGTTGCGACATGACCGCCTGCGACACCAGCTTGCGGGTGCGCTCCAGGCTGACTCTGGCGTTTTCCAGATCGGCCTTCGACGAGTTCAGATTGGCCAGCGCTTGGGCGATCTCTTCCGGCCGCGAACCGTGTTCCAACTCGGCCAAATGGGCTTGCAGATTGGCCAAATTCCCCTTGGCCTGATCCAGCTGCGCACGGTATTCGTCGTCTTCCAGGCGCACGAGCACTTGGCCTTCCGTCACTTTGTCGGCCTTGTCGACACCGATCCATTTGACCTTGCCGATGACTTTGGCGGCCAACTCGATTTTGTGCGCGGCCACGATGTAGCCGGTGGCGTTGAGCACTACGCCTTGCTCGGCGTGCCCCGAGTCGATGGCTTTGACGCGCTGAACGGAGACTTCCGTAGAGGCATTCAGGCGGCTATAGGCGAAACGGCCGGCGCCCAGCAGCAGGAACAGGAGAATGCCACCGATAATCCAGCGGGTGGCCCATTTGGATGGCTCGCCGACGCGCTTTTTGTTGCGGTCGATTTGGAGAGATTTCAGTTCAGCATCCATGCGGTCAGACCTCGCGCAACGCCACCAGGATTTCCTTTCTCGCGGCGCTGCTGGCCGGGAACACGCCGCCCACCGCTCCCAGCACGGACGCGAAGACGATTCCGGCGAGCATGATCTGCGGCGTTACACGGAAGGAAAAGGCCAGCTCGCTGAAGGTGGTGCTGCCTATACCGGTGGCTTTTCCGTTCAAGGCAATAAAAGCCAGCAGGCAGCCCAGGACTCCGCCCAAACCCGCCAACAGCACCGATTCTATGAAAAAGCTGAGCAGAATACTGCCACGCGAAAAACCCAGCACGCGCAATGTGCCAATCTCCCGCGCGCGGCGAGCCACCGCGGCGTACATGGTATTCATAGCGGCAAAGCTGCTTCCGATAGCCATGACAATCGAAACGAAGACTCCGAGGTATTCGATCGGCCTCGCAGAAACCGTTTGCAGGGCGTAGTATTCCTTTTCGGAGACCGCGTTCATGTTCAGGCGCTGATCGTCGTTGATGCTCTTCACCAGCGCGGCGGCCGTGACGGTGTCGGTGGCGCGCACCAGGGCGGAGCTGAGCACATCCTCGCGCTGCAGGTCGGAAGCGACCTGGTTGAGGCCGGCGAAAATCTCGCTGTTTTGGGCGGTCTGGCCGGCGTCCATCACGCCGACCACTTCCCAGTCGCCGCGACCGAAAGTGAGCCGCTTGCCCAGCGCGGCGCCAGGATAATTCTGGGCGACCGACTTGCCGACGACCACTTCGCGCTTGCCGGGATCGAACCAGCGGCCGGCGGAGATCTTGAGCGAGGGGCGCATCTCAATGCCTATTGGCGAAAGGCCGCGCAGCGTTACGTTGTTGCCTTCCGGCGCGTCCACACCGGGCAGGTTGATCACCGTCACGACTTCGAGCGACGCCATGGGATCGCCATTTTGAGCACGGGCGATACCCGCCTTGAATTTTAGATCCTGGAACTGTTGGCGGGTGAAGTTGGAGACCAACTCCGACTCGGAGCCTTTGCGCATGACAACGATCTGTAGAGGGTCGCCGCTGGCGGAGAGGGTGGCGCGGAGGCCGGCCAATAGGGACATCATGGCCAACAGCACAGCCACGGTAAGAGCGATGCCTAGCGCGGTCATCAGGGTGGTGGTCTTGCGAACCACCAGATTCCTAAGGTTGTAGGTGACGGGGATGGCCATGGGGGGATCTCAATCGGTGCTGCGCAGAGCCTCGACGATATTCGTCCGCGAAGCGTTCCAGGCAGGAATGAAAGCACTGAGGAGGCCGATGCCCAGGGCCACCAGGATGCAAACCGACGCCACGGCCGGGTCGAACCGCCGGATCGGAGGGAGGAACATGCCTGCGGGGCTCTTCTGGACGCCGCCGGTCATCAAGGTCGAGAGCAGGAATCCCAAGGTTCCGCCGGCGATTGAGATAGCGCAGGCTTCGCCGAGGATGATGAACAGGATATTTCCTCCAGTGAAACCCAGGGTCTTGAGCACCCCCACTTCACGCACCCGCTCGCGCACCGACATGGCCATCGTGTTTCCGGAAACCAGCAGGATGGTGAACATCACGGCGGCGCAGATGCTAACCAGAAACAACTTCACATTGCCAAGCATGCCGACGAAGCTGAGCATGAAGGCCTGCTCGGTCTCGGTGCGGGTCTGCACCGGAGAGTTATGGAATTCGTCATCGATGGTGTTGGCCACGTGGGGGACCACGCCGGCGCTGTCGCAAAGAATGTCGAAGGTTCCCACTTCGCCTTTGCGGCTCTCCGGCAAGCCTTCCCGCACATAAGCCCAATTGAAGTAGAGCACTTCGCTTTGGCGCGGGCTGTCGAAGATGCCCCGCACCGTGAGTTCGAGGTTGCCAGGGTAGATGTCGCCGATTATCGTAATACGGTCGCCAATGTGAAAATTGAACTTGCTGGCGAGATCGCGGCCGATGACGGTGCCTGTGCGGTCGCGGATGAAGGCCTGCTTTTGGTCTTCGGGTATTTTCAACTCGCCAAAGATGGTAAAGAGCTTTTCCGGCGGATCGACGCCGAAGCGGGCGAAGAAGTTCTTGGGATCGCGGGCGTCCTTATAGACACCGTTGAACCATTGGGAACTCATGACCTCCTGGACGCCGGGCACCTGGCGGATACGGTCGCGGTAAAACAAGGGGATGGGGACGGTTAACGATATCCGGTTGCGAGTCACCACGCGCAGAGCCTGGTTGGGGGTGGCATCGCTGAGGTACAGGGCGTGATAGACCGCAATGAGTACGCCAAGCAGGCACATGGAGACCCCGATGCTGGCAATGGTGAGCGACGTGCGGCGTCGGTTGCGCCAGCAGTTCTTGACGATCAGCGGGAGATACCGGAACATATGGGGATCTTCCTATTCTAAGCTAATAACGGAATGGCCGACATCCTGGTTCGGGAAACCTATATGCGCGAGGCGGTGGCGCTGGCGCGCGCGGCGGCGGCGGCGGGCGAGGTTCCGGTGGGCGCGGTGGTGGTAGCGGCGGGCGAGATTGTGGGGCGTGGACGCAATTCGGCCATCGGTCTAAACGATCCGACGGCGCACGCGGAGATGCTGGCATTGCGCGCGGCGGCGGCGGTCATGGGGAATTACCGGCTGGAGCGCGCTACGATCTACGCGACACTGGAACCGTGCGCGATGTGCGCCGGGGCATTGGTGGCGGCGCGAGTGGAGCGGCTGGTCTTCGGCGCCCGGGATCTGCGGTTCGGCGGTGTGCGCAGCAAGTTCCGGATTGCGGATTCCGAGCTGTTGAACCATCGGGTGGAGATCGTGGAAGGCGTGCTGGCGGTGGAGTGCGTGGAGTTACTGCAGACATTCTTCGCGCGTAAGCGGCAGGGCGGGAGCAAAGCGGGTGGCGGGTGATTTGGCGGGGGGGATGCGTGGCGAATTTATTTTCCAAGCTTGCCGCGACTGGCGGGAGCGCCGCCGGAAGCGTGGTCAAGGAGCCAGGCGCTTGCCCGCAAAATACTCAGAAGCGCGCAGAATGCGCCTGTAGACAGCGCTCCACGCGGGCGCAGCCGCGAGTACAAGGCGTTCATGGTCCAGGCGGCGGTCGTATAAACTGTCGCCGCGCGCATCGGGCCCAGGCGATCTCTTGCCGGCCAGTCGTATACCAGCCGTTCGATCCCACTGTTAAAAAATCTTCCCATCTGCAAGACTCGTCTGTTGTAAGAAGCCCTGGCCATGGGCGGCAGCTCGGATCTGTCTCTGAACTCCGCGATTAAGGCCGCGGCTTCCTCCGCATGCCTCAAGGCCGCGGTGACGCCATTGGAAGTGATGGGGTCGACCATGGAGGCCGCCTCGCCCACAATCATCCAGTTCGGGCCGCTCACTCCCCGATAGGTGCGGCAACTGAACGAGGTCACGCAGGGAACGCTGCCGGTGTCGCCCTGCCACAGGGACGCGAGGCGCGGGAAGCGCGCCAGTTGCCGGCCGAGAATATCCTCGACGGTAAACCCCTGCTCCCGCACCTTCTTTATCGCTTCGCCCGTAGCGACGTAACCTACGCTCAGCGTATTGGGACCGATGGGAATTTCCCAGATCCAATCCAGGTATTCCCCCGGTGCGGCATACATATAGATGGTCGTCCCCTCGTGCGCCTGGGGGGCTGTGAAATAGGCCCACAAAGCAACTTTCTTGGGGCCATACTCAACCGCTGGAAGACCGAATTCCCGAGCCAACAAGCTGGTGGACGACCCCGAAGCGTCGATGAACCACTTCGAAGCGAATCGCCCTCCCGATGCCGTCCGGATAGAGACGACCCGCATCCCGGTTCTTTCCACGGCCAGGGCTTTATCGCGGACTACAGTGACGCCTTGTCGAACAACCAGATGCAGGAGTTCCTGGTCCAAGCGCATCCGATCGACATGCATGGTGCGCAACTCGACGCGAAACGGAGCGTGGGCCAGCCATTCTCCAGGTCGATACTCCTGCGCGGCTCCCCCGCTTAACTGTAGAGTGACACCCCGTTTGCAGGTTGCGATCCCGCGGTGGATCAGATCTTCCATGGGCAGGCCCAAAGCGCCTAACAAGCCGGGGGAGGCCCAGTCCAGCGACTCGCCGACGGGTGGGCGCAATGGCGTTTCGGGCTCGATGCATACGACGCGAAAGCCCGCTTTTGCCAGATGCAGAGATGCAGCCATGCCGGCCAGCCCACCGCCGACGACGGTTACATCGTGATGGTGCAAAGTGCCGGGCTGCATTCTTAGATTGTGCGGCAAGGGCGGGCCAGCTTCGAACGGCGGTCTGCCTATTGTAATATTTCCCGGGCAGCCAGTTGGGTGCCTTCCACACGCGCCCGGATCTTAGCAAAGGCCACATGGCGCGGCGTGGAAGTATCGTCCGCAAAGGGCGCGAAGCCGCAGTCGTCCGTGGTGCCCAATTGCCGAGGGGGCAGGTGCCTGGCTGCCAGCAGCACCCGCTCACGCACTTTGGCCGCCGTTTCCACCACCGGGTCGATAGGGTCGATGACACCGACGAATACCGTTTGACCGGGCTGCAAATGCCGGCTGACGATCTCCAACACTCTCGCCGGATCCTTTTCGCTCGCCAACTGAACGTAAAAGCGCCCAACGTGCAACTGAAAAAGAGCAGGCAACAAGCCGCCGTAATCCACGCCGGCGCTATGCGTAGCATCCCGGTCGCCGCCTGGACAGGTATGCACGCCAATACGCTGGCGCTCTTGCGGCGCAAAGCGATCGAGCACCTGGTTATTCAGCGCGACGAAGTTATGCAGCAAGCCGCCGGTCGGGTCGAGTTTGAGGGAGAGGCGTCCCTCCGTGAAATCGATTTGTACGCTATCGGCTCCCTGCTCGAGGCAACCCCGGATATCGGCGGCGGCTTCGGATATCAGGTCCGAGAGGAACGCCTCGCGCGGGTACCCCGGAATTTCCGAACTCGGGTAAAGCAGGCTTAGGGCGGATGCCGAGATCACCGCCTGTTTCACAGGCAGCTTTGTCAGCCTCTTGGCCGCCGCCAGATACGCCGATGCGTACGTCCCATAGTGAAATGGACCCGAAGTCAGCCGCGGCAATTGCCGTGTGTGGCCATCTTCAAAAGGAATCACCACGCCATCCGGCGCCACGTTGGATACGCCCTCGACCGGATATGTCGCAAAGCTGGACTTGGTCTGTTCTCCGTCGGTAATCACCGGAGACCCGGTCTCCTCAAAGAGGCGGATGGTATCCCGCAACGCCAGCTCCGCAACGCGGGCGAATTCGCCGGCAGGCATCCCCCCTGCCTGCAAAGCGTGGCGAGCCGCAATCAACTCCGCCGGCCGCGGAATACTGCCGATCGGTTCGGTAGGTATGTTCAACTTATCCAAGCTAACCGAACCGCATGGCGGTGCGCAATAATCGAAAACAATTAGCCCGGGCGTGTCCGCCTGCGGCCGGGGACGGACACATCCTACTCACAGGCGCCCTTTCCGCCGGACGAACCTTGGGCAGGGGCAGGGCTGCTCTGCGGCGGCGCGATGCCGGAATTATCGTCGGGGATCGATGCCCTATGCTTGCCGCCCGCCCGGAACGTGTAACTGGCCAACCATACCCAGTTGGCGAAGGCCGCGTCGCCGTGCCCTCCCGTCAGCGCGTCCGGTACGCTAACCGTACGGTCGCGATAAATCGCGCGCGCGATAGTCACCGTTAAGACGTTGCCATGCCTTGCGTATTGGATGCCCGGCTCCACGGAGACCGCGAACCCCGGCCGGCGGAAACCGAGATCGTTGCCGGTCGGAAACAGATTGCGCGCCGGCACTCCCTCCATTCTTGGGCCAAATGTGACTGTCAACCCGCGAATCCTGGAGATTGGGTGCGCCACGCCGCCCTCCAACAGGTACTGATCCATGATGGCGTTGTACTGGGTCAGGGTAATCGGATTCACGGTTGAGCTTCTCAGAACGCCGTTAATATCCTCTAACATCGCGGTATAGGTTCCGTTGAAGTAGAGCTGGCTCGATAACCAGTTCTTATAAGCGCTCCATTGCAGCGGAATGCCCCAGCCGCCCTGGCCGGGCTGAATGGAATAGTCCACGATGGTCGTGGTTGTCTTTCCGTTTGCTCCTTCGACCACATTCGCGACGTTGTCCTTGCCGGTGGGGAGCAGCAAGCCGAAGCCTAGCTGAATATTGCCGCGGGTATTCTCCCTGGGATCCCACAACCAGCCATTCGCCACGAACGACGTGTCTCCAATGCCCGAGGAAGTGTAGATAATCGACGAATCGTTGGTGTGGCGGCTCGCGGTGAGCAGCGGGACGTCGGCGGAAAAGCTGAATCGCGGCGACAGCTGATAAGTCGCGCTGAAGTTCTCCAGGTTGATCTTGTTTTCGACCTGGGTCCCCTCCTGGACGCGGTAACTCTGCTCGGTAGGCCCGACAAAGTGAATGTATGAGAACTGATGCCGGTATCCGATACCGAAGTCCCATTGGCCCGGAGACAAGTAGCCTCCCTCACTCTCCGGCCCCCCCTGTTCACCGTTGGACCTGGCCACAATGCAGCCCTGGCCGAAAGCTGGCGCTACCGTCGCCAGCGCCGCCGAGGCGGCCAGGCAGATAGCTAGGATTGTGCGCGGACTAAGACCCTTTGAATGTCGCATGAGACGTATTCTACGGGCACGCGCACAAACAACGCAATGGTGAAAAGCTATTACTCGGTTTGGATTAATTAATCGCGGTTACATGTGGCGTACAAGAGCCGATGGTGGCGCGGACTTGCGATCGCCCGTCAGCCACGCGAGCCGCTCATCCAACTCCGGCCGGTGGATTTCGCCCAGCACGCGCGAGAACACCACCCCGTTCTCGTCCAGAAAAGCCGTGTCCGGAATGCCTTCTCCCATGCGAAGCTTGTCGAGGTCGTCCGCGGAAGCGCCGGACCATACCGGAAAATCGACATGATACCGTTCGATGAAGGCCGCAATGTCCTTCTTCGTTTGGTCGTCGTCGAGCGAAACGGCGATGAACGTAACGCCTTTCGCCGCCCACGCCTTGGCGGCCTCCACCAGCATGGGCATTTCCTCGCGGCAGGGGCCGCACGAGGTCGCCCAGAAGTTCAGAACGACGATCTTGCCCCGATAGTCCCGAAGCTGAACCTTCTTCCCGGAGAGATCCCGCAAAGTAAGATCGGACGGTTTCTTATCGGCGGCGAACAGAGTCGCGGCTACCAGGGAGAGCGAGGCTAACAAGGCGAGGCGGAGCATAGAGCTTATATACCGCATGGGGCCTGAGGTTGGCAAGTTAATTAATTCGCGATGGCGAGAAGCCGGCCAGGACGTCGCGGCCCCCGACGGGACCGCCCGACGATTCGGTAGTGGGTCAGTTTGCTTTGTGGGGCAGGATGGTATCCTGCGCGCCGATTGGAAATCGGCGCAAACTGGGCCGATTGACAATCGGCCCGCAGGTTGCCAACCTGCCCCACAAAGCAAATTGACCCACTACCCACGAACCGGGCAGGCATGCTTAGCGGCCGCCATCCCACAACGCTTTGGCGAAACGCTCCGCAGTGACGTAACGGGTATGAAACTGCTGCCAATCGGAAGGATGCAGCCGATAGGCTCTATCCCGTTCAAGCGAAGTTAGCGGTGCCGTGTAGCTCTTCATCGCGTGATAGGGCAGGGGCAGAACCGTGCTGGAGAACTGAAAGTTGTAGTCGCCTTCTTTCATCCATCCGTCGCCAATGAATATATAGTCGCGCATCCAACCGGCAGCGGGTGGAGGAACGGCGGGGAACCGCATGCGCAGCTCATCGCCCGAGTTGACGATGACGATGCGGTCGTCGATCTTTTCCAGTAGCTCGCGAACATCGCCATATCGCGTGTAGTAACCCTCCAGGTTTCGCCATTGCTGCGCAGTCCCGGCGAGAATGTCATAGTGCGCCAGTTCCGGCGATGAAGGCCCGGCCTGAGTAACTAACGAAAAGCCACGGTAACGAAGTTCGGCGCCGGAGGGAGTCAGCCGTTGAGTCTTCACGTGTTGATTCGGGAGGCCCGGGGCCCATGCCAGCCTGTCCCAATAGACCTCCATGCTGGTACGTAAACGAAGCTTCCGCGGCGCGCCTGCGCGGAACAGCCCAGTCAAATTGAGGGCCACGGTCTTCAGGCGGCCCGCCGGAATGCCGAGACGATTCCGCACCGTGACCCAATGCCCGGCCCCGTCTGGCACCTCGATGCTCAGATCCTGCGGCGTGGGGCTGCCGCCCTGGCTGCGCGCCATGGTGATGGTGTCGTCCCACGGGTGAAGAAAACCGTCGCCAATCAGGTACAGAGGCCCAGTGCGCGGCGCATCTTCCGGCAACTCGAGCTCCACCCAGTGATCGCGCGTCAATCCTTGATACTGCCCGGCGCCAAACGTATTCAGATAATTGGCATCGAGTTCGCGGATCGAGGCGCTCACGTCGTTCCCGGTATCGTCTCTCGCGCTGGCGAAATTTCGCGCCGCGCCAGTCACATACAACTTGAGAGGCGCAGGGGGATCGGCCACACGCTCGTCCACGTAGACCTGCGAGCCTTGCGGGTGATCGACGACGAGCAACGAGTAATAATCGATATAGTAGGTTTCCCAATATTCGTCCGTTAGCCGTAAGTCGTAATACCCATCCCGCGGAACTAGCTGGCCGCCATCGATTTTGAACCATTGCTGCGTTTGTTCAATCGGTTCCAGCGATGTAGCGCTGAGGTGCGCCCCCAGCGGCGCGGACATCGGAGCGACGTCTTTCAAGAACCGCATACCGTGCCCATCCCATGCAAACAAAAACGGACAGGAGCCTTTCAAGCGTTGCTGCGCCAGCACGGATTGGTCCGATTTAAGGTTGAATTCAGCTTGGATCAAACCATTCGGCCAAACGATACGGGCGAATTGGACGCTGGTATGGTCGCCCAGCCCGAAGTGCAGAACCGGCGAAGTGACGATCTGTTTCTGAGTCAGCAGATCCGACCGAATTTCTATCTCGCCGCCTATGCCAAATGGGTTGATGCGCTGATCTCCCGTGGCGGTGGCCGCCCTGGTGCGAATCGCCTGCCAGTTATAGTTCTTTGCGCCGCGATTGGTGAATTGAACGGCTGTGCGATTTTTCGTTAGCCCGATTCCGTCCAGCCGGCCATCCCTATTCAAATCCGCGAGATCCCAGCAGGAGGATGGCAGTCTGGCGGCAAGCGGCACAAAGCCCTTTCCATCTCCCAGGAAAATTCTATCGCCGGCGACGATGTCCAGGCTGCCATTGTTATCCAGATCCGCCAATAAGAGATTCGCCGACGCGGGATCGCCGTCCGGTTTGGCGCTGGCGATCTCCGCGAAATCCCACGCCTCGCCGGAGCCTGTGCCGGACAGCCGGAGAATGGTGAAGTCGCTTCGCAGCACAACGAAATCGATGAGACCGTCTCCATTCACATCCCCCGCCGCAATTGCCAGATTGCGGTCGACCAGTTGAGGCGGGACGTTGCGTGGCGTATACACACCCTGCCGCCTGTTTCTGAAGACTTGCAGCTTCCCGTTGCCGTCGATCAGAGCCACATCGGGCACGCCTTCGCCATCGATGTCGCCGTAGGTGAAGGCGGCCATCCCATCGACGCCTTTGAACGGACGTACTGCCGCGAACGTACCATCGCCATTGTTTCGAAGAATTACCGGTTCGCCGCGCGGCACGCCCAATACGATGTCCAGGTCTCCATCCAGGTCGAAGTCGAAAGCCCATGCTCCGGTGTACGAACCATTCACAATTTCCGCGGGCAGTTTCGTTTTCGTAGTCACATCAATGAATTGTTGGGGAGTCTCTTGTCGATAGATTCTGATTCCATCCGGCGTGGCGAATATCAAATCGGTCTTGAAATCGTAGTTCAAGTCGGCGCCCACGATGGCATTCCTGCTAAGCGCCGCGGTCGAAGCCCCTTTTCGCGCAACGGGCAGGGGTAAGGTTGCGCCGTCTTCCACATGCACGGCGTTCGCGTCCGCCCATACAATCCGCGAATCGCCTTCTCCGTCGAGCACCAGCGATCCGATCCAGGCAATGTTTCCCGCAGGCGAGCCTTTCAACGGCTGCGGATCGAAGTGAAGCCGCATGTCCGGCGGGGCAGGTTCCGAAGTGGGAGAAGGCAGCTTCAGGAACTTCAAGAATGGATCTCCCACGGTAGTGGCGGGGGCCTTCACTTCATCTAAGCTCTGGCGATAGCTGGGCACCCGAACCAGGGTGTTGCGTAGAAACTGAACCTGGATGCCGGCAGCACGGAAATCACGGGCCGCCGCAGCTTGCTGCAGCCGGGTTAGTTGCTGCATGGCGGGTTCGGGCCAAGTCGCGGTATTCCGCCCCAGCCCGTCCACGGCGCTTCTCAACAGGCGTTCGTCATTCCGCTTCGCAGCCAGATGGGCGATATCGAGCAGGATAGCTTCATTGCCGGGCTTAATTCTCAGAATCCGCTCGAGCAGTTTCTGTGCGTCCGCGTCACTGGTTGCCGATTGCTGGCGCTCCGTCTCGGTGGCCCACGAATACAGCGCTCTTAGATTCGAACTGTCAAGCGCAACCGCCTTCTGGTAATGCGCCAGCGTTTCCGTAAGCTTGCCGCGCTTGGCCTCGACCAAGCCGAGAAAACCTTCAATCCTGCTATTGCCTGGTGCAAGACCTCGCGCTCTTTCGAAGCTTTGGTAGGCCGCATCGAAATCCTGCTCGCGGGCCTGCAAAAGGCCCAAATCGACCCAGCTTGCCGGCTCTCCCGGTGCGATTTCCGTGGCGCGTGTCAGACCCTTCCGCGCATTCACATCCTCGCCCGACTGGAGCGCCGCCAGACCAAGATAGAACGCCGAGCAAAGTTCGCGATAATCTGTCGATCGGACCGCGGGAATAGACGAACGCCGATTGCAACCGGAACAAAGAAGGGAAATCGCGAGCGAGACCGCTATAGCGAGCTGCAGATTCATTCGAGGATGGAGGCATTATACCTCACCGTCTCTGGCAGGCTGTGAAGATCATGGCAGGCGCACCAAGCCTTTCTTGACGGCCCATACGATCAGGTCGGTGGTACGGTGAATGTTCAGTTCCGCCATCACATTGGCGCGATGCACGGCAACCGTATTCTCGCTGAGATGCAGAAGAGCGGCAATGGTTTTGTTGGACTTGCCCTGGGCGGCCAATTCCAGGATCTGTTTTTCGCGGGGCGTGAGACGGTCATACTGGGGATCGGGCGCGCGGTTGGCGGCCAGCAGGCCTGGGCCAATCACTTGCCGTCCCGCCGCGACGGCTTTTACGGCGCCGGCCAAGTCCACTTCCAGTGCGTCTTTCAAGATGAAGCCACGCGCGCCGGCATCCAATGCGTTGCGCACGTAATTCTCTTCCGAATACATACTCAAGATCAACACCGCAATATCCGGCTGGTCCTTTACGATTTCGCGCGTGGCCTGCACGCCATCCAGGCCTGGCATGGCCATGTCCATCACAATCACCTGGGGGTGCAGCAGCCGCGCCAGCCGGATGGCTTCCTGGCCGTTAGCCGCCTCGTCCACCACGCGAATCGCCGGATCGTCCTCCAGGATGCGCCGGAAGCCCTTGCGCACCAAAGCGTGATCGTCTACAAGCAGAACGGAGATCTGGCCCATCGGAAGATTGATTCAGGCTAACCGTGACGGGCGCCGGAGCACAATAATCGAAAAGAACTATTCCGCCGCCGGCGCCAAGCGCTTGCTGGGAGCACAGGCAAAACCCTAATATTTATTCAATATTGACGTTCGTCCGATTTGCGTGTGATAATCTCTCAGACTCTTGCTGCGCGCTCGGAGAGGGCTGCGCATTCTCAGGGGGAAGGAAGAAAGTCCGATGGCTGCATCTAGTTCCAGCATGGATTTCGCACCGGTGGCGGGTCCCAGCTTTTACGAAAAACTGAATACCCAGTGGCACGAGCGCGCGCTTTGGATCTTCATGGCCGTCGTGCTGGCGCACTGGGCCGAGCACTTGGCGCAAGCGACGCAAATATATCTGATGGGATGGCCGCGGCCTCAAGCGAACGGCGTGGTGGGCTTGTGGTATCCGTGGCTCATCAAATCGGAGGTGCTGCACTATGGGTACGCACTGGTCATGCTGGTGGGCATCTGGGTGCTTCGCAAAGGATTCACGGGGACTGCGCGCACTTGGTGGACGGTTGCCCTGGTGATTCAGTTCTGGCACCATATCGAGCACCTGCTGCTGATCGCGCAGGCCACCATGCATCACAATTTCTGGGGAAAACCGGTCCCGTTCAGCGTGTTGCAGTTGGTGATTCCGCGGGTGGAGTTGCATTTGTTCTACAACTCGGTCGTGTTCATTCCCATGGTCATCGGCATGTACTATCACATGTTTCCGCCCGCCGGAGAACGAGGGCAAGCGTTGTGCACCTGCGAATGGCGGCCGCGGACGGCGCAGGCCAACGCATACTAGCAGGACGACGGCCGCGCTGGGCTGTTGCATCCTATGGCTGTCGGCAGGATGCCGCAAACCTGCCGAAACGGCGCCGCCGATAACGATCCGGCATGAAGTTGTACCCTGGCCGGCCCGTGTCGGCGCGGCGACAATTACGTTGTGGATAACCGACGCCGGCGGTCAACCTATACGCGGCGCTCAGATCGCCCTGGAAGCGGACATGTCGCATCCGGGCATGCGCCCCGAGTTCGGCGAGGCGTTGGAAGTTGCCGCCGGACGTTATCGAGGCCGGCTGGCTTTCACCATGGCGGGCGATTGGGTCGTCCTAGTGCACGTCACGCTGCGTGGCGGACAGAAGCTGGAACGGCAACTGGATGTGAACGGTGTCCGCTGAATCGCCCGCGTTCGATCTGCTCAAAATCCCGTTGATCGGGCCCTTTTTTTCCTGGCGGCACGCCCGCACCTTCCTCCAGATCCCCATGCTGATCGTGGGGATTGCCATGATCGCGCACGGATTGTTCGGCCCTGCGCTGGCGCCCAAGAATCTGGCGACCACAGTGAGTTGGGTTCACTTTCGCGGCGCGCTGGTGTTGGTGCTGCTATGCGCCGGCAACCTGTTCTGCCTGGCTTGTCCATTCATGCTGGTGCGGCAGTGGGCGCGGCGACTTTTTCGGCCTCGGTTCACCTGGCCTCGGAAATTGCGCAACAAGTGGCTCTCCGCGGGCCTCTTCGCGCTCATCCTCTTTGTCTACGAGTTGTTCGATCTCTGGTCTTCCCCCTGGTGGACCGCGTGGTTGATCGTGGCCTACTTTGCTACTATCCTGCTGATCGACGGCATGTTCAAGCACGCCGTGTTTTGCAAATTCGTTTGTCCCATCGGTCAATTCAACTTTGTGGCATCCACGCTCTCGCCTCTGGAAGTGAAAGTGCGCGACCAGGGCGTGTGCGTTCCCTGCCAAACGAAAGACTGCATCCGCGGCCGGCGCGACCCGGGGGGGCTGGTGACGATCCAGCGCGGTTGTGAATTGGCCCTGTTTCAGCCCAGCAAGGTGGGCAACATGGATTGCACGTTCTGTCTGGAATGCATTCAGGCATGCCCGCACGATAACGTAGGCATCCTGAGCCGGCCGCCCGCGAGTGAGCTGATGACAGATCCCCGGCGGTCCGGAATCGGGTTTTTCTCGCGGCGCACGGACATCGCGGGGCTGGCTTTGGTGTTCACGTTTGGCGCGCTCCTGAACGCGTTCGGCATGGTAAGTCCGGTTTATGCACTGGAGAGTTGGCTCGGGCGCGTGATGCACGTGAGCCACGAAGCTCCCGTGTTGGGGTTAATCTTCGTGTTCTCGCTCATCGTGGAACCCGTGCTCATGCTCGGCCTCGCGGCGTGGTTAACCCGGGTTTGGGCGGGCAGCCGGCGGGCGCCTGTGCCCTTGATCGTGCGCTACGCTTATGGGCTGGTTCCGCTGGGCTTCGGCATGTGGCTGGCGCATTACAGTTTCCATTTCCTGACGGGGATGTTGACGCTGATCCCCGTGACGCAGAACGCCGTGGCCAGCCTGGGCCGCCCTCTGCTCGGCGAGCCGCTCTGGACCTTGACCGGCATACCCACGCGCTTCGTACAGCCGCTGGAGCTGGGATTCTTGATTCTGGGCTTGACGGGATCTTTGCTCGTTACACATCGGCTGGCGCAGGATGAAGCCGAGGCCGGCGCCCACCCCGTGCGCGCGTTCATACCGTGGGCGGCTGTCTGTCTGGCGCTTTGGGCCGCGGCGGTTTGGCTTATTCTTCAGCCTATGGAAATGCGCGCCACGTTTATGGGATAGTGATGCGGAGACGCCATCACATCGCCGGACTCTGGCTGTTCGTGGCCATAGCTTCGCCCGCGCGCGCCCACAACGGGCCGCCGTTCCCGATCGTCACGGACCGGCGCGTGGGACCTTGCGTCATCTCCCTCTGGACGCATCCCGATGTCGGCATCGGGACTTTTTGGGTCATGGTGGACCCTCCCCCGGGCGGCGCCATCCCGAAGGATCTGAAGTTCGAAATAGGTGTGCAGCCGGTGAGCGGCCGGCTCAAGGAAAAGCGCTACGCCGCGCGACTGGATGGCAGCAGCGCACAGGTCCAATACTATGTCGAGGTGCCGTTCGACGCGCAGGAGCTTTGGCGCGTGCATCTACTGCTGGACAGTGCCGCGGGACACGGAGAATCAACCGCGACGGTGGAAGTCACGCCTCCCGGACTCGGCCGGTGGGACCTTTTGTGGTACGCCTCGCCTTTCGCTGCCGTTGCGTTCCTGTGGTTCCGGGTGTTAGTGCGGAGGAAAAAGCGGAACTCTCAGCCCACTGGCGCTTAGTAAGCACCCGAGTCCCACGGCGCCCGTTCCCGAATCGCGCGCCCGCTTCCCAGGGCGCCGTCGATGACATCCGCCGAGAAGCCGGGCGGCGCCGAGCCCGCGGTCGCGTACCGGTACAGAGCAACGGTGAAAACGCCTCTGACCGCGGATGTCACACTCGCCAGGATCAGGAGGTAAACGCCCGCCAGGATGATTCCAGCGATCGGGTCAAGCCGCCAGCAGGCCAGCGCCAGGAGCACGGCTGGAATCGCGAGCAGCGTGCTCAACAGGCCGAAGCCAAAGCTGCCTGCCACCTGTTCGCCCCAATGACTGCGGAACAGTTCCGCGGAGCGATCCAGGGAGCCGAACACGCCGCGATCCTCGAACAACAGCACGGGCACGATCAGATACGTGATCAGAGACCATGCCAGGTTCAACCCGGCCGATACGATGCTCAGCAGTTTGTTATTCCGATCCCGCAGGGAGCTCAGCACCAGGCCGACCGAAGCGGCCAACAGCGCCCAGGCGGCGATGCGGCCCACGCGGTCCAGCGCGATGCGGAAGCCCGCGCCAACGGTGGGCCGTTTGCCGGATAGCCGCATATTCGCGCAACCCATCAGCGCGCTATTGAAGAAAATACCTACGAAGAAATTCAGGTAATACCACGCGAAGAGCACGGCATAGTCGTCCCACTTGCCCTTGTGATGCGCGACTGCCTGCAAGGTGCCGTCGCGATACAGCGGGATGAAGAAGCTGGCGCCGAGCAGCAATAAGGAGATGCCGCTGCAGACGGGAAACACGAGGATTTCTGCATCTCCCGCGAGCACCGCGAAGCTTTCCTTAAACAGTTGCCAAGTGCGGTCAAGTCGCCCCATGGCGGCCAGTCTCCACGGTTATCGTATCGCGAAATTCGAGAGGATCGCTCAGTATTTAACGAGCCTGTTAACTATCGGCTACTCCCAGCGCAACGCGCGCACGGGATCGATGGTGGTGGCGCGGCGCGCGGGGAAATAGCCCGATAGGGCCGCTACAGCCAAGATGCCGACCGCGGCCGCGGCCATGGTCGACAAGTCGGTAGCCTGGATTCCGAAAAGCTGCGCCTGGATCAAGCGCGTGGCGGCCCACGCGGCGCCCACGCCAATGGCGACGCCGACGGCCGCCAGCAGCAGCACTTCGCGCATCACCATCCAAACGACGGATCCCGTATCCGCGCCCAGCGCCATGCGGATGCCGATCTCCCTCGTCCGGCGCGCCACCATGAAAGCCATCACGCCATAGAGCCCCAGCGCGGCCAGCAATGTAGAGACGCCGCCAAACACGGTCGAAAGCGTGGCCAGCAGCCGCTCGATGAACAGATTGATCTCAATCTGGTCGTCCAGCGTGCGCAGGTCGTACATGGGCACCGCCGGGTCGACTTCCCGCACCACCCGTCGAATGGTGTTGAAGGCGTTGATGGGGTCGCCTTGCGCGCGCATGTAGACGGTCATGCCGTTCACGAAATCCAGTTGCGTGTAAGGGATGTACAACTCATAGGGCATCTCATCGGTCATGTTTTCGTATTTGGTGTCGGCGGCAACCCCCACGATTTCGATATCCATCTTCGTGCCCGGATCGATGCCCATGCCGATGTGCCGCCCCAGGGGATTGCCTCCGCCGAAATAGCGGCGGGCAAACTTCTGATTGATAATTCCCACTTTGGGCGCACCCGCGGCGTCTTTGGGCGTGAAATCCCGCCCAAGCATAATGGGTATTTTCAATGCGGCAAAGTAATCGGTGGAGCAATACTGCATGTGCGGATCCGGTGTCTCGCCCTGCTTGGGAGTGTAGCCCTCGACAGTGACCCAGTTGTCCCATTCGTCGTCTTGCATTACCGGTATCATGGCTAGGGTCTCCGCCTGGATACCGGCCACTGCGTTCAGGCGATCCCGCAGCCGGCGATAGTAGTCGAACGTCCAGGGTTTGTCGTAACGGTTCAAGGTGGGTTCGACGGCGAACGACAGCAGCCCATGGACGTCGAAGCCCGGGTTCGTAAATTTGAGATTGTGGAGACTCTGCAGAAACAATCCAGCGCCGATCAGCAGCAACAGCGACAGCGCCACTTGCGCCACCACCAGACCCTTGCGCAGCCGCACGGACCCGCCATGCAGCACCGCGTTAGCCTGGTCTTTGAGCGTATCGGCGAGGCGCGGCCGCGTGGATTGCAGCGCCGGCACGAGTCCGAATATCACGCCCGCCAGCATAGCCACAAGCGCTGTAAAGCCGAGCACCGTCCAATCCGGTGTGCTCGAAAGCGACAGCGGCGTGCTGCCGGTGGGCAGAAACGCGATCAGCGCCTGGTCGATGGCGGCGGCCAGCCCCACGCCCAGCGCGCCTCCGGCAGCCGAGAGCACCAGGCTTTCCACCAGCAATTGCCGGATCAGGCGCGCGCGGCTGGCGCCCAACGCCAGCCGTACGGCAATCTCTTTCTGCCGCGCCGATGCGCGCGCAATCAGCAGGTTGGCCAGGTTGGAACAGGCGATCAGCAGAACCAGGGCCACGATGGCCATGAGCGCCAGTAGGGGTTTCGAATAGGAATCGCGCAGGTAGGAGCGGCCTGTGGCTCCAGGCATAAGTTCCAGATGCATCTTCAGGAATTCGCTCTTCACGAATGGCGAGGCCTTGGCGAACTCCTTCTGCTGCACCTCCATATCGAGAATCTGGTGGAAGAGCGGCTGCAAACCGGCCTGCGCCTTCTCGCGCGGCATACCGGGCTTGAGACGTCCGAAGACTTCGGTCCAACGGAAACGGCGGCTGTTGAGCCGGTCGGATGTGCCACCGGGCGGCAAGCTGCCGTTCATCGTGATCGGCACGCGAATTTGGGGCGCAAATCCGGGCTCCACACCGTCAAAACCCGCCTGGCTGACACCGATCACTGTGAGCGGATAGCCGTTCACCATGATTTTCTTGCCCAGGATGCCGCGGTCGCCCGCGAAACGGCTCTTCCAGTAGCCGTAGCTGAGGACCGCCAACGGATGGCCACCCTGATACAGATCGTCGGATGCCGTGAAGACGCGGCCGATTGCGGCGCCGATGCCCAACACGCGGAAGAAGTTGCCGGAGACCAATTCACCCGATATGAGTTCGGTGCGCCCTTCAAATGAAGCACTCATGGTGCTGGTATGCGTGCAAAACATTCCGGCAAACACCCGATTCTTGTCGCGGATATCCTGGTACATGGGATACGAGAGCTTGTCGCGCCCGTTGTTTCCGCCGTAGTGGCGGCCGCGCCCGGCCAGCATCACCAGTTGTTGAGGATCTTTCACGGGCAGTTGCCGCAGAATGAGCTGATGGATGAGGGTGAAGATCGCGGTATTGGCGCCGATTCCAAAAGCCAGCGAAAGAATGGCGACGGCGCTGAACAGCGGCGCTTTGCGCAGGGTGCGGAAGGCGTAGCGGAGGTCTTGCGGGAAAGCGGGCATGCTCGTTATACTGCGCGCGCCGGAAAAAGTTACGAAAGGACGTGGCCGGCGTCCGTAACTTGCGGGCGGCCGCGCTCGTCCTCCATCTTCGCGTCTCTTGCGCGACCAGTTAACCAACAGTAAGTGGTGCTAATAGGTTGTGCTTTTTGTTACACTCAAAAACAACCGCGGTGACGGGAATTTCGATGCGACTACGCCGTATTATATTTGCGCTGATTGGCGCCGTGGCTTTGGCGCAGGATCCCGAGAAATTGGCGCCTTATTACCCGACTCCCGAGAGCGTTGTAGTGAAGATGCTGGAACTGGGGGGACTGAAACCGGGCGAAAAGATGTTCGATCTGGGCAGCGGCGACGGACGGATCGTGATCGCTGCGGCCCAGAAGTTTCACGCAGACGCCATCGGCGTGGAATTGGATAAGGATCTATGCAGGCAAAGCCTGGAACGCATCCGCAAACTCGGCTTGGAAAAGACCGCGCAGATCGTTAATGGCGATATTCTGAAGCAGGATTACAGTTCAGCGGATTTGATCACCGTATACCTATTGCCGAATTCCAACGATAAAGTGCAACCGCTGCTAGAGCGGCAATTGAAAAAAGGAACGCGCGTCGTCGCGCACGATTTCGAATTCAGGGGCTGGACGCCGGCACAGGTGGAAGACATCGAAGACGACGGCGAGGGCCGCAGTCATACACTTTTTCTGTACCGGCGTTAGCTGCATGATGAGCACAAGTGCCAGGTAATATGGTTCCGTTGCCCGCCGCCTGGAGGCGCGTCCTGACATGGATGCGGCTGGCATTTGCAGGCGGCGGATTGGCCGGTGGGCTACTGCTTTCTCCCCGCTCGACGCCCTGGGCGGTGGCCACGGCCGGCGTTTATCTGTTGTTCAGTCTGGTGGTTCCACTCAGAAGGCGGAGCGGCCGCGCCTTCGCTCTGCTGGAACTCTTTGTGGATTTGGTCTATTTTCTGGTGCTGGTGGGCGCCGGGATCGGGTCCATCGTCTGGCTTCCCGCATTCTACTTCCTTTACATGCTCGCGGAGGCGGTGTTCGTGTACGGCGCGGCGGAAGTTTTGATTGTGGTCTTGGTGAGCGCGATCTTCTGTATCGCCGTGCAATCGGAGAACGTGTTCCCGATCCGGCGTACGGCGGTGGTCATGGGCGCGCTGGCATATGCATTCGCGGTCTATAAGAAGCGCCTGGAAGCGCGCATGCAGGAACTGGAATGCGAAGCCGGCGAAACCCGGGAGGAGGCTCAGCGCGCGCGCGAGGCGGAAAGGCAGCGGATCGCCTCCGATTTCCATGACGGTCCCCTCCAAAGTTTCATCAGCCTGCAGATGCGGTTGGAGATTCTGCGTAAACTCCTGGAGCGGGATTCCGGCGCCGGTATGGACGACCTGCGCGGCCTGCAGGAGTTGGCGCAGCAACAGGTGAAAGAATTGCGCGCGTTCGTCCGGAGCATGCGGCCGCCGGATATGCAGGGATCCAACCTTTACGCCACGGCGCGGCGGATTTGCGAGAATTTTCAGAAGGAGAGCGGCATTCCGGTTTCATTCGTAGGCGGCGAGGGACCCCTCAAATTCCCCGAAGAAATGGCTTCGGAAGTGATCCAGATGCTGCGGGAGGCGCTGCACAATGTGCTGAAACACGCGGGCGCCACGCGAGTGGCCGTTTCGCTGGAGCGGGTGGCCAGGACGCTGGAGTTATCGGTGGACGACAATGGCGGCGGCTTCCGCTTCTCCGGCGTCTATTCGTTGGACGAATTGGAGTTGCTGCGCCTCGGACCGGCCAGTTTTCAGCGGCGCGCGCGGGCGCTGAACGCGGAGATGACCCTGGAATCGCGGCCTGGGCGGGGCGCCGGCCTTAAGCTCCGCGTACCGATTCCATGAACTTCATGATGGCGATGCGTGCCGCCGGCGGCAGCGCGCTTGGCCTGCTGGCCTTTGCGTGTGGCGGATGTGGATACGCCGATTACCGGCTTCCGGAGCTGGCAACCGCACAGCCCCAGGTGAGTTACGAATGGGAACCCCGCGACGCTCCGGTTTTGCCGCATGGCGCTCCCGGCGAGTGGGACTCGCACGACGCCTTAAATCCCTCGGTGGTGCGCCGCGGAACGGCTTATTACAACTTTTATTCGGGTTTCGACGGGGGCACGTGGCGCACGCTACTGGCGACTTCCGGCGACGGACTGTCCTGGAAGAAGGAAGGCGTAGTGCTGGCGCCTGAGCCGCGTCTCGGCGAAGCTGGTTACATCGCAGCGAACGGCTCCGCCCTTTTCAACGAAGGCGAGTTCTGGTATTGGTATCAGGCCGGGCCCAAGGAAGCGCCTCGCCTGGGATTGGCGCGCGCGCGCGACGGCCATCACTGGCGTAAGGCGCGCTTTCCAGTGATGGATTTCGGTCCGCGCGGAAGTTGGGACGAACGCGGCTTGGCGGATCCCTACGCGATTAAGGTAGGTGGTTACTTCTACCTGTTCTATCTGGGCGAGGACCGCGCGCGGCGGCAGCGGCTGGGAGTGGCCCGTTCTCTGGACGGCGAACATTGGCAGAAGCTGCGGTCCAACCCGATTCTGGAACTGGGCGAGTACGGCAGCTTCGACGAGATGGGGCTGGGCGAGCCGGCCGTGTGGATCGCGCACGGCTACTACTGGATGCTGTATACCGGCCGCGACGCGCGGGAGACTCGGCGGCTGGGAATGGCGCGTTCCACCGATGGCGTGCATTGGGAGAAGTTGCCGGCGGTCTTCAGCGGGCGCGAAACTTGGGACAGCCGCGTGGTCTGCGACCCCACCATCGAACTGCTGGACGGCCGCCTGACGGTGTGGTTCGGCGGCGGGGATGCGCCATCGCCGGACGAGAATCTCAACGGGCAGATCGGCGTGGCGGCGCTGCATGCCGTGCATGCGGACGGGGAACTGGCAAAATGAGATTATGTATGCGATGCGCATCCCGCAGGATGTAGCCGCCGCTATCGATGAGTGTTGGCCGGATGGCGTGATCGAAGAGTTCGACAGGGACGAGTCGTACTTTCATGACATTCACGCGGCACTGCAGCGGGACTTGCGAAAGATTTCCGCGGCCCAGCTAGTTTGGCAGACCGAAGCGGAGAACGCCCGCGCCTATTGGGACACCGATTCGGACGGTGACGATGCGGACGATCTGCCGCCCGACGGGCCGGACTATCAGTCCTATCACGTTTTCTTCCTCGCCCCGAAGGGCAGCGAGTTCGAATTCGAAACGGACACCGAGAGCCTGGAAGAGCCGGAAGATTTCGAGGACCCGGACAGCGAAGTGCGCACCGTTATATACCCGGGCAGGGGCCAGTGCGGTTGCAGCGTGGCGGTCTCTCTGGCCACTCCGTTCGCGTTCGTGAGCTTTTCCGAGTACGCCCAATTCGAGGACGGCAGCACCTCCACACCCGATCCCTGCAATGTTGCGTACTTCGATGAAACGGGTAAGCCAGTCGATGCGGCGGCGACATACCGTAAGAATTTGGGTGAGAGCGTGTTTGCAAAGCTGGAGAACCTGCACACGAAGATCGTAAAGGTGCTGGCGAAACATGGCGTGGCGGTGCTGGACCAAGCCATCATAGATCTACCGGCGCCAGATCTTAACGCGGATGGCGACCTATTCCTGGAGGGGAAGAGGCTAAGGGTGCGGGATGCGTTTTTCTTCCGTGGAGTTTAAATGCGTGAGTCTATCGGACTAATCCGGCGTGTTCTGCCGTGGCTAACCATCGGGGTCCTGGCCGCCATGCTCTACGATGGATGGATCTTCTATTCGCGCTGGCGGAGCGTGAGGAGAGGCGAGCAGGCGCGCCAGGAAGAGCAAGCGCTGCGCGCGCGCCAGACGGTCGATCTGATTGGCGGAACGGATTTCAGGATTATCAATTTCTATGCCGCGCCGCAGGGGATCCGGCGCGGAGAACAAACCAAGATCTGCTTTGGAGTTTATGGAGCGAAGCGCGTCCACATAGAGCCGGCCGTTGGCGACTTGCATCCGGCGATAAGTTACTGTCTGCAGGTGGCGCCCCTTAAAGACACCGAATACAAGCTGATCGCGGAAGACGGGGTTGGGCACACGGCCACCGCGAGTCTCATAATCAAGATCGTCCATTAGGTTCCTTACTCCGGGGGGGGATGAGGAGGAACTGGGCGCTCCTGGGCGGCGACAGCAACACGGGAGGGCCGGTTGATGTCCAGGCAGGTACTGCTTGTACACGCCTGACTGAAGGAACACCTATAAGTCCTCATCCAGAACCACGATCTGCGCGCCGATAATATCGAGCGGGCCGGCGGAGCCTTGAGTGCCACAGCGCCCAAAAAAGTGTATAACATACACAAGGCCCGGAATTTTGGAATTGCCGCGACCGAAGCAAAGACGAATAGAGACGAATCGCAAGCTGATAATCGCGGACGAAGAGGGCGGGACCGTAAGAGAGATTGTACTGCCCAGCTAAGATGGCTCCAAGCATCCAACACGACGACGAGACTGCTTCAGCCAGGCTGGCCGTTGGCGCGCTGTTGAATCTGGTTGGCGGCGCCATCCCTGAAGCTCCATCGGGGCGTGTCAGGCTGGACCGATTCCACGGAGACCGGGGTCGTATGCATACGGTCCCGCGGATCGAGGACAAACGTGCATGAGATCGGGCCGTCCGAAGGCGCCTTCTTGTGGCGATGAGATAGGACCAAAGCATGCGTTTGTTCACGGGTCTGGATCTTCCCTCCAAAGTAGTCCGCAGTCTCGACGCCCTGCTCGACCGACTGCGCCCCACGGCGCGCATCAAATGGAGCCCGCCCGCGAATCTGCACATTACGACACGCTTCATCGGCGAATGGCCCGAGGATCGTCTGCCGGATCTGCGCGCCGCGCTGGCCGGGCTGCCTAGCCATTCATCGATCCCGATTCACATCCGCAATCTGGGTTTCTTCCCCAACCCATACTCCCCGCGCATATTCTGGGCGGGCGTGGAGGCTTCGCCGGACCTGGCGACCCTGGCGTCGGAAACCGATCGGGCACTGGACCCGCTGGGCCTCAAGCCGGAAGGCCGCCCATTCAGCCCGCATTTGACTTTGGCCCGCATCAAGGAACCCGTGCCGCTGCAGCAACTGCGCGAGACTATCGCGGCGCTGCCGCCGCTCGATTTCGGCAGTTTCAGCGCCGATCGCTTCTTCCTTTACCAGAGCCAGCCCGGGCCCGCCGGTTCGATCTACACCAAACTTGCGGAGTTTCCGCTTGCAAGCTCCGGTAGCGGCGGTATCATGGGGCAAGGAGAGATCTAATGGCCGCATCCTCCCCTCCATTCCCCTACGAAACGCGCCTCAACATTCTCCACCAGCCGCTGGAGACGATCGATGCAGGAGTGCTTGCCGATGCATGCGAGCACAAGTGGTACAACCAGACTCTGTGCAAAGTGAACGATTCGGTGGTCCGCATGGGTGTGGTGCAAGGAGAGTATCACTGGCACAAGCACGACGAGGACGACGAGTTTTTCTACGTGGTTGAAGGGCGCCTCTTGATCGATCTGGAAGGCCGCACGGTAGAACTATCGCCGCGGCAGGGGATGGTGGTTCCGAAAGGAACGCTGCATCGCACGCGCGCCGACGAGCGAACCGTTATTTTGATGGTCGAGAACGCGGGAATCGTTCCAACGGGCGATTGATGACCGCTGCCTTAGGACTTGCAATCGCTTACCTGCTGGGCGGCATCCCGTTCGGATATCTGCTCGTGAAGTTGACCACGGGGCGCGATGTGCGGGCTTCCGGCAGCGGCAATATCGGCGCCACTAATGTTCTGCGCACCACGGGGCGCGCCGCTGGCGTGGCAACGTTGTTGCTGGATATGGGCAAGGGCTACCTGGCAGTGTGGTTGGAAGGCCGCCTCACGGGCGGGAATCTTGAATGGATGAGCGCCGCGGCTCTGGCCGTCATGATCGGCCACTCGTATCCGGTGTTCCTTCGATTCAAGGGCGGTAAAGCTATGGCCGCATTCGTGGGCGCGTGGCTCTGCCTGACGCCGTTGCCGCTCGCCGCGGTACTGGTCGTTTTCTTGGTGATGGTGGTTTGGACCCGGCACATCTCGTTGGCCTCCATCGTCGCGGCGGGGACCTTTCCGCTAGCGGTGTGGCTGATCGAGCACCCACCTGCCATGGTGCTGACGGCCGCCATTTTCAGCGCTGCGCTGATCGTCCATCGCCACCGCGAAAACATAGCGCGGCTGCGCGCCGGCACAGAGTCTGTCTTCTCATTCGGGAGCCGCCCATCCAGATGATCGGCGGCGGGCTAGCCATTGTTGGGGCGGGGAGTTGGGGTACCGCTCTGGCCATCGTGCTGGCGCCGCGCTTCCCGCGTATTTCTTTATGGGTGTATGAAAAGGACCTCGCCGAACGAATGCGCGCGGCGCGCGTCAACGATCTGTATCTGCCCGGATGCTGCCTTCCCGCCAATGTGAGAGTGGAAACGGAGTTTGCCCCGGCGCTTGAGGGTGCCGCGACTGTGCTCAGCGTCATGCCTTCGCACTTGGTGCGCGCGATTTACGGCCAGATGCTGCCATGGATCGATCCCTCCATGGTTTTCGTAAGCGCTACCAAGGGGCTGGAAAATGGCACCCTGTTGCGCGCCTCCGAGGTTATCTTTGAATGCGTTTCGGCGAGATTCGAACCCCGCGTCGCGGTCGTCTCCGGGCCTACCTTCGCGCGCGAGGTGGCCCGCGCCGATCCCACCGCGCTGGTGGTGGCATCCACGGACCCGTCTTTGGCAGCCAGCGTGCAAGCCAGCTTTTCAGGGCCTACCTTTCGTCTTTACACCAGCCCCGATCCGGCGGGCGTCGAGATCGGTGGCGCGGTGAAAAACGTGGTGGCCATCGGTGCGGGTGTGTGTCACGGTTTGGGGTTAGGCAGCAACACGCAGGCCGCGCTGATTACACGGGGCTTAGCGGAGATGACCCGCTTGGCCATGGCGCTTGGCGGTAGGCCGCAGACCCTCGCCGGCCTGGCAGGGCTTGGTGACTTGGTGCTTACCTGTACTGGAGAATTGAGCCGGAACCGTACCGTCGGCCTGGAGCTGGCCCGAGGGCGTAAATTGGAGGAGATCGTGACTTCCATGAAAATGGTGGCGGAAGGGATCAAAACAACCAAAGCGACGGTTGACCTCGCCGCCCGGCATGCGGTCGAGATGCCCATCGCAACTCAAATGTTCGAAATGTTGAACTTTGGGCTGCCTCCGCGGGAGGTGGTCCGGAGGCTGATGGACCGCACTCTAAAGGGGGAGTAACTTTTGCACGTTAGCGCGCAACCTTGCATGGAGCCTGGGGTTAATAATGACGTGGGGGCAGCCGTAGCCGCCGTAGCCATAATGGACTACGACGCCGAGCTCATGCTCCGCGTCAAGGAAGGAGACACCGTCAGCTTCGGCCTCCTGCTCGTAAAGCACCGCGCCTCGGTGATTCATTTCGTCTACCGGCTAGTGCAGGAGCAGGCCGTTGCAGAAGAATTGGCGCAGGAAGTTTTCCTGCGCGTGTATCGTTCGCGGTCGAGCTATGAGCCCACGGCCAAGTTCAAGACTTGGTTATTCCGGATCGCGTCGCACTTGGCGCTGAACTGGCTGCGCGACGAAAAGCACGAACGCGGGCAGGAGCGGCTTGACGATGGCTCTCCGGGTCTTCCACTACGCCAGGTTTCCGATCGGCGGCCCACCGTGGAACAGGAACTGGTGTATCAAGTGAAACTGCGCGAGATCCGGCGGGCGGTAGCCGCGCTGCCTGGAAAGCAACGGGCAGCGGTGCTGCTGCACAAGTATGAAGAGATGCCGTACGCTCAGATCGCAAGGGTGCTGGAGTGCTCGGAATCGGCGGTAAAATCGCTTCTGTACCGGGCCTATGAAACCCTGCGCGCCCGTTTGGCGCACATGGAAACAACATGAATTGCCCAATCCAAAGCCGCGACTCGGAAAGGTTGGTGGCATATGCCGCCGGGACACTCGATACGGAAACCGCGCGCGAGCTGGAGCAGCATCTAGCCGGTTGCGCCGATTGCCGGTCGATGGCGGCGGAGCAGACCGCTCTATGGAGGGCCCTCGACGTTTGGGAAGCGCCCCCGGTCTCGCCCGATTTCGATGAGCGTTTGTACCGCCGGATCGACCAAGGCGTGCGGCTATCGTGGCGGGAGCGCCTGGCGCGCGCATTCGACCGCATGCCGCTCCGCCAAGTGTTGCCGCTGACGGCTTCGGCCGGCCTACTGCTGGTGGCGGGTCTGCTTCTGCAGCATCCGGGTTCCATCGCGACGGTTGCGCCGCGCGGTGAAATCGTACGCGCGAATCAAGTGGAACGCACTCTCGACGACCTGGACCTATTGCGCCAGTTCGGCACGGCGGACTCCGGGGAAAGCGCGCATCCCAATGCGAAGTGATGTGGGCCGCTCCCGGCTTCTTAGGGCCGGATGCGCCATACTGCTCGCCGTGATGGTGGCGGCGGCGGCTGTCGCGCAACAAACGCCGCCGGCGAACGCGATTGACCGCTGGAACCGGATGTCCCCCGAGGAGCGCGAGCGCGAACTGGCCAAGCTGCCGCCCGCCCGCGCGCGCCTGATTCGCCAGCGCATCGCGCGCTATAACCAGATGCGCCCGGAGGACCGGAAGGCGCTACGCGACCGTTATGAGACTTTCAGCCATCTTCCACCGGACAAGCAGCAGATCGTCCGTGACCGTCTGCGCGAGTTCCACCAGTTGCCCCACGACCGCCAGCCGCCGGTGCACCGCGAGGTCGAGCACTTGCGCTCATTGCCCGAAGCCCAGCGCCAGGCGAGGATGAACGGCGACGAATTCCGTGCTCAGTTTTCGCCTCAGGAGCAGCAGATTATCCGGGACCTTACGACATACCTGGCGAATTGACCCGCTAACATATAAAAAGCTTGCATCCTCGCCGCATTTTGTTCGTCGCGCCTCCCGTGGGCCCTATCGGCTCAGGGGAAGCCGGAGGCGTCGAAACCCACCTTCTGAGTCTCTCTCCCATACTCGCGGAACGCGGGCACGCTATCGGAATTGTTGCGCCGGCTGGCAGCGTGGCGCCGGAAGAGGGCGTCACGCTGTACCCGGTTCCAGGTGACGCGAGTCCGAGCGCCACGCGCGCCGAGCGTTCCGCGCGTACCGTGGTCCGCACCGGCGGCTTGCTGGAGAATATGTGGGAACAGGCTCTGCGGCTGCAACGCCGGTATGATGCTGTGATCGGCGTAAGCTACGACTGGCTGCCGTTTTATCTGACTCCTTTCTTCAGCACTCCGGTCGGACATTGGATCTCCATCTGTTCCGCCATGGATGAGGTGGACAGCATGATCGAGCGGCGTTGGCGGGAGGGCGGACTGAGGCTGGCCATGTATACGGGTGCGCAGGCTCGTACGTATGCGTTCCTCGACGAGGGCGCCGGGGTTCAGCTTCTCTACGGAGGCGTGGATACCACGGTTTTCCAATACAATTCGCAACCGCGGGAGAGACTGTGTTGGGCCGGGCGTATCTCGCCGGAGAAAGGGCTGGAGGATGCCATCGCGGTAGCTTGCGCGCTCGATATTCCGCTGGATGTCTGCGGCAAGATCCAGGACGACGCGTACTGGCAGGCGGTGATGCGCGACGCGGGCGGGCAAGTCGTATATCACGGGTTCTTGGGGCCGGCGGAATTACAGCGGCGATACGCGGGCGCGCGCGCCACACTGGCTACGCCACACTGGATCGAGGCGTTTGGGAATACGGTGATTGAATCGATGGCGTGCGGCACGCCGGTGGTGGCGTACGACAGGGGCGGCCCGGCGGAGATCGTGGAGCATGGCAGGAGCGGCATTCTCATGCCGGCGGAGGCGGGTGTTGCGGGCTTGGTGGCGGGCGTGCGGGCCGCGGGCGGGCTGGACCGGCGGGTGGTTCGCGCGCGGGCGGAAGGATTTTCGTTTGACAGGATGGCGGATCGGTTTGAGGCGTGGGTGGAGTCAGTAGTCGGCGGCGTTGGCTAAGGTTGCATTTCGTAGGGAAGCGTTGTGCATTATGAGGTTGTAAAAATTGAATGGTCCTGGAGATGTCAAATGAAAATGCTCGCCTTAGGTTGCCTACGGACCGTACGGGTTCTGCAAGTTGTTCCGGCCATGACGATGGTTTTACCTTTCGCTCTAGCATCATCCAACGTTCCTCGATTGGCCCGCGAATGCCAAGACGCCCCTTACGGAGCATCGCGCGCATGTCGGAAGCTTCTCGATATCGCGAAGAGCGCTAAGGAGAAGGCTCCCGTTCGGATTTCTGTCATTGCAGCTCTTTGGGACCAGCAAGCGCTCACTGACATAGCTGGAACTGACGGTGACAGCGGGATCAGGCTTGCGGCCGCAGGCAGGCTTAACCAGTTGCTCGTCGATGCGGCGGCCCAGTCGGTCGCGAGCGACCCCGAGGGGAGGCTCGCCCGCGCTGCGGTTAAGAGGCTTACGGATCAGGCTTCCCTTGCCCAGGTCGCCCTGACCGCGGCGCATCAGTCTGTTGCGCTAGAGGCCCGCGGGAGGCCTACGGATCAGGCCTTACTCGCGAAGGTCGTGGAAAAGCTGGCCGACCAGTCCGTGCTGGCGAAGATCGCGGTGGAGGACCACGACCAGGGCGTCCGCCGTGCGGCCCGCAAAGATGGGATCAGGTCCGAGCCGTATTGTGGTCCAGTCGACCGGACCCGTTGACAGGTCGGTAGTCGTTCATGGCCTTGGCGACATTGGCGACGCCAGGACCGACGACATCGTCCAGGGCAACTTGCGGGCTGCCAAGGAGAACACCGAGCGAATTGCTTACCGTGTTCTATTCGATGCTGTCGGGGCAGCCCGCCGATATTCAGCGCGACGTGGAAGTTCAGGCTGGGCTGCCCGAGGACCCGAAACAATCCGAGATCTTCAATTCCATTCACCGTGCGCATAACGCCCACGATCTGGGCGCCCTTTTCTTCCAGCGTTTTCA
>Ga0209333_1000163_pt1 | contig 38567 bp, 31 predicted proteins | sample BlaSpr_A8_OM2_O3_FD_187982 | JGI IMG/M metagenome (GOLD analysis project Ga0209333, IMG submission 187982) | Forest soil microbial communities from Thunder Bay, Ontario, Canada - Black Spruce, Ontario site 2_A8_OM2_O3 (SPAdes) (version 2) | ecosystem: Environmental > Terrestrial > Soil > Boreal... | reverse complement strand
TTCCTGCTGCTCGCGCCGGTGGTTGCCGTGGTCACTACGATTGACCGCGAGCATCTGGACCATTACCACTCGCTCGAGGAAATTCAGGATGTGTTCCTGCAATTCGTCAATCGCGTGCCATTTTACGGCGCGGTGATTTTGTGCCTCGACGAACCCAATGTGCAGGCGATTTTGCCGCGCGTGAAGCGTCCCGTGATTACCTACGGAACTTCCAGCCAGGCCGACCTGGTGATCGGCGACGTGAAGCTGCGCGGCCTGGCCAGCGAATTCCGGCTGAAATATCACGGCGACGACTTGGGCATATTTCATCTCCCTTCGCCGCCAGGAATTCACAATGTGAGCAACGCCGCCGCTGCCGCCGCCGTCGCGCTCTCGCTGAGTGTTCCCTCCGACCTGATCCGCGCCGGACTCTCGAAATTTTCCGGCGTCGGCCGGCGCTTCGAAATCAAAGGTACGTTCAATGGCGTCACTCTAATCGATGACTACGGCCATCATCCCGCGGAAATTCGCGCCACCCTTGCGGCCGCGCGCGGCTGCGATTATCAGCGGCTGCTGGTGCTCTTTCAGCCGCATCGCTACACGCGCACGCAGCATCTTTGGGAAGATTTTCGGCGCTCATTCAACGAAGCGGACATTTTAGTGATGACGGACATCTACGCGGCGGGCGAGGAACCCATCCCCGGCATCACCGGAGAAAAATTGGCCGAAGCAATTCGTGCCGCGGGACACAAGAACGTGGTTTTCACCAGCACCATGCAGGCGGCTATTGAATATCTGTTGCGAGAAGCGCGACCGCACGACGCGGTGTTGACGATTGGCGCAGGAAGCGTAGGCCGCGCGCTGGATCAGCTCGCAATGTTGTTTGGCTCAAAAGTTTCGACGACGGTGGTGGATTAGCATAAATGCGCATGAGCGACAATCTCGCGGCGCGCCTGAAGGAACTCGGCGTGGAATTGCGCCCCGCCGTGCCGCTGAGCGAAAAAACATCGCTCGGCATCGGCGGCACCACGGACCAGCTGCTCCTGCGCAAATTTGAAACCATCCCCGACGTCATGCACCTGCTCGCGGACGAAAATGTTCCGCGCCGCTTTCTTGGCGGCGGCACCAACGTGCTGATTGCGGACGGTGAGTTGCCCTACGTTGTCCTGCATCTGCCCACCTCGCAACCCGGAATGCGCGTCGAGGGCAACGCTGCGTATGTTGACGCAGCCGCGGACCTGGGCGGCATGGTCACGTTCTGCGCCAAGCGCGACCTGGGCGGCATGGAAGGCCTGATCGGAGTTCCGGGCAGCGTTGGCGGCGCGTTGCGCATGAACGCCGGCGCGTACGGCACGCAAATCGGCTCGTACGTCCGCGAAGTCGAACTGTACCGCGCGTCCGCCGGCAAACTGGAAACTTTGCGCGGAGATGACATTCGTTTCGATTACCGCCATACTTCTTTCGCGCCCGATGACGTAATGCTGCGCGTGAAGCTGGAGCTGCCGCAGAAGCCGTTCAAGGACATTTTGGCCGTCATAAAAGTCTGCAACGAAAAACGCCGCGCCAGCCAGCCGCTGAATCAAAAAAGCGCCGGCTGCATTTTCAAAAATCCGCCGGGCGGCTCGGCAGGACGCATGATTGACGAGCTGCGCCTGAAAGGCCACCGCGTGGGCGACGCGATGGTCAGCGACCGCCACGCGAATTTTTTCGTGAACGTGGCGAACGCTAGCTGCGCAGACATGCTGCGCCTGATTGACGAGGTGCGCGAGCGCGTGCGCGTCACTTTTGGCGTCGAACTGGAGAATGAGGTAATTTTTTGGAAAAATTGAGAACCATGGACGCGGACGCTTACCCCCAGGAAGTTCTGGCCGACGAAGAGCCGAAGTATCTGCGGCGGCAGAAGCCGCTGGAAATCAAGCGGCGCAAATTCGGCAAGAAAGCCTGGAAGATGTACCTGCGCGTCACGTTTTGGTGCGGCATCGCGCTGGCAGCCGCAGCGACAAGCTACGCGCTCGGGCATTATCTGCTCGTGTCGCCGGAAATGGCGCTGGTTCATTCCGAACAGGTGCAGGTTGCGGGCAATCAATACGTGCCACGCGGGCGAGTGCTGGAAATTTTCTCGGCCGACCGCAATCGCAGCGTTCTGCGTATTCCGCTGAACGAACGGCGCCGTCAACTCGAGACCATTCCGTGGGTTGAGCAGGCCACCGTGCGCCGCGCGCTGCCGAATCGCATTGAAGTGGAAATCACCGAACGCACGCCGATCGCGTTTCTGCGCGAAGGCAGCGATCTTGCTCTGGTGGACGCCCACGGTGTGATCCTCGATCGTCCGCTGAAAGCGAATTTCCATTTTCCAGTGATCACCGGAATCGGCGCGGACATGCCCATCGAAGATCGTGAGCTGCGCATGCAAATGTTTGCCGGGTTCTCGCAGCAGGTGGAAGCGGCGCACGCCGGCGCCATGGAACAGGTGAGCGAAGTGGACCTCACCGAAGCGAAAGATTTGCGCGCCACGATTTCCGGATTGCAGGTGGTAAATACTTCCGGCGGCGCGGCCGCGAACGACGCCTGGGGCAATGCCGACGCGCCCATCGTCGTCCATTTCGGCGACAGCGATTTCCAGAGCAAATATTTGACGGTGTTGAATGACATGAACCAATGGCGCGCCGCAGCAGGCCGCGTAGAGTCGGTGGACCTGCGCTTCAACGGCGAAGCGGTCGTGAATCCAGACCGCACCATCCTCGCGCTGAAAAAAGATCCGCCGCCGATTCCTGCTGTCGCGCCGAACCCGGTTGCGCCGACGCAGCCAGCGGTGCATCCCGCCGCGCCCGCAAAGTCAACGACGCCGCGGAAGGCCGCTGCTCCATTAAAAGCAGCTGCGCCCGCGAAAGCAACGAAAGCAGTGAAAGCAAGGAAGCCGGCGTCGGCAAAGACAACGCCGGCAAGAACTGCATCGGCAAAAACAGCGCCAGCGAAGACAAACTCAGCCCAGCACAGCGCATCCAAAAGTTCGGCGAAGCACGTTAGTTCGCAACAGCAACATTAAAGGCACTGCGAAAGCAACTGAGGAGCGCCTGATTTGACGAAGAAGGAACGGCACATCGTAGCGCTGGACATCGGCAGCACAAAAACCTGCGCGTTGATCGGCGAACTGGACGAAGACGGCAGCGTGAAATTCGCGGCGCTGGGGGCGGCCGAATCCAAAGGCTGGCGCAAAGGCCAGATCGTCAACCTCGATCTCGCCGTGAGCTCGATTCGCCGCGCGGTCGAGGAAGCCGAAGCGCTCGTTGGCGTCCCCGTGGAATCCGCGCTGATCGGCGTAGCCGGTACGCACGTGCGCGGCGTCAATAGCCACGGCGGAATCACCGTCGGCTCACGCCCACGGGACGTGCAACGCGATGACGTCCGTCGCGCCATCGAAGCGGCCCGCGGCGTGCAATTGCCGGAAGACCGCGAAGTGTTGCACGTGTTGCCGCAGGAATTTTCGCTCGACGCGCAAGATAATGTCCGCGACGCGATCGGCATGGTTGGCCAGCGCCTCGAGGCGAACGTACATATCGTCACCACTTCCGGCACCGCAACGCAAAATATCGTCACCGCCGTAAATCGCGCGGGCGTGCGCGTGGACGACACGGTTCTCGAGCCGCTCGCGTCCGCCGAGGCCTGCCTCACGCAAGACGAACGCGAACTCGGCGCCTGCCTGCTCGACATCGGCGGCGGCACCACGGAAATGGTGGCATTCGCCGGAGGAGTCGTCCGTCACACGGCCGCAATTCCAGTAGGTGGCGATCATTTCACCAATGATCTCGCCGTCGGCCTGCGCACCCCGAGCACCGAAGCGGAAAAAATCAAGCGGTTGCATGCCAGCGCCTTGCGCGAACTTCTGACAGAAGACACCGCGATCGAAATCGCCAGTGTGGGCGACCGTCCTCCACGTACCGTTTTCTCGCGCATGCTCGCCGAAATCGTCGAACCGCGCGCGCATGAACTATTAATGTTAGTGCGCGACGAACTGCGCCGCGGGGGCGGCGAAGGCATGATCCCCGCCGGCATCGTGTTCACCGGCGGCGGCGCCCAATTACGCGGCCTGTGCGAGCTGGCCGAGCGAATTTTCAATCTTCCGGTGCGCGTGGCGTGTCCGCGCGGACTCGCCGGAATGAGCCAAGAGGTTTCCCAGCCCGAATATTCAACGGCCGTGGGACTGGTTCTGTACGGTGCGCGCACGCGGCGCGCCGGTGGAACGCGTCCCAGCGGCTGGGTGGGCAAGTTGAGAAGCATGTTCGCAGGGGCGTAACAAGCAACGGATGCAAAAACCGAAATTGGGCAACGACTGGGGAGGAAGCATGGCGCAAAAAGAATCGGCAATGCGTGTGTCATTTGCAGAAGAAGCAACCAACGGAGCAAAGATAAAAGTAATCGGCGTCGGCGGCGGCGGTTCCAACGCTGTCAACCGCATGATCCGCGCAAAAGTGGAAGGCGTGGAATTCATCGCGGCCAACACCGATTTACAGGCGCTAAAACTTTCGCAAGCGCCCGTAAAACTGCAACTGGGCGCGAAGCTCACCAAAGGACTCGGCGCGGGCGCGAATCCCGAAGTCGGCCGCAAGGCCGCGCTCGAGGACACCGAAAAAATTCTCGAAGCGCTCGACGGCGCGGACATGGTTTTCGTTACCGCGGGCTTGGGCGGCGGCACCGGCAGCGGTGCCGCGCCGGTCGTCGCGAATCTTGCCAGCGAACTCGGCGCGCTCACGGTCGCTGTTGCGACGAAGCCCTTCGCGTTCGAAGGCAAGCGTCGCATGGAGCAGGCCGAGCAGGCTCTCGCCGAACTGATCGGCTGCGTGGACACCGTCATCGTCATCCCCAACGAGCGGCTGATGGATTGCGTCGAGCACGGCACTAGCTTTTTCGAAGCGTTCCGCATCGCCGACGATATTTTGCGCCAGGCCGTGCAGGGAATTTCAGACATCATCACTATTCCCGGCATCATCAATCGCGATTTTGCCGACGTGAAGACGATTATGTCCGGCCAGGGCTATGCCGTGATGGGCACCGCGGTTGCTTCCGGCTCGAATCGGGCCATCGATGCCGCCAATCGCGCCATCAACAGCCCGCTGCTCGAAGACAATTGCATCCAAGGCGCGCAGGGAATTTTGATCAACATCACCGGCTCGTCCAGCCTCAGCCTGCAGGAGGTCCACGAGGCTTCTTCCATCATCCAGAAAGCCGCTCACGAAAATGCCAACATTATTTTCGGTGCGGTAATGGACGACGCCATGAAGGAGTCCGTGAAAATTACCGTGATCGCAGCGGGCTTCCGCGACGTCGCCGGCCGCAAATCGCAGCAGAAACCATCCTACCTGCCCAAGACGTGGAAAGCTTCGCGCGAGCAGCCCGCCAGCGGCAACATCGCGCCCCAACAGACCAACGTCGTCCAGCAAGTAGCCCGCAACGTCGCCGATGTGCGCAGCGAAGTCGCGGCCGACGATCTGGACGTCCCGACGTTCCTGCGCCGCCAAGCGCAAAAGGCATAGTCCCAAACGATTAGAGGCTGCGGAGGAATCAGCGCGCCGCGCCCCCTGACCTCTTTTGACATGCTTTATCACGCGATACTGGCGCCCATCTTCGCCGTCATCGGCGGCCTCGTGCGTATTTTCGTATATTCCGGTATCGTGTCCGCTCTAAACAGCAGACGCCTGCCTGGTGATGCAATCCCTTTCGCGATGACAGACCTCATGCTAAGAAACTTGGAGTGGTCTTACGGGAAGATGTGGGCGAATTGTATTCTCGAGTTTCAGCGGCATGGAGGGAGGTCGCTGTTCCGTTTTTCTTTCGCGCTAAATTGGAAATGGCATAGGAGGAGGGAACTCCCTCATGCGAAACCAAGGGTTGATATTTGCCGGCCTCTTAACTCTTTGTTGTTGTGCGCACGTGTTTGCGGCTGCAGCTCCCAAGCACGTCGTCTCCGATGCGAAGACTGTTTTCACCCTGCCGTTCGACCTTGTTGATAATCGCGTCTTCGTCGAAGTTCGGCTGAACAGCCGCGGGCCTTTCCACTTTTTGCTCGATACGGGCGCTGGCGGCGTCACCGTTTCCGCGGACGTGGCGCAGCAGCTTGGCCTGCAGGTCGGCGATACGGGCCAAGGCTGGGGTGTCGGCGAAAAAGCTGTGCGTGCGGGCCAAGCGCAGATTGCCCAGCTGCAAATCGGGGATTTGGCGTTCGCGGACATGGAAGCCAGCGTGATGGACCTGTCCGACGCGCCGCAAGTATTCGGTACGAAACCATTCGATGGAATTATCGGCCTGCCGGTCTTCGAACGCATGGTGGTGAAACACGATTACGTGAATCGCGTCCTCACTTTTACTGCTCCGGACAAGTTCGACTATGCCGGCGCGGGCGTAATCGTGCACTTCGAGCGACCGCGCCAGATTCCCGTCGTAGCCGCATCGCTCGATGGCGTCGCGGGAGATTTCGGCGTGGATACCGGCGCGCGCTCGTCGCTGCTGCTCTACGGCCCATTCTGCGTCCAAAATAATCTGCAAGAAAAATATGGAGCCAAGCTGGAAGGCGTCACCGGTTGGGGCATCGGCGGACCGGTGCGCTCATTGCTGGCGCGCGCCGGTACGTTGCAGATTGGTGAGGTTACCGTGCGCGACTTGGTGATCCGCCTTTCGGCGCAGAAAACCGGGCTGACTACATCGTCAGCGATGGCCGGGTTGATCGGCCCGGACGTGCTTTCGCAATTCGACGTTACTTTCGACTACTCGCGCACGCGCATCATCTTCGAGAAAAACAAAGACTACGGGCGCCGCGACAGCTATGATCGCGCCGGAATCTGGATGGGACAGGCTCGGGATGGCAAACATTTCACGGTGGTGGACGTAATCGCCGGCGGCCCGGGCGCCGCTGCCGGAGTAAAGCCAGGCGATCAAATCCTGGCGATAAATGGCGAAAACACAGCGAATCTGATCCTGCCCGACGAACGCGAGAGCATCCGCCGCGAACCCGTAGGAGACAAACTCACGCTGCTGCTGGAATCCGGCGGGAAACGGCGCACCGCGGTCGTCGCCCTAAAAGACCTCGTTTAAGCGTTGCGCCCGCCGTGACACGAGCGCCGCGCGCTTCCTCTTTCCGCCCGTTGCAATGTAGACTGCTTTTTGTGCCAAGCCTAATCCGAGTTCAAGACGGCGTGCTGTTTGCGCTGCAGGCCCATGCGCAAAGCGAGCCTACACGCGAACGTTGCGGGCTGCTGGCGGGCCGCGCAGACGGCGTGATCACCCGCGTCTTGCACGCGCGCAACATCGCCGGCGATCCCGCGACGCAATATGAGATTGCGCCTGCGGAATTATTTCAACTGATGCGAGAGATTCGCGGTGCAGGATTGCGACTGCTCGGAATTTATCATTCCCACCCGCACGGCGCGAACGAGCCTTCGCGAACGGATATCGCGCGGGCCTACTACCCAGACGCAGTGTATTTCATAATTTCGCCGCAGCCGCATGAGCAAAGACCCGTGCGCGCATTTTCGATTCGAGATGACGACGTGTCGGAGTTGGAAATATGCAGAGGGTGAGGAAAACAGCTGGCAGTCTGAATTGACGAGTCCCGCTACAACGGCACCGTCAGCACGACGGCCGTAATGTGACTATGGCTGCCACTGCTCGAGGAAAATTCGCGCACCGGATCGAATCAAAAACCCAGGCAATCGTCCGCGGATCTGCAGCGGCCGTGCTTCCAGCTTGCCCCCGCCAGATCCTCATCCTGCGCTTTGCGCATTTCGTGCAGGCCGTTGCTGGCAAACAACACTGCATCTTCCGGCGCCATCGCACGCTGTCGATCTCAGGGGAAGCATCGGCAAACCTGCGTCACAACCGTCGCCCGAAAGCGGCAAAGGCGCACGCCCGCATTGGAAAAAGTCAGCACACCCGGCGCAGGATGGAACCGCGTGTAGTAGAAGTGGCTTGCTGCCAACCACACCTATGAATGAAACTCGACACCAATCTAAGACCAAGTTCCTAGACGCCGCGCTTCACGTCTTCCGCAGCAAAGGCTACGCCGCCACTCGCGTCGAGGACATCTGCGAGGCAGTTGAGCTCACCAAGGGCAGCTTTTTCCATCATTTTGACACGAAGGAACAGCTGGCACTCGCGGCGGCCGAATATTGGGGAACCACGACGGCCGCCTTTTTTAAAGCGGCACCGTATCGAGCGGAGCCTGATCCCTTGGCCCGTCTTTTGGCGTACGTGGATCTTCGCAAGGCCATCCTGCAGGGCGAATTGCCGGAATTCACCTGCCTGATCGGGACCATGGTCCAGGAAGTTTATGACACGCACCCGGCCATCCGCGTTGCGTGCGACAAAAGCATCAGCGAGCACGCCGCAACGTTGGAAGCCGACATCGCCGACTGCATGCGCTTATACGGCGTAACGGGGGACTGGACCGCCTGTAGCCTGGCGCTGTACACCCAAGCCGTAATCCAAGGTGCGTTCATCCTGGCCAAAGCGAAGGGCGGCCCCGCCGTTGCCGCCGACTGCATTGACCACTTGCGCCGCTATTTGAAATTGCTGTTCGAGCAACCCCAACCATAGGAGAGAACACGATGCCCACCGCAAAAATAGCCGCCTTGCGCCTTAGCGAGGCACCGGAAGTTGTGAACTGGCCCGGGACTCATTACGTTTTCATCCAGAAAGTTGGACCCTTCCCAAACACCGCGCCGCAAGCCTGGCAACAGCTGCATCCACTGGTACCCAAGCTCCTCGAGCAATACAAAATCACGGGGTATATGAGTCTCTACAAAGTTGCGCCGCAGATCTATCGCGCCGGCGTAGCGCTGGCCGCCGCGCCTAAAGATTTGCCCGAGGGCCTTACCTACGAAAAATTTCCAGGCGGCAAGTACAGCCGGTTTGTCCTGACCGGACCCTACTCAAAGCTGCCCGAAGCATGTGGCCGGGTTTTTCAGATCGTCGCCGAGACAAAAATCCCCCTGCGCGATGACTTCGGTATCGAAAATTATATCAACGATCCCCGCACCACACCCGAAGAGCAGCTAGTTACCGAGATTCTAGTTCCCACGGCCTAGACGTCGCGCCTCCGCAGAAGCCTGCTCATCGTGGGGGCAGGGAACCATTCGGTTTTTGGGTCGGAGGAGTATGAAATGTGCCCGGTTTGCATCGCAGCCGCAACGCAGGCCGCCATCGGCGCCACTTCTGCCGGCGCCTGGGCCGTGATCGTCATTAAAAGACTCCGCACGAAGCGCACCGCCAATGTTATCCCCGAAATGAAAATCACCAAGAGGATGGACCATGAGTGAAAGCCGAGCCGCAAGTCACAAAGCGCGATCGCAGACAGAAACCGGCAGCGCAACAAACCCCGCGCTCGGGCATCGCGTTGTTTCCGGCAGCGAATGGCGCAAGGCGCGCACCGCTTTGCTCGCCAAAGAAAAGGCGTTCACGAAATTGCGCGACCAGCTCAGTGCCGAACAGCGTGCATCACCCTGGGTGCGTGTCGAAAAGGAATACGTCTTTGACGGTCCCGCCGGTAAAGCTACGCTCGCGCAGCTATTCAACGGCCGCAGCCAGCTCTTCCTGAAGCATTTCATGATGGGCCCCGGCCAGAAAAATAACTGCGTCGGCTGCGCATTCGAAGTGGACCACCTCGAAGGCCTGCTGGTGCATCTGGAAAACCACGATCTTTCCTACGTGGCCGTGGCCCGCGCTCCCATCGAAGAAATCGAAGCCTACCGCAAGAACATGGGCTGGAAATTCCCGTGGTTTTCGTCATTCCACAGCGATTTCAATTACGATTTCAACGTGTCGTTCACACCCGAGCAGCTCGCGGCGGGAAACGCGTACTACAATTTCGGCCAAGTAAAACCTGGAATGGAGGATCTTTCCGGCGACAGCGTCTTCTTCAAGGACGACAGGAGCCAAATCTTTCACACGTATTCAACTTTTGGCCGAGGCGGCGAACAGTTTCTCGGCGCCTACGGCTTTCTCGATGTGACGCCCAAGGGCCGCAACGAAAACGGCCCCTACCATTCGCTGGGCGATTGGGTGCGCCTCAGAAATATGTACGGCAAAGGCGGCACGGTCGAAGGCAACGGGAGATTTCACTCGCCGGGATGCGGATGTTCGGTGCACAGGTAAGCCGCTACGCGCCAGGCCCGGCGGCAACTCGCGGCCGCTCAAATGCACCGCTGGTCCCGGCGCTGAGACAGCAAAGGAGGCAACATCATGTCAACCGCCAGTGTAAAAAATCAGTCCGCGAAAGTCGCCGGCGCCGCTCCGCGGAATGTCGACGAATACTTCGCGAGCGTCCCCGAACCCGCGCGCAGCACCCTGCATCAAATGCGCGCGGCCATTCGTTCCGCCGTTCCGCCGGACGCCACCGAATCGATCAGCTACAAAATTCCCGCGTTCAAATACCATGGTCCGCTATTGTGGTACGCCGCGTTTTCGGATCATTGCAGTTTGTTCCCGACCGCGGCCGTAATCGCCGCCTTCAAAAAAGAACTCCGGGGCTACATCACTTCCAAAGGAACGATCCACTTCCCCCTGGACAAGCCGCTGCCGACAACTCTGCTGAGGAAATTGGTAAAGGCGCGGGTAGCGCAACAATTGCAGAACAAACAGCGCTGACGTGGCTGTCTTATCCGGCGACCTTGGAGTGCAGCGCGCCAACAGCATCGGCGGCCTCGAGACGTCGCGAGTATAGCGGAAACCGCGCGGCGAACGACGCAACTTCGGCCCGGACGCGCAGCTCGATCGCTGCGTCGCCCAAATGCGTCAGGACCTCCGCAATCCACTGGGCGATTTTCTCCATTTCCGGTTCGCGCATTCCGCGGGTGGTCACCGCCGGCGTGCCGATGCGGATTCCGCCGGCCTTCATCGGCGGCAGGGGATCAAACGGAATCGCATTCTTGTTCACCGTCATGCCAGCGCGCTCCAGCGCCAGCTCAGCGTCGCGCCCCGTGATCCCGCGCGAATGCATGTCCACCAGCATCAAATGATTATCAGTCCCGCCCGTCACAATCCGGAATCCGCGCTTCGTCATTCCTGCGGCCAGCGCCTTGGCGTTTGCCACCACTTGCTGCTGATACGAGCGAAAATCCGGCGCCGCGGCTTCCTTCAGGCATACCGCTTTCGCGGCGATGATGTGTTCGAGGGGCCCGCCCTGCAATCCCGGAAAAGTGATGCGGTCCAGATCCTTCGCATATTTTTCGCGGCACAGCACCAAGCCGCCGCGCGGCCCACGTAAAGTCTTGTGAGTGGTAGTGGAAACAAAATCAGCATGCGGCACTGGGCTGGGATGCACGCCCGCGGCCACCAGTCCCGCAATATGCGCCATGTCTACAAAAAATAGTGCGCCCACGGACTGCGCAATCTGCGCGATACGCGGGAAATCGATGATGCGAGCGTAAGCACTGGCCCCCGCCACAATCATTTTGGGCTGATGCTCCGCAGCCAGCCGGGCTATTTCGTCGTAATCAATCGTCTCGGTATCCTTCATCACTCCGTACGCCACAAATTTGTAAGTCTTGCCCGAAAAATTCAGCGGATGCCCATGCGTCAGGTGCCCGCCATGCGCCAGATTCATGCCCAGCACGGTAGCGCCGGGTTCCAGCGCAGTCATGTAAACAGAAATGTTAGCCTGCGTGCCGGAGTGCGACTGCACGTTGGCATGTTCAGCGCCGAAAAGCTGCGTGGCGCGTTCGATCGCCAGGCGCTCTACACGATCCACATTGTCGCAGCCGCCGTAGTAGCGTTTGCCGGGATAGCCTTCCGCGTATTTATTCGTGAACACGGAGCCCATCGCTTCCAGCACCGCTTCGGAAACAAAATTTTCAGACGCGATCAATTCCAGACCCGTGGCCTGCCGCCGCACTTCGTCGCGCAGGGCCTCGGCGACTGCCGGATCCACTTCGTCCAGCGAGCGGCTCATGCGCAGCAATTCTGGGGTTTCGTTATTCATCTCAGGCACCCGGCCGGGATTCGCAACGACTCGCGACACTCGCCAGCAACTTTGCCGGCGCCAGCGTGTTTATGAATTCGTGAAGAGTTTATCGGAGCGCTGCGTGGTTTGCAATCGAACCGGCGTGCCGCCGCACCAGGTCACGGAGGAATCATAGAAATGCGACTGAATAAACGTTGGCTAGGAGCGATCTTGCTAAGCCTCACGGCAGTCACGCCGCTCGTGCTCACGGGCTGCGCCGAACACACCACCGTCCGCGTGTACGATCCGTACTACAACGATTTTCACGTCTGGAACGACCATGAGGTCGTCTATTACCGCCAGTGGGTCGTCGAAACGCACCGGCCGTATCGCGATTTCCGCAAGCTGCCGCCGCCCGAGCAGCGCCAGTACTGGGCCTGGCGCCACAGTCACCCGGATCACCGCTAGAAATCCGGTGGCATCCGCGCCCATAGCAGTTGAAAATAAAAAAGCCCGCCGATGAACATTCACCGGCGGGCTTGCAATTTTCGCGATCGCTGTAATCAATAATCTACTGCTGGCTGGAACCGGTTGCATTCGAAAGCACCGGAACATGGTGCCTGCCCAAAAACGTGTGCGGCCCGCCATAAATAAATTCCAGCGCCACGTTCAACCCCGCCTGCACTGCCAGGTTATAGTTGCCGATGCGGAAGCCGTCCATCGCATTATAACGGCTTGGGTACCAGCCGAGCGCCGCGGCTTCGCCGCCGGCATAAGGCGCAACGAATGATGCGAGCGAAAAGACGCGATGTCCATCATCGCCTCTGCGCGCCGTAACCGTCGAAAGCAACGCATGCTCCAAACGGTGGCCGAACCCGCTGCACTCGCAGCGGTAGAAAAGCGTGTCCTCGTGGAAAACCTCAGCCAAACCGTAGCGCGTCGTCTGCGTCACCAGGTTGATGCCAAAATTGTTGGCCACACGCACGCCGTAGGCGTCCCATCCCTGACCCCACTCCGGTGCCGCATTTTCTGCCTGCTGCACGCCCGCGGCGGCAGCCGAGCCGATGAAGGCATAAGGCCCGAATGAAACGAAAGCCCAGGAGCGCAGTTTTTCCTTTTCCGTTGGGCGGCGATACACCTCGCCGGGCTGCACATTCGCGACGTTCGGCGACATCACTTTAGGCTGGCTGGACTGCTGCTGCGGCGCTGGCGTCGTTTGCTGCTGGCCTGATGTTCCTGCCCCCGCGCCGGCTTGTGCGTTCGCCGGAACGGACCATGCAACGATACAAGAGCATATCAACGATACTGCTAGGGCAAGGCGCATCTTCATCTCAAAAAGCTCCTTCGATTTTGGATAACGAGTCCGGGGAAATCAGAGCGTCAGATAGCCTACCGCAATTTCTCATTTTACACACGCACAAAAGCCCCGCCTCCTGCTGGCAAAGCACCGCGGGACAGGGGTTATAGCCGAAGCCGGATCCTAGTGCGCGCAAAGTCGCGGTACTGTCTGGCTGTATCCTCCGCGTCCGAAAGGAAAAGAAGTGAGCATCCCGCGCGGGTCGCTAATCCGGCCCTCGTGCGGCACGTTTCGCGAGCCGCGAAAGTAGCTGAACTCAAAGTTGCCGCCGACCGCCACCGTTTGGCTCTAGATAGAACCATCGTTCGAATACACATTCGTCACCACAACTGAGCCATTCCCCTGCCCAGCCGTCAGCATTTCAGATTTCTCGTCCTAGGTATAGCTGTCCCTACGACCCTCGGAATCGGTAGCGCGTACCCGGCGCTCTCCTAGGGTCTCTGGACGCGAAATTTCTCAAAAAAAATCCGCGGAAACAGAAAAAAAGAGCCAGGACAAACAAAGCGCAAAACACAAAAAGGGGACATTTCTAAATTGGTTTGACAGTGACCTTGTCGCGTGAGATTGACTTCGCGCAAACTCCCCCGTAACCTTGATTGCTTATCGCGCCCACGCCCGCGCCACCGTGCGCGCGCTGCACTCGATTCGGCGCAGAAAAGGGCCCACCCAGGCATGTCCGACCAGAAACTGCCAACTCGCGCGGAAGATTTTTCGGAATGGTATAACCAGGTCGTTTTGCGGGCCGAACTGGCCGACTATGCCCCCGTGCGCGGCTGTATGATCGTGCGCCCCTATGGCTGGGCGTTGTGGGAAAACATCACCGCCGCGCTCGATAGCCGCTTCAAAGCCACGGGCCACGTGAATGCCGCGTTCCCGTTGCTGATTCCACGCAGCTTCATCGAAAAAGAAAAATCGCACGTGGCGGGATTTTCGCCCGAGCTGGCGGTCGTCACGCATGGCGGCGGCGAAGAACTGGAAGAACCGCTGGTGATTCGTCCTACTTCGGAGACGATCATCGGCCACTCCTATGCGAAGTGGATTCAGTCCTATCGCGACCTGCCGCTGCTCATCAATCAATGGAACAGCGTGGTGCGCTGGGAACTGCGCACCAAGCTTTTCCTGCGCACGCTGGAATTTTTCTGGCAGGAAGGGCACACCGCGCACGCCACACTGCCTGAAGCCGAATTCGAAACCCGCCAGATGCTGGACATCTATACTAATTTCGCGGTGAAAGAAGCCGCCGTGCCGGTAATCCCCGGGCGCAAATCCGATTCCGAGCGTTTCGCGGGTGCCGATCAAACCTTCTCCATCGAAGCCATGATGGGCGACGGCAAAGCGCTGCAAGCCGGCACCTCGCATAACCTGGGCCAGAATTTCGCCAAAGCTTTCGAAATTCGTTACCTGGATAAGGGCGGAGTGCTGCAGCATTGCTGGACCACTTCCTGGGGGCTTTCGACGCGCTTCGTCGGCGCCATCATCATGGTGCACGGTGACGACCAGGGATTGATTTTTCCGCCGCGCCTGGCGCCCATCCAGCTGGTGATCGTCCCAATTTTCAAAACGGACGAGGAAAAGTCCAGCGTCCTAGAATGTGCGCACCGTCTGCGCAAGGAACTGGTGGACGCCGGAATCCGCGTGAAGCTCGACGAACGCGAAGGCTCCAGCCCCGGCTTCAAATTCAACGATTGGGAAATGCGCGGCGTGCCGCTGCGCCTCGAGCTCGGCCCCAAAGACGTCGCCAAAGGCTCGGTGGTGCTCGCTCGCCGCGACCGGCCCGGAAAAGAAGGCAAGGCGTTCGTCCCGCAACAGGGAATCGCGGCAGCCGTGGCCCAGACGCTCGCGGAAATTCAGACGGCGCTTTTCGACCGCGCCCTGGCCTTCCGCAAAGCCAACACCCATGAGACCTCCGATTACGAAGAATTCAAGAGAGCGGTCGAAAAAGGTTTCGCCTTTTCCTGGTGGTGCGGTAAAGCCGAATGCGAGGCGAACATCAAGGAAGAAACCAAGGCCACTATGCGCTGCATTCCCCTCGAGCAGCCCGGCGGCTCCGGCAAGTGCGTTCATTGCGGCCAGGCCTCCACCGAAAAGGCCATCTTCGCCCGCGCGTACTAGCAGTACGTTCGTACGCCCCGGCCCATTTACTCATTCAGGACACAGGTCTTAACCCAATCGTACGCGGGTTACCCATACTGTTAGCATCAGCCTATCGAGATCGTACCTGGGAGGAATTTTCATTTTGCAAGCGAAGCGAATGCGAAACGGACAGCGGGGCGGGGCGAAGCTCAGCTTCGCCATTACCATAATCATCCTGGGCGCCATGGCCTTTGCCGCCATCAAGGTGGTTCCGTCGTGGTTCGCCAATTACCAGCTGCAAGATGCCATCACCACCGAAGCGCGCTTTGCGACTTCCACCTATCCCAAGAAATCTCCGGAAGATATCCAGGGCGACGTCTTTAAAAAGGCCCAGGAGCTCGGCGTCCCGGCGAGGAAGGAAGACATCAAAGTAACCTTCGACGGAAACCTCGTCACGATTTCACTGGATTACTCAGTATCCTACGATTTGGCCGTTACTCAGATCACTCATCAATTTCATCTCTACGCAGACAGCCGTCCCATTTAGCTTTACAATTCGTTGTGATCGAGGCCGTGCGGTTCCGGCCGTGCCAGCGCCGCGCCCGCCCAACCGTCAGGGTCTGGCGTGCGTCTAACCATTTGAGAGCATTGCTGAGTGCATTTCGAGTGCAGGTGGTCTGCTGCATTTCACGGAGAAACTGATTGCGGATTCGAATCGCCCCGGGCTTCTGGACCTCGCGTGTGGGTTTGGCCGTCCTGGGCAGCGTCCTGTTTGTGTTCCTGGCGGCCACTTCCGTCTTCGCCTATTACTACGTTCAGTTCGGCAAGCTGATTGACCAGCGCCTCACCGGCCAAGTCTTCCAGAACACCTCGCGAGTTTTTTCCGCGCCAGGACACATTTTCAAAGGCGAGACCGTGCACGCAAGTGACCTCGCTACCTACCTGCTGCGCGCCGGATATCAGGAAGGCGAGGCCGAAGGCGCACTCGGCTGGTTCAAGCTAAAGGGCTCCTCTGTTGAGGTTCACCCGTCGTCCGCTTCCTATTTCCGCGGCAGCAACGCGCTGCGCGTGGATTTTTCCGGCGGCGCCATCTCGCGCATCGTGGACCTGTCCGCCACCGCGCCGCGCGACTCGGCGGAAATCGAGCCGGAACTGATCACCAACCTGTTTGACAGCTCGCGCGAAAAACGCCGCGTGGTACGTTTCGACGATCTCCCCAAGGACCTCGTGGACGCTGTGCTGGCCGCCGAAGACAAACGCTTCTTCGAGCATGGTGGCCTCGATATCGTACGCGTCTTCGGCGCGGCGCTCGCCGACCTTCGCCGCGGCCAGAAAGCCCAAGGCGCCAGCACCATCGATATGCAAGTGGCGCGCAGCTTCTTCTTCACCACCAAACGCGAGTGGCGCCGCAAAGTAAAAGAAGTGCTGATGGCTGTCGAAATCAATCAGCGCTATTCCAAGCAGCAAATTTTCGAGCTGTACGCCAACGAAGTCTATCTCGGCAACCGTGGCAGCTTTTCCATCCGCGGCTTTGGCGAAGCGGCCGAAGCCTATTTCGGCAAAGACGTCCGCGAGCTGACTCTCGGCGAATGCGCCTTTCTCGCCGGCATCATCCGCGCGCCCAATCGTTATGCCACCGCCGAGCGCCACATGGATCGCGCCGAAGAATCGCGCGACCGAGTGCTGCCGCAGATGGTCGAAGACAGTTACATCACGCAAGAGCAATCCGACGCCGCCAAAAAACTGAAACTGAAATTCGTCAATGGCGGCGTGAACACCGGCTCCGCTCCTTACTTCGTGGACATGGTGAAAGACCATCTCCTCGAGAATTTCTCCGAAGCCGATCTGGAAACGCAAAGCTTCCGCATTTACACCACGCTCGATCCGCAATTGCAGCGCGCCGCTGCGGAAGCCATCCAGACCGGCGTGCAAGGCGTGGACAAGCTGCTCGCCAAACGCTACGCCGCCTGGGCCAAGAAGGGCGAACCTGCCGCGCGCGTGCAGGTAGCGCTGGTAGCGATGGACGCGCGCACCGGAGAAATTCGCGCACTCGTCGGCGGACGGAACTACGGTGAAAGCCAGCTCAATCACGCCCTGGCGCGCCGGCAGCCTGGTTCGGTGTTTAAACCGTTTGTCTACGCAGCGGCTTTTGACAATGCAGCCGAAGGCTTCCAGCCGGTCGTCACTCCCGTGACCACCGTGGACGACGTCCCCACTACGTTTGAATTCGACGGCAAGGAATATACGCCGGACAACTACGGCGAGGAGTTTTACGGCACCGTCACAGTCCGCGACGCGCTCATCCATTCTCTCAACGTCGCCACGGTAAAAGTCGCCGAGCTGATCGGCTATCAGCGCGTGGTAAACCTCACCCGCCAGATGGGCCTCGGCACCAATATTCAGCCGACTCCCGCCGTCGCGCTCGGCGCTTATGAAATGACCCCCATTGACGTCGCCGCCGCCTACACGCCTTTCGCCACCAACGGTTTCCGCGCCGAGCCGCTCTTCCTCCGCAGCGTCCTCGCCGCCGACGGCACGATCGAGGAAACCGCCGCCCCGCGCACGCGTGCCGTGCTCGATCCGCGCGTCGCTTTCCTCACCACCAGCATCATGGAAGACGTCATCAACCGCGGCACCGGCGTCACCGTCCGCTCCCTGGGTTTTACGCCAACCGCGGCCGGCAAGACCGGCACCTCACGCGACGGCTGGTTTGCCGGCTTTACCTCGAACCTCCTCTGCGTCGTCTGGATCGGCTTCGACGATAATCGCGACCTGGGCCTTTCCGGCAGCGCATCCGCCGCACCGCTTTGGGCGGAGTTCATGAAACGCGCCACCGCCCTGCCGCAATACAAAATGACCGAGGACTTCGATCCGCCACCGGGCGTGATCGCAGAAAGGATTGACCCGCAAACCGGGCAGTTAGCCACTCCCGCCTGCCCACAGAGCGTGGAGGAATATTTCGTTGCGGGCAGCGAGCCCACCGAAATGTGCGGAGTACACGGCGAGCACCTCGCATCCTCGCCCTCCAACTGGCTCTCGCACCTGTTCGGCAAAGGCAACAACCCTCCGCCCCCGCCTTCCGCTGCCGCGAACCAGCCCGGCCAGCCGCCCAAACCGGGCGCCAAGCCGGCGGCTCCCGGTGACCCCGGGGCCCCCTCCCCCGCCAACCCCGACGCCGAAAAGAAAAAGGGGCTTCTGGACAAGATTTTTGGTATCTTTGGGTCAAGCAAAAAGCCTGCGGATAATCAGAAACCTCAGCCGTAGGTTCAGGGGCGGAAAAAAGGAGTCGGGCTATGAGCCGAGTGACTCTCTTTGCTATCCCGCTGTTTTTGTGTGTAGCTTGTCCCGCATTCGCGCAACAAACTCCAACCAAAATCAGCGACACCACCACGGATTCGACGTCCACGAGCACTTCGGTGGGCGCGAAGCCGCTATCTTCCATGTCTCCGCGTGAAGCCGCCGAAATGCGCGCCGACATCCTGATGGCCCGCAAGGAATATTTCCAGGCGGCCGGCGCGTACCTGCAAATTCTGCTGAACGAGCCCAAGAACGCCGAGCTGCTGAATAAGGTCGGCGTCGCCTTCCAGCAATTGGGCGACCTGGATCGTTCCGAAAAATTCTACAAGCGTGCGATGCACGCGGACAAAACTTTCGCCAGCGCCGCCAATAATTGCGGCACCGTCGAGTACGAGAAAAAGCACTACAGCAAAGCCATCAGCATGTACAACAAGGCGCTCGATCTGCGCTCCGATTTGCCTACGGTGTACAGCAACCTGGGCTATGCTTATTTCGAGGATAAGCAGTTTCCGCGGGCCATGGATTCCTTCCAGAAAGCTCTGGCGCTGGATCCCACCATATTCGACCGTCGCGGACTGGGCGGCACCGTCGTGCTGCAGCGCACCGCCACCGATCCCGGCCTGTTTTATTTCTTCGTCGCCAAGACGTACGCCCAGGCAGGCGACGCCGAGCGCGCCGCGCATTACCTGAAGCTAGCGCGCGACGACGGCTATTCGGGATTTCTCTCGGCGCAGACCGATCCCGCATTTGCAAAAGTTATCAAGGACCCCGCTCTGCAGGAGGTTCTGCACGAACCGCCCTCCTACGCGGGTTCGCCCAAGAAGCAAATTCAGAACTGATACGCTGATACGACGTTCCGGGGGAATTCATACTGTGGCAGCCGAAGCTCCAGCTCTGGCATACCAAGACCTACTGCAGTCGGTCTACGACGCCTTCAACGAGCGCGACCTTGATTTTATGATGCTGCTCTTGCATCCCGACGTGGATTGGCCCAATGGGATGGAGGGCGGCCGGGTTCGCGGCCATGCCGGTGTGCGCGAATATTGGACGCGCCAGTGGGACGTGATTGACCCCATTGTAAAGCCACAGCGATTCGAATTGCTGCCCGACGGCAGAATCGTCGTACACGTCCATCAAATCGTGCGCGATCTCGACGGCAAAGTGATCATGGATCGTACCCTGCACCACATCTATCGCCTCGACGGCGCGCAGATCGTCAGCATGGATATTCACGAGCCGCAGACTTAATACGCGCGATTGATCCATAACGTGAAGCCACCTACCCGCTCGGCGCTTCCTTGCGTTACAGCTACTCCGTAACCCACCCGAATTTCGCAAAGGATTCCCCGTCAACTCTCGCCAGCAAGTCCGTCGGAGCCGCGGGGTGCGACGCCGCATTGAATTTACGATCCTGTTCCTGTTCGTTTCCATATCCACGTGCCCCCCGCCGCGCGCCGATCTTGACCCGGACGAGAGATCATGCCCTGCGCCAGGCTGGTGATATTCGGCGCCGCGCTCTAACACTACGCGAAAAAGTTGTCGAAGGATTGGCTCTGGCCGCGCCTGTACAGCTGAAAGGTCATCATCGCGCTCCAGCTGCAAGAAGGTGTCCCGCGCGCCGTCATCGCGAGGAGCGCAGCGACGAAGGACCTCTCCCACTTGGCGAACCGCGCCACGCTTGCGCACCTCGGCTCGCGCTCGCTGAGCATCAAATCCCACCGGAACATTACGGCGCCAGCCGCAACTGTTGCTATAATGGCTCGCGAAATGTTCTCCCGCGCAGTTTGTCGCTCACCGCTGCTCTCCGCCGCACTCGCCGCAATCATGCTCGTTGCCTTCGCGTCGCTTCGCGCGCAAACCGCGCCGCCCCGTTCGCCAACCAGTTCCACCGTAGTCGAACTCCACATTGACGGCGAAATTGAACCGATCCTCGCCGACTACCTGGTCCGCGAAATCGAACAGGCCAACAGCGAACACGCCGGTCTGATCCTGATCACCATTAACACCCCCGGCGGCCTGGACTCCTCCATGCGCGAAATAATTCAATCCATCCTGCGCTCGCCTGTGCCCGTGGTGACTTACGTCTACCCCACCGGCTCACGCGCGGCCTCCGCCGGTTTTTTCATCCTGCTCTCAGCAGATGTCGCCGCCATGTCTCCAGGCACGGAAACCGGCGCCGCGTCACCACTAATCGAAATTGGCGGTTCGCCCGTGCAGATTGACGACACCCTGCGCAAGAAAATCGTGAACGATGCTACCGCCTATCTGCGCAGTTACACCAGCAAGCGCGATCGCAATGCGGAACTCGCCTCCACCGCCGTCACCGATGCCAAAGCCTTCAGCGATAAAGAAGCGCTCGACGGCAAGCTGGTGGAAATCGTCACCGCATCAAAAGAAGACCTGCTCGCGCAGCTCAACGGCCGCACCATCACGCGCTTCGACGGCAGCAAACTCACTCTGGCGCTTCCGCATCCAGTAGTCGAAGCGCGCGGAATGACCGGCCGCGAAAAATTTCTGTCGCGCATCGTGCAGCCCGACGTATTTTTCGTTTTGCTCATCATCGGAGTCCTGGGCCTCTACGTCGAATTCACCCATCCCGGCGCGTTCGCTCCCGGCGTATTTGGCGCGATCGCGCTGTTGCTCGCGTTGTACGCAATGCACATGCTACCAATTAATCTCGCGGGCCTGCTGCTCATTGCCTGCGCCTTCGTGCTATTCGTTCTGGAGGCGAAATTTCCCACGCATGGCGTGCTCGGCGTTGGAGGAGTGATAGCCATGGTGCTCGGCGCCCTGTTCCTGATTAAGTCGCCGTTGACGGGCATGGGAGTCAGTCTGTGGACCGCCCTCGCCGTCGTGATTCCTTTCGCAATTATCGTCATCATCCTCATGCGTCTTGTGCTGCGCTCACGCACCTGGAAAGTTTCGACAGGAAGGGAAGAGCTGGTCGGCGAAGTTGGCGAGGTCCGCGAGCCAGTAGGCTCCAGCGAAGCCATGGGCAGCGTATTCGTGCACGGCGAACTGTGGCGCGCCGCAGTAGGCGCCGGTGAAAAAATCCCAGCCGGCGCCCGCGTTCGCGTAAAAAAAGTAAAAGGCCTCACGCTCGAAGTCGAGCCACTGGAATCAAGGTAGGCGCGCCCGCGAAGCGGAACCGCCAGCCTTTGAAGTTGCGTCGGGATCTTGGTAGGTCGTGTTCTTTAGGCACGACGCCGGCCAAACAAACGCCACGCGACTCGAGCCGCGGAAGTACCGGTTTTGCGGCTGACGCGCGGACCGCTCAGGTGCGGGCTGCGAATTTGAGTTAGTCGGTTGAAGGAGACAAAATGGATTTCGTAACAATTCTCTTCGGCGTAGCCGTAGTCATCTTCCTGATTTGGCTCTCCAACTCCGTCTACGTCATCAAGGAATGGGAGCGCGGCGTAGTCCTCCGCCTCGGCCGCATGTTGCCCGAGGCCAAAGGCGCCGGCCTTCAACTCGTCTTCTTCCCAATCGACAAACTAACGCGCATAAGCCTGCGCATTGAAACGCTCGACGTCCCCCCGCAAGACGTAATCACCCGCGATAACGTCTCGGTTAAGGTCAACGCCGTATGTTACTTCCGCGTCGTGGATGCGAATCTGGCCCTGTCGCAAGTCCAGAATTATCTATATGCTACTTCGCAGCTGGCCCAGACCACGCTGCGCAGCCTGATCGGCCAGTTCGAATTGGACTCCATTCTCTCGGAGCGCGAAAAGGTTAACGCTAAGCTGCAACAAATCCTTGACCAGGATACGGAGCCTTGGGGTATCAAGGTAACGAAGGTTGAGGTAAAACAAGTAGATATTCCGGAGAATATGCAGCGCGCCATCGCCCGCCAGGCGGAAGCCGAACGCGAACGGCGCGCCAAGGTAATTGCCGCCGAAGGCGAATTTCAAGCGTCGGCGAAATTGTCCGAAGCCGCGGCCGTGCTGCAAAAGGAACCGACGGCCATTCAGCTGCGCTATTTGCAGACGCTGGTGGAAATTGGCGTCGAGAAAAATACCACGGTGATCTTTCCGCTGCCCGTGGACGTGATTTCGCAGTGGATGAAGTCGCTGGAGAAAAAGTAAGGAAATGGCAAGCAATGCAAGACGTGGAGGCGGCGACCGGGTTCTGGAAAGCCGGCACTTGGTAGGACTGTTTCTCGGCGTGGTCCTGCTTTGTGGAGTTTTCTTCACGCTCGGCTACGTGATGGGCCGCACGCAGTATGGCGGCGCGGTGCACGCGGCCGACGGATTTAACGGCAACCTGCCCTCCGCGCCGGTTTTGCCGAAATCAAAAGCCGCACCCGCCGCGAAAAACGCACCCGCGCCCGCCCCTGATAATGGCGGTTGGGATTTCTACGACAATAAGAAGTCCGCAAGCGATCATCTGGAGCCGTCGCCCGCGCCTGCCGCGTCCCCGGCGTCGGCTGCAAAAGCTCCCGCTTCCGTTCCCGCGGTAGCCACGAAATCAACAAACGCGCCGCGACCGGCATCCACCAAGACCGTTGCCGCCACGCCCAAGCAGCCGCCCGCGCGTTTCCAGGCGCCCGCGATGAACAAGAATTCCATCGTGCTGCAAGTGGCCGCCGTAAAACTGCAGCGCGACGCTCTGGAAATGGCCGACGCCATCCAACAGAAAAAATTTCCCGCGTTCGTTGCCACTTCACCTGCGGATAATTTTCTCCACGTGCAAGTCGGCCCTTACCCCGATATGGCCGCCGCGGAAAACGCCAAGCGCGCCCTGGAACAATTGGGTTTCAAGCCTATAATTAAACACTAGATGAATTTGCCAGGTTACGCGCGAGTGTTGCTCGCCATCGGTAGCGGCGTCGCTCTCGGTCTTTCGTTTCCCAATTACAACTTGTATCTGCTTGCCTGGATCGCCATGGGGATGCTGGTGCTGGCCTCCGCCGGCGCTCCACTGAGGGAGGCCCCGCTCTACGGTTTTCTCCACGGACAAGTGTTTTACCCGGTGTGCCTTCCCTGGGTTGATACCGTCATGCGCCAGTACGGCAATATTGACCCCTGGATCTCCGCGGCGTTCGTTGGCATGATCGGTTTCATCGGCGGACTGATCTGCATGGCCTTCTCCACCGGCGTCGCGCTGGCCTCGCGCAAGAGCAAGCTGCTCGCCTGCGCCCTGGCGCCCTTCCTCTGGACCGTCTTGGAATTTTTCCGCACCAATATCCCCATCATCGGCTCGTCCTGGGATCTGTCCGGCTATCCCGCCGCGCGCAGCCTGGCGCTGCTGCAAATCACCTCCGTCACCGGAATCTACGGCCTCTGTTTCCTTATCGCGGCTTTCGGGTCGCTGGTGGCCCACGCCGTGTTAGTGAAGACGCGCGGCGCTTGGAGCAGCGTAGCGACTGTAACGATTCTGCTGCTCCTGGTCACGCTGGTCGGCCCGCACCTGATTCCCACCGCATCACCGCATTACGTCGCACATCTGGTGCAAACCAATTTCCCGCAGTCAGAAAGTTATCCGCCCGATTGGCTGCAAGTCCACGCCGGAGAGTTAGACCAGCTCGAACACATCAGCGTGGACGCCGCGCACGAAATTCCCGGGATCATCATCTGGCCCGAGGTCCCCGCTCCATTTTCATTCCTGGAGCAGCCCTTCGCCGAGCGCGCCCAGCGCATCGCCCAAACTTCCGGAAATTATTTCCTCGTCGGCGTAGTGGATTGGAAACGAAATCCGGAAGGGAAGTGGCTCGCATCCAACAGCGCAGTCCTATTGAACCCGCAAGGCCAGCGCATTTTCGGCTACGACAAAATCCATCTGCTACCCTTTGGCGAATACGTTCCCCTACGCGGCTGGCTCACTTTCGCAAAAAGACTCACCGCCGACATTTCCGATTTCACTCCCGGCTCCACATACGGCGTCGCGCAAGTCCCCCAAGGAAAATTCGGCACCTTCATTTGTTACGAAGCCATATTCCCGAGCGAAGTTCGTCAGTTCACCGCCAACGGCGCGCAACTCCTGATCACCATCTCGAACGACGGCTGGTTCGGCCGCTCCTCCGCCCCCGAACAACACATGGCCATGGCTCGCGTCCGCGCCGTAGAAAACCGCCGCTGGCTCCTGCGCGACACCAACAACGGCTACACAGAATCCATAGACCCCTACGGCCGCACCGCCGCCCAACTGCCGCTCGACATCCGCGGTCAGCTAGACGCTCCCTACGATTTCCGCAGCGACCTAACCCCCTATGCCCGCTTCGGCGATTGGTTTAGCTGGCTCTGCGTAGCCGTCACCGTCGTACTGCTCGCAGTGGCGCTAATAAAGCAGCCCGCCTAAAGCACTAAAAATCCGATAGAATGGATTGCAATGGCCGAACACATCGAAGACCTGCAGCAGCGCTTCGCCGAGCTGAACAAACGCATCCAGCTCGTGCGGAGCTTTCTTTGACGCAGAATCCGCCCGCAAACAACTAGCCGAATTCGAAGCAAAAACCAGCGACCCCAATTTCTGGCAGGACCAGGAAAAAGCGCAAGCCACTCTGCAGCGGCGCAAAGCCGTCGAGGACCGGGTAAACGCCGAAGTAGCGCTCGACACCAAGAAGAGCGACATCGAAACTTACTTGGGCTTGGCGCAAGAAGAAAAAGACGACGCCCAGCGCAACTCGCTCCTCGAAGACGTCGCCCAAGAAATCGCTACGGCCGACACCTACGTCTCCGACCTCGAAACGAAAACCCTGCTCGCCGGTGAGAACGATCGCCTCAACGCCATCGTGACCGTAAAGCCCGGCGCCGGTGGCACCGAATCGCAGGACTGGGCCGAAATGCTCCTGCGCATGTACCTGCGCTGGGCCGAACAAAAGGGTTTTCGCGCTACCATCCTCGATTCCACACCCGGAGAAGAGGCCGGCATCAAATCCGCCACCGTGCAGATCGAAGGCGAAAACGCTTACGGCATGTTGTCCGGCGAAAGCGGCGTGCATCGGCTCGTCCGCATCTCGCCGTTCGATCAAGCCGCGCGCCGCCACACCTCCTTCGCCTCCGCCTTCGTCATCCCCGAAATTGACGATCGCATCGAAATCAACGTCAAGCCCGATGACCTGCGCATTGACACCTTCCGGGCCGGCGGCCACGGCGGTCAGAACGTCAACAAAGTGGAATCCGCCGTGCGCATCACGCACTTGCCGTCGGGCATCGTCGTGCAGTGCCAGAACGAACGTAGCCAGCACAAGAACCGCGAAATCGCGATGAAAGTACTGCGCTCGCAACTCTACGAACTCGAACTGGAAAAACGCCGCGACGCGCTCAACAAACTCGACGCCTCCAAACCCGAAATTAGTTTCGGCAGCCAGATCCGTTCCTACACCATGCAGCCGTATCAGCTGATCAAAGACCATCGCACCAAAGTCGAACGCGGCGACGTGCAAAAAGTTCTCGATGGCGATCTCGATCCCTTCATCCGCGCCTACCTCCTCTACCGCCGCGACTTGGCGTAGTTGCCGCTGCTTTTGAATCGGCAGCGGCCGCCTGCTTTTTTGGCGGGCGTTCTTGCCGTCGCCTCCGCAAGCACTTCCGCCGCAATTCACAACCATTCAACTCCGATTTAAGGCCTTTCAATGCAAAAGTTTGACACCCCCAAACCCCCATGCTAGCCTGACTTTTTGGGCTGAGCGTAGGCACGCGCACTTGGGGCCCCTTGAACCGCACTAACTCCGTTGGAGGATACTGTTTTGGCTCACCACGATGAAAAGTTTCTCTTCACCTCGGAATCCGTTACTGAGGGGCATCCCGATAAAATCGCCGACCAGATTTCAGACGCTGTCCTCGACGCCGTCGTCACCGACGATCCCATGGGCCGCGTCGCCTGCGAAACTCTGGTCACCACCGGCCTGGTCGTAGTCGCCGGCGAAATTACCACCACCACCTACGTTGACTTCTCCGACCTCGCCCGCGAAGTCATTCGTGACGTCGGCTACACCCGCGCCAAATTCGGCTTCGACGCGGAAACCTGCGGCGTCATCTGCACAATCCACAAACAATCTCCAGACATCGCCATGGGCGTGGATAGCGGCGGCGCCGGCGACCAGGGCTTGATGTTCGGCTATGCCTGCGACGAGACGCCCGAGCTGATGCCTATGCCGATCCAACTCGCGCACCGCCTCACGCACAAGCTCGCCGAAGTGCGCAAACAAAATGTGGTTGATTTCCTCCGCCCCGATGGAAAATCTCAGGTCACGATCGAATATATTGACGGCCGCCCCGCTCGCGTGGATACCGTGGTCATCTCCACGCAGCACAGCGACAAAGTTTCCCTCAAAGATTTGCAGCACGCCGTCCGCAAATACGTTATCGATCCTGTGTTGCCCGCCGCCATGGTGGACAAAAATACCAAGTACCACATCAATCCCACCGGCCGCTTTGTTACCGGCGGACCCATGGGCGATGCGGGCCTCACCGGCCGCAAAATTATCGTGGACACCTACGGCGGCTACAGCCGTCACGGCGGCGGCGCTCTGTCAGGCAAAGACGCCACCAAGGTTGACCGCTCCGCCTGCTACATGGCCCGCTACGTCGCGAAAAATCTAGTCGCCGCCGGACTCGCCACCAAAGTGGAAGTCCAGCTCGCCTATGCCATCGGTGTTGCCGAACCCGTTTCCGTTATGGCAGACACGTTCGGCAGCGGCACAATTCCGAATTCGCAAATCACCGAACTGATCCGCGGATTTTTCAAATTAACTCCCAAAGGCATCATCGAAACGCTCGACCTGCGCCGCCCGATCTATCGGCCGACGGCATCGTACGGCCACTTCGGCCGCACCGGCCCCGGATTCACCTGGGAGCGCACCGACAAAGCCGAAGCCATCCGCAAAGAAGCCGGCTCCCGTGGCGCCGTCGCGGTCTCCAGAAGTTAGCTAGCGCCGGCGTGCGGCCGGCTCTTTGTTCTTGAACTGGTAGGGGCGCTGCTTGCTGCGCCCGGCGTCTACCCCGACGCAGTCGGGGCGTCTCTAGAGCAAAAAAAGTTTTGCAAATATCCAGCGAACTTGAAATCTAAAGGGAGTCTCCAGTGGAAACAGCAACCACCAAACTAGCCGGCGACGTAAAGGACATCAGCCTCGCGGAAAAAGGTAAGCGCAAAATCGAATGGGCCAATCAACAAATGCCCGTCCTGCAATTAATCCGCAAGCAATTCATCAAAGACCAGCCCCTAAAAGGCATCCGGATGTCTGCCTGCCTGCACGTCACCAGCGAAACCGCGAACCTCGCCATCACCCTCCGTGACGGCGGCGCTGACCTGGTGCTGTGCGGCTCGAATCCGCTTTCCACCCAGGACGAAGTCGCCGCGTCGCTCGTGAAGGACTATGGCATCCCAACCTACGCCATCAAGGGCGAAGACAACGCCACCTACTACGCGCACATCGCAGCCGCGATTGACCATAAGCCGCAGATCACCATGGACGACGGCGCGGACCTGGTCACCCAACTCCTCACCAAGCATCCCGAGCTGGTCAAAAACGTGATTGGCGGCACAGAAGAAACTACCACCGGCGTGATCCGCCTGCGCGCTATGGCCAAGGACGGCACGCTGAAATATCCCGTCATCGCCGTCAATGACGCACTCACCAAGCATCTTTTCGACAATCGCTACGGCACAGGCCAATCCACGCTCGACGGCATCATTCGCGCCACCAATATGCTGCTCGCCGGTATGCGCGTCGTCGTCGCCGGCTATGGCTGGTGCGGACGCGGCGTCGCCATGCGCGCCAAAGGCCACGGCGCAGACGTGATCGTCACCGAGATCAATCCTACGCGCGCCCTGGAAGCCATCATGGACGGTTTCCGCGTGATGCCCATGGCGGATGCCGCCAGAATCGGCGAAATTTTCGTCACCGTCACCGGCAACAAATCCGTCATCGCGCAGGAACACTTCGAGAAAATGAACGACGGCGCTGTCATTTGTAATTCCGGCCACTTCAACGTAGAAATAGACATCGCCGCGCTGGAAAAACTAGCCAGCACCAAGAAACCAGCACGCCCCTTCGTCGACGAATACGCCATGAAAGACGGCCGAAAAATCTATCTCCTCGGCGAAGGCCGCCTCATCAACCTGGCCGCCGCTGAAGGCCACCCCGCCGTGGTAATGGATATGAGCTTCGCCAACCAGGCCCTGGCCTCCGAATACATGGTGAAAAACGCCAAGGACCTGAAGGCCCAAGTCTACTCAGTGCCGGAACCCATCGACCGCCAAATCGCCAAACTAAAACTGGAATCCATGGGCGTCCACGTCGACAAATTAACTGCCGACCAAGAACACTACCTAGCCAGCTGGTCCGAAGGCACGTAGGTAGCATAGACAATCTTATCTGTGCCCGGCGCGTCAAGACGCATCGCCCGAACGCGCGCCGCCGCGGCGTGCGTTGGCTGCGCAATTCTCGTATTCGTAGCGCCGGCGTCTGGGCGGCTCTTTGCAGTTAAATTGGTAGGGCGGCGCTCGTAAATCGCTCAACAGGGCTCGGCCCGAGCTTGCCGGGGTACCGGCCCGGTAAAGCATCGAGGGATTCCAATGGCGAGGAAAAAAACGGAATTGGACAAGGCCGACGATTAACTTTCAACTCTCGGCGGTTAACTCCTTTGCCTCTCGCACTCATCCGCGCCACTCCCCTGTACTCGCAGCATCGTTTGCTTTCTCCCTGTAGTCTCTCTAGAATACGCTGATGATTTTTTTGCTCCATGACGGCCAGTACGAACCGGATGAGACCGGGAATTTCCTTCTGTCCGCCGTCCCCAGCGCCAAATTTCTATTCGATACAAATGAATGCTTCAGAGAATTTCCTATCCCCGTAACTCATTCAAAACAAACGACCGGTCCACTTTCTATTCGATGCGAATGGAAGCTTCACCACACTCCGCCACTTTGCAAGAAAATCGCAAGTAATCTGGTTCCCAAACTCGGGGCTCCCCGCGCATGATGCAGGACTGGGCCTCCTGGGCCATCGAAACGGCCAAGCTCCGCGGAGCCACCTACTCCGACGCGCGCGTGATGGACATCCGCCAGCGCGAAGTCGGCACCAAAAATGGCGAAGTCGGCACGCTTGTTGAATCCGAAACACTCGGCATTGGCATCCGCGTGATCGCCGGCGGCGCCTGGGGCTTCGCCTCTACCGATCGCCTCACGCGCGAAGGCATTCAAGCCTGCGCCGCCGAAGCCGTGGCCATCGCCAAATCGTCAGCCCTTGCCAAACGCGCTGACGTCGCGCTCGCACCCGAAAAACCGCACGTGGACACCTGGCAGAATCCGTTCCTGAAAGATCCTTTCCGCATCCCCGTCGAGCGCCAGATTGCCGTACTGCTCGCCGCGGACAAAGAAATGCTGCGTGTGAAAGGTGTCACTCTTGCCGAAGGTTCGATGTCCTTCAAGCGCATTGACCAACTTTTCGTTTCCAGCATCGGCTCGGTGATTCATCAGGTCAAAATGCATTCCGGCGCGGGTATCGTCGCCACCAGTTTTGCAGGCACCGAAATTCAGAAGCGCTCGTACCCGAATAGTTTCGGCGGCCAGCACGCTCTGCAAGGGTACGAACTAGTCGAAGCTCTCGACCTGGCGGGGAATGCCCAACGTACTGCGGAAGATTCCGTCGCGCTACACTCGGCCGCGCAATGCCCCGAGGGTAGCAAGACAATTATTCTCGGGGGTTCGCAACTCGGCCTGCAGATTCACGAATCCATCGGCCATCCCGTCGAACTCGATCGCGTCCTCGGCCAGGAAGCAAATTTCGCGGGCATGAGCTTCCTCACCATCGAAAAATTGCGCAAATTAAAATATGGTTCGGACATCGTGAACGTCGTCGCCGATGCGCGCCTCGAGCACGGCCCGGGTCTCGGCACTTTTGCTTACGATGACGAAGGCGTCCCCGCGCAATGCACGCCGATCATCACCGACGGCCTCTTCACCGGATATCTCAGCAATCGTGAGCTGGCTTCGGCCATCGGCGAAACGCGCTCCGGCGGCACCATGCGCAGCGAATCCTGGAATCGCCTGCCCATGATTCGCATGACCAACATCAGCATCAATCCAGGCACGTGGAGTTACGACGATCTGATTGCCGATAGCGATGACGCGATTCTGATGGAGACCAATCGCTCATGGTCCATCGACGATCGCCGCTACCATTTTCAGTTTTCGACGGAGATTGGCTGGGAAGTGAAAGGCGGCAAGCTCAGTCGCATGATAAAAAATCCCAGTTACAGCGGCATCACTACCGAATTCTGGAATAGTTGCGATGCAATTTGCTCGCGCGATCACTGGACGCTCTGGGGCACGCCGAACTGCGGCAAAGGCCAGCCAATGCAAACCATGGGCACAGGCCACGGCGCGTCGCCAGCCCGTTTCCGCAATATTAAAGTGGGCGTGGCGTTTGCGAAATAGCGCGGTCGCATAAGCAATCTTGCCTGTGCGCAGTTGCAGTTGACTGGGGTAGCGGCGCACCCTAGCGCGCCACTTGCAGCCCGGCGCAGAGCTGAAAAATGAAACGAACCAGGAAAAAATCGGCAAGCAAGCGGCTGCGAAGCACTCCCGCAACCCAATCCTCGAACCATCCGAACGGCGCGCGTTTCACCTCCAGCGAACTCGAGCACATTGCCGACCGCATCATCCGCTGGAGCGACGCTGACGAAACCGAAGTAGAAATTGACGCAACGGTGGACGCGCTCACCCGCTTCGCCAACAATGCCATCCATCAAAACGTCGCCGAACACACCCTGGGCATTTCTGTCCGCGCGGTGGTGGACGGCCGCACCGCCCGCGCCGCCACCAACAAGACCGACGAAGAATCTCTCCGCCGAGTCATCGCAGCCGCGGTCAGCCTCGCGCGCAACCAACCGGAAAATCCCGACCTGCTGCCGATACTAGGCCCGCAGAAGTATCAGAAAGTCTGGAATTTCTATCGCTCCACAGTGGCCGCGACCCCGCAAGACCGCGCCCGCGCCGTGGCGCGCGTCTGCAAGATGGCGGAACACGCCGACCAGACCGCCGCGGGAATTTTCACCACCGGCTTCGTGCAGAGCGTGCTCGCAAACTCCAAAGGACTTTTTGCGCGGCACGACCACACCCGCGCGGAATTTTCCGTCACGATCCTCGAGGACGATTCTTCAGGCTGGGCCAAAGCCAACTCCGCGGACATTCTGAACATTGATCCGGATGCGCTATTCGAAAGCGCCAGCGAAAAGGCGGCAGGCTCGCGTAAGCCGCAGGAACTTGCGCCTGGGCGCTACACCGCGATCCTGGAGCCTCCCGCCGTGCTCGATCTGATGGGCTCGATTTTCTACGATTTCGCCGGCACCGGAGTTCTCGACAAACGTTCTTGCCTGAACGATCGCATGGGCAAAAAGATTTTCGGAGACAACATCACGCTGTGGGACGACGTCTACCATCCGCTGCAAATCGGCGCGCCGTGGGATGGCGAAGGCTTGCCGCGGCAGAAAGTTTTGCTGGTGGATCGCGGCATCCCCAAGAATCTGGTCTACTCGCGCGCTACGGCGAAAAAAATGAAAGCAAAACCCACCGGCCACGGCTTCACTTTGCCCAACGAATTCGGCGAAGCGCCCATGAATCTGGTATTTTCCGGCGGCGATAAATCTCTGGACGATATGATTCGCGCCACAGAGCGCGGAATTCTCGTCACGCGTCTCTGGTACATCCGCGAAGTGGATCCGTATGAAAAAGTGTTGACGGGCATGACCCGCGACGGCACGTTCCTCGTTGAAAATGGCCGCGTGGCCGGCGGCATCCGCAATTTCCGTTTCAATCAAAGCGTGATCGAAGCGCTCGCCAACGTCGAGATGCTGGGCCCCGCCGTGCGCGCCGCCGGCGAAGAATCCTTCGAGATGGTAGTCCCCGCCATGAAGATCAACAATTTCCATTTCAGCGAAGTCACAAAGTTCTGACGCGCGACAAGAACTAAAATTCTAGAAGTGAGATGAGCACAATGAGCAGATTGATTCTGCGTTCTCAAAGGCTAGGGATGACGATCAATGAGATGCGGGAATTACTTGGTGAATTGCAGGCTGGTGATGGCGCGCGAAATCACGTTCTCCTGAATCTGGACCAAATCGGTTTCCGCAAGCGTCATCCCGAAAATTGTGTACACGCGCGCGCCGTGCGGAATGTAAACCACAATGCCGGACCAATCGCGCGCGTCCACGCTGCCGCGAAAATGCCGCTCCGTCGCCGAGACTCCCGAGATCATGACTTGCTGTTCGCCCAGCGGCCGGAAATTATCCATGATGCTATGCAGACGCTGTTCCGTCGCGGCGATGTCGTTCGCCAGCGATTTCCCGTTCGGTTCCTGTCCAATCAATAGATACGTATTCTGATCGTCCGTTCCCAGCGCCGTAATCGATCCTGGCAAAATCGTCCGCGCTCCCTCAATTAATTTCCACGTCGGCGGTTTGTACATCCGAAAACCGTAGGTGTCGTTCGTATAGAGGTTGCCGCTAATTTCCTCGCGCATCGGCTCAGGCGTAGCCGTTGTAGCAGCAGCTGGCGCGTTCGTTGCCGTTGCCCCAGGCTGCGCGGGATCCTTCCCTGGCGTCGTCGCGGGATCCACGTGCGGATACTCGACGCCAGAGTTGTCCGCGGAAGTTCCAGATTGCGCCTCCGAGGTTCTAGCTTGCGTCGTCGTCGCGGGCGGCGCGGAAGCATGCTGGACCTTCTCTGGTTTCGGCGCTGGCGAAGCAGCCGCGGCGACAGGAGTTTTGGCCGCCGCAGGCTCCGGCTTTTTCACCGCGCCTGCATCGGACTTATTTGCGTTCGCGGGCTCAGGCTTCTTCGCGCTGTCAGATTCCAGTTGTTTCGCCTCGCCCGTGACTGTGATGGAGACGACCTGATCTTTCTGCACCACGGCGTATCCGTAGCTGGTCTTCACCTTGAAGGAATTGTCCTCGAAGCCGACGATGGTGCCGTTGATCTTCGAGCCGTCCTTGAGCTTGATCTCGTCCGCGCGCGCTGATGCAGCGAGCGGCAGAAAGGCGAGCGCGGCGAGGCCGGCGACGGATGCGATCCTTCGATGCATGCGTTCGAGTATCGCGCTGGAGCCGGCGTGCGGCAAGCGCGCGCGTGACGTGGTTGCTTGGTTAGTCAGCAAGAGCTGCTGCTTTCGCGCGGTGCTTCCAACCAGGTGATTGCTGGAGCGGAATTGAGCGGCTAGCGCGTGCGTTTACGTTTGTGCGCGGGCTTCGCTGGGGGGCGCGATTCGACTTCGGCTTGCGGTACAGAGTGAATGGCGCGAAGTTCGCGCTGCAGCAGCGCGAATTCGGATTCGAGGGCGCGCAATCCTGCGGCTGCTTCGCGCAGGCTGTCCGTGCGGCCGAGCGCCTCCAGATTGCGCGCGGCGGCGACGGCTTTCGGTGCGCCAAATATTGCGAGCGAGCCTTTCAGCAGATGGGCGGCGCTGGCCAGTTCCGCAGCGTTCTTGTTCGCGACCGCAGCCCGGATGCGCGACAGCGCTTTGGGAGCGTCGGCGAGAAACGCGGCGGCGAGCGAACGGATCAGTTTGTCATTTCCGCCTGTGGTGCGGCGTAAGTGGCTGACGACATCCTCCGAGTCGGCCGGCGAATTTCCCGGAGCATCCGCGGCGGAACTCGCGCTCGCGCGGCGCTGCGCTGCAGACGTCGCGGCCGCGACGTTATGATCTGCTTCGCGCCCAGAATCCGCAGCACCCGGATGAACGTTCTGCGCCGCCGCTTCGACGGCTTGGTACAGCGTCTTCACCTCTACGGGTTTTGCCAGGGATGCGTCCATTCCCGCCTCGCGGAAACGGTGTTCGTCGTCTTGGGTTGCGTTCCCGGAAATGCCGATGATGAACTGGTGTTTTCCAGTGCCCGCTTCGCGCCGGCGGATCGCGGCGGTCGTTTGCCGTCCGGTTATGCCGGGCATTTCCTCGTCGAGCAGCACGACATCAAAGTCCTGCTTTTCCAGCGCTGCCAGAGCTTGGCGGCCGTCGGCTACGCCTTCGGCGACGTGCCCGCGCTTCTTCAGTAACTCTATGATCAGATCGCGATTGAGTTCGGTATCCTCCGCGACCAGAATGCGCAGCGATTTTTCGGCCTTCTTATTTGTGTGCGGTTTTTCTTTGTCCACGGATTTCCCTCGCGCCGCTGCGGTTGTATTGCCCGCCGCGGTTTGCGCGGCGCGCGGCAAGCGGAACCAGAATCGCGAGCCGCCGGGCTCGCGCGTTTCCGCGCCAATGGCTCCGCCCCAGCGCTCGACGGTGATCTTGCAGAAATAAAGTCCCAGGCCGGCTTTGCCAGCGTGTGACTTGCCCTTGGAAAAAAGCGCGAATAGTTGATCAGGACGCCGGTCGGGAGGCAAGCCCGGGCCTTCATCATCCACGAATCCGAACACGAAGCCATCTTGATCTTGCAAGCCGATGGTAACCGAAGTCCCTTTGGGCGCGTAACGCATCGCGTTTTCCAGCAAATTGCCGAAGATGCGGTCTATACGCGAAGCGTCGCCGACCACGCGCCAGCCGCGGGGCCCAGCCGCATGCCGCCCCAAGACCAGGCGAATGTGCCGCTCGCGAAAGGCGGGAGAAAATTCCTCGAGCGCTTGTTTGGCGCAGGCGAGCAGGTCTGGAGCTTCGTAGGCGCCGCTTTCGCGAGCTTGCTGCGCGGCGAGATCGCTGGAAAAAGCTTCCAGAATTCCACGAATCATCAGCTCCTGGCGCCGCGATTCGCGTTCGCCGGCTTTCACGTATTGGCGCAGCGCGCCAGGGAGGTTTCCGTCACCGAGGAGATGGAACACTCCGTTCATGGCGCTGAGTGGCTGCGTGAGATCATGCACGATGCAGTGCAACAAGATTTCCTTCTTCTGAATTTCTTTCAGGAGTTTTTCGTGTTCGAGAAGGGAATTGCGCGCGGTCTGGAACCATTGCTGTTGTTGGCCAAATGATTCCGAGAGGTTTTGAATCAGCAGAACGGGTTTTCCGTCGAGCGAGCGGGCGGAAGCTTCCAGAGGAATTTCTTTGCCATCCACGCCACGTTCGATCCAATTGCCGGAATTGACCGAGCCCGCTGAATGCGCGCGCCAGAATTCTTGAGCGTCCACCAGGAAATTCTCAAGGAAGGGTGACTTTTCGGCCAAGCCGATCAGCTGGTCGCGCTTTGGTTGCGCGCCCCACAGCGTGGCGCACCAGTCGGGCCATTCGCCGAGCAGGCGGAAATCGCCGTCGCCGAGGTATTCGAACAGGGCGTATCCCTGGCTGGCGAGAAAGGATTCGAAGATGGAATTCGCGGGCATTATTGAGCCCGCATCAATTGCGCGAGACGCAGAAAAGCTTTCTCGACAGCGTCGCCGGTTTTCGCGCTGGTATGCGCGATGGTCCAATCCGCTGCAATCAGCTGCGTTTCCTGAGCCTGCTCGATTTCCCATTGATCGGAGAGGTCGAATTTATTTAGCGCGAGCACTGCGGGAACTTTTCCGATTTCGCTGACAACCCGATCATTGAGCGCCAGCGCATCGTCCAGAGTTTGGCGGCGCGTGCCGTCCACGACGAGCACATAGCCGTGCATCCCGCGCAGATAGGACATGCGCATTTTCTGAAACGCGTCTTCGCCGTAGATATCCCAGAGGACCAGAGTAAGGTCTTCGCCACTCACGTTAACCACTTTCTTATCAACTTTCACTCCGATGCTGGTGTGATATTGCTCGTCGAACATATTTTTGACAAAGCGCCGCAGCAAACTGGATTTTCCAACGGAGAAGGAGCCGAGCATGCAGATTTTTTTCTGGAGCATCCCGATGTCTCGCTCAGTTGACGGGAGCAGCGCCGGCGATTCCCGCGGCGAGCAGGGGAGAAAGTGTGATCCGGAAAGTGACGCTGCGATTGAGGCGCCGGCCTTCTTCGGTGCCTTCATCGCGCAGAGGCTGCGAAGTGCCGACGCCGCGCGGAAGCAGCGTGGCGGACTTGATGCCGTTGCGCAGCAGCGCGGCGCGAATTTGATCGGCGCGCTGGCGGCTGAGCGGAAGATTGGAGGCCTCGACGCCCGTGATATCGGTGTGGCCAACCAATTCGACCGTCACGGACTGGCGCAGCGGCGCGGCTTGCGCCACGAGATCGCGAATATTTTGTTCGGCCTGCGCGAGATTGGTTTCCTGGCCGGCCTCCAACTCGGCGCGGCCCAGAGGGAAGAGCAGAGTCGTGGATTGCAGCGTGTTTTTCAGCGCATTCAATTCCTGTAAATTCGAATTCTGCAAATGAGATTCGTCGAGGCGGTTGATGCCCGCGATCCAGGGAGCTTTTTCCTCAAGTTGCGCGATCCAATTCTGCGGGGCGCTGCCTTCGGGAATCAGTTCGCCGTCTTTTGCGGTGAGTTTGACGCCCGCGGGCGGGTGTAACAACACTGTGGCGCGGCGCGCGACGATCGCGTCATCCAGTGAATAGTAGGGCGCGAATTGCAGGTCCGCTTGTTCGGGGTCGAGGCCGGCTTGAGAGATTAATTTCCTGGGATCTTCCGAGAGAGGATCGCGGAAACCCTGGATGTGTACGGTGCGCCCGTCCCTGGTGTGGGAAACCACGACGATCCCGGGTTGATTGCGCATGGCGGAGAGAAATCGCGACCATTCGATCAGCAAGTATGTGGAGTAGCCGGCCCAACCGAGCAACAGCACCGCGGCGATCGCGCCTGCCACCATGGCGGCGCGCGGCCTGCGCATTTCCGGCGGCTTTTCGCGATACTGCGTTTCCAGCAGGCGCGCGATTTGCGGTTCAGCGGCGCGGAACGGGCCCGGATCGCCCGTGAAATGGGCCAGCGCGGAACTGTAGTGGCGCTGGATTTCTTCCAGAGTTTCGTTCATCGCCAGATTGTAGGCTTCGGGAGCGTGGCCGCGAATTGCCGCAGCGATGACGGCGTTTGGTCCACTGACGACCCGAATCTGCAATTCGTCGAAAGTCATGTTGCCGAGATTTTCCGTTGTCCCAGGCTGAAAGGAATCGCGCGCGAACTGCTGAATCGCGGAAAGCAGGCCGGCGACCATGTCGGCGTCCTGCGCTGGAGCAGACGGAGCGACGACATGATTCAGCACCAGTCCGGTTTCGCGATGAATCAGGAAAACCTGTTCGACGCGATAGAGCAAGCTGTGCATCATTACAATTTCGGCGAAAGGTTTTCCGGTACGGAAGGCTTCGATGCGCCATTTCATTCCGCGCCAGGAGAGGCTGTGCTCCAGAGCTTCATTGAAAGATTCCAGCATGCCGCGCAGAGTTTCGGCGATGGATTTGCGGATGGCGGGGCCCATGACGGGGAAAAGCGCGTCGGCGAGAACGTGCGGATCGCGGCGCACGGATTCGCGCAGCGTTTCCTGAATGGTGGGAGCGAGGGCGGCAGCCAGGGCCAGGTCGTCGCCCTTTTCGCGGCGCATCTGTATGGCCTCGGCGACGACGACGCTGACGTCTTCCGTGCGTTTTTCCAGGTTATCGAGGCGGTCTTGGATCGACGCGATGCCTTCCTGCTCGGGCGCGACGATCAAGTGGCGCAACTCTTCGTACGCGTGGTTGTTGTCCGTCGGTTTTTCCTGGGCCTGCGCCTCGAAGGCGCGGCGTTGCGCTTGCTCGGGCATAGTGGGAGGGTGAAGGTCTCGGCGGGTTCACGATCTAGTTTGCTGAATCCGCGCGTTACCGATCGACTCGCCGGGTATTCTTCCGCAAGTCTCCGGCTACTCTCCGGGCAGCTCGAATTTATTCTTGAGCCGCAGCGAGAATTCGTTGAACAAGTCGGCCAGGCCGGCGCGGTCGGTCTTTTCGTCGCGCAAAACTTCGACTTCGCGATTCAGGGCGGCGGTGGAATCGCGGCGCAGCTTATCGATCTCGGCGGAGACTGATTTCGAGTGTTCCAGCAGCTTGGCGCGCAGTTCGGCGTGGCCGTCGGACATCTGGTCCTCGAGCTGCGAGAGTTTCTTCTCGACGATCTTCCCGGTGTCCTT
>Ga0209333_1000162_pt1 | contig 38568 bp, 38 predicted proteins | sample BlaSpr_A8_OM2_O3_FD_187982 | JGI IMG/M metagenome (GOLD analysis project Ga0209333, IMG submission 187982) | Forest soil microbial communities from Thunder Bay, Ontario, Canada - Black Spruce, Ontario site 2_A8_OM2_O3 (SPAdes) (version 2) | ecosystem: Environmental > Terrestrial > Soil > Boreal... | reverse complement strand
ACCAGGACCCGCGCCCCTTCGCCTGGACCAAGACAGCCGAGGAGATCCTCAACTCCCTCGCCGAATATATGGCGAAGATTTCAGGCTCGACACACTAGTACGGCTGCTGGCGACACGGCATGTAATGGCCGTATATGCAAGACTCGGCGGGCATCCGCATGGTTTTCTCCCGAACGGGCAGGCAACGCTCATGACCCCCCGCTCCCCGTCCGGCGACCCCGGTCCGGCCGCGGCGGAGCCTGGCGTGCGGCGCCAGCCGTGGCGCTCGCCTGCCGTCGTCGTCGGCGCGGTTGCGCTGCTCGCGGTCACCGTCGCCGCGACCGTCTCTGCCGCCTCGGCGCACGGCAGCCATGGCCCGGGCGGGACGAGCACGGTTTCGGTCAGCGCCGGCTCGGTACGCACGGTCGAACTGCAGGCGGTACCCGGGCAGCTGACCATCGTGGGCTCGGCGACCGGCCGGGTGGCGCTGACCGGGCAGCTGGACTGGACCGGTCACGCCCCGGCCGCTACGACCCGGATGGTCAACGCTCACGTGCTCCGCCTGCGCTACCGCTGTGCCACGGCGAGCCCGTGCACCGCGCACTGGCGGCTGGTCGTGCCGCGGCGTACCGCCGTCGTGCTCAGCCAGCCCTCCGGTCACGTCATCGTCTCCGGCCTCGCCGGGCCGCTGCGGATCACGGCCGCGAGCGTCGACGTCAGCGCGACGCGACTGAGCTCTCCCTCGCTGCAGGCCGTAATCACGTCGGGCCATCTGGCCGCGACGTTCACCGCGCCGCCCAAGCAGGTCAGCGTCACCCTCACCTCTGCCCAGGCCACGCTGTCACTGCCGGGCTCGGTCGCCTATGCGGTCAGCGACCAGGTCACCTCGGGCTATGTTCACGTCGGCATTCCGGTGACTGCCGGCACTGCCCATACCGTGACGGCCCGCGTCCTGTCCGGGGAACTCGATCTGCTGGCGTCCTGACCGGGCGCACCGCCTGTTACGCGCAGCCCGGGCCAGCCGGGTCAGTCAAGGTCAATCGCGTCAGCCGGGCACGGCTGGGGCACCGCCGCGGACGGGGCGGCACGCAGCGGGTTGACCGGCCCCAGATCAACGCCGGACGGCTCGCCGAGCGCGACCCGAGCCGCGATGGCGCCAACGTACGGCCCCATGGTCAGCCCATTCGGGCCCAGGCCGGTCGCGACAACGAGGCCTTCGACGCCGGGCACCGGGCCGAGCAGCGGCCGTCCGTCCGGGCTCATCGGCCGGAACCCGACCCGGGTCTCCAGGTACGTGGCCGTGGCAAGTCCGGGCGCCACTGCCAGCGCCTGCGCCAGCACCTCGGCGAGGCCGCCGGGCGTCACCCGGTAGTCGAAGCCCGTCCCGGGCTCGCGGGTGGCGCCGACGACGACCCGGGAACCGTCGAACGCCAGCAGGTAGTGGCTGCTCGTGGTCGGCAGCACGACCGGCCAGTTGCTGGTGTCGTCCGGCTCGATCGACAGGTGGACGATCTGCCCGCGCTGCGGCGTCACGGCCACGGTCACGCCGGCGGGTTCCAGGAAAGAGGGGGTCCAGGCGCCGGTCGCGGCCACCACGGCGTCAGCTTCGACGAACTGGCCTTTGAGCATCACCCCGATGGCCCGGCCCGAGCGGCACACCAGCTCGGCCCGGCTCGACGTGAGGGCCGCTCCCTCGGACGTCGCCGCCCTGACCAGCGAGCTCGCGAGCAGCCGGCCGTCCACCCGGCACGCGCCGGCAACACGGACAGCGGCGCAGTCGGCGCGCAGCGGCGGAAAGAGCGCCCGGGCCTCCGCAGCGGACAGGGCCGCAACATCGCCGATCTCCGGTGCTCCGGCGCGCCTGGCCAGAAGCTGCTGCGCGACGGTCTCCTGCTGCTCCGGGGAGCCAGCCAGGATCAGGCCGCCGACCCGGCGGTATCCCAGGTCGACCTCGCCGTGGTTGGCGAGCTCGGCGATCAGGCCCGGGTAGTACCGGGCCGAGGCGGAGGCGAAGTCGTACCAGACCGGGTCGTCCGCCAGCGATGACGACCACGGGCACACGATTCCCGCGCCCGCGGCCGTGGCCTGGCCCGGCAGCGCGGCGTCCGCCAGCAGGACCTCGGCACCGCGGGAACTTGCGGTGTAGGCGCAGCTTGCCCCGACGATGCCCGAGCCCACAATGATCACTCGCATGGCTGCTTCCTTCCCCTGCACCGGCGTTCTCGCACCGGTGCCGCGGCTGAGCCTGCCCTGGAACCAGCGCCAGCGCCGAGGCTCCCGTCGCGCCACGCCCCGGCCACCGGCCTTGCCGAAGCGTGCCATCATGATAGAGTTCTAGAACTCTAGAACGAGGGTGGCAAAACCAGTGTGGCGAGAAGGAGAGCGCGGCAGGCAATGGCCTGACGAAGGAAGGCGGCGAGTGATGACCCTGATGACACAGACGCCGGCCGCGATGGATAAGGAACCGGCCGGGCCGGTGATGATGGGCGATCCCGGCGAGCAGGGCCGGTTCGGGCCGTTCGGCGGGCGATTCGTCCCCGAGGCCCTGGTTCCGGCGTGCGAGGAGCTCGAGCGGGCTTTCCGGGCCGCCTGGGCCGACCCGGGCTTCCGCGCCGAGCTGGCAGGCACCCTCCGGGACTATGCAGGCCGGCCGACGCCGGTCACCGAGGCGGCGCGGCTATCCGCGGCGCTCGGCGTGCGGGTGCTGCTCAAGCGCGAGGACCTGGCGCACACCGGCAGCCACAAGATCAACAACACGATGGCGCAGGCGCTGCTGGCCGTCAGGATCGGCAAAACCGCCCTCGTCGCCGAGACCGGCGCTGGGCAGCACGGAGTCGCCGCGGCGTCGGCGGCGGCGCGCCTCGGCCTCGGCTGCACGGTCTACATGGGTGAGCGGGACATGGAACGGCAGGAACTGAACGTGTTCCGCATGGAGATGCTGGGCGCGACGGTGATCCCCGTCGGCTCGGGTTCCCGGACGCTGAAGGATGCCACCAGCGAGGCGTTCCGGCACTGGGTGACGACTGTTGACTCGACGTACTACTGCGTCGGATCGGTGATGGGGCCGCACCCCTATCCGTGGATGGTGCGCGAATTCCAGCGCGTGATCGGCGAGGAGGCCCGCGCCCAGTGCGCCGAACTGCTGCCTGACGAGACTCCTGACGTGGTTGTGGCGTGCGTGGGCGGCGGCTCGAACGCGGCAGGGACGTTCGCCGGCTTCGCCGACACCACGGCCAGGCTCGTCGGGGTCGAGGCGGCGGGCGGCGCGGCAGTGGCCAACGGCCGCAACGGCGTGCTGCACGGCTATCTGTCTTTGTTCCTGCAGGACGACCACGGCCAGATCACCGAGGCGCACTCGGTTTCCGCGGGCCTTGATTACCCGGGCATCGGGCCCGAGCACGCCTATCTCGCAGCGGCCGGCCGCGCCGAGTACCGCACCGTGACCGACGAGGAGGCCATCGCCGCCACGCAGCTGTGCGCCCGCACCGAGGGCATCCTGCCCGCGCTGGAGTCGGCCCACGCTCTGGCCTGGGTCGCGCGCGCGGCGCGCGCCGGTGAGCTGCCGGCCGGGGCGGCGGTGCTCGTCACCTTGTCGGGCCGGGGCGACAAGGATGCCGCGATCCTGAAGGAGCTCACCCGTGGCCGCCGTTGAGACCGCCCTCGGCGCGGCACGCGCCGCCGGGCGGCCCATCCTCGTCACGTACGTCACCGGCGGGATCCGGGACGACTGGACGGACCTGCTGGCCGCGATGACCGACGCGGGCGCCGACGCGGTCGAGATCGGGATGCCGTTCTCCGACCCGATGCTCGACGGCCCGATCATCCAGCAGGCCTCGGCCGCCGCGATCGCTCGCGGCGCGACCCCCACCGCCATCCTCACCCGGCTGGGCAGGAGTGCGGGCAGCGACGTTCCGCTGATCGCGATGGCCTACGCGAACCACGCCTACCGCAGCGGTCCCGCCAGCTACTGCCGCGAGCTGGCCGACGCCGGAATCGGCGGCACGATCATCCCCGACCTCCCGGTCGGCGAGGCCGACGACTACCTCGGCGCGGCGCAGGCCGCGGGGCTCGATGCCACGCTGATGGTCACCCCGGCCACCCCAGATGAGCAGATCCGGCTCATCGCGGGCCGATCACGCGGTTTCCTTTACGTCATGAGCGTCATGGCCACGACCGGACCCGCGCGCGGGCGCGACGACGCCAGCGGCTGGGCCGTCGCAGACCGGGCACGCCGCCACGCCCCGAAGCCGGTGCTGATCGGCTTCGGCATCGACACCCCGGGCCGGGCCGCCGCGGCGGCCGAGCACGCCGACGGCGTGGTCGTCGCCTCCGCGCTGATGCGCCAGGTGCTCGACGGCGCCACGGTCAGCGACATCTCGCGGGCCGTCGCGGACCTGCGCGCCGCCCTGGACCAGGCCTGGCGGTGAGCAGCGAGGTGACCAGCCAGGTGGGCGGCCGGGCCCGGCAGGCGCCCGGCCCGGCCAGGCCGAGCGCCGCGCAGCGGCAGCCCAAGTACCTGCAGATCCACGCCCGCCTGCACGACCGGATCACCAGCGGCCAGTGGCCGGCCGGGAGCTCGCTGCCGTCCCAGCGCGAGCTCGCCGACGAGTTCGGCGTCAGCCTGATGACCCTGCGGCAGGCCCTCCAGCTGCTGATCGACGACGGCCTCGTGGACACCCGGCACGGAAGCGGAACCTACGTGGCCGCCCGGTATTCCTACGACCTCGGCCACCTTCGCAGCTTCGCCACCGACCTCGCCGGGCAGGGCGCCGAGATCAGCACCAGGCTGCTCTCCGCGCAGAAGGTGGCCCCGCCGGAGCCCGTCGGCGCTCGCCTCGGCGGCCCCGCCGTGGTGCTCCGGCTGCGCCGCCTCCGGCTGGTCGGCGGCAGGCCGCTGATCCTGCAGACGTCATACCTGCCCGCCCCGCTGCTCCCCGATGCGCTGATCGGCGCCATCGAGCGGGGCGATCCCGGCCAGCGCGGGCTCTACACCCTGCTCGCCGAGCACGGCCTGGCGGTGACCCGGGCCAGCGAGACCATCACCCCGACGGCCCTGGGCCAGCAGGACGCCGGCGAACTAGGCCGGCCAGCGGCCAGCCTCGCGCTGCTCAGCCACAGGATCAGCTTCACCGTGACCGGCGATCCGGTCATCGACGACCACGCGCTGCTGCCCGGCGACAGCGTCGCGATCACTGCCAACCGTTCCGCCGAGCACCTCGAGGTGCACTACACGCTCACTGCGGGCCCCTGATCCCTGACTACCGGATCGGGAAGAACGGGTCGACCTTCTTCGCTGCCAGGATGTACCAGGCCGTGGTCCCGGTGTGCAGCGACGCGTAGTAGCTGCCGCCTGCGCAGTCGGTCAGCCCGTCCTTGGACGCGGCGATGATCCCGAGGCCGTCGCCGTTCGGCCCGTGGACCTGGGCGTGATAGATATCAGCCAGGTACCGGGCCGCCAGCGCATCGTCCCCGGGATCGCCCCGGAACTCGAGCGCGTCGGCCAGGTGCGCGGTCCCCTCGAACCAGACGCCCGACCGGTCAGCCTGGCAGGGGCTCACTCCGCTGAACCCGCCGGCGGTGACCGAGAGGTTCCGCTCGATCCAGGTGACCGACGCCGCGTACGCAGGATCCCGCAGGGCCAGGAACGACCAGCTGTTGACGTCTTCGGGCAGTTCCGCCGTGTTCGGCGTCACACCGTCGCTGGTGGTCCCGACGTCGAAGTGATGCTGCTGGCCGTCCCACATCGCGGCGATGAAGTGCCGCGCCCAGGCCGCCCGTGCCGACCACACCTGCGCCCCCTGCGCCCCCTGCGCTCCCGTCTCCCTGGCCAGAAGCGTGAAGAGGACGTATAGGTCGATGTTGTGCTCGGTGGACTTCCACTCGATCTTCTGGCCGTTCGCCGTCTCGCCCCCGGTATAGCCGCCTGCGCCCCTGGTGTCGCGGCAGTTCGCCTGCACCCAGTTCCCGATCGCCTCGGCTCCGGCCAGGTACGCCGTCCGGCCGGTGGCCGCGTAGAGCTGCACGAGGGCCTGCCCGGCCCACGCCATGTTGCCGGCCGGCGTCGCCGGGTCGGTGGCGTCCACGTCGCCGGGACTGAGCAGCGGACTCGGCGCGTAGGCCGCGCGGATACGCCCGTCATGCGCGGGATCGTGAGCCTGGACGTACAGCAGCCCGTCGCCGATCACCTCCGCCCTGGCCCGCGCGGCCCGGGTCCCCTCGGCCAGGTACGCGTCGATCACGAGCGCGTCGTCGTACGTCACCGAGGAGGTGAAGCCCTGCTGTCCCAGTACCCCGCCGGTGAAGCTCTGCACCAGGCGGGGGGTGGAACCGGCGGTGTACCGGTCCATCATCAGGTTCAGGAACGCATAGGCCCCGGCCACACTGTGGTCGAGCTGGCTGGCCGAGACCGGTGCCGGCTGGCCGCCCGCCACGTTGGGCGCCCCAGCCGAGGCACGGCCCGGTCCCGGCCCGCAGCCCGTGGCGCTGACGGCGACGGCCAGCCCGGCCATCACCGCCGCACCGGCCAGGGCGATCCGCCTCATCTCCCCCGCTCCCCCGCAGTCGGCCGTACCCGCTAGCCAGCCATACCCGCTAGCCAGGTGATCCCCACACCGGGAGCCGAGAAGGGCGAGCCGGGGTCAGTAGCGGGCGCCGACGACCTGGTCGCCGAGCGGATCCAGGACGGCCAGCTCGTCAGGCGTGAGCGTGATGTCGACCGCCGCCACGTTCTGCTCCAGCCACTTCACCCGCTTGGTGCCGGGGATCGGGACCACCGGGATGCCCAGCCGCTCGCCCTGGCCCTGCACCCACGCCAGGGCCACCTGGGCCGGCGTGACGCCCTTGGCGTCGGCCACCTTGCGCACCGCGTCGGCGATGGCCTGGTTCGCCTCGAGGGCGGACCCGGTGAACCGCGGGTTGTGGCTGCGGAAGTCCCTCGCGTCGAGCGCCGCAACGTCGACCGTGCCGGTGAGGAAGCCGCGGCCGAGCGGCGAGTACGGCACCAGCCCGACCCCGAGCTCCCGCAGGGCGTCGAGCACGGTGGTCTCCGGGTCCCTGGCCCACAGCGAGTACTCGCTCTGCACCGCCGTGATCGGGTGCACCGCGTAGGCCCGGCGCAGCAAGGCGCTGTCCACCTCGGACAGCCCGAGGTAGCGCACCTTGCCCTCGGCGACCAGCTCCGCCATGGCACCGACGGTCTCCTCGATCTCCGCGGTCTGCGGCGGCCGGTGCAGGTAGTACAGGTCGATCACGTCCACGCCCAGGCGGGTCAGCGACGACTCGCAGGCCTGCTTCACGTAACCGCGCTCACCGCGGATGACCCGCTTGTCGTCGCCGCCGGAGCGGTCGATGCCGAACTTCGTGGCGAGCTGCACCTCGTCACGCCGACCGACGATTCCCCGGCCGACGAGCACCTCGTTGTGGCCGGTGCCGTAGATGTCCGCGGTGTCGATGAAGGTCACGCCGAGGTCGAGCGCGCGGTGGATGGTCGCGATCGACTCGTCCCAGTCCGGCCGGCCGTACCACTCGCTCATCCCCATGCAGCCCAGGCCCTGCGCCGAGACTGTCAGTTCACCCAGTGAAACCTTGCGCACGTCAGCTCCGCTCTATCCTTGTCCGACTGCAGTCAGGCTGCTGCAGTAGTGCCCGATCTTTGCGTCGAGCAGGTTCAGGCATTCCTGCTGTTCCAGCTGGGCCTGGCGGACCCGTTCGCGGTGCACCCGCAGCAGGTCGATCCGTTCTTGCTCGCGCGCTCCGGACCGCACCAGCTCGGCATAGGTGAGCATGTCGCGCACCGGCATCCGGGTCGCACGGAGCTTGCTCAGCAGCATCAGCCAGTCGAGGTCGGAATCGCTGAAGCGCCGGCGCCCGTCGGCGGTACGCTCGACCCGGTCAAGCAGGCCGATGCGTTCATACCAGCGCAGCGTGTACTGGGTCAGCCCGCACTTCTCGGCGGCCTCCCTGGTGGTCCAGCCGGTCACGCATACGACCCTAAGCGTTAGAGTGCACTTCAACGCAAATCGCCTTCGTGCGCGCCCGGGCTATCTGCCCGAAGCCCACTTCTCGATGCGGGCGAGCGCGTCCTGCAGGACCTCCGGCCGCTTGCAGAACGCGAACCGCACCTGGGTCCGGCCCGCCTCGGCGTCGTCGTAGAACACCGAGTTGGGGATCGCCACCACCCCGGCCTGGCGCGGCAGGTCGCGGCAGAACTCCACGCCGTCCGCGGCGCCGAGCTCGCGAATGTCGGTGGTGACGAAGTAGGTGCCGTCCGGCGGGTACACGACGAAGCCCACCTCGGCCAGGCCGGTGCAGAGCAGGTCGCGCTTGGCCCGGAGTCCCTCGCTGATCCCGGCGAAGTAGGCGTCGGGCATCCGCAGCGCCTCGGCCACCGCGTACTGGAACGGGCCGCTGCTGACGAACGTGAGGAACTGCTTGACCGCGCGGACGGCCAAAACCAGTTCCGGCGTGGCCGTCACCCAGCCGACCTTCCAGCCGGTGAACGAGAACGTCTTGCCCGCGGAGCTGATCGACACCGTGCGCTCCCGCATGCCCGGCAGCGAGCCGATCGGGACGTGCTCCCCGGTGTACACCATGTGCTCGTAGACCTCGTCGCAGATCACCAGCAGGTCCCGCTCGCAGGCGAGCTCGGCGATCGCGGTGAGCTCATCGCGGGTGAAGACCGTGCCGGTCGGGTTGTGCGGCGTGTTCAGCAGGATCAGCCGGGTCCGGCCGGTGACCGCGGAGCGCAGCGCGCCCAGGTCGGGCCGGAAGTCGGGCGCCGGCAGCGTCACCGGGACGCGGGTCCCGCCGGCCAGTGCGATGCACGCTGCGTAGGAGTCGTAGTACGGCTCGAACGCGATCACCTCGTCACCCGGCTCGACGAGCGCGAGCAGCGCGGCTGCGATCGCCTCGGTAGCCCCGGTGGTCACCTGCACCTCGGTATCCGGGTCGAACTCCAGGCCGTAGAACCGCCGCTGGTGCTCGGCGATCGCCTGGCGGAGTTCGGGGATGCCGGGCACGGGCGGGTACTGGTTGCCGCGGCCGCCCAGGATCGCGGCAGCGGCCGCTTCGGCGACCTCCCGCGGCCCGTCGGTGTCGGGGAAGCCCTGGCCCAGGTTCACGGATCCGGTCGAGACCGCGAGCGCCGACATCTCAGCGAAGATCGTCGAGCCCATCCCGGCCATCCGCCTATTCAGCAACGGTCGGTCCACGACGCCATGAGATCACGAACATCAGCCGGAACGTAACGGCCCTACCGACTCTGCCCGCAATCAGACCCAACCATCCCGCTGCCATTGGCGTCTGGAGAGTCAGGCAAGCAGTTAAGGGGGCCGACCGTGAAAGCCTGGCGGGCGATCATCCTGGCGGCTGTCACGGCGGCCGCGCTGGCGGGCTGCGGGGGCAGCCATCCGACTGGTGCACCCGGCCAGGCACCGGGTGGCTCCCACCCGCCAGCGCCAACGACCAGCGTCGCCGCGGCGGCCACCCCCACGGACGCCACCCCCACGGGCGGAAGCGCGGCCGCGGCGACGCTCTACCTCCAGACCAGCGAGCAGGTGCCGTTCACCGGAGACCTGGTCACCGTTACCGCGCAGGCATCGGCGGGTGCGGGCACCTCGCGCTGGCTTCGGCTGGCCAGCGTGACGATCAGCTTCGGCGATGGCACCTCCGCCTCGGTGACCCAGCGGTGCTCCGGCGGCGACCAGGCTCCGGCGGCCAAGGGGCTGGCGCTCGGCCATTCCTACCGCCGGGCCGGGCTGTTCACTGCCGAGGTGACGTCCGCCAGCGTCTGCGGCAAGACCGGGTCTCCCGCCCTGAACGGCGTCAGCGCCGCGGTTCGGGTGCTCCCGGCTGCATCGCCGGCCAGCGCGTCCTGGCCGCGGTGCTCCGCCGGCGAGGTGCGGATCGCGGACCACGGGACCGGGGCCGGCCTCGGGCACGTTGGCGTGCTCTTCACGGTGCACAACGTCTCCGCGACGGGTTGCAACCTGCTCGGCTACCCGGGCCTGCGGCTGCTCGGGACGGGCGGGAAAGCGCTGCCGACGACCGTGCACGACGCGGCGACCGGCACCTACCTCTTCCCGGCGGTCGCGCCGCACCGGGTGGCGCTGCGGCCGGGCGGCTACGCGGCGTTCGAGCTGGAATACGGGGACAACCCAACCGGCTCGCAGGCCAACGAGCCGCAGGCAACCGCGTGCCCGGCGGCGAGCCAGGCCCAGGTCACCCTGCCGGGCGCGAGCGCTGGCAAGGTGATTGCCGCGTCGATGGCCCCGTGCGGCGGCGACGTCTGGGTCTCCCCGGTCATCCCCGGCCGCAAGCTGATCACCTCCCCCTGAGCGGCCGGGCCTCCCGCCCGTGCCCAACCGCCAACCTCAGCCGACGCTCTGCTGCCACCACCGGCCGGCCTCCCGCCCGCATGCAATCGCCAACCCCACGGTCAGCTTGCTCTTAATGGCCACCGGACGTTAAGGCCGCCCGAAAACTATGCGTGAGGCAGCCGGAACCCAGATGACGCGTCCGAAACCCCGCAAAACCCCGGAAAGCCCTCGTGAACCCCGAGCCGACCATGATCAACGGAAGATTGCTGTCGCTCTAGCGACAGCGATGGTCCCATCGACACTAATGGTGCAAGGGAAGGGGCGCGGGAAGGCGGGTCAGACCGGCGGGCCGAGCGGGGAACGGCGTGTGCAACGGACGCGGGAAGCCGCGCGAGCTGGGGCTCGCCGGGGTATCGGCGGACCCTGTGAGGTCCGCCGATGCGAGTTCCTGCCGGGTTAGCTAGTGCTGCTGCTGTCGCCGCTGGGGAGCTCGGCGGGAGTGCTGCCCGGGCCGACCTGGGCCTTGAGCGCGGCGAGTTCCTTGTCGACCTGCGCGTTCGCGCCGGCCTCGTCGAGTTCCTTCTGAATGTCGTCGGTGTCCCCGCCGAGGTCCTCGAGGACCCCCGACTGCAGCAGCTCGTCCGTGGCATCGGCACGGGCCTGCATATTGGCGATCTTGTCCTGGGCCCGCTGCAGCGCGGCACCGGCGTCCCCGTAGGTCTGCGAGATCCCGGTGACCGACTCGTTCACGGAACTCTCCGCCTGAGCCGCGGTGTATTGCGCCTTCAGCGTTTCCTTCCTGGTGCGGAACTCGTTGACCCGCTGCTGCAGCGCGGCGAGGGTCTGCTCGAGCTTCTGCTCTTCCTCGGTGAGCTGCTGGTGCTGCGGCTCCAGCGCGTCGACCTGCTGCTGCGCGGCGGCCTTGCGGGAGAGGGCCTCCCTGGCCAGGTCCTCCCGGCCCTGGGCGAGCGCGGCCTTGGCCTGGTCGTTCAGGTGGTCCACGGTGTGCTCGAACTGCTGCTCCTGCAGTTCCAGCTGCTTGCGTGACGCGGCGATCGTCACCAGCCCCCGCTTGACCTGGGTGATCTGGTCCAGCATCTGGTCGTAGGAGTAGTCGAGCATCTCGTCGGGCTTTTCGGCGGCGTCGAGCGCCTTGTTGGTCTTGGCCGCGACGATGTCGTGGGCCCGCTGGAAGAGACTCATGGGAGATCGGCTCCTTTGCCCGGGTGGCAGCGCTGCTACGAAGGCTACCGCCCGCCCGGCGTAGGGCGGGCGGTAGCAGGGTTGGGCGGGCGGTAGTGGACTGGGACGGGCGGCGCGTACGAGCCCAGGTGATCGAGACGAACCGGGCGCCAGCTAGGTGATCGAGACGAACCGGGCGCCGCCGTCGGCCTCGATGATCGTGCCGGTCAGGTTCGGGTTGGTCGCGGCCAGGACGACCGCCTCGGCGATGTCGTCGGCGGTGGCGATCCGCCGTACCGGCAGCACCTGCGCCGCCTGGGCGAAATAGGCCTGCCTGGCTTCCTCGGGCAGCCCGCTCCACCACGGCGTGTCCACGAAGCCGGGCGACACGCCGTTGACCCTGATCGGCGCGAGCTCGGCGGCCAGCGGCTTGACGAGGGCCTCGACGGCCGCGTTGATCGCCGCGATGCCGGCCGTGCCGGGCGCGGCGGCCCGGGCGGTGATCGCGCCGAGCAGCGTGATCGACCCGGCCGCAGTGAGCTGCGGCAGGGCCGCCTGCACCGTGGTGATGTGGCCCCAGAACTTCGCGTCGAAGGCACGCCGGAGCATGCCGAGGTCCAGGTCGGCGATCGGGCCGATGCCCTCGCTGCCGCTCAGCGTGACGATCAGCCAGTCGATGGGGCCGATCGCCTCGGCCAGAGCGCCGATCTCCACCGCGCTGCCGCCGTCGGCCTGGTGGCCGACCAGGTCCGGGTCGCTGGCCGCGACGCCGTCGAGCCGTTCCTTGCTGCGCCCGGCGATGTGGACGTCAGCCCCCAGGGCGTGCAGCCGTCGCGCGGTGGCGAGGCCGATGCCGGACGTGCCGCCCACGACGAGTGCCGTGCGGTCGCTCATGGTGATCCCACTTTCTTGAATCAAACACAGACCTTGAATCGAACCGAGACGTCTCGTCTCGCTATATACGCTAGCATGAGTGCCGTGACCGATCAAACCGACCAGGACCACGCGCGGCCCGGCCGCAGGCGCAGCGAGGAGGCCCGGCAGGCGATCCTCGCCGCCGCGCTCGAGCTGACCGCCGAGGCCGGCTACGCGGCGCTGACCATCGACGGGATTGCCGCACGCTCCGGTACCGGCAAGCAGACGATCTACCGCTGGTGGCCGTCAAAGGACGACGTGCTGCTCGAGGCCGGGGCGGCCAAGGCCGCCTTGCACGTGCCGGTCGAGGACGAGGGCAGTTTCCGCGGCGACCTGCGGGCGTTCCTGACCGCCAGCTTCGCGCTCGGTCGCCAGCGGCAGATGACCGACCTGCTGCGCGCGCTGATGGCCAGGGCCCAGATCGACGAGGCGTTCGGGCAGCGGTTCCGCGAGGCATTCCTGCTGCGCCGCAGGGATGCCCTGGGCGTCATCCTGGACCGGGCCAGGGCCCGCGGCGAGCTTCCGGCCGGGGTGTCGGCCGGCACGGTCACCGACGTAGTGTTCGGCGTGCTCTGGTACCGGGTGCTGGCCACCCGGGGGCCGCTCGACGACCGGCTCGCGGACGAACTGGTCGCGCTGCTTGCCGGGAGCCGGTGACAGCGGATAGCAGGGTCAGGCGAGGTCCCCGAGCAGGCCGGCGGTCAGCGCCCGCGCGCGCTCGGTTTCGGCATGCTCGAACGCGGGCTCCATCGCGTCCAGATCCTCCTGCTGCAGCCCGCAGGAGAGCGCGACGTCCCGCCACGCCGCCACGGCCTGGGTGACCTCGGCGAGGACCGACACCGCTGCGCTGGCGTCCAGCCCGAACCGATCGGCGACGCTCATGAGCGTGTCGACGCTCGCGGCCGTGTCGGTGAGGTTGATGGCGGTGCTCAGATGCTTCGGGCCGGCCGCGGGATTGGGGTTGAGGTCGAACGCGGGCGACAGCGCCCAGGAGCCGCCGCTGTGGTGCAGGAACCCGTGGTTGCGGAGATGGTCATCGGTGTTGGAGATCAGCACCGAGAACGCGATGCGGCGCCAGAGCTCGACCAGGTCGGCGGCTGCGTCCGGGGAGTGCTCCTCGATCACCTCGGCGATCTCGAGGTAGCTGCGCTGTTCCCCGTAGACCGCGCTGAGCATCGTCCGCGCGCTCGCGTAGCCGAGCCGGACACTGGCCTGGCGGTCGAAGCGGGTCACGATGAACACGCGCGCGTCGCCCACCTCGACAAGCTCGGAGTCCGGCAGCGAGATCCCGGCGGCACGGGCCAGGTCGTGTGCCACCTTCTCCCAGGTCATCACGTCCCAGGTGTCCCAGCCGGCCTTCGGCAACTTGGCGATCGCGGCCCGGCCGACCGCGTCAGCGAAGTGCACCTTCGGCCGCCAGCCGCCGATGGAGGCGCCGGCCCGCACCAGCAGCTCGACGTCCGCGTAGGTGACGGCGTCCTGCTCGAAGCGCGCGGCAATCTCGAGCAGGCCCGGCAGGTCTTCCAGGCCGGGCGGGGCCGAGGTCACGTCCGCGAGGAACGGCCCCTCGTCGCCGCGGCCGTAGCGCAGTGCCCCCTGGCGCAAATCGTCCCGCACGCCGGTGAGCACGTCGAGCACCCCGATCGGGACCGGCTCCGTACCCTCCTCCTCGGCCCGCGCGAGCTCGGCGCGCCTGATCAGCGACCAGCCCCACCCGTCCGGAGAGCTGTCGGCGAACGCCCCGAAGGTCGGGCGGCCCTGGCCGGGCTGCAGTTCGCCCGGGACAAGTGGCAGCTCGGGATCGAGCGGGTAGGCGTCCGGATCTGCGAGGTAGCGATCGTCGTAGGCGAAGCCTGCCACCGACCGCCCGCTGTCGTCCGGCTGGAGCCGGCCGGCCAGCACGTTCCGTCCACCGACGGCGACGTACACGGCAACCTCGGTGCTCACGCTTGAAGATCTTGGACTGTCTGCCCCTCGGCAGTCAAACGCGCCGCGGTGCGGGGCACGCCGCAGAACCCTGAAACCCGCATGTCAGGCCGCTGACCTGGGTGACATAACACGTGAAACGCACTTTCGCATGCACGATGTTGTGAGTACGACCGATACTTGCGGAATGGACCTGGGGCGGTACCTGAACATTTCCGCAGCACCTAACGATGGGGTTCTGTCCGCGGCGGCTGCCCTGGTGGTGCTGGTCGTGCTGTTCTGGGCCCTCATGCCACAGTTCTGGCAGGTCACTGACGAGCTGGCGGCCACCGCCCCCGCGCACACCGGCCCGCGATCACACGCCGGGCCGAACGACGCCACCTTCCCGATCCCGCGGACGCCCCGCGTCGGCGCCTATCCAGCGGGCCCGCGCCCAGCAGGCCCGCGCCCAGCAGGCCCCGGCGGCCCCCGGCACGCCGCGCGCCCGGCCCGCGTGCCAAGGGTGACCGGAGCACCACCCTGGGAGCCGGCTCCCAGGCCACCGGGAACGCCGCCGGCCGGCTGACCATCCCGGGCAGCGCGACCCGGCCGGATCGGCAAGGCTGCTGCCATGAGCACCTCACGTTTGGCCGGCGCCAGACGTCTACAGCACGTGACGCTCAAGCAGCCGTTCGAAACCATCGTCGCCGAGCACGGCGCGACCGTGCTGCGGGTATGCCGGGCGGTTCTCGGGACGGCCGACGCCGATGACGCCTGGTCGGAGACGTTCCTGGCCGCGCTGAAGGCCTACCCGCAGCTCCCGGGCGACGCCAACGTCGAGGCCTGGCTGGTGACGATCGCGCACCGCAAGGCGATCGACATCACCCGCGCGGCGGCCCGCCGCGCGGTGCCGCTCGCCGACGTCCCCGCCGAACCGGTCGAGGACGGCAGGGACCTGGACCTCGCGACCGCCCTCGCCGCGCTCCCCCGCCGGCAGCGGGAGGCGGTCGCCTACCACTACCTGGCCGGGCTGCCCTACGCCGACGTCGCCGCGGTGACCGGCGGCAGCACCGACGCCGCCCGCCGGGCGGCCGCCGACGGCATCGCCCGGCTTCGCCGGACCTATCAAGCAGACGGAGAAAGCTCATGAACACCAACCACGACGCGGATGTGCTGCGCGACCTGCCCGCCGCCACCGAGGCCGATCTGGCCGCCCTGCACGCCCGGCTGGCCGAGCGCGCCGCGGCCGACGGGGTGCTCGACGTGGCCTACCGCACGCTGGACACGCCGGTCGGCACGCTGCTGCTGGCCGCGACCGAGGCCGGGCTGGTCAGGGTCGCGTTCCCGATCGAGGGCCACGACGAGGTCCTGCAGGCGCTCGCCGCGCGGATCAGCCCCAGGGTGCTGCGCGCACCCGCCAGGCTCGACGCCGCAGCGCACGAGATCGACGAGTATTTCGCCGGCCGGCGCCACAGCTTCGACCTGCCGCTCGACTACAGCCTCTCCTCGGGGTTCCGCCGTGAGGTGCTGACCCGCCTGCCCGGCATCGGATATGGGCAGACCGCCTCGTACGCGACGATCGCCGCCACCGTGGGCAGCCCGCGGGCATTCCGTGCGGTGGGCACCGCGTGCGCGACCAATCCCCTGCCCGTCGTCGTGCCCTGCCACCGGGTGATCAAGTCCGGCGGCGACCTTGGCCGCTACCGCGGCGGCCCGGACGCCAAGCGGTTCCTGCTGGATCTGGAGGCAGTGGCATGAGCTGGGCCGAACGCGTGGACGGCGCCGACTGGGCGGCGATCACCGCCGAGGTCAACGACGTGGGCTGCGCGCTGACGCCACGGCTGCTCACCGCGGCCGAGTGCGGCCGGATCGCCGGCCTGTACGACCGCGGTGAGCTGTTCCGGTCCACGGTCGAGATGGCGAGATACCGGTTCGGCGAGGGCGAGTACAAGTACTTCGCGCGGCCGTTCCCCGAGCCGGTCGAGCAGCTCAAGCAGGCGCTCTACCCGCGGCTGCTGCCGATCGCCCGCGAATGGCACGCCAAGCTCGGGCGGCCGGCCCCGTGGCCAGGCACCCTGGACGAGTGGCTGGAGCAGTGCCACGCGGCCGGGCAGACGAAGTCCACCCCGATCCTGCTGAAGTACGAGACCGGCGGCTGGAACGCGCTGCACCGCGACCTGTACGGCGACCTGGTCTTCCCGTTGCAGGTCGTGATCAACCTGAGCGACCCGGGTGCGGATCACACCGGCGGCGAGTTCCTGCTGCTCGAGCAGCGGCCCCGGGCCCAGTCCCGGGGCACGGCCACGCTGATCCCGCAGGGCCACGGCCTGGTCTTCACGACCAGGGACCGCCCGGTGAAGTCCGCCCGCGGCTGGTCGGCCGGGCCGGTACGGCATGGGGTATCCGCTATCCGTTCAGGCCGGCGCTTCACGCTGGGACTGGTGTTCCACGACGCCGCGTAGTACATGGCCGCGACATCTCCGGGTGAGTTTCGCTTGAACGCAAAGGTTGGAGCGGAACCGGGCAGGGGATGCCAAACTCGAGGCACCGAGCGATCCGGAGGCGTGATGCGTCCAGGCCCAGGGCCCGCGCCGGGGCATGATCCCCGGGCGGTGCAGCGGTACCGCGCCAAGGTGCTGGACCGCATCGTGGCCGCGTGCGCCGACGGCAGCCTGGACCCGTCGGAACTGGCGGCGCGTTCCGAGGCGGCCCAGCAGGCCACCACGCCGTCCGCGCTGAACGCGGTCATCGCCGACATTCCAGGCCCGGGGTGGGCCTCGGTAGCCGGGCACCGGCCCCGCGCCCGGCGGCTGATCATTGGTTTGCTGAGCCCGGCCGGCTGGCGGCCGTTCCGGGCGCTGGCCGGCCGGGTGCGTGCCGCCGCGGTGTTCGGCGAGGTCATGATCGACCTGCGGCGCACCGCCGTGACCTCGTTCGTGACCGACATCACAGCCGTGGCCCTGGCCGGCGAGGTGCGTATCGTCATCCCGGCCGGCTTCCGGGTGGACACCGGGTTCGCCGCCGCGGTGTTCGGGCGCACGTCCGCCGTGATCCCGCCCGGCCGCCCGGGCGCGCTGACGCCGGTGATCAGGCTGCGGTCGGTGGCGGTCCTGGGCAACGTGCTGACCAGCCAGGTCCCGCCCGCATCCTGACCCGGATCAGGCGGCCAGACTCGCGCCGAGCGCGGCCAGGCCGTTGTGCCCGGGGCCGCGCGGGATGATCGGCCAGATGTCGGTGACCACGTCGTCGCGGACCACGTGGTAGGCGTCGTACCAGTTCACGGTCGTGGGCGAGTACCCGGGCACGAGCGCCACCGAGTCGCCGACGCGCAACGGCGAGCCCTGGGGCGCGGCGAAGATCCCGTGCTCCTCGTCGAACCGGAACGGCTTCAGCGCGTGGCCGACGAGCGAGACGTCGGACGGGGCGGCGACGGACTTGTTGCCCGCGTCGACGATCACCCTGTCGCTCTGCCTGCTGATCACGCTGGCCTGGACCGTCAGCGAGTGCTCGAAGCCCGGAACCATCTGGCCGTGGTAGTTGTCCATGATCACGTACGTGCCTGCCTGGATCTCGGTGATGCCGGGGAACGCGGCGGTCCAGTTCCAGGTGGCGATCCCGCCCGCCGACCGGATCGGGCAGTCGATGCCGCTGTCCTCGATCAGCTCGGCGACGCCGGTGAAGAACGTCATGGCGTCGCGCTGCCGCTCGTGGCGCAGGTCGTTGTCGATGGTCATCGAGCAGTGCCCCTCGTAGCCGGTCAGGCCCTCGAAGCGCAGCCCGGGCAGGCCGGCGACGTGCCGGGCCAGCGCCAGCCCGTCCGGCGCGGTGTCCACGCCGCAGCGGTCCATGCCGGTGTCCACCTCGACCAGGATCCCGAGCGTTGCACCTGCCGCAACCGCCACTGCCGATAGCGCGTCCGCGTTCGCCGCATCGTCCACGGCGACGTGGATCGTGTGGTCGCGGGCGAGGTCGGCGAGCAGCGCGATCTTGTCCGGATGCGACACGGTGTTGACCACGAACAGGTCGTCCATGCCGGCGCCGGCCAGCACCGCCGCTTCCCACACCGTGGCCATCGACAGCCCGCCCGCTCCGGCCGCAACCTGCCGCCGGGCGATCTCCGGGCTCTTGTGCGTCTTGTAGTGCGGCCGGATCGTGGCCGCCCCCATCTCATGCAGCGACCCGGCCATGTGGTCGATGTTGCGCTGAGCGGCGTCGATGTCCAGCACCAGCGCGGGCGTCACCAGCTCGTCGCGGCGCCGGCCGATCGCGTATCCGTACTGGCGCGCCACGCGCTCGCGCGCCTGGTCCAGCAGCGGCGCGTAATCCGGCAAGGTCTACCTCCTGTGTCTCGCGGCCTGTGTCACGGCGCGGTGTCATGGCGCTGCCTCACGGCCCTGTATCACGGCCCTGTATCACGGCACTGCGGGCCCCAGGCAGCGGATCACCCGGAGCGGCTCGGCGGCCGCGGCTGCGGCCCGGATCCGGAACGGCAGGCTGGCCGGCAGCGCGTATGTCTCGCCCCGGCGGATCGGCTGGCTGCCGAAGTCACCCTCGATCGCTCCATCGCCCGCGGCCACGATCGCGACGCCGAACCGCCCGTCGGCGACCTCGATCTCGCCGGCGACCTCGAGCGCGGTCGCGTCGAAGTACGGCAGCACGTCGTCATTGAAGAGCCGCACCTCCCGCGAGCCGTGGCTGGTGCGCAGCACCCGCGGCTGCTGCCGGGCCCGGGTGAGCGCCTGCCCGGCGTCCGTGCCGGTGTAGTCGATCATGTCGAGGGCCAGCTCCCAGCCGAGCCCCATGGTCGCGCCCGCGTCGTCGCCGCCGCCGGTCTCCGGGATCACGATCTGGTCGGTGGGCTCCTGAACCTCGATGAACGAGATCCGCGGGCCGAGGTAGTGCGGCACGCCGCCGTGTGCCACGTACACCTCGCCGGGCCGGACCTCGGCCCGGTGCAGCGTGCCGCGGATCGCCGCATTGTCGTGGCGGCGCACCGCTTCAGCGAACCAGGCCCGGTCGATGCCGGGCGCGAACCCGATCCCCGCGTGCGCCGGCTCCGCCCCGTCCCCCGGCGTGTCCAGCAGGATCCACGCCTCGGTCTTGCCGAACGGGGAGCCGAGGTGGCGCCGCGCCCAGTCCCGCGCCGGGTGGGCGTGCAGCGGCACCGGGCCAGCCGGGGAGAGCAGCTTGACCAGGACGCCGGTGACCGGCCCCCAGCGCCCGGCGAAGTCAGCGCCGACCATCTCCTCGGGCAGCGCCTGCACGACCTCGCTGAGCGTGACCGTGCCGACGCCGTCCAGGTCGACCGTTGACAGGCCCTGCGGGCGGCCGTCGGGGTCGTCGTTGCCGGCTTGGGTGCACGAGCCCACCCAGTCCTCGGACCACCAGTCGTCCGGGCGGTCGGGCAGGCCGCGGAAGCGCCGGGTCAGCGAGCCGCCCTCGTAGAACCGGTACAGCGGGTGGTAGGCGAGCGGCAGCGGCCGCCGGATCGCCTCCCTGAGCCGGTCGCGCCGGTCAGGTTCCACTACAGCTCCGCGTTCACGATGAAGCCGGCGTCGAGCAGCAGCGTCGCCGAGTTCACGTAGCTGGCGTCGTCGGACAGCAGGAACGCGATCGTGGCGGCTATTTCCTCGGGCTCCGCACCCCGGTGCAGCGGGATCCGGTCGACGTAGTACTTCAGCACCTCGGGATCGTCCAGCAGCGGCGCGGCCATCGGCGTCTTGGTCCAGCCCGGCTCGACCGCGTTCACCCGGATGCCGTGCGGGCCCAGGTCGCAGCCGAGCGCCTTGGCCAGCATGCTGATCGCGCCCTTGGTGCCGCAGTACGCGGTCTGGCCCGGCGCGCCGACGTGCGCCGAGATCGAGCTCACGCAGCAGATCGCGCCGCCGTGGCCCTCGCTGATCATTCGCTTGGCGCCCTCGGTGCAGACCACCCAGGTGCCGCGGACGTTGGTCTCGAACAACCTGTTGAAGTCGTCGAGGCTGGTGTTGTCCCAGGTCATCAGCGGGTTGATGGCCGCGTTGGATACCACATAGTCGAGCCGCCCGCCGCGCTCGGCCACGGTGCGCACCATCGCGGTCACCTGTTCCGGGTCACGCATGTCCGCGGTGACGGCGAACGCCTGCCCGCCGGCCTGCTCGACCCGGTGCAGCGTCTCCGCCGGGTCGGTGGTCGGCAGCGTGTTGACGCCCACCAGCGCGCCCTCGGCCGCCAGGCGCACCGCCGTGGCCTGCCCCATACCTGTCGTCGCGCCGGTGACCAGCGCGACCTTTCCCTCGAAGCGCCGGTCCATTGGCTGTCTCTCCTTGTCAGAAGATCGCGATCGGGTTCCAGGGCGACCCGGTTCCGCCGGGCAGCCGCAGCGGCAGGCCGACGACCATGAACTCGAATCGCCCTTCTTCCTCGCACGCCCGGGCGACGTCCTCGAGCTGCAGGCTGTCGGACGCGAACATGCCCATCGCGGTGATCTGGAGCGGGTGGATCGGGTATGAGATGCCCTCGACGTTGCTCGGGATCGTCTCCCCGTCGCCGTCCGGCAGGAACGCCGCGATCCGGCGCTCATGCATCCACGGGATCGTGTCCACGTGCAGGCCGGGCTTGCCCTCGCCGGCCGGCGGGTAGCCGTTGTCCCACGCGCCGAGCTCCAGCCGGCGGCGGTGATGGCCGGTGCGGAACACCAGGATGTCGCCCTCGCCGAGCCGGACACCCTCGGCCTCCTCGACCGCCTCGAGCTCGGCGCGGGTCACCGCCTCGCCGGGCTCGAGCCACTTGACGCCGCGGAACTGCGGCACGTCGAGCAGCACGCCGCGGCCGACGAGACCCTCGCAGTAGCTGGTCACGTCGAGCGCCGTCGCCCCCTGGGAGGTCATGACCTGCTGCGCGGGCCGGCCGTTGTAGACGCAGCCCTTGTAGGCGATGTGGCACAGCGCGTCCATGTGGGTGTGACAGTCGCCGTGGAAGGCCAGGCCGACGAAGTCGGTGGCGAACGTGACCGAGCTGGAGCCGATGTCGATGTCGTGGCCCTGCACGACGTGCCGGATGACCGGGCTCGGATTGTCCGGGCCGGCCACCGTGTTCATCGGGATCGCCATCGTGGCCCGGCGCCCGGACCGCACCAGGCCCGCCGCAGCGCGCACCGTCGCGCCGGTGATGTAGTTAAGCGTGCCGAGCTCGTCGCCCTCGCCCCAGCGGCCCCAGTTCTTGACCGACTCGTAGATCTCGTCGAACTCCTGCAGCGTCACCCGCGCGGGTGGCGTCGTCTTGGCCGTTGTCTCGGTCACCGGTGCTCCTGTCGTTGTCTCTCGTGTGCTGCGCGTTGGCTGACGGCCGGGCGCCGTCAGGCACCGGCAGCCCGCCAGAGCGGTCTCAGCAGGCCGCCCTCGGACAGCTCCAGCATCCGCGCGTAGACCTGCCGCCAGGTGGCGTAGCCGTCGTGGTAGGCAGACACGGCCGCCGGGCCCGGCTCGAACGTGGCCGTCCGCCGGCGCAGCGGTTCCAGCTCGGTCAGGCTGGAGTGCAGCCCTGCGCCCACCGCCGCGCACAGCGCCGCGCCGAGCGCGCTGCTCTCGGTCACCGCGGGCACGTGCACCGGCAGCCCGGTCACGTCGGCGATGATCTGCGGCCACAGCGCGCCCTTGGCGGCGCCGCCGCTGAACGTCATCTCGGTAAAGCTCGCGCCGGTCAGCTCCCTGATGATCTCGAGGTGCCCGCGGACCACGTAGGCGGCCGCCTCCTCGATCGCGCGGATGCAGGCCGCCTTGCCGGAGCCTGCGGCGTCGCCGACGTCGAACTGCAGGAACGACGGGCTGGCGTGCACCCACCGCTTCGCGTTCATGAGGTTCGACAGGATCGCGATCACGCCGTTCGAGCCCGCGGGGATCTGCGCGGCCGCCTCCTCCATCACCACGTACGGGTCCACGCCCCGGCTGCGTGCCGCGGCGGTCTCGGCCTGGCAGAAAGCGTCCCGGTACCAGCGCATCGCCATGCCGCAGTAGAACCCGATGCCCTCCAGCATCCACTCGCCCGGGCTCGTGTGGCACAGCGTGCGCAGCCTGATCTGCGGGTCGATCAGCGGCTTGTCCACGAGCACGGTGTTCTGCCAGAACGTCCCGGCCAGGACCGTGAACTCGCCTTCCCGCACGCCCGCGCCGAGCAGCCCGGCCTGGGTGTCCGCGCCGCCGGCCACCACCGGCGTGCCGGCCCGCAGACCGGTCTGCTCCGCGGCCGCCGCGGTGACCGCGCCGACCACGGTGCCGGGGTCGACCACCTCGGGCAGCACGTCGGGCGAGATCCGGCAGATCTGCGCGATCTTGCCGGACCAGTCCCTGGCGGACAGCCGGAACATCCCGGAGCTGGAGCCGCAGGACGGCTCGGTCACCTGCACTCCGGACAGCCGGTAGACGATCCAGTCGCTGAGCATGGACAGGCCGCTGATTGCGCCGAAGATGTCCGGGCGGTGGGCGGCCAGCCAGCGCAGCCGGGCCGGCGAAGTGATCGCGATCCAGTCGCCCGCCTCCGCGTAGATCTTCTCGGCCGAGCCCTCGGCGATGAGCTCCTCGGCCTCACGCGCCGCCCTGCTGTCCACGTTCGGGCAGGCCCAGATCTCGGCGCCGGACCGGTCGTAGAGCACGATGCCCTCGCGCATGCTGGTCGCGGCGACCGCCGCGACCTCGTCGCCGCTCGCGCCCGCCTGGCTCATCGCGTCCCTGATGCACGCCGTGATCAGCAGCCAGTTGGCGTGGGTGTCGAAGTCCTGGCCACCGGGGACGCCGGGCGGCTCGTGGTGGGTCCACTCCCGCAGCGAGACCGCGACCTGCTCCCCCTCCGGGGTGAACAGCAGCGCGCGGCAGCTTCCGGTGCCCGCGTCGATGGCCAGCAGGAGCCGCTTCGTCACGGGTAGACGTACGTTGGCTTGAGGTCGATCGCGTGCCCGCTGCCGGATTCCAGCACGAACTTGAGCATCGGCGCGGTGTCCAGGTAGTAGAACTCGATCGACTCGCCGATCCGGCCGCTCATCAGGACCTCGGCGCCCTTGGACCGCCAGTGCTCCTGCATCAGCGTGCTGTCCGCCTCCGAGTGCTTCATGCACGCAATGTGCTGCACGCCCTCGCCGCGCGTGTCGAGGAATTTCTGGTAGATGCTCGGCCCGCTGACCGGCTGGATCAGCTCGAAGCCGAGCCCGTCCACGGACGCCTCGGCACCGATCATCCGGTACTCGACCGGCTCGCCTTTCACCCGCGTGTCGTGCAGCAGCGGGGGCTTGTAGTCGAACACGCTCCACGGGCCCCAGCCGAGCGTCTCGGTGTAGGTCTTCAGCGCGGCCTCGATGTCCCGGACCACCACGGCGATCTGCGTGATCTTCATCGGGGTGGGTGGAGCCACGATCTGCGGGCCGTTGTTGCCGGTCATGCTTCCTCCTGACGCCTACTGACCGCCACCCGGATCGCAGCCAGCCCTCGCCGGGGAGGCAGCACTTGTCGTGAGATCATTAAATACAGCTGCGCACATGTCAAGCCTCTGAGAACTTGCTCACCCAGGCTTGCCGCCCGGCTCCGGACACGGCCGGGCTACGGTAGGCCTGAGCCTGCAACACGCCGGGAGCTAGGCGCCTTCATGAACAGCACAGGGATCGACGTCGTCAAGCGGTGGAGTTCCGAGGAACTCCTGCTGCGCGCGGCCTGGTTCTACTACAAGGACGAACTGACCCAGGACGAGATCGCCAAGCGCCTTTCGGTCTCCCGCGCCTCGGTGGGGCGCATGCTCGAACGAGCCCGCAGGGTCGGCCTGGTCACCATCAACCTGAACACCGAATACCTTGACGCGTTCGAGCTGAGCGCCGAGCTGCGGCGGGTCTTCTGCCTCTCCGAGGCGCTCGTGGTCCCCGATCACGACAAGGAGCCAGCAGACCTGCACGCCCTTAACGCCCGCATCGGGCTCGGCGGCGCGCAGTTCATCGGCACCCACCTGCGCCCCGGCGCGGCGCTCGGGGTCGGCTGGGGCGAGACCGTTTCGCGGGTCATCGCCGCCACCAACTTCGGGTCGGTGGGCCCGGTGCACATGGTGACGCTGACCGGCGGCGTGGACGGTTACCTGCAGACGATCCTGTCGCCGGTGGGCGAGCCCGGCGCGGACGCCGACGTCACCACCGCGACCGTCATCCCGGCGCCGAACATCGCCTCGTCGCCGGCGCTCGCCGCGGCGCTGCGCGAGGAGCCGACCATCCAGGACGTGCTGAAGCAGGCGTGCAGCGTTGATCAGGCCGTGGTCGGCGTCGGCACGCCGACCACCGACGCCACGATCGTGCAGCTCGGCTATTTGACCGCGGCGGACGTCCGGGACTTGCGCGAGCGGGGCGTGGTTGGCGACATCCTCGGCCAGTTCTTCGACGCGGACGGCAAGGTGGCCGACGTGCCGATTCACGACCGCCGCATCGGGATCGACCTGGAGGAGCTGAAATACATTCCCAAAGTGGTCGGCGTGGCCGGCGGGCTGCATAAGGTTCCGGCGATCCTGGGCGCGCTGCACGGCGGATTCCTCGACGTCCTGGTGACCAACGAGCTGGCCGCCGTCCGCCTGCTCGAGCTGGAGAGCGGGCACGCCCGGGCCGGCCGCAGCCCATCCTGAGCGGTCATGACACCGACGGCGGCGTACGACGAGATCGCGGACTGGTATGAGCGGGAGTTCCTCGCCAGGACGGCGCCGGGTACGGATCCGCTCGGCATAGTGCGGGCCGTGCAGGACCTGCTGGGCCCGGGTCACGGCACCTGCCTGGAGATCGGCTGCGGAACCGGCGTGCACGCGGCGCAGGTCAGCGAGCTGGGCTGGACCCCGGTCGGGATCGACCTGTCCGGCGCGATGCTGCGGCACGCCCGCGGCCGGCTGCCGGTCGCGATGGCCGACGCCGCGCGGCTTCCGGTCGCCGACGGCAGCCTCCCCGCCGTCATCGCGGTCATGGTGCACACCGACATGCCCGGCTACCCGGCGGTGCTGCGCGAGGCCGCGCGGGTGCTGCGCCCGGGCGGCGTGCTCGCGCACATCGGCGTGCATCCGTGCTTCTGCGGCGGGTTCGCCGACCGCAGCGATCCTGGCGCCGTGGTCGTCCGCGCCGGCTATCTGGACGGGCACTGGACGAAGGCGTCATGGACGGACCAGGGCGTCAGGGACAAGGTAGGCGCCACCCACTTCCCGCTGCCCAGCCTGCTGCATGCGTTCCTTGACGCCGGCCTGGCGCTGGAGCGGTTCGCCGAGGGCGGCGAGCCGGTCCCGGTCGTGCTCGGCGTCCGGGCGCGCAAGCCCACCGATGAGTATGGGGCCACCGCGCCGTCCTAAGCACACAGGGACGAGCTGGAGGCATTGTCATGAACGATGAACCGCGGGTCGAGCAGCGCGCCGAGCAGCCGTACGCCGGAATCCGGCTGCGCGTCACGATGGACGGCCTGTCCGGCGCGGTGGACCGGGGCTTCCCCGAGCTGTTCGGGTGGCTAGCCGAGCACGCCATAGCTCCCGCGGGGCCGCCGTTCATCCGCTACGACGTGATCGACATGGACGGGGAGCTCGACATCGAGCTGGGGGTACCCGTCGGCGTCACGTCCGACGGCGGCACCCGCGTCCAGCCCGGGATCCTCCCGGGCGGCCAGTACGCGGTGCTCCGGCACACGGGGCCGTACGACGGCCTGATCGCGAGCAACGCGGCGCTGCAACGGTGGGCGGGCGACCACGGTGTGGCGCTGGACAGCTGGGATACGCCCGACGGCACCGCCTGGCGCAGCCGCGTCGAGCACTACCTCACCAACCCGGCGGCCGAGCCCGACCCGGCGAAGTGGGAGGTCGACGTCGCCTACCTGACCGCGGACGGCTGAGCCGGGCGCAGGCTAGGCCGGCGGCTGCCCGCCCGGTGCCGCCGGCGCGGCTGCTCGGGCCGGCTGCCCGCCCGGTGCCGGCCCCAGCAGCCGCTGCCTGAGCGCGGCCGGGGCGAAGCTGGCCTCGAAGCTTGCCAGGGCCAGCGCGCGCAGCTGACTGGCGGTCAGGCCGAGGTGATCGCGGACGCGGCGGTATTCCTCGAGCAGGCTGGTGCCGAACATCGGCGGGTCGTCGCTGCCGAGCACGACCGGCACTCCGGCGGCGAGCAGCCGGGGCAGCGGGTGGGCGGCCAGCGAGGGGACCACACCGGTGGCGACGTTGCTGGACGGGCAGACCTCCAGCGTGATCCCCGCCTCGCGCAGCCGGCCGAGCAGCCGCCGGTCGCCGGCCGCGGCGATGCCGTGGCCGATCCGCTCCGCGCCAAGCTCGTCGATGGCGGCCCACACCTCACCGGGGCCGACGCTCTCGCCGGCGTGCGGAACGCTGTGCAGCCCGGCGGCCCTGGCGGCGGCGAACTCGTCGCGGAAGCCGGCCCGGCTGACTCCGGTTTCCGCCCCGCCGAGGCCGAACCCGGTCAGCGCGGCCGGCGGGTGGTGCAGCGCCGCGTCGAGCGTCCGGTGGGCTCCGTCGCGCTCAACCAAGGCGGAGATGTCGTATACCCAGGCCAGCTCGACGCCGTGGGCCCGGGCGGCGGCGGCTCCGATGTCGAGCGCCTGGGCGAGCTCGCCGGGGTGGATGCCGGCGCTGATGTGCGACACCGGCGTGACCGTGACTTCCGCGTAGACCGTTCCCTGCGCGGCCATGTCCCCGGCCATCCCGGCAACCAGCGTGACCACGTCCTCGGGGCTTCGTACCAGGTCGCTGACCAGCTTGTATACGTCGAGGAAGTGAGCGAAGTCCCGGAACTTGTAGAACGCGGCGAGCTGGCCGGCGTCGGCCGGAACGCCGCTGTCCGGATGACGCGCCGCCAGGGCAGCGACCGTGGCAGGCGCGGCCGAGCCGACGAGATGGACATGCAGGTCTGCCTTGGGCATCGAGACGAGCCAGTCGTCATCGCTGCCGACGGCAGGCGGTTTGATTGCGGTGTGATTCATCCGGCGCCTCCGTGAATCGGAGGCGCCCTTGCTGCTTGCAGGAAGCCGAGCGTGGCAGGACGCGTGTCCCGTTGCAGCGCCTCTCGGCCTGACTCCCTTCTACCACAGCCCTGCCGCGCGGCCCGGGGGCTTGCGGCGCCGCGGCCCGGGGGCTTGCGGCGCGGATCGAGCCGTTTTCTGTTATCTGCCCACGGGCTGGGACGTCTCCGGTCAAGGTGGGTGCAAAGCCCGCCGACGTGACGAGCGTGAGGAGCCATGCACATGCCCCGCGGCCGAGGGCTCGGCGTGCGGACGGTGATCGCCGCTCAGGCTGGAGACGCCCGCGCTCTCGACAGCCTGCTGACCGGCTACCTGCCGCTGATCTACAACATCGTCGGCCGGGCGCTGAGTGGCCACGCCGACGTCGACGACGTGGTGCAGGAGACCATGCTTCGCGCGGTGCGCGGCCTCAGCGGCTTGCGCGATCCGGCCGCGTTCCGGTCGTGGCTGGTCGCGGTCGCGATCCGGCAGATGCGCGAGCACTACCGGGCCCGGCAGGCCGCGCCCGTGGCCGAGCTCGGCGACGAGGTGGCCGATCCGGCAGCCGATTTCGTCGAGCTGACGATCGTGCAGCTCGGGCTGTCGGGCCAGCGTGCCGAGACCGCGCAGGCGACCCGATGGCTCGATCCCGGTGACCGGGAACTGCTCGCGCTGTGGTGGCTGGAAGCGGCCGGCGAGCTTGACCGGGGCGACCTGGTCGCCGCGCTCGGCCTGCCGGCCAGCCACGTCGCGGTGCGCGTCGCCCGGATGAAGGAGCAGCTCACCACGTCCCGGCTGGTGGTGCGTGCGCTGAGCGCGGACCCGCGGTGCGCCGGGCTGGCGATGACCGTCGCCGACTGGGACGAGGCCGCGAGCCCGCTGTGGCGCAAGCGGATCGCCCGGCACATGCGGGACTGCCCGCACTGCGGCGCGCACCAGCGTGGCCTGATTCCCGCTGAGCGGTTGCTGGCCGGGCTGGTCCTCGTCCCGCCGCCGGCCAGCGCCGCGGCGGCCAGGCCGGGGCCGGCCGCGCACGGCGCGCACCGGGCGCCGGGGCGGGCCGCCGCTCGGCTGCGCCATGGGCCGGCCGCCGCCAGAACGGCCGGCTCCCTGCCGGTGAAGCTGGCGGCCGCCGCGGTTGCGGTGGGCTGCGCGGCCGCCGGCGGCGCCGTCATCGTCCACCTGCGCGCCGCGCACCCGGTGGCGGCGGCGAGCCGGGCGTCGCACGCGCCGGCTCCTGCGACCGCGTCGGTTAACCAGGCGCTGGCCCGGCCGTCCACCCGGCCGGTGCCGACCCCTTCCCGGCGCCCCGCCCCTCCGGCCAGGCACCCGACCGCGGCTCCCGCGGTGACCGGCGCCAAGAAGGGCGTCGGCGCCTGGGCGTTCACCGGAGCTACCCAGGCACTGAGCGAGTCGGGGGCGTCCTGGTACTACACCTGGTCGGCCACGCCGGGCGTGGCCGGGCCGCCCGGCACGGCGTTCGTGCCGATGATCTGGGGCGCGGCCGACGTGACCGCCGGCACGCTCAGCCAGGTCAAGCAGGAAGGCCCGTACCTGCTCGGCTTCAACGAGCCGGACATGGCCAGCCAGTCGAACATGACGCCAGCGCAGGCCCTCAGCCTGTGGCCGCAGCTGATGGCGACCGGGATGCAGCTCGGCAGCCCGGCGGTGGCCGATGACGGCGCCACGCCCGGCGGCTGGCTGGATCAGTTCATGTCCGGCGCCACCGCCCGCGGCTACCGGGTCAACTTCATCACCCTGCACTGGTATGGATCCGACTTCGCCACCAGCGCGGCCGTCAGCCAGCTGCAGAGCTACCTCCAGGCCGTGTACGCGCGCTACCACCTGCCGATCTGGCTGACCGAGTTCGCCCTTGCGAACTTCGGCGGCTCGCCCACCACCCCGACCCAGCAGCAGCAGGCCGCGTTCCTCACGGCCGCGACCGCGATGCTGCAGAGCCTGCCCTTTGTGCAGCGCTACGCCTGGTTCGGGCTGCAGGCCACGCCGACCGACGGGAGCATGGGCCTGTTCAGCAGCGGCCCGGCAGCCACCACGGTCGGCCGGGCCTTCGAATCGGCTGGCGCCGGCTGACAGCAGGCCGTCGGCACGGTCAGGGCGGACGCGATAATGCGCGGGTGGCTACGACAACCGCGGACGCGGTGCGCCGGATCGCGATCAAGCTCTCCGCGCTGGCGCAGGACGGGCTGACCTTCGCCGCCAACCCCTACGATGTGGACCGGTACCGGCAGGTGAGCCGGCTGGCCACAGGCCTGCTCGCGGCGCTCGTCGGCCGGCCGGCCGACGAGCTCGCGATCGAGCTCGGCCGTGATTCCGGCTACGCCACCCCAAAGGTCGACGTGCGCGGCGCCATCTTCGACGACCAGCAGCGCGTTCTGCTGATGCAGGAGAAGACGGACGCCCGGTGGTCGCTGCCCGGCGGCTGGGCCGATCCGGGAGACTCACCCTCGTCCGCGGTCACCCGGGAGATCCTCGAGGAGACCGGGTACCACAGCTCGGCGGTGAAGCTGATCGCGTGCTGGGACCGGGAGATCCAGCAAAATCCGCCGCCCCTGGCGGTTCACGTCTACAAGCTGTTCTTCCTCTGCCGCCCCGACGGGACCGTACAGCCGCCAGCGGCGCTGGAGACCCTGGATGTCGGCTGGTTCGCCATCGGCGAGCTGCCGCCGCTGTCCCTCGGCCGCGTCAATCACCGGCAGCTCGAGCGAGCCCTGGCGCACCATCTCGACCCTTCCCTGCCAACCGAGTTCGACTAGGCGTGCGGGGCGGGGCGGGTCTGCCGACCGCGCCCGGCCCCCGGTTAAAAGGTCGTCTTGGTGAAGCCCGCAGGAATCTGCGGCGTGAGCAAGGCCTGGTTGGCGGTCGTGGGCGGCAGGAACCTGAAATCGAAGGTGATGGTGTCGGCATCGGGCGCGGCCGAGATCAGCCTGACCGGCAGGTAGGTCGCGGCGCTCGCCCATAGCCGTTCGTAGCCGTCGGGAGTGACGAGCTCGATCACCTTGGCTCCGCCCAGGACGCCATGCCCCGCGATGCGCCATTGGCCGTCTTTCAGGCAGGCTCGCAGGCCCGCGGTTCTTGGCAGGGTCGCGGCCTGTACCGCGACCCGCCCAGTGCTCCAGATGCGCGAGAGGTAGTTCACGAACGTCAGCGAGCCCGGCAGTCCCGTGGCCGGCGGAGGCTCTGCCCTCGGCCGGCCGAAGATGGCGCCGCAGGCCGTGCCCGCCGTCGCCGGCGGCGTCGCTGGTGCGGTGTAGCTGATGGCCATGTCGGCCTGTCGGGCTCCGGCCGGTGTGAAGTTCGTGATCCTGCTCCGGACGGTGGTGCCTGCAGCCGCCACGGCGGGCGAGACCCAGATGACGGTTTTGCCGACGGTGCCGTCATCGCCGGTCATGGTCTTGGTGACGCTGAGGATGTCGCCACTGTCGGCGCTGAACGCGGTCAGGATCGCTGTGATAGCGGGCGAGTGCCCGGTCGCGGCAGCCGGGGCGGCGCTGGGCTGAGTCTGGCCCGCCGAGCGGGAGCCTCCGGTGCGCTTCACGGAGGCGGACTGCCCGGACCCGGCGGCCAAGATGGTGACGGCGGCCGCCGTGGCCAGCGCCACGGCCGCCCCGAGGATCAGCCTTGGCCGCCGCAACTGCCAGGCCTTGGGCCTGCCCGGGCGGCCGGTGTCCTGGCCGGTGGCGTCGGCAAGCTTTTGCAGCGCCGCGTCAAGCACCGCCTGGTCGGCCGGTTCGACGTGACCGAGCTGGCCGAGGAGTTCGAGTGCGTCCATCGTTCATGTCTCCTGATAGCTCGCTGCCGGGCGGGCGACGTCGTCGTCGAGAAGCTGGCGCATGACCGCCCGGGCGCGGTGCAGGCGGCTGCGCGCAGTGCCTGGCGGGATGTCGAGCGCGACCGCTGCCTCAGTTGGGCTCAGGCCTTCCCAGGTCACCAGCAACAGCACGTCACGGTCGGCGGCGGCGAGCCTCGCCAGGGCCCGGCGCAGGCTGGTCAGCCTGGCCGCCGCGTCCAGCCGGGCATCCACGTCGGGCCACGGGTCGTCGATGGCGCCCAGGTGCGCTAGGGCCTCCGCGCCCGGCTGTGCCGCTCCCGCCCGCCGCCAGTGCTCGCGAAGGACGTTGCGGGCTATGCCGTACAGCCACGGCCTGGCGTCCTGCCACCGCTCGTCGTACTGCCCCATGGCCGTGTAAGCGCGCAGCCAGACCTCCCCGAGCAGGTCGTCGGCCGCGTGCCGGTCGCTGCGCCGCACCAGGTACGCGTGGATGGCCTGCCCGTGGCGCCGCAGCAGGTCGGAGAACGCGCTGGGGTGCCCTGCCGCGGCCTTCCGCACGAGCGACGCGTCGCTTTCTGGCATGTGCGGCTGTCCTCCCTTGACCATCGTCACCTGGTTATTGCAGGCGGACGGCCGAGCGTTCGCGACCTGGCTCCCAGTGTGGTGAGGCGCGCCGGTTCGCTGCAGGTCGGATATACGCGTAGTGGGCAAATACGGTCAGTGGATCATCTACCCTGCCCGGCATGCGCATTCCATCCGGCGCGCGCGTCTACCTGACGACGGCCATCAGCCTGGTCGCGGTTGGCCTGGCAACGTGGCTCGGCATGCAGGCGGGCGCGGCGGTGGTGGACCGGCAGTGGTGGACGCTCGGCGCGGTGGCGGCCAGCGTGATGGCGGCCGGCGTACCCGCGTATGAGCAGATCCGCAAGGAGCGGCTGCGGGCCCAAGCACAGCGGGCGGCGGTGGACGCGGCGGTCGCCATGCAGGTGACGATGAACGACGCGCTGGACCCCATCGTCCGCCAGCTCGGCCGCGTCGCCACCGCGGGAGGCCGGCGCGAACGCGAAGCGCTGCAGGGAGGGATGGTCGCCATGGTGGTGGACTCGGCGGCGCATCTCGCTGGCTCGGGGCGGGTGCGTGCGTCCCTGTTCCGGTTCGGGCCGGGCACGCCGAGGGTGCTGGTTCCGGCCCAGTACAGCGGCCGCGTGGACGACCCGCTGGAACCGATCACCGACGGGACGGTGGTAGGGGACCTGGTCTTCGGCATGATCCGGCACAACCAGCACCTGTTCTGCCCCGATCTTGATGCCGAGCCCCCGGCGGGATGGCGCCTGACGGCGCCGCAGACGTACAAGTCGTTCGCGGCCGTTCCGGTCGCGGCCGGGCAGAACGCGTTCGGCATGCTGATGGTGGATGCGTTAGAGCCCGGCGGGATCCGGCGCACCGACGTGCCGCTGATTCGCTTGCTCGCCGGGCTGCTGGCCGACGCGCTGGCGTAGGCTCGGTGCCACGGCAAAAAGAAGCCCTCTGCCCGTTGACCCTCCCCGGGCGACGGCTGACACTGAGGTCGTGAGGAAGGAACCGACGGTGCCGCCCCACATCACCATCGAGGACCACGATGACCGCCCCGAGCGGATGGTGCGCGATCCCGATCGCTACTTCGCCGACGCCCGCCGGCGCGCCGTACAGGAGCTCATGAGCCACGCGCGCTGGCTGTTCCCGTCGCGCCGTCACGGCAAGGTCTAGGACCGCCCCGCTCGTCTTTCTCATCTAGTCCCATTAGTCACGTGCGTTTACCTTGACAACTCGAATTTATGTTCGAATACTAGCCAGGTGAGCAGCCGTGATGCGCCCTGGTGCCCGCCGATTGTCCAGATGAGCGGAGGTATGGTCGGGCACCTACTTGCCTGGGAGATGCATGAACGCGACGGCTCGTGGCATGCCTGGGTCTCCTGGGTGCAGCAGGCGGGCGGCCGCCACGTGCACAAGGTGGTCGACGTCCGGGCCGGCAGCCTGCAGCCGCTCGAGGCCCCGGATGCGTACTCCACGGTCCCCCGGCGCGTTCGCGGCAAGGACGGGCTGATCAGGCCGTGGTCCGGCGAGTCCGGGTTACCGCATCCCGGCCCGCGCCACGGCGAACCGCGCCACGGCGGGGTCAGAGGTGGAAGCTGGTCCCGACGCTGTTCGGCACGAATGCCGCGGGCAGCCGCGCCGACATCGCGTGCTGTGCGCGCCAGCCGGTGCAGTGCGCCGGCACCAGCACGCTTGGCTCCATGGCCGCCAGGTCGTCCAGGACACGCGGGATCAGGGGCTCGAACGCGGGGCCGCTGAGGTGGAACCCGCCGAGCAGGGCGTAGAGCGGCTGCTCGCCGGTCAGCCGGCGCGCGTACCTGGCGATGTTGACGACACCTGCGTGCCCGCAGCCGGTGATCACCACGAGCCCCTTGCCGGCGACATTGATGATGAGGGCCTGGTCGTCGAGCACGAGCGGGTCGGGCTGCCAGGCGCCGCCGATCCAGGCCTGCTGCGGCGGGAAGCCGGGTTCGTACCCGGTGGTCCGCGGGACCTCCCCGGTGATCAGCACCGACCGGTCGTAAAGGAAGCTCGGCTGCCGCTCCTCGATGATGTCGAAACCGGCCTCGGCCAGGGCGCGGCGGCTGGTGGTCGGTATCTCCAGCGGGTCACGGCCGGGGAGCGCGAGACGGCGGCGCCGCCAGAAGTGCGGGTGGATGAGGACCGGCATGTTCGCCCGGCCGACGGCCCGGATCACGCCGTCGATCCCTGCCGTGTGATCAAAGTGGCCGTGGCTGCAGACGATGCCCTCGATCGAGGACGGGTCGATGTTCAGGCGGCGCATGTTGCCCGCCACGCCGTCGGGGCTGGCGCCGGTGTCGAAGAGGAACCGGTGCTCGTTCCCGGCCTTGGTGATCGTCACCAGCACCGAGAAGCCGTGCTCGGCGACCAGCGCATCGGGGGTCTGCCCGTCCTCCATCAGCGCCGCCGGCCGCCACGGGCCGGACCCCAGCCCGACTCGCCGCGCCGGGCCCTGGTCGGGCATGAGCATGTCGCTGACGTTGTCCATCAGCGTGGTCACCACGACCGAGTCAACCGGCTCCAGGTTGATCTCGACGTCCGGCTCAAAGTCGTGCAGTACCGCGGGCACCTGGCTGGCGGGGCTCTCGTCTGCGCACACGGCCCCATCGTATGAGCGCGGGTTCGGCGTACCGGAGGTCTGCCAGAATGCGGCAGGTGCATTGTTCTATCGTCGTTCAGCAGTGAACAGGAAAATCGCTCTGGTAGTGGCCAGTGCCCTTTGCGCCGTGCTTGCCGGATCAGGCTGCAGTTCCCCCGGCGGCGCCCACGCGGCGGACCCGCCACGGCCGAACTTCGTCTTCGTCCTCACCGACGACCTGACCTGGAACCTGGTCAGCCACATGCCGCACGTGCTTGCGCTGCAGAAGGCCGGGCTGACGTTCTCGCATTACTACGTCGTCGATTCGTTGTGCTGCCCGTCGCGTTCGGCGATCTTCACCGGCGAGTACCCCCACGATGACGGGGTATTCACGAACACCGGTGACGACGGCGGGTACAAGTCCTACAACGCCCACGGCGACCAGTCGAAGTCGTTCGCGGTGGCGCTGCAGAAGTCCGGCTACCGCACCGGGCTGATGGGCAAGTACCTCAACGGCTACACCTCCTCCGACCCGGTCCCGCCGGGCTGGGACGCTTGGGATGTGGCGGGCAACGGTTACGGGGAGTTCAACTACACGCTCAACCAGAACGGCGAAGTGCGCGATTACGGGGACGCACCGGACGACTACCTGACCGACGTGCTCTCGGCCAGGGCCACGTCGTTCGTCGCCTCGTCCGCCTCGTCGCACAAGCCGTTCATGCTCGAGGTGGCCACGTTCGCGCCGCACGCTCCGTATGTCCCGGCGCCGCGGTACGCGAACGCCGCTGCGAATCTGCAGTACCCGAAGAACGCCGCCTACGACACCTTGCCGGTCGCCCCGCCGGCCTGGCTGGGCCAGCGCAAGCCGCTCACGCCCGCGCAGGAGTCGAGCATCACCAGCATTTACCGCAAGCGGGTCGAGGCCGACCTTTCCGTCGACGACATGATCGGCAGTATCGAGCGCGAACTGCGGGCCAAAGGCGTGGCCAAGAACACCTACCTCGTTTTCAGCTCCGACAACGGCTACCACATGGGCGAGTACCGGCTGACACCGGGAAAGCAGACGGCCTATGACACCGACATCCATGTGCCCCTGATCGTCAGCGGCCCGCACGTTCCGGCCGGGCGCACGGTCAGCCAGCTCGCGTCCAACATCGACCTGGCGCCCACGTTCGAGACACTGGCCGGGCTCAAAATCCGCAAGAGCATCGACGGGCACAGTCTCGCCGCGTTGTGGCACGGAAAGCGGCCCAAGGACTGGCGGCAGGCCATCCTGATCGAGCACCACGGCCCCGACGACCTTCCTGGCGATCCGGACGCCCAGACTTTCGCGGAGGCCGACCCGCCCTCCTACGAGGCGGTGCGGACCGAGAATGCCCTGTACGTCCTGTACGACAACGGCGACCAGGAGTACTACGACACGGCCATAGACCCGCTCGAGCTGAACAACATCGCCGCCAGCGGCGTTCCCCCCGACTTGCGCAAGGCGCTCGTGGCGCTGGAGAACTGTCACAACGGCGTCACCTGCTGGGCCGCCGCGCACCTCCACTAGACCGCCGGCGCACCTCCACTAGAGCGCCTTCGCATCTCCACTAGAGCGGGCCATCGCGCCCCCTGGCGGCCCGAGCGTGCCATCACGCTGCCCTGGCCACGCGCCATCACGTTGTCCTGGCCAAACGGAAACTTGCGCACGATCTCTTGACGCTAACGCGCCGCCGCTCCACACTTTTGTGAACATTAGCTTAATGAGTGAACAATTGTTCACTCTGTTGGCCCTTGGGGTGTCATGTCCGCTCCGCAGACCGAAGGCCCGTCCGAGGCCAGCGCCGTCAGTTCGGCGCGTGCCGATCTCGTCTCGTGTGGCCGGATCCTGCTGGCACGTGGGCTGCTCAGCCAGACCTCTGGCAACCTCAGCATCCGGGTGAGCCCAGACGAGGTCTGCATCACGCCGTCCGGCATGGAGTACGACCGGCTCGAGCCCGCCGACATGGTGCTCACCGGAACGGACGGGAACCTGCGCGAGGGCCAGCACGCCCCGTCGTCGGAGACGCCGCTGCACTGCCTGGTCTATGACAGCCGGCCGGATGTCTCCGCGATCGTCCATACGCATTCGCCGTATGCGACCACCCTGGCCATCCTGGGCCTGCCGATCCCCGCCGTGCACTACATGATCGCGAGAGCGCGGACGACGCAGATCGAGGTGGCCAGCTACGCGACCTACGGAACGGACGCGCTGGCGCAGAACGTGCGAGATGCGTTCGCCGCCCCGGCGCTGGCCGTGCTGCTGGCCAACCACGGGCTGGTTGCCGCCGGCGCCACCTTGCAGGAGGCCGCCGACGTCGCGGAAGCCATGGAGATGCTGGCTCGGCTCTACTGCCACGCGCTAGCGGTCGGGACGCCCCGCGTCCTGTCGCCTGACCAGATGGCGGAGGTGATGGCCAAGTACGAGCAGCGACGGCAAGCCCAGAGCGCGTGATCGTTCAGACCTAACCAGGCAGGCAGCTCGGCGAGGAGCAGATGGCTACCGAGGCGAACATTGTGGTGACCCTTGACATCGGCGGCAGCGGGGCCAAGGCGGTGGCCTACGACGCCGTCCGCCAGCGCTGTGTTGCCTCGGCCGCGGTGCCGTACCCAGCCGGCGGCGACGCCGGCGACCCTGGGCTGTTCGAGCCCGAGGACTGGTGGCATGCGGCGGTCGGCGCCCTGACCGAGCTGCGGCTCGCCCTGACCGAGCCGAGCCGGCGCTGCCTGGGTATCACGGTCTCCGCGATCCGGATCCCCTTCGTGCTCATCGACCGCGACGGCACGCCCGCCATGCCCGGCCTGCTCAACCGCGACCGGCGGGCCGCGCGCCAGGTGGCTGACATCGCCGCAGCGGCCGGCGCGGACGACGTATACCGGGTCACCGGTCACTGGCTCGCCCCGGAGTTCGGCCTGCCCAAGCTGCTTTGGGCGCGCACGGCCAATCCGTCCGCCTGGCGCACGACGCGATGGGTGCTGCAGCTGCACGACTGGTTCATCTACCGGCTGTCCGGCGTGGTCGCCTCCGAGCCGTCCTCGGCGGCCATGAGCCAGATGCTCGACATCAGCCAGGGCCGCTGGGCAGATACCTTGCTCGATGCACTCGGCGTCCCGGCCGCGATGCTGCCAGAGCTGCGGCTCGCCGGCACCCGGGTCGGCGGGCTGCTGCCAGCCGTTGCCGACGCCACCGGATTCGCCCCCGGGACCCCGGTACACCTGGGCGGCGGTGACACCCATCTGTCTGCCGAATCGGCCGGCGGCGGCGCCGGCCCGGTACCGGTCGTGGTCGCGGGGACCACCGCGCCGGTGCAGCTCATCGTGGACACCGCTGCCGTGGCCGCCTCGGCGGGCGTCCGGTACCCCCTCCTCGTCAGCGGGCACGTGACGGCCGGGCACTGGGCGCTGGAGACCAACGCGGGCCAGACCGGAGGAATTCTCTCCCGCCTGGCCGACCTGGGCGATCAGTCCGGCGAGCCGCTCGCGAACGAACTTCGGCGGCGCGGCTTCGCGATCGCGGCCAGTGCTGCCGAGCTGACCGTCCTGGCCGGCAACCCCTTCTTCGGCCCGGAAGGATGGGCCACGTCGCCGCCGCCAACCGTGATCGGCCTGCGCGAGCACCACCGGGGCTCCGACTTGTTCCAGGCCTGCCTGCGCGCGGTCTGCTACGCAGTCCGGTCGGTGCTGGCCACGCTCACCCAGCGCTCAGGCACCCCCGCGCCGCTGATCGTGGCGACCGGCGGGATGAGCCGCAGCGACGCCTGGGTCCAGATGCTCGCCGATGCCACCGGAACGCGGGCCCTGCTGCGGCCGCTGGAGGCGATCAACGGGCGGGCCGGCGCCGTCCTGGTCACCGGCGAAAGACCAGCTCTGCCCGGATCCGGGACTGCGGACGCAGCCGAGCGCACGTTCATCCCGGCTCCCGCCGCCGGGCCCGGGCACGCCACCGGGTTCGCGCGCTACCAGGAGCTCTACCGGGCGGCGCAGCTCGAGCTCAGCATGGCGAGGGCTTAGATGATGATCGCCCTGGCCAACGCTTCCTTCAGCCCGGACGTCGCGTCCTGGCTGGAGCGCGAACGCTGCTGGGAGCTCCGCCCTGTGCCGCAAGTCCGGGACGCCGTGGCCGCGATGCCGGACAGCGTCAGGCGCCAGGTGGGCGCGGTCATCGTGGAGAGTGAGCCGGTGGATGCCGCGCTCCTGGAGCGCCTGGACCACCTTGAACTAGTCGCCTGCATGCGTTCGGAACCAGTGAACGTGGATGTGGCCGCGGCCACCTCGCGCGGCGTTCCGGTGCTGTACACCCCGGGCCGCAACGCCGAG
>Ga0209333_1000159_pt1 | contig 38713 bp, 48 predicted proteins | sample BlaSpr_A8_OM2_O3_FD_187982 | JGI IMG/M metagenome (GOLD analysis project Ga0209333, IMG submission 187982) | Forest soil microbial communities from Thunder Bay, Ontario, Canada - Black Spruce, Ontario site 2_A8_OM2_O3 (SPAdes) (version 2) | ecosystem: Environmental > Terrestrial > Soil > Boreal... | reverse complement strand
TCGCTCGCGGGAGCCACATATTACGTGCGCAGCACGTGGGTCACTGATAGCGGTGAGACGGCCACCAGCGTTGAAACGAGCCTTGCGGTGGCGGCGAACCATATTCTCAACGTCGCGGCGCCGTCAAGCCCGCCTGCGGGAGCCATCGGCTGGAACGTCTATGTCTCGACGTCAACCGCAACTGAAACGAGGCAGAATGGCAGCACGATTCCCCTTGGAAGCGGATGGTCGGAGTCCACGAGCGGGCTCATAAACACCGGTCCCGGCTTCCCGGTGGCGAACACTACCGGCTGGTCGGTATCAGCCTGGGGATCGACGACTCCCGGCGTGCTGACATTCGCAGGAGCGCCAGCCAGTGGCATAGCGATCACGGCGGACTTTTCCTATTACTACCCCTGCCGCTTCCTCGCCGACAAATTCGATTTTTCTCTCGATTTTCAGGGGATTTACTCGGTCAAGAAACTGAACTGGGGCAGTGTAAAAAATTAGCCAAAGATGATTCGCAAGCATGAAAACACTCACGTCGCAACTGCAAGCCCTGTTTGCGACGGGCCAGATGAATTACTGCGGCCTCTACGCCTTCGCGCTTTCGGGCGGCGGCAATCTTTACTATGCCTCTGGCGATGTTGACATATCCCTCAAGACATCCGGTTCCGGCGGCGATCCTTACTGGGACAATCAGTATTTCACGGCTGGCGGCTCGGTAGGGCCTTATTTTGACCGCAAGGACAACAAGGCGAAGATGCACAACGCCATTGGCCTGACGGTGGACACGCTGGTCTTTGATGTCATTCCCGGAGCCGCTGAGATTGACGGCGGTCCCTTCCTTGAGGCTGTCAGGCAGGGCGTGTTCGACGGGGCAGAGCTTACTTATCTGGGCGCGTATTGGCCTGTCGGCGCTTACGCGAATCCCGTCATTCCCACGGGCACGGTGAAAAAGTTCGTCGGCAACGTGGGACAGGTCAACATCAGCCGCAACCTGGCGACATTCACGATCAACAGCTACCTGGAAATCCTGAATCAAAACCTGCCGATCAATCTCTTTCAAGCAACATGCGTTAACACGCTATACGACGCAAGTTGCACTCTTCTGCAGTCGAATTTCCAGACCTCGGCTATGGCAGGCAGTAGCTGTACCCAAAGCACCATCAACGCCACGCTGTCGCAGGCGAGCGGATATTTCAACCTGGGCGTCATCACCTTCACGAGTGGGGAGAACGAGGGAGTGTCGCGCACGATAGGCACCTATACCAAGGGTGGCGTGGTGAATGTAATCGCCCCATTTCCAAGCGCGCCCGCGCCAGGCGATACGTTCAATATTTATCCGGGCTGCGACCGATTGTTCTTCACATGCGGCAACAAATTCAACAATTCGCCCAACTTCAGGGGCTTTCCGTTCATCCCTGGCCCAGAGGCAGCGTCCTGATATGACCGAGGACGCAGACCGCGCGCGTGTGGTGCGGATCGCCCGCTCGTGGCTAACGACGCCATATCACCCGCATGGCCGCAAAAAGGGCGTCGGGGTTGACTGCCTCACGCTTCTCGCGGAGACCTACGCCGAGGCGGGGCTGATCGAACCTGTAAAGCTGCCGCATTATTCTCCGGATTTCTTCAAGCACAAGAGCGCGGAGCTTTATCTGGGAGGCGTCTTAAAGTACACGGCGGAAGTACCGGAAGCAAAGCCTGGGGACATTGTTCTCTGGAAATACGGCCGCTGCTTCAGCCATGGCGCAATTGTTGTTGCGTGGCCCCATATCATCCATGCTTTCGTGGGCCGGTGCTGCATGCTGGAAAACATCGAGGCCGCGACGTGGCTAAGGTATATCGGGGAGAACACGCTGGATCGCGGGAAGCTTCGCCCCATGAAAATATTCAGTTATTGGGCGAACAATGAGCGGACTCCTGGGAGGCGGCAGGAAGAATAACGGCCCTACCATCGCCTCCGGTCTGGCACTCCAAAGCTCGGTTTACGGAAATCCGATCACCATTATTTACGGTACAACGCGCGTCGCGCCCAACCTGATCTGGACCGGGGATTTCGTCGCGACACCGGTAGCGACCGGCGGTAAAGGCGGCAAAGGCACCGTTGTTGGTGGCGGCGGAAAAGGCGGTGGCGGCCAGTATACCTACCAAACCGCTGTTGCGATGGCGCTTTGCGAAGGCCCGATTGTCGGTATTGGCGATGTCTACGTCGATAAGAGCGTCACGTCGCTTTCTTCATTGGGCTTCACGGAGTTTCTCGGCACCTACCCCCAGTCTCCGTGGGGATATCTGCTGGGCAAGAATACGCCGTTGGTCGAGTCCCATACGGTAAACGGCTCGGCCCAGGCCACGGTGAGCGATCCTGGCGGTTTCTACCAGGACGGCGGAGTTGTCGCGTATTCGGCACAGACCTACACGCGGACGACTGGTATACCATCTTCCGGGCAATACAGTGTGGAGATTGCCTACACTCCGCAAGGCCCCACGGAATTCGCGGCGGTTTACACCTTCAATTCCGCGCAGGCATCGAGCCATGTCCAGATAACGCTCGGCAACGGTGTGACCGGAGCAGTCGCGCGCGTCAACGAGGCTATTCCGGCGAGTGCTCCCTATACCGTTGCGGTTCCGCTCGATTATGAACAAGGCGGCACGGAAGGAATCATTGAGGCATATTTTCAAGACAAGGGTATCAATGGCATCGGCACGCCGCTCACCTACACTTCCGGCGCTCCGGGCGTTGGGCAGTACAGCTATGCGGCGGGCGTTTACACCTTCAATTCCGGCGCCATCGGCGATACCGTCGTCATCACCTACTACACTTTCACGGGTACGGAAGCGCTGGGATATAACGGGATTGCTTATGTAGCTAACGCAGCGTATCAGCTTGGCGAGAGTGCCGCGCTGCCGAACCACAACTTCGAGGTGTTCGGCGTCTTCAGTAAATCCGTGCCGCAGGAGATTTACGGCGAGTCGGACACTATATCGGCGGTTTCCTATACGAACGATCAGGGCATCGCGCTTCCGGCCGGCGTGGTCGTGGTGGAATATGCCTCGACTTATCTTTCCGATGGCGGCGTCACCGACCTTGAGGGCGATCCGTTCACGCTGGTCGAGACGAATCCCGGTTACTACGAATACGCGATAAACGGCTACGGCACCTATTATTTCTCGCCGCTTAATTACGGCACGCAAGTCAATATCAGCTACAACTCCAACATCGGCCAGGACGCAGACCCGTCGCTGGTGATTGCGGACATGCTCACCAATGAGCATTACGGCGCGGCCTTTCCTTCGCAGTATGTCGGCGATCTTTCTGTCTATCAGGCCTATTGCATCGCAAACGGGCTGCTGATCTCCATTGCGTATAACCAGCAGCAGCAGATTTCACAGCCCCTGCAGGATATCGCGACGGCGACGAACTCCGCCTTCGTCTGGAGCAACGGCACTCTGAACCTCGTGCCTTACGGCGATACCAATGTTTCCGCTTTCGGCTATACCTACACCGCGCCTGTTACGCCGGTCACCTCGCTTGACGATGACGATTTCCTTGAGAACACGAATCCCATCGGCCTGACCGTCGCATCGGGTGATAAAAACCCCGTGCTCATGCAGCGCACGCGGCCCAAGGATCAGATCAATTCAATCAAGCTGCAGGTGCTCGACCGCGCGAACGATTACAACGTGGCGGTGGTGGAGGCCAAGGATCAGGCGTTAATCGAGGTATACAAGCTAAAACAGTCTGCGGCCAGCAACTCGACATTGTTCTGCAATCTCGCCGCTGCCCGTCAGTCGGCGCAGCTTCAGTTGCAGCGCCAGAATATTCGCAACCTCTACAGTTTTCAGCTTCCGCAGACCTACATCTTCATCGATCCGATGGACATCATCGAGATCAATGACGAGGTGATGGGCATCTCCGATCTCCTCGTGCGTATCCGCGAGATTCAGGAAAACGACGACGGATCGCTTTCCATGATCGCGGAGGAATACCTTCAGGGGACGGGCACCGCGGCGCTGGTGAATTTCCAGAGCGGCAACGGGTACATCGCGAACTACAACGCCGATCCGGGCAACGTGAATATCCCGGTCATCTTCGAGCCCACCGATGCACTTGCTGGGGAACTGGCCGTTTGGATGGCAGTGTCCGGGCAGAATACGGCGCTGTGGGGTGGTTGCGACGTCTATCTGTCAACTGACGGAAATTCCTACAAGAACATAGGTAGGATCAAGGGCGCGGCGCGGCAGGGCGTGCTTTCTTCGGCCCTGCCAAGCGTGACGGCTTCGGCGACTGGTCAGACGATAGACCAGAGCAATACCCTGGCGGTGAATCTTTCCGAAAGCGGCGGCCAGCTGGTGGCGGGTTCGCAGACGGATGCGACCGATCTCAACACCCTTTGCTACGTTGATGGTGAACTGATCGCTTATGAGAATGCCGGGCTTTCCGGAACCAATGAATATGACCTGACTTTCCTTGTCCGCGGCGCTTACGATAGCAATATCGGCAGCCATGCGGCAGGTGCCCAGTTCGCTCGGCTGGATTCGGCCATCTTCGAGTATCCGTATGCGGCTCCGCTGATCGGCCAGACAATCCTCATCAAGTTGCTATCGTTCAACATCTGGGGAGGCGGCGAACAGCAGCTTTCTGACGTGCAGCCCTATACCTACACCGTGCAGGGGACGGCCTATACGTCGGCGCTCCCGAATGTAACGGGACTTGCGCCCGCCTATACGGGCTATGTGGCTGGAACTACGCAAATTCTTTGGGACGCGATCAGCGACTTCCGTAGCCCGATTGATTACGAGGTACGACAGGGTACGACTTGGGCGAATGGCAACGTGCTTTACCGGACGCCGCTCTTGCAGGGGCCGATCTCCGGTGACGGCACGTACTGGGTAGCGGCGCATTTCAAAGTGCCCAACGGCGGCCCGGACGTTTACTCCGAAACTCCTGTATCGATCTCGATTGTCGGGTCGCAGGTCACGCAGAATCCGATAATTACCTATAATGCTTCGGGATTCAGGAACTGGGGAAGCACGGGCTGGCCAGGCACATTCGAGAATACAGCTGTCACTTCTCTCGGCCTCACACTCAATGCGGCCGGCAACATCCTGACGGACGCGGATTACCTGAACACGCCGAATATCCTCTATTACGGCGGCGTGGTGTCGAGCGGCATCTATGGATTCGAGTACGGCGCCTTCCTTGCCGAGCCGCAAACCGCCCAGATCATCATTAACATGGGCGCGGAGGTCGGTTACTCCCTGAATGCCGTGAATATCCTGGCGCTCACGGATTATCTCAATTCCCAGAATATCCTTGGGATCGATCTCGGGAACAACACCAGCGTCACACCACAGATTCAGGCTTCAACCAATGGCGGCGTGACGTGGGGCGACTGGCAGAACTGGATACCGGGGTCTTATTATGGGAACGCCTTCGGGTTCCGCGTGATGCTGGAGACCGCTGATCCGGATGTGATTCCGGTGCTTTCGGATATTACGTTTATCGTGGACGTGCCTGACCTTGTGCAGACCGGAACGAACGTCTCCATTGCCTCGGGCGGCACAGCGATAGCGTTCCCGCTGGCATTCAATGCCGGGCCCGGTGGAACTGTCACACCCGCGGCCGGGCCAACTGAACCAAACATGCAGGTGAGCATCGTCGGCGGATCTGCGGGCGACGATGTGCTCATTACGTCGAAAAGCCTCACTGGCTTCAATTGCCAGGTCGTAAACGGCGGCTCGGGTGTGTCGAGGACAATAGACTGGGTTGCCCAGGGCTGCTAACGCCTAACCAATAAGGATTGTATGTCGCAAAACTCTCTGGTTCTTCCCACCACCGGTACGGTGTCTGGCCTCTCGATGACGCAGGACACGAATGCGGCGCTCGACACACTCAACACACTCGCTTCCGGAACGGGTGCACCAGCATCAGGGGAAGCGGGGCAACTGTGGCATGATACGACCAACAACCTAATCAGGATTTTAAGTCTTGACAGCTCCTCGTGGATTCCATGGCTGCGGCTGTCTGAAACCCTGTACCTCGCTGCTCCTTATTTCACGAATTCAGTAGTAGGAAGCGCCCGCAATCTGGTCATTACGCAGACCGGCAACGCGACGGCAACCGCAGTGGCCGAGGAAGTCGTGGTGGAAACGGCCTTGGGCGGTTTCGGGTATAAGATTTCCAATTTCAGCGTCACACTCACCGCCTCCGGAAACGGCGCGAACGGCCTTGACACTGGCTCGCTCGCCGCAAACACGTTCTATGCTCTGTATGCGATCTATAATCCCACCACATCCACGGCTGCAATACTGGCGACACTTTCCAGTACCAGCAACGGCAGCATCTACGCGGGCACGAACATGCCATCCGGCTACACGATGTCGGCGCTCATCGGCTTCATGCTCACGAACGGCTCATCGCATTTCGTGGTTTCAACGCAGCTGGACCGGGAAGTGTTTTACCAATCGCCGATTGCCGTGCTTTCAAATGCGACGGGGGTCTCAAGCCTCACATCCGTTTCGCTTTCCAGCGCGGTGCCGACTACTGCAAAAAGTTGCAGTGGCTACATGACGGCGGGAAATGGCGCGGCCTGCAATCTTCAGGTGTCCGCTGACGGTACCGGAACGGGATTGCAGCAGGGCGGCAAGCTTTCTGCTTCCCTTTCGGATTACATACCGACTTTGAACTGGCGGCATCTCCCGATCCTCGCATCCTCCCAGGCCATGTACTGGCAATCGGGAAACACCACGGCGTCTTCAGTCAACGCCAGCGTGGGGAGCTTTACCTTTTAAGAACAAACGGGAAATCAGCGGAGCAAGAAATGGATGACAAGGCCATGGAAGACGAAAGACGCAAGAACATCGACCAACGGTTCATGCTAGTGATGTACCGGGTTTTCAGCAGCGTGATGGCCGTGCTCATGCTCGGCGTAATCAGCTGGATGGCGATGAACGTGTCGCACATCCCCATGATTGAACTGAAAATCGAAGACCTTAATGAGAAGTTCGATCAACGCGCGAACGACCTGAAAACCGAGATGACCACTACAACCAAGTGGCAGACGGACAAGCTCAACGACCACGAAATTCGTATCCGGGCGCTAGAGACGCAGAAACAGTAGAATAGGAAGCCTCATGATCGTTACCGTCACGCGGTCTCCATCGAATCCGCAAGGAACATTCGGTCTGCTTAGCATCGACGCCATCCCCGCGTGCGTCACCTGCGAACTCCCGTGGCTCGACAATGCATCCGATGTATCGTGCATTCCGGCTGGGACGTATCATTGCATCCGGCACCTAAGCCAGAAGTTTCCGCTCGGCAATACGTGGGAAGTGACGAACGTCCCCGACCGCAGCGGAATCCTCATCCATGCCGCGAACGATGTGGCGGATCTAGAAGGCTGTATCGCCGTGGGGGATTCCTTCGGAGAAGTCGCCGCAAAGCCCGCGGTGCTTAACTCCGTTGCCACGCTCACCATGCTTAATGAGAAGCTCGGCGATACGTTCGACCTGACCATTCTGCAACCTTCATAAAGTTCTTCTTTCAAACCTTAAAATCCGAGGATCTCTATGCGCGCTTCAAGGGTGCTCGTGCAATCGTTATTGGTGTGCGCGATATTTCTGCTCAGCGTCAGTTGGGTGTGGGCGCAAACGGCGCCTGTGGCAAGTATCAACCTGTCCGGGACTATCGCTGTGACAAACAGCTTTCAGTCGATCCAGGGAAAGGCCAATAACCGGCTCGGTTGTACGATTCAAAATCCATCTACAAACAGCCACAACCAATTGGTTTATTTCGACAGTACGAATAGTGCAAATTGCTCCGCCGCAACGTCTGGTGGCTCTGTTACCCTCCCACCAGGCTATTCCGTGAATTGTGTGGTGAATACCATCAACGTTCTTGGCGATCAGGTTTGCATCACAGGAACTTCCGGCGATCCATTTTTCGCAAATTTTCAATAGGGCATCCCGATGAAGCGGTTCTTGTTTGCAGCGCTCTCGCTGCTGTTGTTGTGCCACGAAGCTGATGGGCAGCGAGTAACGCCATCGACCACTGGCGGGAATCCTGGGGGCACAGCAGGGGGCGATCTTTCGGGTTCCTACCCGAATCCCACTGTTTCGCAGATCAATGGCTCAGCACCGGTTACATCAGCTACCAACCATAATTTCCTGACTACCGTATCGTCGAAAGCACAGCCGTCCTGTGCGGACCTGAGCAATGGCGCGGCATCCTGCTCGACGGATGCCACCAATGCATCCAACATAAGCTCCGGGACATTGGCTGTCGGACGCCTGCCCGCCACGACCACGAACGCCGCATCGTCAGTCCCGGAAACCGACTCAAGCGGAAATTTCGGGAGCTATGGCCTGCCGGCAGCACAGATGGCTACGTGCAGTCATGCCTCCTCGCCCTGCTCGCTCGCATGCGGGAACAGATTCGTCGAGGTGGATACCACGGGCGGCTCGGTCACGCTCAGGTTGCCGAATCCTGCCGCCAACTGCACGATCAAAATCAAGGACAGCAAGGGGAACTTCGGCACTACAGCTCCGACGCTTCAGCAATATGCTTCTGAAAGCATCGAAGGCGTGGCGGCCAGCATAACTCTCAATGCCAATTGGGGAAATTATGAGTTCCAAAGCGATGGCACGAATTGGCTAAAGACCAGCGCGTCATCGAACCGAGGATTCTGGCAATGGACAACGCACGGAATGTATACATGGGTTGCTCCGGCTGGCGTTACGAGCGCAACGGTTTGCGGGCGCGGGGGCTCTGGCGGGGGTAGCGGCGGAGGCGCCGGCGGGGGAGGCTCCACGTCTTCTGGGGCAGGATCAGGAGGTGGTGGCGGCAACGGCGGAAGCACCGTTAGTACCTGCAATCAGGTCGTGGTGACTCCGGGCACGTCCTACACCGTCACGGTGGGACAGGGCGGAAGCGTCGGGAACGGCGGCACAGTAACGGCTGCAAATGCCGCAGGGTCAACCGGAGGAAATGGTCAGTCCGGCGGAGCCGGCACCAATTCTTCCTTTGGGAGCCTGCTGACATTTCAAGGGGCGCCTTCGTCCGGACCCGGAAATGGGGGAACGATATCCACCGGAGGCGGTGCCGGTTATGCGGGTATCAGCGAATTCATCTCCAGTGTGGCGCCAGTCGCTGGCGTTGGCCCAGCCACTGCCGGAAACAGCGGGTCAACACAATATATCAACAGCTTCTCAGGCAGTTATACTGTTGCCGGTTCAGGCGGAGCGTCCGGCGGAACGAATGGAGGGGGCGGCAGTAGTGGACAAAGCAGCGTCAATACCGGCGACGTTACCTGTTCAAATCCGGCTAACGGGGTCGCGGGGGGTGCTTCGGGAAGCAACGGCAACACTGCGAATGCTGCACCGACAACCAATGCAGGATGCGGCGGGGCCGGTGGCACCGGAGGCAGTGGTGGTGGTTTGAAAGCAAGCACTGGTTCACAGGGAGGGGCTGGGGCGAACGGCGCGGCGGGTTCGGACGGGCAAGTGACAGTTGTTGACAATGAATAGCGCCCACCCAGAATAGACCAAGCATGAGCCATGGCAAATTCAGAGCAGTTTCAAAATGCTGTTGGGCCTCCCGCGACGCTCAACGCCGCCATCTCATCGACTGCAACCTCCTGCACAATAAATAACCCTGCAAATTTCAGCGTTCTTTCGGCCGGCCAGCAATTCCGCATGGCCATCCAGGATACGCCCCAGTCCCCAACCGAGCTTGTACTCGTTACCGCGACAAGCGGTGCGACGTTTACCATTCAGAGGGGTATCGAAGGAACTACCGCCGTGGCGCACGTGGCCGGTGCTTCCGTCGCGCAGGTCGTGACCGCTCAATTGATGGAAGAGATCTGGCCAAATGGCATGGTCTGGAAAGCAAATGGCAACTTCTCCTGGCCTAGCGCCACGGTAAAAAAGATTGCGCTCAATCAGGAGACTTCCGGAGCCTGCACGATTTCGATTGACCCGACTGCGCTTGTTCCCGGGCTGTCCTACTCTCTTAAGGACGCGGCTTACATCTGCGAGGGCCATGCGGTTATCCTCGCGCCAGCTTCTGGGTTGATCGACAACGATTCGCAGTACCAATTAAACGAGGATGGCCAGACCGTTAGCTTTTGGTCGGATGGGACAAACCTGTGGATAGAGTGATGAAGACACTGCTCGCATTCGCCGCCGTGCTGGTGCCCTGCCTGGCGGCTGCTTATAACCCACCCTGTGGCACGAACGGCCAGCTTCAGATAAACAATCATGGCAAGTGCGCCGCGGTGACTCCCACGGGAGATTTGGTTAACTACAATCCCTCTCAGGGGACCTTCAGTATTGACAGCGATGCGCCCTCGGTCGGCGTCATCAGGAATTCCATAAACGCGCAGGTTTCCAATGCCGTCTATGCAACTGGAACAACGACGTATACCTCCGGGCAATATACAGCGCCCGGCGGCGTTAACCCTCTGCCGTCAATCCTGCAGGCCGGGCAGATTTACAACATCACTTTCAATCAAACCAATCCCTCTGCCGCCAACCTCCAGATAGGCAGCCTATCGCCAAAATCACTAAAGATACTGGATGGTTATGGCGATGTACTATCTCTCGTTGGCGGAGAGATAGTTCCCGGCCCCGCTGTTGTTCTCTACGACGGAAGCGAGTTCATCTATTCGGCTCCGTTTTCCGTCTCCAAGAAGGTGACGGGAGCCATGAATGTCACGCAGCAGGATTTTGCGTCTCAGACTCAGTTTTACCTAAGTGCAGGGTCGGAAACCATTACACTGCCCTGCAGCAATACCTTGAGCCCCAACGGCCTGATAAAGGTATTCTCGGTGAGCGGAACAGCAACACTCGCTGTCGGCTCCGGATGCTCCGACACGGTCTACAAGAATGGAAGCTCTGGAACGACCGCAACGGTTGCCCAAGGAGCGGGTGACGCAACGATTACTACGGATGGTGCTGGGAATTTTTACGTGAGTGGTCAATGAGAAGGTTTCTACTCGCCGTTTTCCTTGTTCTTGCTCTAGTTCACCCGGTCCAGGCATTCCGGCGCGTTGGCGGATCTCCGATTCCTCCAGCGGCCCGTGCGGCTGGGTATTTGACTGAGACGTTTTCCAACGCCTCAAACTTTTCATCCTCGAATGTCGATTTGGGGATGACCTATTCATCCGGGTACAAGTGGTATGTCTGGAACTTCTTTGGGGCAACTCCCGCTCTCAACGGTACCGAGGTCAACAGCAACGGGACGATCACTGTAGGCAGCGGTCCCGGAAACGGCAATATCGCCTCCGCTGCGGTTATCTCAGATGCCCCGTATTACGTGGGTACGGCCTTCGGTGGGGGTGCCTATATCGAGGCGACCTTTTCCTTTAACCCCATCGGAGCCGCGTTTCCTCCTTATCCTTCGTCAACCGAATGGCCCGCCTGGTGGACGATGGCGGTTGAACACCTGGCGAACTTAAGCGGCCAGCAATGGGCTGGACAGACAACGGGATACTACCATTTCATCGAAAACGACATTTTTGAATTCTTGCAGCCGGTTTCGAGCTACGCTTACGACTCGACGCTTCATGACTGGTACGGAATCTATGACAGCAGCTGCCCGCCGGGGTTCTGCGCAATTAACTCAAACAACTATGCCCCACTAAACAACGCGAACATCACTAACATCCCTATCGGCACGGATTATACGCTGAATCACAGGTACGGGATGCTCTGGGTGCCGGCCACCGGAAGCGCCAACGGATCGATCGCGTTCTACTTTGACGATATCCAGGTTCTCCCGACGATTTACTATTCTCAATTCACGAACCAGAGCCCACCTCCCTCGCTCACCACGCCCTGGACGTTCGGCATCATTGACCAGCAACATCTGGTCCTGATCCTCGGGGGTGGCGGGAATCCGCTTATCGTTAAATCGGTGGCGGTCTGGCAGGCGTCTTCAGCAGGCAACCTGCACAATTAGAAAGGTCTTTATGCGTAAACTTCTGGGCTATCTCCTGGCAGTCATCTTGGCCGTGTTATATATCGATATGGCCATTGCTTCTGCTCCTTGTGGCGGAAACGCGACATGTTATAACCCGATCTTCGCTCTCTCCGCGAATAGCAGCGGTTCTGGCGTCACGCCACAGCTTGTTTATACCTCTTCCTCAAGCGGAAAGGGGGCCAAGGTGCAAGCGGTGATACTTGCGAATTCCAACATTGAATCCTTTGCGCCCCGCATATTAATGTACATCCAGCATCCCAGCGGAAGCCCGCTGTTATTTCTCGTCTCAGGGGTTCCTAACGGGACGGTAGGGAATGGAAACTTTGCGTCGATCGATCTCTTACAGCACTCAAATAGCAGTAGTGACAATGCGGTGGTCGATCCCGGTTGGATAGTGGACGAGAATACGCAGCGTTATTTTGTCTTGAGCCCCGGCGATTCGCTTTATATCGGGACAGATAACCCGCTCGGAAACTCCAACCAAAGCTGCACCGGTACGGATTTCCCGACAGCGACCTGCACTTATACAATCGCACCGCTAATCCAGCAGTATTGATAATCATGTTCTCCGGTTGCCTCGGCATTGGATCTCTGGGTCAGTTCGTGCTTGGTGTCATAGGCAACCCTTCGGGCGCTCCTGTGCCTTCGGGACGCAGTTTCACGCCTGGCGAGCAAAACCGCTCGTTCAGCCCGTCGGATAACAGGAATTTCACGGCCCCTGCGAATAATCGCGGATTGACGGCCACAGACAACCGTAACTTCGTCGCGCCGCCAAACAACAGGACATTCTCATGATGCTGACCAGGAATATAAGCCGGTTTCTGGCCGCTGCGCTCGTTTGTATCGCGCTTACGGCCCAGGCGACGGTTATCGCCACGAAGACGCCCATCGAGAACAAGGACTATTCCATCACTTGGGCAACCGATCTCGGCACGGACACCATAGCGACGAGTTCCTGGTCGATTTCCCCCGCAGGCCCAACCATTACGACCAGCAGCTTCACATCCCAGGGTACGACCGCATGGATCTCCGGCGGTACCGCTGCGCTCTTCTACGATGTGACGAACACGATAACCACAACAGGCGGTAGAACGTTGACGGAGACCTTCAAGCTGGAAGTTCTGGCGGCCAATTACATGTAGGAGACTTTCGATGCTGAAGGACTGGTTCAACTCCCTGGTGGCGCTTTCCGTCCTTGTCATTCTCATCGTCACGGGCAGCAACGCTATCATGGGCTTCGGCTTCGATGCCCTCTCGGTCGCCGTTGCCGTTTCGCTGCCGCTATCGCTTGCGGTCATGTACAAGCTGGCGCACCGCCGCCCCAAACCGCTGCGTCGACGCTGATGCGCCCCGCCGTGCTTCTTCTCCTGCTTCTTTGCGGGTGCAAGGACACCGACTTCGACCAGGCTTGGATGACGTTCCATGCGAACCATGTGAGCTGCTCGGAGCCCGCCAATTGCTAATCCCGCCCGCGCATTTCGCACGGGTTCAATCACCAACCAAAGGAGTTTTCTATGGGTACGCCAGCCAACATTCTCTCAACGCTTGAGGCCACCGCCGCTCAGGTACTTATCACCGACCTCTCGACGCTCAAAGGCGACTTCGATGCGATCACTGCGAATCCGAATCCCATGGAAGCGCAGATGGAACTCGCTCAAGCGATGGGACAGCTCCTCACGATGGAAGCACAGCTTCCCGCTCTGCTGCCGCTGGCAGAAGGCGCGGCGATTCAGGCAACCTCCTCGGGAATCTCCAGCCTCCTGGCGGACATCATCGCGAAGGTTCAGGCGCAGTTTCCGGCACCGGCATCCAAAGCCTAAGTGCGTTTCCTCCTCCTCATTGCCCTGCTCGCCATGAGCGCCTGCAGCGGCATTGAGGGTGAGTGCAGCAATCTTCAAACCCCCTGCATTGTCCGGTTTACCCATGACATCGCTTAAATTCGGCCGCAAACCGTACGTGCGCGATGAACGCGTGCGGAGATACGGCGAGCTGCTGCGTGGCGAAGTGCCTGCAATCCCGGATGAGATCGACTGGCTGTCGAACCTTCCCCTGGAGGTGGGGATGTATGGGAACAACGAGTACGGTGACTGCTTCTGGGCTGGCATGTACCACCAGGCCTCGCTGTGGCTCAAGCAGGCGAGTAATCTCGACGTTACGGAAACCACGGACAACGTCCTGCAGGCCTACTCTGAGGCGACCGGCTTCAATAAGGACGACCCCACCACAGATAACGGCACGGACCCGAATCAAGGCCTCACCTACTGCATGAATACCGGCCTTCCGGTGGGGAATCTCGGCGGCAGGCGCAAGATCGACGGCTTCTTCGAGTGTTCCATCGAGCATATCCTCCCCGTAATGTGGGAATGCGGCGGTGTCGGGCTCGGAATAAAGGTCTTCGACAATAACGCGCCGGATAACGCTCCTCCAGCGGATGTGTGGGATTACGTCCCCGGTGCGAAGCTTCAGGGGCTGCATTGGGTTGTCGGGGGCAAGTGGAGCAAGAAAGACGGCCTGCTCTATATCGAAACCTGGGGGCAAAGCAGGCTCTATGCGCTCACGCAGAACTTCGTCCAGAATGCCGTGGATTGCGCCTACGGGCTGGTTTCCGGGGAGTGGGTGAACGGGTTCACCGGGAAAACACCGCTCGGGCTGTCGAAGCCGGAATGGAATGCGGTGATGCAACCCCTGAAGGGAGCCGCATAAGCGGAAGGAAAACAGTTATGCAGGGAAAACGAGTCGATGAGCGGCCGGGCGAAGAGGGGCGATATCCATTCCCTCGGCTTCAACCAGGAGAATATGGAAAAGGCCTTGATGGCATTTGGTACTGCCTACCTCCCGCCTGCGATGATCTCCACGGAAATCTGGGATCGCACAGCATTGTCGAGCATGAAGACGGCACTATCACGGTGAGCCCGTCCATCTTGATCTCGGATGGTCAAGGACATAGCTGGCATGGCTACCTTGAGCGTGGCGTATGGAGGCAGTGTTGAAGGTCCTGCTCTTGATCGCAGCCGCGGCATCGCTCGCCGGCTGTCAGACTCTGACGGACATCATCAGCGCCATCCCAGACCCTACCCCGCAAGAGAAATGCACGGCAAACGGCGGCCGGTGGGAGAACATCATCATCTACGATGCGCGCGGCAAGCAGATCTCGAACGGCGAGTGCGTCCTTTCTTCCGCGAATTCGCCATGACCGCTTCGGACCTCCAGTGCGCCCTGTTGTGCTACGCAAGCTACTTTCAAACCAAGATATTCGACCGCGCGCTCGATATTTCGGGCGTCAAGGTGTTCGTTAAGGAGACGCCCGACGAGCAGATCATCGTATTTCCCGGCAGCGAATGCCTGCTGGATTGGTGGCGAGATTTTGAGGCGCGCATGGTGACGCTACCCGACATTGGCGGCGTCGAGCAGGGCTTCATGACCGGCATGCGCGATGTGTTCAAGGCGCTCCAGCCCTTCACGAAGCCCATTCGGGTCACCGGCCATAGCCTCGGCGCGGCGCGCGCACTGATATTCGGTGCGTTGATGTGCGGTCTTGGCGTCAAGCCGGAGGCCATCGTTGCCTTTGAACCTCCCCGGCCTGGCGGCGCGAAGCTCAAACAGATTCTCGCTCCCGTGACCATACGGGCCTACCGCAACGGGGCAGATCCGGTATGCGACGTTCCACCGGAGATCATGGGGTACGTCCATCCTCGCGAACCGGTACAGGTCTATTGCGAACCTGCGGGGTTCGATCCGGACGGCCCAATGAAATGGCACCATATTCAGCTTGCGGCAGTCGCGGTAGCGCTTCAGGGAGAGTTCAATGCAATTGCTACTTAGATATCATCCCGAGATCACCCTGATCGCCATATATCTGGTGAGCTGGCTGGTGAAATATTCCAACGCGCATGGCGTGCCGGTGGATAAGGACACGTCTGACGCGTTCATCATGTGCACGGTCTATCTGATTCTGTGGACGAAGCGCTGGTTCTTTGGTGTGCAGAAGATAAATCAGCCGTCGCCTCAAAACGATAACAAGGCTGAGAAATAGGAACAATCGACTGACGGCAAGGCCCCTTCAACTGAAGGAGGCTGCGATGATTTTCATTTACCTGATAGGCCGCTTCTTCGCGCACTTTGAGGCGCGGGTGGTGGACTGACGATTCGCATTCTGGCGAGACTGGCGCTGCTGCCCTTCGGGGTGGCAGCGCTTTTTTTGCGTTCTTAGGGTAGACTACGCAGGCGCAGGAGCCTGCTCGGTGGCCCAATCCAGGAGCAGCTTGGACATTAATAGCGACAGATTGCTATTCAGCTCCGGCGCAAACATATTCAGAGGGGCGCGAAAACCAATCAGAAAAACACTGGTGGCTAATTTCAAGGTTTCGGAGGCCTCCAGCCGCTGCGAACCAGCCTGAAATACAATCTTTCCCTCAGATTCCGCTATCCGTGAATACAATCCCCTTGGAGATGCATGAAGATGGCAGGACGGGCTGGCGAAGCACGCCGAATAGTATGTATGCAGCCCGGTGCCGTCGTTTCGCGCGATGTCGTACACATTCACGGATGTCCATGAACTATCCCTGCGGTATTGGGGGCGGACACGTTCATATTGTTCAATGACCTGCTTTATCCGCTCATCCCCGAGCAAGGTCGCGAAATGCTCCGGAGGAATAACATTTCTGGCGTACTCAAGGAATTTCTTGTCCTGAATGTGGACATAGTCATTAAATAGAGAGGCATTCTCCGGGTGCTTGACGATGTGGTGTGCGGTTACGGCATGCTCATATAGACTACGAAGGATTTTCGCTGCCGCGATGCCATATCCGTTGCCGCAGAGTAGCAAGATTTCCCTATAGTCTTGCCAGCAGAGGCAGCCGAGGAGGTACACCAGCCTTCGATCCGGGGTATTGGCCGATGGCTGCTCGATGAAGACCGTATTGATTAGGGCCTCCAGCTCGCGCAAATGCTTTAGGAACTCAGGGTGACGCTTCCGAAAAATGTCCCACTCTTGCGGGTGACCGAGCGAGCGGGCACGCGTCCACACCACGCCCATAGCAAAGCCGATAGATGCTCCCAGCAGCACTCGCAGGCGTGTGGACACTATTCAAAAATATCACCTATTGTCCACCGTCGTGCTTGTCCTTCAGCGCCTCGAACGCCGCGTACAACGTCTCGGTCTGGCTCTTGAAGCTGTGCTGGATGGAGAAGATCGCGAACTCTCTGTGAAACGCTGCCGGCACCCGGAAATTCAGGTGCGACATCTCCCCCTTGTCGAGGTTCCCCACCGTTTCATCGGGCGGCGGCGGCTCGCCCTTGCCCTTGGGTGGCGGGACCCTAGCCATTACGCGGCCCTCTTGGCGGAAACGAGATCGATGATGCTCTGGACCAGACGATCTGCGCGCTCATTCAACGTCTGGAACCGGGTTTCGGTGAGCGCCAGGCCCCTGTCGCTGGCCCTCCGATAGGCGATTTTCTCGGGGATGGAGCCCTTGAGGACTATGTACCCGGCTTCCCGTATGTAATTCTGCGCCTCGGCTACTTCGAGGTGGCTATCGCCTACCCGGCAGAGGGCGAAGGCGATCTTGGCCTTGGGCACGCGATTCTTGACCAGCTCGTGCGCCAGAAGCACGGTGGGCTGGAGGTCATCAAGCGAAAGCCCGGTCGGCAGGATGGCGATGTCCGCGGCGCGCGCAATCCGGAGCGTGGCGGCAGTCGAGTTCGGAGGTGCATCGAAGATCATCAGGTCCAGCCCGTGGCTCGCGGCTTTGGCCTGCTCAACGCTCCCGAAACGCTCCACCGGGACGACGGGTTCAATACCGGCTTGCAACCGGCGCCCCTGCCAGGCAAAGCTGGTGCTCTGGGCGATATCGAGGTCCGCGATCTTCACGCTCCACCCGGCCTTGGCGTATTCACGCGCAACCAGGCGGGCGAGGGTGGATTTACCCACGCCTCCTTTTTGGCTGATCAAGGCCATGAAAACCATCTGGTGCTTCCGTCTTTGCGTTCAACCGCGTTTTAGCAGATGCGCGAAAGAGCGCAACCGCGAATTGATGGAGGGACGCATTGACGCAAAGAGCGCGGTGATGTAGTGGTTTTTGCTTCCGGTTTATGAAAGGTGGAGTTCGACCCAATTCTCCTGCGGAGCTTGGTAAAGCATCCAATCAGTAGCTGCGCGATCTTCATCGGTGGGTTTATACGGCCATCCATCACCGCTCCAATTGCCATCGCAGTTGTCCAGCTTCCAGTAGTGGACTTCTTTCACCCATGTATCGTCGAGATAGTGCTCATCCATTCGAACGGCGCAAAATACGTTCCATGAAGGCCGTGTCACCATTACGCGTTTCGTGGCAATCAAACGCATAGCTTCATCGAATGTCATGGTGCCGGTTTTTCGGCCATCGACCTGATTCCTGGCATGAGCAATTGAGCAAAGTATCAAGCGTTGCAGAATGGCCTCGACGCTGTCCCAGTTGAGCTGCTCCTTCGTGAATTTTCGCAACTCGAACCGCGCATCGACTGCGAAATGGCGAGCGATCATCTCATCAACGGATGCGATGAAGTCCGACGGAGGTTTGTCATCCATGGACCCATTCTACCGTTGACGGCGTTACCCACCCCATCGCCTTCGCTTGCGCTTTGGGAACGCGCTCGGCATTGGGAGTACGGCGATTCGGCACTGGGAGTTATTTTCCCCGGCATTAGAGGTATTCGGTCGGCAATGGAAGTAAGGGCTTCTCAGCAGTGGGAGTATGCCTGGATCGGCACCAGGAGTACGGTGTAGCCGAGTCTTGGGAGATGGATGCTTGATGGTTTTCAAGGCGTTCGGCGGGTTGTCCCCAAGCGCTTAATCTTCTTCTAATCCTTCTTTAAAAAGATCAGGCAACAAAGAGACGGGTTTTGCGCTCCGTTTAGTGGCGTACTTCCTATGCCGTGTCCGTTTTTCGATGTGCCTTTGCTGGGAGGCAGATGGGGTTCGTTCGACGACAAGCATATTCTTTGGCAGAAACCGGGCGCTTGTTATTGCGCCAACACGCTTTAGCTCCGCAAGCGCAGCATTTACCATTTGCTTAAATTTGCGAAGGCACTTAGTTGAGCTTCCTGACTTCTCGCGGATAAATTCTAGAGAGATCGCGTATGGCTCGGCATGGCTGGAATAATAGAGTTGGAGCCACTGAGCCAGCGGCTTACGGCGAAGTGCACGACGCTGCTCCCAATCGATTCTTGTGAACCCGCGGTAGAACAGCGCTATAAGCTCCCGATTGATTTCGATAACGTACTTCTTGCCATCGAAAGTTCCCTTTGGCAAGAGAGAGCCCCAAAAGACCTTGATTCCATTCTTGTACACCGCAACAGACGTGGCGGTGATGTGGTTGAACGTGCGGGTCAGCCATTTGTATTGGGAAGAACCTGCATCTCTCCCAATCAACGTCAGGAGCTGATGCGCGGTGAACTCGATACGATTTCCCTCCTCGCGCCCTCTGGCCAAGTGCATTATGCCCTCAAATACATCGAGGTGGATCTGATTTAAGCGCCGACCGGTGTACGTTATTGAGAAGCCTTCCTGAGAGGCGATCTGCTCGTTGTCGAGATACCGCGCGTCGGTCGCCTGGATGGCCGCAAATAGGGCGGATCGGCTGAACTCATTGGGGACGCCGCGCTCAGGCTCAGGCCAGAGGGGAAACTGATAAACCTTAGTCCCCTCGTACTTCTGATGCCGTTCCAACACCGCTTGAAATGGGCGGTCGAGCATTGCAGAGTCGGCCATATCCCCTCCTATTTTTTCCAAACGGATATTCCCGCAAGGGGAGTGCGTCAAGCGTTTTCGGTTGACAGTGGCGATCCATCGGCTATGGTCAGTGGGCACCTGGCGGTCAGGCCAGATGCCCCGCCACCGCAATTCTGTTTGGGAGAACTGCAATGACATCAGCCGATATAGCCTTGACCGAAGTTTCGGGCAATACTGTTTCCGCAAGAGCTTATGTGTACGCCATCAGCGCGGGCGCTGATGTGGTCAAGATCGGCAAGGCAAAAAATCCGGGAAATAGGCTGAAGGAACTGCAAACGTCTCATCATCAGCCTTTGGTGCTTTTGTACAGCTTGGAGTGCGCGGCAGGTGAAGTGGCTGCTGTAGAGCGCGAGGCACACTACCTGCTGCGTCGCCATCGGCTTGAAGGCGAATGGTTCAAGGTGGATGGGGATTATGCGATGCGCGCTATATGCCAGGCCCTCGATATAGTCCGGATCAGAGAGAACCTTGGCGAGGCGGGGAAGACGCCTAGAACGGATGCTGCGGAGAGGCTTGTGAGGAAAATCCCTGAGCACGCAAGGGAGGATTGCGCTTGGAAAACCGCCCGTCAGTTTGAATGCGAATTGCGGGAATTGCAACGCAAGATGAAAGAAGCCGCCGCATGACCGTCGTATCCGCATTCCCCCTGTCCTGGCCCTTCAGCCGCCCGGGTGCGCGATACCAGGGTACGAGCAAATTCGGCAGACGGACGATTGACGTCATTACGAAGCGTGTCCTAAGAGAAATCAAGCTGCTCGACGGCACGTTGCCGGTTATCTCTTCAAATCTGACCCTACGAGGAGATGGGCTTCCATATTCGGATCAGCCACAACCTGTCGATCGTGGTGTGGCCGTATATTTCACCTACAAAAAGCGCCAAATGTGCTTCGCATGCGACCGCTGGGATAGAGTGCAGGATAATCTTTACGCCATAGCGATGGCGATTGAAGCCCTCCGCGGCATCGAGCGTTGGGGAACTGGCGATATGGTCGAGCAGGCGTTCACTGGATTCGTGGCGTTGCCTGCACCAAAGAGTCCGCATGAAGTCCTCGGCATCAGGCCCGGTGCCACTGAGGACGAAATCGACAGCGCGTACCGGCAGAAGGCGATGGCCGCGCATCCTGACTGCGGCGGGTCCGCTGCCGCGATGGCGGAGTTGACGGAAGCGCGCCGAAAGCTGAAGGAGCGGGAGGCATGAAACCATCGGACATCAAAATCGATTGCGATCCCTCAGTTCCATCGGGCGAGATCCGTCTCAAAGACTCTGATGGCAACGAGGCCGGCAGGATCGTGAACATCGGGCGAAGCACGGTGGGGGGTGAAGCGGATGGCACCGCAGCAACGGATTCGCTGATTGAGAAGCTCCAGGCCAAATGGGAACTCGTTAACCGAAGCCGGCAACTGCGGAGCCTCAACGGCGACTATTCAGGTCAAGAATTCATGAATGGAGAGTGCTCAGCATTTCGGGAGGCCATCACCATCATCCGCCAGCACGAGTCCGAGCAGCCGAAGGACGTAGCGGGGCGGGAAACAAAGCCTGACCTGAAATGGCGCGGCGAAGGCCAAACGTATGATCGCTTTGACGAATTCGAACGCGGAGAGGCTATGCGGAAGCAGGAGCGGGAATCTGCAACGGCCTATACGGTCCTCCCTGAGCGTTGTCCTGTTTGTGGCGACAGATTGATAAGAAATAAGCGACGCGTCGAATGCGGGGCTATAGATTGCATGTACATTGTTCCAATACCAGAAATGGAAAGCCCGTAGTCCATGCGCACCCTCCTCGCCATAGCGGCCCTGACCGCAGCCATTTCAATGTCTTCTTTTGCTGCCGGGATTGGTTATTGCCGGACTCATTTCGATTTCGAGAGGGTCGCGTATTTTTCGTTACCGGCAGACTCCGTGCAGATCACGAATCGTAGTGGAGAAACTGCCTTTATAATCCTAAGCCGCAAATATTCTGCTGACAGCATAGTTGTGCCACCTGGATTTCAGGAGATTTTCGATTGGCGGGCGCGCGGCGTTTACAGGCCTGTCGTGCCGAAGGAGTTTTAGTGTGAGGGGGCTATTGCTGACCCGTTACTTCCTTTTGGCGAGTCCGTTTATCTCGCTGCTCGCCGCCCCGCCGTGCTTCTCATGCCCGGTGGAGACCGCGTTCTCTCCCGACCGCGGTGCAACCGAGTTGGTCGTCCATACCATCGAGTCAGCGAAGTCCACCGTCAGGGTTGCCGCCTATTCGTTCACCTCGAAGCCGATTGCCACTGCTCTGCTGGATGCAAAGCGGCGCGGCGTCGACGTGGAACTGGTGGTGGACAAGAGCAATGCGACGGCGCGGTACACCGCTGCAACGTTTCTGGCGAATCAAGGCGTGCCGGTGCGCGTGGATTACCGCTACGCCATCCTGCACGACAAATTCATCGTGGTGGACGGCGCGATGGTGGAGACGGGCAGTTTCAACTTCACTGCGGCTGCAGAACGCTCAAATGCTGAAAACGTGCTGGTGCTGCACGATCCGGCAGTTGCGCGCCAATACGGGCGGGAGTGGGGACGGTTGTGGGGCGAGTCCGAGGAGTTGAAGGCGCGGTATTAGGCAGCAGGTTCTGTATTGGCGTCTTTGCCGGCGTCGCGAACGAATTTCGGGATGAACTTCGGGTAGGTATCCTGCAGATGCTTCCGGCCAGTGCTCTGGCTGGCGTTGTAATTAAGCCGTTCCTGGAAGAATTTGAGGCGTCCGGTGCACTGCTCTATGACTTCTGACCACGTCTTGGCCCAGACTGTGATCGCGTAATTCTTGTTTGGGTCATTCTTCATCTGGTAGACCATGCCTTTGGGGCGGTCACTCTGTTCGGTTTTGAAGCGGGCCTCGTCAGTCATTTCGTTCGATAAGGCCCAGAAGGTCCACGCCGTATTCACACCCTGAAAACGTGCATCGCGCGCAATGGCGAAGGCGTAGCTTTCTGTTTGGCTCAGCACTTCGGTGTTAATTTTCTGGGATGGGCGTTTGAGCTCGATGACCAGGTGATGCCGGCCCTCCATGGGCTGGCGATTCAGGATTTTGGAGATCACGACGTCCTGTTCTATGGAGTCTGCGGCCGGAGGGATGTTGGAAAGACCGATATCCACGACGCCTTCCGAGCCGTCCTCGCGGAGAACAGGTGTTGCAACGTCCACCTCGTCCACTTCGAACACCGCATGCTTGATGTGCTTCCGCAGGACATTGGTTAGGGATTCGTCATTATTTACAAGGTAGTATTCATCTCCGAACATCCAGGTATTTCGTGAGACGAGCTTGTGGAGCTGAGAGCGCTCCAGCAGCGCTTCCTTGGCCGCCTTTTCGTACAGCAGGTACTCAAGGCCCTTGAGGAAATCGAGGCGGTCGGTGACGATCTTCGACGCGTTGATCATGGCCATCAGCGACGTCTTCTGCAGAAGGGCGGCGAACTCATCCTGCTTATCCTTCGGCAGGCCGACGACCTCATTGAGGATGAATTGCAGAGAGGATGGATTACTTTCCAAGGCGGCGCGCAGTAGGTTGAAGGTAAGCTTTTTTGCCTTCGGCTTCACATCCTTGAAATCGGAAACGTAGGAATCCAGGCTGGAGGCCACAACGTCGAATATCTGGCGTTCCGTCTCCTCCATAACGTCCTTCGGCTTACCTTCGTAAGGATAGATGTTCTGCTCTTTCCACGAATCCACGATGCCAGAAGCCTTCTCGGCGTCACGCTGGAGGAAATGGCGGCGCATCTGGTCTTTGGTTATTTCGGTCAGCTTTCGGAGATCGGTAAACTCATGCATATCGATGGTCCCGGCCTCATCCATCTCCTCCAGAAGCTTTGAGCGCAGGTAGGCGGTGAAACGGTAACCGTGTGCCTGAATTCCCGGCGCGAGTTCGCGAAGGGTGAATCCGTCCTCCGTGCACAGGTAAAGGGCGCGCTCAATGTCGATCCTCCACTCGATGATGGTCAGTGAAGCTGCGTAGGTTCTTCCTTCCTCGGTCGTAAAGGGGGGCAGCTTGTAGTCGGCGCGTCGGTCCTCAAGAGCGCTTGGATCAACGATTTCACCGTCATAGGAAATACGGACTTCGGGGTATTGTTTTAAGTACAGCGCGAAGAGTCTGTTGAGTTCGGTAACGGCCCGGTCACGATCGAGCGACCGCTGCTGGGGAATAACGTTCGAGAGGGTGACCGTTGTGCCAGTGAAATCGCGCTGGCTTGGCTTTTCATCGGAGATGGTAAAGCGGCGCTTATTCTCAGTCGTGCCGGTGATCGTGAATTCTTTAAGGGAGCCGTTCGCACGGTATACACTCTCCCATTCAGCCTTCTCGCACACCGCAAAGACCCGATATCGGCCCTGCCCCTGCTTTCCGTGAAGGATTCGCTTGCCGTGGCGGGACTGGCGCTCCAGCTTTTTCCACGATCCACCCAACTGTCCGAACCCGGCTTGGGCCTCCGCCATGCTGATACCGGCACCTTCGTCCATGACCTGAATGCTCTCGATAGCGTTAAGACTATTGCGATTCAGGCGAACGTCTACTCGGGTTGCATCCGCATCAACGCCATTCCAGATCAGCTCGGCGACCCCCAAGATAGGCTTCTTCGCTCGGGAGATCCCGTCGATGTGATCCTGCGCAACCGCAACATCGAGAATTTGCATATGACTTTGATAGAAAGCAGAACTACCATCTTAATCGCAACTAGCGTCCACCGTTTACGGACGTCCGAGCAGTTGCCTCACCCTCTGCCGCCTCGTAACCCCCGCAGGTCCTTCCCTCGTATTGTTCTCCGCCCATTTCGTCACCTGGACCAGCCGGATCTTGTGCTCTACGGGGTTCCGGTAAACGGCGACAGTGAATTGCGTCATGGGGCCGGGGTCTAAGGGGTTGATATCGTCCTCGCGGAACTGCACCACGGCGATAGCGACGGCCTCGTAAAGGCTCTCGGCATCCACATCGACGCCATGGAGGACTCCGTCAGAATCTGTGAAAGAGACGCGGCAGCGGGAACCGGCCATGCAGGCGATTATAGCGCGAGTCTTCGCTTTTGTTTCGCCCATAAAGTAGGGGTGAAGTGTGACACTTAGTTATCTGGGTAAGCCGAAAGGCGCTCGTGGCACACTTTTGGCACAGTTGAGGGGTCAAACCGGGTGAAATTGCGTGAAATCAGGTGAGATGGAAAACGGTCGCAAGTGTTTGGCTGGCAAGAGGTTGTGCTTATTTTTCTTGCACCTGCCGGAACACGCCGAACGGTTTTCAAGACCGCCGCCTTCAACCACTCGGCCATTCCTCCGCTCTTGATTATAGCCGGTGGAGAGGACCCGCTGCTGCGGCAGGCATGTCCCAAAGGTGCGTTGCCGCAATGCCGGTAGCAACCGCGACCAGGAATCCCGCTAGTGGGTGCTCGACAGAATGAACATGGCTCCCTGCCACGGCGTCGCCGGATTCCACCACTCAGCCGCGCACTATGGGTTGACGATGCGGTGCAAATCGAGGGACGGCGGCGGTATTGGGGTTTGACTCAACATCACATGTACTTGCCCGCGATGGTGCGTCTGGTGATTGAAAAAATGGCCGGCCGCGACCACCGCCTCCTCAACGTAATCCAGCCCCCGATTATTCCGGTAGGAGAACGTTCCGGAAAAGAAATCTTCGCTCAAATTCCCGAAAAACTCTTCGATCCGCGCATCCAGCGCCAGCCGTTCGCTCCGCAACTCGGAAAAACCGTCCGCCAGAATCGTATTAAGAGGCGGCGTCTCTTGCCCGCGTCCCTGGAACCGCGCCATCCATATCCGATCGGCCAACAGGAGGTGGTTCAGAAGGCCGTGGATACTGCCGAATGAGCCTTTCCGCGGCTGTCGATACGCTGCTTCGTCCAACATCGCGCAGGTTGCAAAAAGCCGCTCGTTCGCGATGCTGTTATAGCGGGCGAGCATTTGGAAGTAGTTCGCCAGATCCATGCTTTCGAGTGTATTACATCCGGGAAGTTCGGCTTCAGGCCATACAGGGGTGGACGCCATCCTCGTTCCATTCCACGCCGCTGCCCGCCGCATCCTGCGGAATTGCCATGCCGCACTCGACCCGCGGCGGGTTGGACAGAATTACGTTCCACCAGTCGGCATATTCAAGCCAATGGGCCGTCGCCGTCAGACAGAGCAGTTGCCAGCTTATTTCGGGCCAGAGATGGTTTGAGACTGGAATTCCATGGATCTCGGCCAGAGACGCCGCGCGCATCCATCCGGTGACGCCACCGATCTTCATCACGTCGAGCATTACGTAGTCAGAGGCGTGCGCGTCGATGGCGTGCCCCTCATAATCATGCGCCAACGTGGGCTCCTCGACCCAGGCGAGTCCCAGGCCGTCCAAGACATGCAGACGCTGGACGGCATCGGCAGGCGTGAGGCATTGGCTATAATCCACCATGATCGCCACGTCGTCCCCAACCGCCGACCGGATGGCGCGAATCGCCTCAAGATCTTCCTTGACATCCGGGTATCCGATTTTTGCCTTGACTCCTTTGAAGCCGCGCCGGGCCCAGTGTTCCGCGACCTTGGCGGAACCGCGTGCGCCGTCATAGCCCACAGCTCCATATGCGGGCACGGGCTTCTCCACTCCACCCAGCAGCCGCACCAAAGATGTATTGTGGCTGCGCGCCAGCGTATCCCACAACGCCATGTCGATACCGGCAAGAGCCGTGCCGACCAGGCCCTGGGCGCCCAGCAATCGGAACCGGCGAGCGAGCTTGCGTTCGATGTCGCCGGGAGCGAGTGGTTCACCTTTCAATAATGGTTCGAGGTTGCGAATCAGATCCGCCGTCGGTCCAAGGGCGGCTGCCGTGTAAGTGAAAACGATGCTATGGCCGACCGGACCCTCGTTCGTGAGGACATCCGTGAACACCAGGGGCGATTCTGCGACTATGCCGCTGGCCGTCCGGTGTGGCTCCTGCATGGGTACGCGCACTGTCCGAAACGCGCAGCTCCCGAACTGTTGGTACCGGGTTATGCATGCTCCGAGATTATCTTATTTGCATCTCCAATCCGCGCGCTGCCGCCGCGTTGGGCCGCGAGCCCATCCTGACGGCCTGGAGGTCCGCCCTGCAATCTGCCACACTAGAGAATTAGACTCATGGCAGATTCCCCGATTACTTCTCGAGAAAAAGACTTCGCCGCCTGGTATCAGGATGTGGTGCTGGCGGGGGACATGGCCGAGCCGGCCGAAATCGTAAAGGGTTGCATGGTCATCAAGCCCAACGGCTATGCCGTCTGGGAGATCCTGCAACGAGAGCTGGACAACCGCTTCAAAGCCACCGGCCATCAGAACATCTATCTTCCCCTGCTGATCCCGCAGAGCTTCCTCGAAAAGGAGGCCGAGCACGTGGAAGGCTTCGCGCCGGAACTGGCGGTGGTCACCATCGCGGGAGGCAAGAAGCTGGAAGAGCCCTACGTCATTCGCCCGACGTCGGAAACCCTGGTCGGCCATTTTTTCGCGAAGTGGATTCAGAGTTATCGCGACCTGCCAGTGCTGGTGAATCAATGGGCCAACATCATTCGCTGGGAGCTGCGCACGCGCATGTTTCTGCGCACTACGGAGTTCCTCTGGCAGGAGGGCCACACGGCGCATGCCAACCATGGGGAGTCGCTGGAGGAAGTTCTCCGCATGTTGGACGTTTATGCCGAAGTGGCCGAGGACGTGATGGCCATGCCGGTGATCAAGGGCGCCAAGACGCAGAGCGAGAAGTTCGCGGGGGCGTTGCGGTCTTATTCCATCGAAGCCATGATGCAGAACGGCCTGGCGCTGCAGGCGGGGACCAGCCACGACTTGGGACAGAACTTCGGCAAGGCTTTCAACGTGCAGTTCCAGACGAACGAAGGGAAGCTGGATTATGTCTGGCAGACCAGTTGGGGCGTGAGCACGCGGCTGATCGGCGGATTGATCATGACGCATTCCGACGACAAGGGGCTGGTGCTGCCTCCCAAGGTGGCGCCGCGGAAGGCGGTGCTGGTGCCGATTTACCGCAAGGATGAAGAGCGCGCACAGGTGATGGAAGTGGCCGCGCGACTGGCCGCCGAGCTGGGGGCGCATATAGACGCGCGCGAAGGGCTGACGCCGGGATCGAAGTTCTTTTATTGGGAGCGGCGCGGCGTGCCGGTAGTGTTCGAACTAGGGCCGCGCGATGTGGCCAGCGGCAACATTGTAATCAAGCGCCGCGATACGGGGACGAAGGAAATAATTCCGCAGACGGCGGCGGCGGCGAAGCTGGCGGCCACGTTGGAGGCTATGCAGAAGGACCTCTACGCGAAGGCCAAACAGCGGCTTAAGGATAATACAGTGTTGGCGAATTCGATCGATGCAGTGCAGGCGATCCTGAACGATGTCACCGCCGAAAAAGGTGGAGGCAAGTTCGTGATGGCGCACTTGGCGGACGAGGCGGCGGCCGATGCGCGCATCAAGGAGTTCAAGGCCACCGTGCGCAATATTCCGTCGGTGGATGAATTTGACGGACCTGGGAAGTGCATCGTGACGGGGGCGGAGGTGGATCGACGGGTAGTGGTTGCGAAGGCGTATTAGAATCCCACTCAGGACACGACTCCGGCCAAGTACAGTTCCACCCGATCGGTCGTCCAGGTCGCCACGCCGCACCCGAAGAAGTCGGTGTCTTCGGTCCATATCGGATAGCCCAATGCAAGGGCGCAGGCCAGGATTGGCCAGTCATCCTCGTCGCGACGGGCGAGGCGCTGGCGCGCGAGCGCTTCCATTGGCGCGTAGGTCTCGAACTCGGCAGTTCGCACCAGTTCGCTTAGTGCGCCGAGCGTCGCCAATCCCGGAGCGACCGGCATCGCGCGCCGCTCCAAAATGACCGGAAGTTTCTCGCGAGCTTCGCGGAAAGCGGAGTCGGGTGCAACGTACTCTAATCGGTCCGCATACGTGCGAAGCAGCCAGAGCACTCGTGTGCCCGGTACCGCGCGAATCAGAATGTTCGCGTCGAGCACCAGCATGTCATCTCTTCTGCATCCGGTGCTCGCGGCGCAGCTTCTTGAAGTCCTCCATGAGTTCTTCTTCGGACGTACCCGCTGCTGCGATCAGCTCCTGCATCTTTTCGCCGGCGAGGCGAAGAGCTTCCAGTTGCGCCTGGCTTGGCTTGGGCTTCGTCGGCAAATAGATGCCGATGGTGGCGCCATGCCGCGTGATTGCGACGGGTGTCTTCGATTCCAAATAGCTGGACAGGTTCTCCCGAAACTCGCGAATTCCAACTCTGGTAGGCTGCATTGGGTGTCACCTCGATTTGTGTACACCATGATACCACAACGCGGAACGGCGCGGCCTAAAGCTTACCGCCGCAGCCGAAATGCCAGCACGAACCAGGCGGCGATGAAGGCCAGCCCCCCGATCGGAGTGATGGCGCCGAGTGTCCGGATGCCGGTCAATGCCAGGGCGTAAAGGCTGCCGCTGAAGATCAGGATGCCGGCCAGCAACAGGCCGCACACCCACCCGGCAGCCGATTCCGTAAGCGCGCCGGCGCGGGTGAACAGCGGTACGACCAGGATACCGAGCGCGTGAACGAATTGATAGAAGACCGCTTTCTCATAGATGCCCATGGAGTAGGCATCCAGGCGGCCGCGCAGGCCGTGCGCGCCGAATGCGCCTGAAACCACCGCCAGCCCCAACAGGATTGCGCCGAGTCCGCTCCAGTTCATGCAAGCCAATTGTAACGTTTTGCTTGCACCGCTTGACATATAAGCGTATGCTTATATAATTTCTTAAGTGGGAAATCGAGAGGCCTCGGACGTCTTCCGGGTCGTGGCGGACCCCACGCGGCGGGCTATCCTGAATCTGCTGCGCGATGCGGAGCATTCGGCGGAGGATTTGGGGCGTCCGTTCCGGGTCAGCCAGCCGGCTATTTCGCAGCACCTGCGGGTTTTGCGCCGCGCCGGTTTGGTGCGCGGGAGGAAGTCCGGCCGTAAATGCGTGTACCGGCTCAACCCGAAGCCGCTCGACGAGCTATATGACTGGGTAAAGCAATTTCGCGAGATCGCCGACCCCGCGGGTCATGTGTGGCGGATCGCGGCAAGGAGAAAACATGGCAATCCAGGGAGCGAGACCAGATAACCGGCAGATCGTCCCATACCTGTTTGTGCGCAATGGGGACGAGGCCATCGAATTTTACCAGCGGGCGTTCGGCGCCGTAGTGCTGTACCGCTTGCCCATGCCCGGCGGCAACGGCGTGTTTGCGCAATTGCGCGTCGGCGAATCCGTCGTGCAGGTAGCGAGCGAGAGCGCGCAGAAACCCAGTGAAGGCGGGCCGGTGTCGCCGCAGACGTTGGGGGGCACCTCGGTGGTCCTCGAAACCTATGTGGACGATGTGGATGCCGCCTTCGAGCGGGCGGTGGAAGCGGGAGCTGCGCCGACGATGCGGCCGTGCGACACCTTCTTCGGCGACCGCTATAGCTGGGTGACCGACCCTTACGGACACCTTTGGGCGCTGGCCACGGTCAGGGAGACAGTCACGCCGGAGGAAATCCAGCGGCGCATCGACGAAATGATGGCGGTGGGGGCGCACGGTTGACATATGCCGGCAAGAGCGCAAAATAAGTCCGCCTTCGAAGTGCACCCCGCCGTGGCGATGGCGCAGTCCGTGATCGCCGCGATGAAAGAGAAGACCGGCCGGTCGCTCGAAGATTGGCTGGAGGTGGTAGGCAACGACGGACCGCCGACTGAAAAAGAGCGGCGCGAATGGCTGAAGGCCAAGCACGGGCTGGGCACGAACTATGCGGGTTTCATCGCCGAGACTTCGGTGGGCAAGGGCGAGCAATACAGCCCGGAAGGCTATCTGCGGTTGGCGGGACAGTATGTCGAGAAACTGTTCGCCGGGCCGAAGGCCGGACTTCGCCCTATTTACGACGCTTTGCTGGCTGCCGGCCTAAAGCTCGGCAAAGATGTGCGGGTGAGTCCGTGCCAGACCTTCGTGCCGCTCTATCGCAATCACGTGTTCGCGCAGATCAAACCCGCGACGCGCACGCGGATCGACTTCGGCCTGGCGCTGAAGGATACCAAGACGCCCAAGCGGTTGATCGATACCGGCGGGTTTGCCAAGAAAGACAGAATCACGCGGCGGATCGAGATCTCTTCGCCGGCCGAGATCGACGACGAAGTGCGGCGTTGGATGAAGGCGGCGTACGACATGGACGCGTAGGCGTCTCTAGCCGACCGGATTTAATGTTATTTATAAAGGACAGTGTCCTTCACACGCATGACGCTCGGCATCGCCGTATTACTGAGCGCGGCGTGCGCCACCCGGCCGGTTCCGTTGCGTATTGCGGCGGCGGCCGACCTGAGATACGCGCTCGACGACGTGGTGAAGAACTTCCACCAGCGGCATCCCGAAGCACGCATCGAGCCAACCTACGGGTCCTCAGGCATGTTCTACGCCCAGTTGGTGAACCAGGCGCCCTTCGACTTGTACTTGTCGGCCGACGTGCAGTACCCGCGTAAGCTGGCCGAACAGGGATTGATTCTACCGGGGAGCGGCTTCACGTACGCCGACGGCCGCATCGTACTCTGGACCGGGAATGCGTCCGGCATCGATGTCGCGCGGCTGGGGATGGACGCGTTGCGCCAGTCCGCGGTGCGGCACGTCGCCATCGCCAATCCCGCGCATGCGCCGTATGGCCGCGCGGCCGAGGCGGCCTTGCGGTCGCTGGGACTCTACGACGCCGTGAAGGATAAGCTGGTGATGGGCGAGAATATTTCGCAGGCGTTTCAACTGGCGCAGAGCGGCGCGGCGGAAGTGGGCATTGTGGCGCTCTCGCTGGCCATCGCGCCGGGCGCCGCGGGCCAGGGCCGATATTGGGAAGTGCCGCGCAGCGCTTATCCGCGCATTCAACAGGGCGGCGCGATATTGAAGTGGACCAAGAATCCGGAAGCCGCGCAGGCCTTCCGCGCGTTTCTGCTGGCGCCCGAGGGCCGCGCTATTCTGAAGCGATATGGATTCTCGTCGGAGTTCTAGAGGCAGCAGCTAGATGGAGTGGCAAGCCCTCTGGCTGAGCCTGCGGCTATCCTTCTGGACCACGCTCATCCTGCTGGCAATCGGGCTGCCCGCCGCGTATTGGCTGACCTTTTCGCCGCGCCGGTGGAAGTTCCTGGTGGAGGCTGTGGTCGCCCTGCCGCTGGTGCTGCCCCCCACTGTCCTGGGATTCTACATCCTGCTGGCCATCGGTCCGCACAGTCCGGCGGGGCGGTTGTACGCGGCGCTCACCGGCGGCATGCTGCCATTTTCGTTTCAAGGGCTGCTAGTGGCCTCCGTGCTCTATAGCCTGCCGTTCGCCGTGCAGCCGTTTACCTCAGGATTCGCCGCGATGGACCGCAAGCTGATCGAAGCCTCCTGGTGCCTGGGCGTTTCGCGCGGAGCGACGTTCTTTCGCGTTATCGTTCCGCTCTCCATCCCCAGTATCGTCACCGGCATGATTCTCAGCTTCGCCCACACGCTGGGCGAATTCGGAGTGGTGCTGATGGTCGGCGGCAATCTGGCGGGGATCACGCGCACCGTGTCCATCTCGATTTTCGACGACGTGCAATCGCTCGATTACGCCGCCGCGATGCATACTTCGCTGCTGCTGCTGGGTATTTCGTTCTTGGTTCTGGCGGCCACTTACGGACTGCGGCGGAGGGTCCGGGCCGTATGGCCGCCATATGGACAATGACCTAGCCGTCGACGTCCGCAAACGGCACCCCGGCGGACCCGAGATCGCGGCGGCGTTGCGTCTGCCGCTGGACAAGCATGCATTGATGGTCCTGTTCGGACCATCCGGCGCGGGCAAGACCACCGTGCTGCGCTTGATCGCCGGGCTGGACACTCCGGATGCGGGGTCGATCCAATGCGGCGATGAGGTCTGGTATGACGGCGCGCGCGGCATTCGGCTGGCGCCGCAAGAGCGTCGCGTGGGCTATCTGTCGCAGGACTACGCCATCTTCCCGCATCTCACGGTGCGGGCCAACGTGGCATATGGAGCGCGCGGCTGGGCGGTGCAAGGTCTGCTGGCGCGCTTCGAACTGAGCGAACTGGCGGACCGCTATCCGCGGCAGCTTTCGGGCGGGCAACAGCAGCGGGTGGCACTGGCGCGCGCACTGGCGGCGCAGCCGCGTCTGCTGCTGTTGGATGAGCCGCTCTCCGCGCTGGACGCGCCCACGCGGCTGCGCATGCGCGGCGATTTGCGGCAACTGCTGGCCGGGGTTCAGATACCCGCGATTCTGGTCACGCACGATCGCAACGAAGCGTTGGCGTTGGGCGATTCCATCGCCATTATGATCGATGGCAAGCTGCGCCAGGCAGGCGCCGTCGATAGCGTCTTCGATTCCCCGGCGGACGCGGATGTGGCCGAGGCGGTGGGTATCGAAACCATCTGCCCGGCGCGCGTGGTGTCGCGGAGCGCGGGCCTGGTCACGGTCGAGATCGCAGGCGTGCGCCTGGTCGCGGTGGACATCGCCGGCGAGAGTGCGGACGTCTTCGCGTGCATTCGCGCCGAGAGCGTCACCATCGAGCGGAATGCGTCGGGCAACGCGACCAGCGCCCGCAATCGTCTGGCGGCGCGAATTGTGTCGGTGATCCCCGAAGGGCCGCTGGCGCGCGTGACGCTCGATTGCGGATTCCGGTTGACCGCCATTGTGACGCGGCAGTCCGGGGAAGAGATGGGTTTGCGCGAAGGCGAGCAAGTGACCGCGGTGGTGAAGGCGACTTCGATCCGGATCGTGCCGCGGGGGTAGTCAGGCTGGCACACTAGAGTGACAGGCACAGGGCTCGGAATTGGGCGTGTTCGTTCCTACTGCGCTAGGCCGTCCCGGATCACTGGAGCCAGACGACCTCGGGTGTTTCAAAAAGGGTCTTTGTGCAACAAGGCGACACCTGGTGCTGGCCAAAGCCCACCCGACCCACCTAAGACAAGATCGGCGGGCACTGTAGCAAAGGCGTCCCGTCAGGCCTGATCGGGAAGGTCGCGCGAAAAGTCCGAAGGAGCCGCTTGTCATTTACTACATGACCGCGTCACAAATATAATGACTCCCAATATAACTGCGTTAACAACAAAGACCCCAATTCTGCCAAAAAACTGAGCGGCGAATCCCTGATCGGATAAATCCACTCTTCTGCCTGTCAACCCCATCCCAAGCACAAAAGCAGCGAAGTAAGCAATACCCACTATCAGAGTTGTCCCCAGCAGTTTGGCAACAGGGCCGGATGTATCGTATCGGCCCAAATACGCTACAAGCTTGTAAGTCACAAAAGTTGCGAGGATTGGCATGACGCCGATGAAAAAGGTTGACTGAAGTATCCTCGTGGTTTTTTGCAAGGGCGTAACTTGCGAAGCTGCCTGTCTCTCATTCTCAAGTTCCTTCTCCATCGCCTGCTGCCGCTTCTTGTAGAGCTTGGCAAGATATATAAAGGTCACCACCGCTCCCATTAGGGCGCACAACACTAAGGTGGATCGTCCATAGAATACGAGAAAGGGGATGCGTTTATAGTACTTGGCCTCGTAATCCGGTTCAAAGAAATAAAACATGGTTGTTAAGCCAAACCACATTCCAACGAACACAAACCCTATAAATTTCTTCTCCCATCGCCGTTGGGCGCGGGCAGACGCCTGCCGCTGCTCCTCCGCCAACCGCCGCTGCTCCTCTGCCAGCCGGTACCACCGGGCAGCCTCTATGTCATCGTGCGGGACGCCTTCGCCTTTGCGGTACATGAAGCCGAGGTTGCGCTGCGCGTTTGCGCTTCCCTGCTCCGCTGCCAGACGGTACCATTTCGCGGCGCCCGCGTAGTCCTGGGGGACACCATCGCCGTGCCGTTGTGGTACATGACGCCGAGATTGCACTGCGCGCCTGCGTTTCCCTGCTCCGCTGCCAGACGGCACCATTTCGCGGCTTCTGTGTTATCCTTCGGGACGCCTTCGCCTTTGCCGTACATGAAGCCGAGCCTAAACTGCGCGTGTGCGCTTCCCTGCTCCGCCGCCAAACGGTACCACCTCGCGGCTTCTGCATGGTCCCGGTGGACACCCTTGCCCGAGTAATATTGGTCGCCGAGGCGGGCCTGTTCGGGCGCCGACTTTACTTCATCTCGCATGCAGCGACCAAGTCTACCAAAATCGCCCAGCGGCCCGCAACCTCTTCCCGACCTCTGCCCACGCTCGTGTGATCGTTGCGCCAGTCATAGCCTCGGACAGTCTTAGCGCTCGGGTTCCCGGCCATACGCTGCCCGCCCTCAATCCGCCCGCACTTCGTGAGGTAGCCCTTCCATGCTATGTGGCTCGAGGTGAGCGGTAAAATGATCGGGGTGATCGTCTCGGTTATCGCGGCGTTGGTCGCTGTCGTTTTCGCCTTTCAGGCTTGGAAGCGGTTCACCGTCTCCGGGTGCATCGCCACGTTGATCGAATCCAGCGAGACTTTGGGGCGATCCCCGACTGGACAATCCAAACGAGCCCACGATAGTCTGGTGAAGATGCATCGTAGAGCGCTTCCGGCGCTACGCAAGAGAAACGAGCAACTCATCGTCGAGCATGTGGCGTATTCCGAAGCCCTGAAGGCCGGCCCATCGTGGAACCCATATGAGAACTATCAGCAGAAGTCAGATGCTGAAAAGCACTACCGATATGTCATCGAAATAAAGCAGGCTCGCATCGTCGACGTAATCGAGGCGATCGAGCGGTCCTCAACGCGGTGATCACGTGTTCCATATGTCTGGTTCAAAATGCGCGGGGCCACCACGCCGATCAGACCAGACGACCCCTCGGAAGGCTTCGCTGGCGCGAGTGGCGCTGCCCGAGCATTTCATATGGTCCGCCTTTCCATGACCTCTTTCAAGTCACGCTTCCCGTGCACCACGGCAATCACCTGTAGAGGGACCGACTCGGGGCGATAGACGATCACATAATTGGGAAATTTAGCGACGGTTTAGAATCGCACGGGCAGAGGCGTGATGTCCCGCCGCTTGCTTCCCATCAGCGGATATCTGGCCAGTCGGCGGCAACTGGCGACAATTTCCGTTTCCACCCGATTAGCAGCGTCCCGATTGTCTTCCGCGATAAACCACCAGATGGCGTCGAGATCTTCTGTCGCCTGCTGCGTGAACTGAAAGGGCGAATTCATCCCTGCGGATTCGGACTCTCGGCGCGACGCAGCCGCAACATTTCAATGGCGGCATCCCCGTCGATCAATTCACCACGCTCAGCCTGAGCAAAGCCCATCTCGATATGTGCCACTACGGCTTCGCGCTTTTCGAGCATCCAGTCTTCGAAGTCAAGTTGTTCACGGATGATCGCGAACGCCTGTTCCAGGACCTCGCCGGAATTTCGATAAGCACCGGACCGCACGGCCAAGTCGATCACGCGCTGCTGCTCGGGCTTCAGGTCAATCGTCATGAGCGTTCCTCTCAATACAGCCGCGATGGCTCTGCAAGAGATTATTTTAGCGCCTGTAAATGTCGCCCGCGCCCGACCTACTCCAGCCGGAACGCCACCACCGAATCCCCCATCTTACTCTTCATTTTTCCATGCCCGCCGGCGCAGATCGCGATGTACTGCTTTCCCTCCCACTGGTAGGTCATGGGCGTCGACTGCGCACTGGCCGGCAGCTCCACGGTCCACACTTCCTTGCCGGTATCGGCGTCGAAGGCATGCAAGTGCGGATCGAGCGCGGCGGCGGTGAAGACCAAGCCGCCCGCCGTAGCTATCGGACCGCCGAAGCTAATCGATCCGGCCGGCCAGTCCCCACCCATAACGCCCAGCGGCGATTGCCAGCGCAACTTGCCGGTTTTCAAGTCGAAGGCCACCAGCGCGCCCCACGGCGGCGTGTTGCAGGGCATGCCGGAGGGCGACACCAGCCAGTCCCGATGCATCCCGTACGGCGTGCCTCTTTGTGGCGCGAATTCGCCGCGCCACTTCATTTCCTCAATCTTGTCGCGGGCGGCCATCATATCCGCGCGCGGAATCAGGTTCGCCACCGCGGCCACGCGATTGGTGTTCGCGATCAGAATGTTGCGCACCGGGTCCCACGCGGCGCCGCCCCAGTTCACGCCGCCCATGTTGCCCGGAAACGCAATCGTGCCCTTGAACGTAGGCGGCGTAAACAGACCGTCGTTGCGATAGGATGCCAGCTTTTCCTCACACCATTTGCGCATCTCGGGTGTAGGCCCCCACATATCCGCCGCAGTCAGCGTTTGCGGAACCATGGCGCTCCACACCGGAATCGGCTGGCTGGGCGATGCGTCCTCGCCGGGTATATCGCTCTTCGGCACGGCACGCTCCTCCACCGTCGAAAGCGGCTTGCCCGTATCGCGGTCGAGCACGAAGACGTTTCCAATCTTGGTGGTCACTGCCACGGCAGCCTTGCCGCGAAACTCGATCAGCGTAGGCTCGGACGCGACGTCGTAGTCCCATAGATCGTGATGCACCACCTGAAATCCCCAAACAAATTCGCCCGTGGACGCCTTCAGCGCCACCACGGAATTGGCCCAGCGATTGTCGCCCGGCCGTTCGCCGCCGTAGTAATCCGGGCTGGCGCTGCCTGTGGGGATGAACACCAGGCCGCGCTTCTCATCGGCGGCGATAGTGGACCAGGCATTGGCCGCGCCCGTGCGCAGCTTCTGTTCATTGGCCCAGGGGATGGGGTCCCAGGTCCACAGCAGCTTGCCGGTGCGCGTGTCATAACCCCGCACCACGCCGCGCTCCAGGTTCACCGCCACATTGTCGCCGATGGAGGAGCCAGTGATCACCACATTGCCCACTACCGTGGGGGCCGATGTCACTTCGTAATTGCCGCGGTATAGCTTTTGGTAATCGACGCCCTGCGTCAGATCCACATGGCCGGCGTCGCCAAAATCCGCGCACAGCCTGCCGGTCCGGCCATCGATCGCCAGCAGGCGCGCGTCGATGGCGCCTTCGAAGATCCGCATGTGGCAGGGTGCGTCGTTGGCGCCCTTCGTGTCGGTCCACGCCGCCACGCCGCGCGAGGTCACTTCCGAGTAGCCGTGATTCCGGGGGACCTGCGGATCGAATTTCCACTTTTCCTCGCCCGTGGCCGGGTCGAGCGCGATCACCTGGTTGAAGGGCGTGCTCAGGTACAATGCGCCGTTCACCAGAATCGGCGTGGCTTCAAAGGCCGCTTTCTCATTCAGGCGCGTCTCGGGTTGCAGCGCGCCCGTGTGATAGGTCCAGGCGACCTTCAGCTTGGCGACATTAGCGCGCGTAACTTGCTTGAGCGGCGAATAGCGTGTGCCGCCGGCATCGCCGCCATAAGCGGACCAGCCGTTGTCGGCCGCGGGCAGGCTCGCTGCCAAGAGCAACGCAAAGGCAATATAGCGCATATCCGATTGTGGCGCGGATTATGCGAAAAGCCAACAGGGTTGCAACTGCGCCTGCCCCACTTCCGGGCGCAACAGATCGCTCAGGCGCCGGAGCGCACCCGGTTACAACGCCGCGCGCGAGATACTTTCCGACTCCCGACTCGTGTCTCCCGACTTCCGTATTGTCAAAATATGATTTTTCCCACTAACTGCATATTGAACGGCTCACCCGGCCCCTAGCTTCACACGTTCGCCGATCGGAATGTTCTTGATCACCGAAAGGTCCACAGAAAGGCGCCGGATTCACGTAGGGCGCGCCCACGCCCGGAACAAATGCGTTCGAAACTCCGGCGAACGGATTGCCAATAATGCTCAACCGCGGCCGCTGCGTGCCGGCGTCGAAGTTGAACGGCTGTCCGCTGTGGAACGAAAGCGGGCTGCTCAACTGCCAGCCGTGCGTAAGCAACTTCGGGCCATGCGAAGAGCCGGGTATGTCGTAGGTCAGAAAGGTCGTGAAGTTCAGCCGTGTGTCGAAGTCGCTGCTTCCGTATTCCTGGGCCAGGTTGAAGCTGTCCAACGGGATTACCCCGCGGTACTGCGCGTTGCCCAAGCCTTTTTCGACATTCAAACTGTAATTTAAGAAGTACGGCAATGAATAGGTGGAACAGG
>Ga0209333_1000158_pt1 | contig 38904 bp, 29 predicted proteins | sample BlaSpr_A8_OM2_O3_FD_187982 | JGI IMG/M metagenome (GOLD analysis project Ga0209333, IMG submission 187982) | Forest soil microbial communities from Thunder Bay, Ontario, Canada - Black Spruce, Ontario site 2_A8_OM2_O3 (SPAdes) (version 2) | ecosystem: Environmental > Terrestrial > Soil > Boreal... | reverse complement strand
AACGGGTCAACGTGAATGGCCACCTTGACATCGACGGGCACGACCCTGGGTGTCCGCAACGGAAGGGGATGTGGTCGATGGTCCTGGAACATCCGAGCGACGACTGAGGCTGCCGAATATCGAGGAAGGTTCCGCATAGGGCGCGACAGCGCACAACCCGCGCGGTTTTCGCATCGCGTGGAATGGGACGGCGATTACGTGATCCGTTTCGGGATGCCCGGCGAACGCAACGCGGACTCCAAGCCGGTGACGCTTGGGTTCTGGATGGACGGCACGTTGATGAAGACGATGCCGGTCGAGACCAAGCCGTCGAAGCTCGTATATTTCGAGCCGTATTCGGAAGCCGAGGTGCGCATGTACCTGCCCTCCGGCGACCATGTCTTCCGCGCGGGCTTCATCGACGACGACTTCGTGAAGACCCTGTCCGACAAGGACGCTTACAGCAACAAGAAGAACAAGTATCTGAATTCGATGGTGTTCGTGGGGCCATACCCTACGGACGTCGAGCGCGCGAGCCGCAAGAAGATTCTGATTTGCGATCCCAAGTCCGGGCAGGCGTGCGTGGAGAAGATCGTCACCGCGCTGGCGCACCGCGCTTACCGGCGGCCCGCGACCCGCGCCGAAGTTGCCTCGCTGCTGAAGTTCGTGGCTCTGGCCCGTTCGCGCGGCGAGACCACGGAGCAAGGCATCCAACTGGCGATCGAAGCCATGCTGGTGACGCCGCAGTTCCTGTTCCGCATCGAACACGATCCCAACCCCACCGACGCGCAAGACGTACACCGGATTGCGGACGTGGAGATGGCATCGCGGCTGAGCTATTTCCTATGGAGTTCGATGCCGGACGACGAGCTGCTGGGCCTCGCCGAATCCGGCAAACTGCACGATTCGGCGGTGCTGGACGGGCAGGTGAAGCGCATGATGGCGGACAAGCGCTCGGCCGCGCTGGCGAGCAATTTCGCCGGCCAGTGGCTGGAGATCCGCAATCTCGATGTGGTGAAGCCGGATCCGGACAAATTCCCCGAATGGGGGCCGGAATTGCGCGACGCCATGAAGAGCGAGACGCGCATGTTCTTCGAATATGTGCTGCGCGAGGATCGTCCGCTTTCCGATTTCATCGACGCCAAGTATACTTTCCTGAACGCTCGGCTGGCCAAATTTTATGGCATCCCCGGCGTGACGGGGCCGGATTTCCGTCGCGTGGAGCTGACCACAGGGCAGCGCGGCGGGCTGCTGAGCCAGGCGAGCGTGTTGACCGTTTCGAGCTACCCCACGCGCACATCCGTGGTGCTGCGCGGCAAGTATGTGCTGAACAATATCCTGGGATCCGAGATTCCGCCGCCTCCTCCGGACGTGCCGGCGCTGGATGAAAGCGCGGTGGGCACGCTGATGTCCTTGCGGCAGCAGATGGAGAAGCATCGCGCCGATCCCATGTGCTCCTCATGCCACAACAAGATGGACCCGCTGGGGTTCGGCCTGGAGAACTACAACGCTATTGGAAAATGGCGCACCATGGACGGCAAGTTCCCGGTGGATGCGAGCGGCACGCTGCCCAGCGGCAAGTCGTTTAAGACGCCGGATGAGATGCGCGCACTGCTGATGGCGGGGTTGCCGCAGTTTTCCCGGTGCCTGACGGAAAAGATGCTGACCTATGCGCTGGGTCGCGGGTTGCAGCCGTACGACCGGCGCACGGTGGATGGCATCAACCGCGATATGGCGGCTTCCGGCTATCATTTTCAATCGCTGATTTTTGAAATTGTACATAGCGCTCCGTTCCAAATGGGCCGGGGCGATGCGAGCAAGGATACCAAGCCCAGAGAGGTAGCTCAACGATGATTACCAAGAAGGCTCTGCCCAGAAGATCGTTCCTGCGCGGGATGGGCACGGCCGTCGCGCTGCCGTTCCTGGATGCGATGGCGCCGGCGCTGGCCGCCGCCACAACTTCAAAGCCTCCCGTCCGAATGGCCTTCGTCTACGTGCCCAACGGCATCATGATGAACGGTTGGAATCCGGATTATGAAGGCAAGCTGGGCGAATTGCCGCGCATCCTGAAGCCGCTCGAGCCGTACCGCGAGGACATCACGCTGTTCGGCAACCTGACTCACAACACCGGGCGCGCTTTGCTCGACGGTGCGGGCGATCATGGCCGCTGCTGCGCCTCATACCTGACCGGCGTGCAGCCGCGCAAGACCGTCATCGATATCAAAGCCGGCGTGTCGTTCGACCAGATCGTGGCGAATCAAGTGGGCAAAGCCACGCGCTTCCCTTCGCTCGAACTGGGCATGGAGGATGCGCGGCAAGCCGGCGATTGCGACTCGGGTTATTCCTGCGCTTACACCAACAATCTGGCGTGGAAGAGCGAGACCCAGCCACTGCCGCCGGTGCTCGACCCGCGCGCGCTTTTCGAACGGCTGTTCGGCAATGGCATGGCGCTGACGCCCGCTGCCCGCGCGCGCGAAAATCTGTATCGCCGCAGCATTCTGGACTTCGTCAGCGACGACACGCGCAAGCTGGAGACGAGACTGGGTCCCACCGACCGCCGCAAACTCGACGAATATCTTTCGTCGATCCGCGAGATTGAGCGCCAGATCGAGAAAACCGAGAAGGCCAACGCGCAAATCGATCCGCACATGGAGAAGCCCTACGGCGTTCCCGCGGATTTCGCCGAGCACTTCAAGCTGATGACCGACATGATGACCGTGGCCTTCCAGTCGGACCTGACGCGCGTGATCACATTCCTGGTCACCCATGAAGGCACCTCGCGGCCCTACCGCGAGATCGACATTCCCGACGGCCATCACCCGTTGACGCATCACCGCAACCAGCCGGACCTGATCGAGAAGGTGACCCAGATCAACTCCTATCACGTGCGGCAGTTCGCCGCCTGGATCGCGAAAATGCGGACGATCCGGGAGGGCGATGGCTCGCTGCTGGACAATTGCATGATCGTCTATGGCGCGGGGCTTTCGGACGGCAACCGCCACCTGCACGAGGATCTGCCAACCCTGATCGCCGGGCGCGGCGGCAGCCACTTCAAATCCGGGCGGCGAATCGTCTACCGGAAAGAAACCCCCATGTGCAATCTCTACCTGGCGATGATGGACCGCATGGGCGTGCACGTCGAGCATTTCGGCGACTCGACCGGACGCCTGGACGCGCTGGATCTGACCTGACATGCAGTTTCCGATAGCGGCCAAACCGCCCGTAGGCATCGTATTCGATTCCGCCATGGGCCGCATCGACGACGTGCTGGCCCTGGCGATGCTGCATGGGTTCGACGGCAAGGACCAGGCGCGCATCGCGGCAATTTGCGTGAGCAGCGCGGATCTGCAGGCGGCGCAATTCTGCGATGCAGTGGGCCGCTTCTATGCCAGCGCCACCACCGGTCCGGCGGCCATGTTCATGCACTTCATGCCGATCGGGTTGGCGGATGGGAAGGCGCCTGCCGCATCGGCGATGTTCGGCAAGGTGGCTGGCAACGCGTCGAACCCGAATTCAATCAAGAGCATCGACGATACCGCCGACGGCGCCACGCTGATCCGCAATGTGCTGATGGCGCAGTACGATCAGAATGCGGCCGTGGTGCTCAGCGGTCCTGCCACCGATCTGGCAAAGTTGCTGGACATGTATGGCGCGAAGGATTGGGTTGCCCGCAAGGTGCGGCTGCTTTGCGTGGCGGAATCCGGCATGCAAGCGGACACCGCAGCGGCCCAAAAAGTATTTGCGGCGTGGCCAACGCCGATTGTGACGGCGGGACGCGAGATTGGCGAGGCGCTGCTGTTTCCGGGGGACAGCATCGAGAAGGATTTCGGGTATGCCGGCGGGCATCCAGTGGCGGATGCTTACCGCGCCTACCGGCCGATGCCGTATGATGCGCCGTCATGGGCGATGGCCGCGATGCTTTACGCCGTGCATCCCAATGACGGCTACTTCAAGCTCTCGGGCAGCGGCAATCGCCGCGAGTTGATTTTCGATCCGGAGCAGAAGGATCGCATTCTGCGGACATACGTCGAGATGGCGAGTGCGAAGCCCGTCGCGCGCAAGCCGCGGCATCCGGTCGACGATAAGAAGGACGAAAAGAAAGACGATAAGAAGGAAGAAGAGAAGAAGAAGGATGCGGCGCAGTAGCCGGACAGCCCGCAAAATCGCTATTTGAATAGCGATAAGCCTGGTTCTCGGGCGCTACTTTGGCTGTTCCCTGTCCAGCGCCGGCGGGCGGACGAGCTCGCTGGGAGCGAAGGTGCGGGAATGGACCTGCGCGGCCGCTTTGGCGATGCTGGTTACGTGAGGAAGCGAAGGCAGGCCTTTGATGCAGGTCTGCCTCCGCCGGTGTAACCCGATACCCGTGATGCCACCCGGAAAGCAACTCGGCGGACTTGCCGCGACCGGGTTTGGCGACCGGTCGCGGGGGGCCACCTCCACTATGACCCGTTACGACCCGCCACCGGCACGCCGGAGGGCTGCCGGCTCCTCATGACCCTCCCAATAGGGTTTCGCGCCATAGTAGCTGAAGATTCCGTTGCGCCAGGTGGTATCCAACATGTCCGGCCAATGCTCTTTATCGAATCCCGGAGCATGCTCCAGCTTCGCCTTGTCGACATCGAGAATGAAGTGTTTCTGGTCCTCGTCAACTCTGAGAGTGGACCAAGGCAGCGCGAACAGCTTGTTGCCCATACCGAGGAATCCGCCGAAGGACAGGACGGCATAGGCCACCTTGCCGGAGCCGATGTCGATCATGATCTCGTCTACTTTTCCGAGGGTCTCTCCGGATGAGTTCTGCACGGAGTCGCCTGTCAGCGTGCTCGCGGCCAGCACACGGCGATAGCGCTTGTCAGGATCTGTCTTGGTAATCTTACCTTGTTGTTCCATAAAATCTCCTATGCGCCCCACCTGCATCTGTGATGCCGTTTCGTCCCGGCTTGACGAGCTCCTTCAGCGTGTATCGCCGTACCACGATGCTCCGGCAATCGCGGCGCTAGTAGCATGCCCGGCTCCGGACGAAATGGTTGGCGACCACACCTAAATGTACACGCTGGGGTTTCTGACCGCCTGCGGTCACTTGACCGCACGTCGTTACCACCAGAGGGCCTCGCTCCTTCCAAACCGAGTCCGCAACTCGCCGGTGGGCGAATCGGCTCAACGGAAAAGGACGTTGGTGCGAGCCGTGCAATAGAGACTGACGCACGATGCGCGCCAGGCGGGCTCGTTAGAGCGAACTCAAAGGAGAAATGAAATGCTCGGCTTAGGATTGCTCGGAACTGTTATTGTGATTGTGTTGGTTGTGTGGCTCATTCGCAGAGTGTGAATGCCCGCTCGTTGGCTTATTTGGGCGCCAGGAGCCTCCTTATCAGTGCATCTCGATCAGGCTACGCCTGTTGAACTACCGGCCTCGGCCGCGCAAATGGTTGTTGTGGAACAACGCTGCCCGCGGGGTGCAAGTTCTGCGCTAATGTGCGGAGGTTGCGGCGCTTCCCTTTTGCGCAAGAGGTTAGCGACAGAACTAAACTTCGCCGCGAAGTACGTTGTCCTCCGGATCGAGGGGATACCCAGCGCTCACGCGAGACAAATGCGGCATCCGCCGCCCGCGGATCGAACTGCGGTACCGCCCGGGACGGTTTCTCAATCTCGACAACGCCAAGACTCTGGCTCTGCGTCGCAGGTCGCATGACGACATTGAATCGCAAACGGGAGATCGTGGATCGGCCCCATGATCGAAGCCAATGGCTCCGGCATGCTGTTGATAATGCGACTGGCGGCGGATTGTTGTATCAACCGCCGCCAGTCTTCCGATGTCTACCGGGCCGCCTGTACCGCCTGCATCGCCGCGATGCGCGCTTCCATCTGCCGCGTGAGGTGCGGCGTGATGCCGAGCATCCGCTCAACCACCATCAACTGCCCGCGGTGATGCATCTCGTGTTCCTTGGGCGCGACCAGCATTTCGAGCCGCGACTTCACCCGCGGCTGCATCCCTTCCGGGCTACTCGAGCTGCTCACCCAAAAAGGCCTCGGTGGCGCCTTCCAGGACCCTGGCGTACTTCTCGCCCTCGGCGCGCAACAGTTCCAGTATCTGCGCCTTTGTGCGCGGCGCCTTCACTTCCACTTGCAGCTTGCCCCTGACCCCGAAGAAATCGAAGCCAACCAGCGTGCTGAGGCGCTCGACCGCATGGATCTGCTCCGGCACGCGCGTCATTACGGCAATGTGCACCAGCGCCTCCGCCACCGAGCGGCATCCCTCCGCCGGAGAAACCGTACTTGTCTTCCGGGATATCCTCGCAATTTCGATCGTGTTATCGCGGACCGCGCGGAACGATCGCGCGAGCTCTTTTGCTCCGTAATAAGTCATGACGGAATTTTCTCTCCTGAGTGATTTTGAGACGGGCATGGCAGGAATCGGGGCCTACGACCGGCCGAAGTCGGTGAAGCCGCGCGCGGGTCGGTATTCAACAGCTTTACGCGGATCTGGTCGCCCACGTCCAACCCATGTTCGCCGCGCATCAGCCGTCCTTCTACGGGCGGCGACAAGGCTCGCACGAACGTGCCTTTCGGCGTAACCCCGGTGACCACCTCCGGAAAGACCTCGCCAATGCGGCTGTGCATGGCGACGGCCGCGATCCGCTTGTTCATAGCCCTCGCGACCTTGCGCTCGGCGTCCTCCCGCAACGTGCAATTGCGGGCCACGCCATCCAACTCGGCGTCCCCGGAGGGCGAAGGTTGCTTGGCGAGCACCGCTTTTTGCCAGGCGCTGCGACACCAGATCGGCGAAGCGCCGGTTGGGCGCCGTCGAGTGGGTGTAATCGTGAACGGCCAGGACGAAGTGCCCGACCGCGGCCTCCCCGGGGCGCTCCAGCACATACTCGCCCGGCCCCATCAGCTTCACCACCGCCAGCGACAGATCGGAGTAATGCACGGGTCTTCGGTCCGCCGCTTCATCAGATATATGTTGAGCGCGCCCGAATCCGGATCGCCGGGCAGGCTATCGCCCGTACGCGAGGCCAGTTCCACCACCACGGAAAGCCACGTCTGAGGTTTCCGAATGGCGTTTCACGTTTGGATTTGATAAGGTGCGTTTCATGCCTGGGATGGCGACGTGATCGCTCTCGCCCGAAACCAAAACTAGTCGAGCTGCTCAGTGGGGTGAATCGTCTGGGTTTCCACGGACAAGAACAAACAACGCCGCCCCAATTGGGCGACGTTGTTGTTGGCGGACCGTGGCTATTTAGGATGCGGAATGACCTATTCAATCTGGTAGGTGTCATCGATGATGGTAAAGTAAAAGCGCCAATCCTTGTTGACGCGGGCCTGCCAGAGATCTTGAGATTCGTCGTACTTCTTGGCCCGCAAGGAGCGGTGGTGAAGGTCATTGGCTAGAAAGGCGGCTCTGCTTGAAAAAGGCTTTCTTGACTGCCGGTGGAGCGTCGTCGATGGCCTCCAGTGCTTTCTTGCTGTAAGTGATCTTCATCGAGCGCGGACGGATTTAGTTTTCCTGGCAACAGCTCTCTTCTTGAGCTGGCCTTTCATGTGGCTGATCATCTCCGCGGCGGTGTCAAAGGGGCCGTAGTAGGGGCCTTTGCGGGCTTCTTTGAGGCGGGCATCATTGATCTTGCGCCGCTCGGGTGTGTAGTCGTCATCGGCGGTAGGGAAGGTGGAGCGGTCGATGACGATCTTCGGCGTGATAACGATCTTGCCGCGCTGGAAATCAAATTTCACCAAGTCGCCTTTGGACAGGCGGCCTGGCGAATGATGCCGGTGGGGATGGTCACCTGGCCCTTGTGCTGGATTTTGGCGGTTGTGTTCATAACGAACTGGTGTGGTTAATGGTCCGGAAGTCCGAATTCCAGACTTCTCTGCCTATCATAACAAGCGGGCTTGCCTTGTCAAGCCAGACCAGCGGCCACTCCCGCCTTTCATTTTCGAGACAGCAGCAGGCCAGTACGAAATGTAACTATGTCGATCGACCGTCTAGTTTCCAAGGATGACACCGCAGCAGGAACTATGGTTTCAACCACCAACCAGTACGATATAGATCGCGAACGCCGAATTCAGCACCGGTGTTCCAGGTGCAGGCTTCCGACATAACACGTCGTGGATCGCCCCCGTATCTGCTTGATTCGTTCAGCCGATCGTAGACTGTCTTCGTTATGTATCGTGTAAGTATCTCGAATTGGCGCTCAACTTCGCGGCAATATTCGGTGCTCTTCCCACCCAGACCAGATCATTATTGTTGCGGATGACGCTGCGAACGGCCATCGCTGAGCTCACATCGATGCCGACCGTTTGTTGCAGGACCAGGCCATCATCACACTGCTGCTTGTATACACTTTTAATCGGTGGAATCAAGACGTTCTTAAGAGAGTAGTCAATCTTCAGCGCGGCTTCGGCTGCATGGGTATTCTTTGTGTCGCCCAAAAAACTCTGACAGCAGGGTGTCAAGTGGATCCAGAGTCGTGGATCCGACGGCTGATGGGGGGATTGCAGGTCCAGGTCAGGCGGCTTGTTGAACTTGGAGGAAATCTACAGCTACAAATCGTCTACAGGCAGGTTTGGGGTAGAACCGGCGACCCGCTGCTTAGAAGGCAGTTGACCGAGCGTCGGCACGGCTCAGTTGCCCTCTTTATAACCTGCCAAAATCGATGAACCCGCGCGCCGGGTCTGTGTTCAACAGCTTCACTCTAATCTGGTCGCCCACGTCCAAGCCATGCTCGCCGCGCATCAGCCGTCCTTCCACCGGCGGCGACAAGGCCCGCACGAACGTGCCCTTCGGCGTAACTCCGGTGACCACTGCCGGGAAGATTTCGCCGATACGGCCGTGCATCGCGACCGCGGCGATGCGTTTATTCATGGCGCGTGCGACCTTGCGCTCGGCGTCTTCCCGCAGCGTGCAATTGCGGGCCACGCCATCCAACTCGGCGTCCCCGTAGGGCGAAGGTTGCTTGGCGAGCACCGCTTTTACCAGGCGCTGCGACACCAGATCGGCGAAGCGCCGGTTGGGCGCCGTCGAGTGGGTGTAATCGTGAACGGCCAGCGCGAAGTGCCCGACCGCGGCCTCACCGGGACGCTCCAGCACATACTCGCCCGGCCCCATCAGCTTCACCACCGCCAGTGACAGATCGGAGTAATGCACGGGGTCTTCGTTCCGCCGCTTTGTCAGGTATATGTTTAGCGCGCCCGAATCCGGATCGCCGGGCAGGATATCGCCCGTACGCGCCGCCAGTTCCACGATGCGGTCCCAGCGCTCGGGAATCTTCACCACGCGGCGGAGGGATGCGATGTGGTGGTCCCGCAGCATCCGCGCGATCACGCCGTTCGCCGCCACCATGAAATCCTCGATCAGCTCCGAAGCCCGATTGCGAAAGCGCGGTTTGATCCCGGTCACGCGGCCGTCGGAAAGGATCGGCTCCGTTTCGCTGCGGTCCAGGTCGAGCGCACCCAGGCGGTGGCGTTGCGCGCGCAGCTTCTGCGCGGCTTCGTCCTGCAAACGGAGCTGCGCCTGCAGATCCTCGGACGCCGCCAACTTGGCGGGGGGATCGGCCTTCCCTTCCAGCCACGGGCCGACGGAACTGTAGGCCAACTGCGCGGCGTTGCGCGCGATCGCGCGGTAGGCCGTGCCATCCTGCACGGAGCCGTCCGCCGCCACTGTCAGTTCCACCACCACGGACAGCCGGTCGGCATGTTCGTTCAGCGACGTGAGATCCGTGGACAGATCGTCCGGCAGCATGGGAAAGTTTTTCACGCCGGTGTATACGGTGGTGCAATTCGCGGCGGCATGCGCATCGATCGGCGATCCCTTGGGTACGTCGGTATCCACGTCCGCGATGCCGATGCGGATGCGAATGTTGCCGTTGGCCAGGCGCTCGGCGACTTCGATCTGATCCAGATCGCGCGACGTGTCGTTGTCGATCGACGACCAAAGCAGGCCGCGCAGATCGCGCATCGTGCCGCTCGAATCCGGCGGCGAGGCATGCGCGCGCAGGGCCGCCACCTGGCGCGCCACTTCCGGCGAAAAGTCGGGAGCGAAGCCGTGCTCGATCATCTCCTGGCGGGCCAGCGCCGGCAGGTCGTAACGGGTAACCGGTGGGTTGGGCATGAATAGGGATTAGACGCCGTGGCGGCGCGTGCGCGAGAGCAATTCCCGCGCGCGATCCAGGGCCTTCTGTTCGGCTTCCTCGCGCGTGGCGCCGGTGGTGCGCGCCAAAGCGGCGCCCGGGGAAACGTTGTCGGCCTTGCAGTGATAGACCTCGCCGAGCTTATACGAGGTCAGTCTGACGTGCCAGGGTTCCACATCCACTTGGCGCTCACAGTACTCTTCAGCCTTCATCACCCTCCATCTTACCTGTGATTTTGACCGAGATGCGACAAGATTCAGATGACGCCGGAGTGGCGCTTCAAAATCTGCTGCAAATTCTGCGAGAACGCCGACTTCGCCATCACCATGTCGCAACCCGCCTCCTGCGCGGCCTGCTTCAGATCTCCCTGCACGTGCGACAGATATCCGATCAGACTGATGCCCTTGAACTCCACGCTGCCCTTCAGCTTGGCGATTAATTCCAGCGGTTGGGCGTCCTCGAAATTCAGATCGAAGATGATCACGCTCGGTTTGGATTTCGCTTTGATCATGAGCTCGTGCGGGTCCTTGACCAGTTCCATCGCCATGCCGGCGCGTTTGGCGGCGTCGGTGATTTTGACCGAAAAGAAAAGATCGCTTACGACGGCAAGAACCTTCTTGTGTTGCTGCGGCATAAAAATGTACTAATGTTTGGTCTCGAAACTCGAACAGGGCGGGACACTCAATCGTACCTGCTTTAGGGGGCGCTTGCAACATGGTCCGCCGCGCTGCGTGCGTGTTCGGTGGTACGGTCTTCGAAACGGCAATTACAGGAGGTCGACTACCGGCGTTTCCTACATGATGTAAATCGCGCGTGCGGCGGCGCAGCAGGGCAATGCAGCGCGTCCGGAAACGCCCGGCACTAGACAGCCACCGGAGCCTCGGCGATCTGGCGCAACACGTAGGGCAGGATGCCGCCGTACCGGTAATATTCAACTTCCTGCGGCGTATCCACGCGCACCAGCACGTCGAAGGTCTTCTGGCCGCCGTCGTCGTCCACCGCGCGCACGCGGGCGCGGCGTTCCGTACCGCGCAACGCTTCCTGCACGCCTTCCACGCTGAACCGCTCACGGCCGGTCAGCTTCAGGCTGGCTGCATTCTCGGCATACATGAATTGCAGCGGCAGCACCCCCATGCCTACCAGATTCGTGCGATGGATGCGCTCGAAGCTCTCCGCGATTACAGCCTTCACGCCGAGCAACAGCACGCCTTTGGCCGCCCAATCGCGCGACGAACCGGAGCCGTACTCCTTGCCCGCTACGATCAGCAGCGGCACGCCTTCCCGCTGGTACTTGATGGACGCGTCGTAGATGAACATCTGCTCGCCATCCGGCAAATGCCGGGTCCAGCCGCCTTCGGTGCCCGGCGCGAGCTGGTTGCGCAACCGCACGTTGGCCAGCGTGCCGCGCACCATCACCTCGTGGTTACCGCGCCGCGCGCCGTAGGAGTTGAAATCATTCGGCTGCACGCCCTGCTCGATCAGATATCGGCCCGCCGGCGTATCCTTGCCGATGGAACCCGCAGGGGAAATGTGATCGGTCGTGATGGAATCGCCCAGCAGCGCCAGCGCGCGCATGGCGCGTAAATCCTGAACGGAGGTCTCGGGATCCGCCATATGGTCGAAATAAGGCGGACGTTTGATGTAGGTAGACTTGGGGTCCCATACATAGATGTCGCCGCTGGGCACCTTCATGGTCTTCCAGTTGGTATCGCCCTCGAAGGCCTTCTCGTATTCGTGTTGGAACATGTCCTGACGGATGGACGCGCGCACAGTGGTGCGGACCTCTTCGTCGGTGGGCCAGATGTCGCGCAAATATACCGGCGCGCCCGCGGAATCTTCGCCCAGCGGCTCAGTAGTCAGATCGATATCGATGCGTCCGGCCAGCGCATACGCCACCACCAGCGGCGGCGACGCCAGGTAATTCGCCTTCACCAGCGCATTGATGCGGCCCTCGAAATTGCGGTTGCCGCTGAGCACCGCAGCCACCGTCAGGTTCTCGCGCTGCACGGCTTCAGCCACCGGCTCGGGAAGGGGCCCGCTGTTGCCAATGCAGGTGGTGCAGCCGTAACCGACCAGGTGGAAGTTGAGCGCTTCGAGGTAAGGCGTCAAACCCGCCTCGCGGTAATAATCCGAAACTACTTTGGAGCCGGGCGCGAGGCTGGTCTTCACCCACGGCTTGGGCTTGAGCCCGCGCTCGACGGCTTTCTTGGCAAGCAGTCCGGCGGCGAGCATCACGGAAGGGTTCGAGGTGTTGGTGCAACTCGTGATCGCCGCAATCACCACCGAGCCGTTATCGATGGTCGACTTGCCGCCGCCTCCATTCATGGAGATAGTTACCGGCTTGTGTGCGCCGCCGAAGGCCGTCTCGAAATTTTTCTTCACGTCGGGCAGATCGACGCGATCCTGCGGACGCTTCGGACCGGCCATCGATGGCGTAACCGAGGCCAGGTCCAGATCCACTGTTTCGGCATACACCGGATCGGGCGTGCCGTCGGTGCGGAACAGGCCCTGCTCCTTGGTGTAGGCTTCCACAAGTTCGATGAGGCCGGCATCGCGATTGGTGAAGCGCAGGTATGCGAGCGTTTCCCCGTCGACCGGGAAGAAGCCGGCCGTCGCGCCGTATTCGGGCGCCATGTTGCCCACCGTGGCGCGGTCCGCCAGGCTCAGGGCGCTGAGGCCCTGGCCGTAGAACTCGACGATCTTGCCCACTACGCCTTTCTTGCGCAAGATTTGGGTGATGGTCAGGACCAGGTCGGTGGCGGTCGCGCCTTCGTGCATGCGGCCATGCAGCTTGAAGCCAACCACCGGCGGCAGGAGCATGGAGACCGGCTGGCCGAGCATGCAAGCCTCCGCCTCGATGCCGCCTACACCCCAACCGAGCACACCCAGGCCGTTCACCATGGTGGTGTGGGAATCCGTGCCGACCAGCGTATCGGGATACGCTTCCCAACCATGCACGGTGTGGAGGCGAAACACGACCGAGGCCAGGTATTCGAGATTGACCTGATGCACAATGCCCGTATCCGGCGGCACCACGCGGAAATTCTGAAAGGCGGTCTGGCCCCAGCGCAAGAGAATGTAGCGCTCGCGGTTGCGCTGGAATTCGAGCAGCGCGTTGATCCCGAATGAGTCCGCGCCGCCGTAGCTATCCACCTGGACGGAATGGTCGATCACCAGGTCGGCGGGCAGCAGCGGATTGGCGCGCTTGGGGTCCGCGCCCATGGCGGCCAGCGCGTCGCGCATAGCGGCGAGATCCACCACGCAGGGCACGCCCGTGAAATCCTGCAAAAGTACGCGCGCGGGCATGAAGCTGATTTCCTTGGCCGCCGCGGACGCACTCGCGCCGTGCGCGACATACTCGATATCGGCGGCAGTGACGCGGCGGCCATCCTCCTGGCGGAGCAGGTTCTCCAGCAGAATCTTGGTGGCGAACGGCAGGTGTCCGACATTGCCGACGCCTTGTTCTTCCAGGGTACGCAGGCGAAGGATGCGGTAATCGGCGTTGCCAGTGCGCAGGTTGGAAGCGGCTCCGAATGAATTGGTGGGCATGCTTAATTATACCGGGATCGCCTCGCGGACCCCGCGCGCGGCCAGCGGATTGGCTGCAGCGATCGGCTCGAAAACGCCCGGCAATTGGTACCATTGCAGGCGTTGGCATCACAATTGCTCTTTGTTTTTCGAGGTGCAAGACAATGCCGTTAGTCTACGTCGTCGTGGCGCTGATCGCTGTGGGAATCGTTGGATGGATCGTTAACCGTTACGTAACGGCTCCGAGGAATGCACGGATCATTCTGAATATCGTACTGGCGCTGGTCGTCGTGGGAATCGGTTTGTGGCTTATAAACACTTATGTCCCGATGGCGGGAAGCATCAAGGCGATCCTAAACATCGTGGTTGTAATCGCAACCTGCGTCGGAGTGCTGCAGGCAATCGGTGTGTGGGGCCAGGTAGTCAGACTATGGGGCGACCTCACACACCATCGACTCCAGCCGTGACGTTGCGGCTGACACGCCTGCCTCGGATTTCCATCTGGTGTTATCACTTGCACAGTCAAACTGAACTGATGCACCAGACGTTCCCTCATATTCAATGACGTGCGCCAGGGTCTGCGGATGCTGCGGAAAAGCTCCGGCTTGACGGCGGTGGCCGTCGTCGTCCTGGCGCTGGGCATCGGCGCGAATACGGCAATCTTCGGTAGTGGGCTAAATTCAAAGTAGCCAACTACCCAATCTTCAGCGTAGTGCGCGGGTTGTTGCTGCCGCCGTTGCCATTTGCGAATCCCGGCCGGTTGGTGCAGATTCAGCTTCGCGACCGCAAGACAGGCGAAGCCGCGAACTGGATAGCCTATCGCGATGTGGCCGACTGGCGCGCAGAACCGCGGCGAGCTATTGAATCCGACCGCCTCCGGCAAGCCGGATGCGCTTTACGGTGCGAGCGTTTCAGCAAATCTATTGCCGCTCCTGGGCGTGCCGCCGCTGTTAGGCCGCTACGTCCTCCCCGCAGATGATCAACCGGGCCACGACCAGGTAATCGTCCTGAACTACGATTTGTGGCAGCGCCATTTCGCCGGCGACCCGGCTATCGTGGGCCGCGCGATTCGCCTGACGGGGCAACATACGCAAGACTACGTAGTCGTCGGAGTGATGCCGCGCGGCTTCAGTTTCCCGCTTGGTATTCCCAGCGCCGTGAACCTGCCAACCCGCCAGATGGCCTACTGGATACGGTTTGGCATCGATCCGTTGCGCCAGAGCCGCGAAGGCATAGCGCCTGCTGGTCGATACATCCGAGAAGATACTTTGAAATCCGGAATTATGACCGACCCCCAAAAAGCGCTCGCCGCCCCGCTGGCGCCTTCCCGCTCCGGCGAACGCGCGACCTGTTGATCGTCGGCGAAGTGGCGGTTTCCGTGCAGCTGACCATCGGCGCGGGCCTGCTGGTGAAAAGCTTCACCGGCCTGCTCCGCGTGGACCCGGGATTCAGGCCCGATCGCCTCGTCCGCTGCGCGTGATGGCCGGGTTGGTACACTAGTATGATGGACATCGCCCAGAAACCAAAATGGAAAACCCGGCTCGTCAAGGGCGGGTTCCCCGGTCGTGAATTCGATGTCGAGTTCTGGCAGGCCCAGGGCGATGAAGCTATCTTCCGGGCAGCATGGGAAATGGTGGAGCTAGCGGAGCGCATCAAACATGACAGAGAGCCCACATTTCAAAGAACTGTTACAAGTCTTAGACGACTATCGGGTTGAGTATCTCATCGTGGGTGGTTACGCGGTGATGAAGTACACCGAGCCGCGCTATACGAAAGACCTGGATGTATGGGTTGATAGCTCACCGCCGAATGCGGCGAGATTATTTCGAGCGCTGGCGAAGTTCGGCGCGCCTTTGCAGGACGATGGAATCACAGCGGAGACCTTCACGCAAGAAGGCATCGTGTATCAGATGGGCGTGGCCCCTGTCCGAATAGACATTCTGACGCGAATCAGCGGAGTTCAATTTGCTTTGGCATGGCGAAGCAGGATCGCAAGCGCCATGTTCGGCGTTCCGGTGCACTTCATTTCGTTAGACGATCTTATCGCCAATAAACAGGCGGCCGCACGTAGCACCGACCTCGAAGATTTGAAGCGCATTCAGGAGCAAATGAAGGAAGACAAGTCCAAGCCTAAAACGTAAACCGCATCTGCAGCTCCAGCCGCCGGTTGTTAGCCGTTTCAGCGTATGCCCCGTACCCGCCGGCTACGGAATTCGCCTCGCCGAACAGCGGAGATGTGATCTGGCCGACGATGGGGCCTTCATTCACATGGTTCAACAGGTTGCGTGCGGAAATCGAGGCAGTCAGGTTATAGCGCCTGCCGGTCGAGACATCCGAGAAGATACTGTGAAATCCGGAATTATGGCCTGCCCCCAAAGCGCTCGCCGCTCCACCGGCGCCTTCCCGCTCAGGTCCGAAGCCCCAGGTCTTGCCCAGCCGCGCGTTCACCGAGATCAGGCCGGGTCCCCGTCCGTAGTTGCGCGGCAGAAGCTGTTCTCCGGGCGTGGGATTCGGATCGAGCCAGCCGTACACCGTGTCGATCAGGCCGGGCTTGTTCAGGTCCGTGGGAATGCCCGGGCGCGCGTTGAACAGAGTATCGCCATAGATGTCCTCACCGACGGTGATGTTATACGGCGCGCCGGATTGCACCACAATAAACGGACTCAGCCGCACGTTCCACTTGGTGTTCAACGAGCCGCCCACGAACAGGCGATTGCGAACGTCCGTGGCGGCAGGGCCGTACTCGCCCACCATGCTGTAAGGCTTCGCCGGGAAGGTGCCGAGCCCATCGGTGTTGCTCATGGCGTAATTCAACGTGTAATAGCCGAACAGCGAAAAGTTATTGTTCATCCGGGAGTTGACGTTGGTAATCAGTTGGTTCTGGTTATAGAGTCCGGAAGACTCCATTAGATAGACCGGCCCCGGCGCGTTGAATTCCTCGGAACGCAGCATGTGCAGTCCGTGTGAGTTCGTGTAAGTGACCGAGACTGTCGTATTGCTCACCACCTGGCGTTCCACGGTGATCGCCGACTGCATGATGTACGGCGCGCGCAATGTGGAGCTAAGCTCCTGAATAGTCTGCGTAGACTGAATCCCCGGCATGGCCAGCAGTTGCGCGATGGTCGGGATAGTGGGGAAGAAAGTCGGATTGTTGACGATGTATTCCTGCTGCACGATCCCGTTGTAGCGTTCGGCGGTTTCGATGTTGGAGATGTCGAAGCGCGAGTAGAACATGCCGAATCCGCCGCGAATGACGAACTTGGGATGCATGCCGATCTGCTTCGATCCGGGCGCCCAGGCGAAGCCCAACCGGGGCGCGAAATCCCGCGCGTCGCTAATGTTGGTTTGCATCTCGTAGCGCAGACCCAGGCTGAGCGTGACATTGGGGCGTACCCGCCAGTCGTCGCCCACGAAAGCCCCCACATCCGCCTGGTCGACGGCCAGAAAAGGAGTTCCGGCTGCTATGCTGAACTGCGTCGCGCCTCCGCCGGGCAGGCCCTGTAGCGCCCGTTGATACTGCTGAATCGACGTGATGGACGTCATCACGGGCTGGCCGGAGGCATCCAGCACTTCCTGATTTTGGGCGTCCAACTCGGGCGCCAGGCCGCCGGCGAAAGTGAACGTGCCGCCAAAGTTCACCGGCGACGTGTTATCCACTGTCTGGCCGCGCGCGCGGGCGCCGAACTTCCAGGTATGCGCGCCTTTGACGATGGTCGTAATGTTGGTCATCTCATAGTAATTCTCGTTGTCGATGCTGCGGCCCGTTTGGGCCCCGCCGGTATTGAAAGAATCAAGCACCAGAATGGCCGGCGCGGCGCTATTGGAAAGCTGCTCGTTCTCTTCGTGGAAGAACTGGAAGCGCGTCTCGTTCACCGTACTTGGCCCCAGCACCGCGGTGTCGGTGATCTGGACTGTGTGGTCCTGCTCCAGCGTGTAATATCCGCGCGTCGGCAGGTTGAAACCGCCGATGCCCTGGTCGTTGGCGTCGTTGCGCGTGAAGCCGTAACGGAATATCAAGGTATTGTTTTGGCCCAGTTGATAATCCACGCGCGGACTGACGCGCAGACGGTGTTGCGGAGCGATCAACACACCGGTGTACGGATTGATCGCGTAGGTCTGCGGATCGAGCGTCACCGCGTCGATGACGGAGCCATTGTCGATATCCCGCCGCTCGGCATCCAGGATGAAAGAGGCGTGCTTGCCCAGCGGCCCGCTGACCGTGCCGCCGAATTCCTCCACTTGGAACGGCGCCTTCTGTCCGGCGTAAGGATTTCGCGAATTGAAAGTGTCGTCGCCGAAGTTGAAGAAGGCTTGGCCGCGCAACTTATCCGTACCCGGCTTGGTGAGGATCTCGATGCGTCCGTATCCGAGTTTGGAGTACTCGGGCGAGAAGGGATTTTGGTTGATGCGCACTTCGCGGATGGAGTCCTTAGAGGGGAGTTGGCCGCCGCTGAACCCGTCAACGTAGATTTCGCCGCCATCGGGACCGGCGGAGGGGCCGGCCAGCGCCTGCAAGTCCGATTGCAAATCGTCGGGATCGTCGGAGAGCGCCTGCAAATCGTCGCCGCGCAGAACCGTGGCGGTGGAGTTGCTGGAAGGGTCGGTGGAGACGCTGGGGCCGCCACTCTCCTGTACCGTCACCTGCTGCGTCACCGAGGCTACTTTCATTTTCAGGTTTAGGGATTGCGCGCCGGACTGCAGCACGATCTTGACCGGCAGGGCCTGCGTAAGGTCAGGCGCGGAAACGCGAACCATGTAGCTGCCCGAAGGCAATCCGATGAACGAGTACGATCCGTCGTTGCCGGACGCGGCGGTCTTGGCCAAGCCGGACGGCCCGTTGAGCGTGACGGTTGCGCCAGGCACGACCGCGCCGGTTTCATCCATAACTTGGCCGCGCAACGCGGCAGTCTGCGCACAAAGGGGAAGAGATAGAACTATTAGGGCCAACGGGAAAAGGGAAGTTTTCATCTTGTATTCGGAACCGGCCGCAATCGGTGGCGCCGCAAGGGGCCGGATATCTGTGGATTCCATTAAAAGACGACACGCGTTGCGCCGAGGTTACGGCAACCGTTGTAGTTCGCCGCGCATGGGAGGATATTGGAAAGACAAATGATTCCTTTTATTCTGGTGCGTTGGCAAAGCGCGGTGGATTTCGTAGTATTGACGGCCGCGCTGTATATCCTGCTGCGGTGGGCGCAACAGGCGCGGGCCTTGCGGGTGGCCCTGGTGGTGCTCGGGCTGCACGCCGGAGCTTTGGTGTCGCGGCATTTCGACTTGGTCCTTACTAGCTGGGTGCTGGACGGCGCGGCCATCCTGGCGATCGTGGTGCTACTGCTGGTTTTCCAGGCCGAGTTGCGGCGCTTTTTCATGCGGCTCGACAGCCTGCTGAGCTGGCGGTCGCAAGCGGCGTCCAGGTTGAACGAGACCTACCAGTCGATCGCCCAGGCGGCCTTCCGTTTAGCCGGCGCGTCCGTGGGCGCGCTGATTGTGATTGTGCGCCGCAACGCCGTGACGGAATTGGTCGGCGGGGGCATCGTGCTGGAAGCCGGGGTTTCCCCCGAAATCCTGGAAGCGATTTTCCAGAAGACTTCGCCGGTCCACGACGGCGCGGTGATCGTTCGCGGCGACCGCATTGTGCGCGCGGCCGCCGTGCTGCCGCTGACCGAACGCGAGCGGGTGCCCAGCTACTACGGCACGCGGCATCGCGCGGGCATGGGGCTTTCCGAGCGCTGCGATGCGCTGGTGGTGGTGGTTTCCGAGGAACGCGGCGAGGTGAGCTTGATGGAGGCGGGCCGCATCGTCCGCTTAGACGACCAGCCCAAGCTGGCGCAGATGCTGGAGAAACTCTGCGCGCAGCCGGCGGACGGCCTGCGAAGCAGGATGCGGCAGTGGTTCTTATCGAACGTGGCGGTCAAACTTGCCGCGCTGGGTCTGGCGGCGGCGATTTGGAGCACATCGGTACTTTCAACCGGGACCACAGTGCGCACGGTTAGCGTACCGGTCCAGTTTGTCAGCGTGCCTGTGGGCATGGACATCTCGACGCCCACCGAGCGCCTGGATGTGCAAGTGCGCGGCAGCGCGTGGTTGATGGATTCAGTCGGCCTGACGCGGTTGGTGGCTAGTTTCAATCTTCGCGGCGCGAGCGCCGGGACGCTGAATCTGCCGGTCGATGCGGGGAACGTCAACCTGCCGCCGGGGATTGTGATGGAGCGCGTCTCGCCCGCCAAAGTTACGGTGCGGCTGGTACCGCACGCGCGGTAGCAGCCGGCGGGGCTGGATCGATATTCACTGCCTGCGTATATTGCCGGCTGATGTTACCGGCGCTATCGAGGACCCGTACGCCTAGGGTGTGCGCGCCGGCGCCGGTTACGTTGACGGTAGCGGTGGATGCCGCCACGCTGGTCGCCGCACCGCCATCCACCCAGTAGAAAATTTGGCTGACGCCGCTCCCAGAGTCGCTGGCGGTGATTTTGACCGACATGCCGTTCGCTGCTGGAGTCAGGCGGAAGATCGCCGTGGGAGGCGTCAGGTCCGCGGTAGCGGGCGCGGGCAGCAGCAGAACGCCGCTAATTGCGTTCAAGGTTAGACTCACATTGCCGCCGGAGACTGTGTAAGTGGCGCCGCCGATCGCATCTTGCAGCACGGTTCCGTCGGGATAATACGCGCCTACCGGAATTACCGGCGTATTCGCGCTGGAGCTATTGTTCAGCGCAACAACGGCTGTCTCGCCGCCCGGAATGGAGCGCGCATATGCGTAGGTATTCGACGCGGTCGAGGCCTGCTGCGTGTCGCCGGTAAGCAGCGTGACGAAAGCTCCGCTCACCAGCGACGCGTGTTGCTTGCGCAGGTGGCCCAGCGACGTATAGTAAGCGATCACGCTCTGGTCCGGCGGGCCGTAGACGCTGGGGCTGCCGGCCTGATCGGTCCACGGATAAGGAGCGCGGCAATAGGGATCGCCCTTCGGACCGTTCGGGCCATTGAACAGAGAGGGCGCATTGATGGCGGCCTCATCGCCATAATAAACAGTAGGCGCGCCGATGTAAGTGAACTGAAATAGCGCGGCCAGCATGAGCCGTTGTTTGGCCTGCACCAGCCCGTTGTCGCCCAACTCGGTCATCACGTACAACGCGCGATTGGTGTCGTGCGAATCGATCAGGTCGAGCATGGCCGCGGTTGCTTGCAGCGGATAGTCGTCGCGCACGGCCCGGTTCGCCGTGTCGAACTGGCTGGGCGTAAGGGGAACGATGGCCTGGCTGCCGTTGTCATTGTCGTCGACCCAGTTGTAAGGCCAGCGCACGAAACCGGTGACGTTACGGCGGAATCGGTAGTTCATCACCGAATCCATTTGATCGCCGGCCAGCCACTGGCTGGCATTGAACCAGATCTCGCCGATCAGCGGGCCGTTGGCGTTGTAGCTCTTCGCGGAGGCGCGTAATGCATGCCAGAAGGAATTTGGGAGGTTTGGCGCGCTGTCGAAGCGCCATCCGGCGGCGCCGGCGTTGTACCAATGCAACACCACGTTGTCGGGATTGCTGGGCGTTCCGCTGTAGAAGAATTGCTGGACGGCGGGTTGCGCGGGGTCCACCAGCGGCAGGCTGCTCAATCCGGCCCATCCGTTGTAGCCGGAGGTAGTGCATGGCACGGTGTTGTTCGTGAATTGGAACCATGGCCGGAACTGAGAGGTCAGGGACTGGCAGGCCCCAACTGTGGGGAACTTGCCATACAGATTGAAATAGGTGCTGTCGGAGGAGGCGTCCTCGAAGGTTCCGTCGAAGATTAGGCGCATGCCCCGCTGGTTCATGGCAGTTACCAGCGAGCTCAGCGCGGCGTTGCCGCCCAGCGCCGGATCGATGTTCAGAAAGTCGTCGGTATCGTAGCGGTGATTGGAGTTGGCGTAGAAGATGGGAGTCAGATACAAGGTATCGAAGCCCAGGCCCTGAATATAATCCAGCTCGTTTTGGATGCCGAGCAGGTCGCCGCCGTAGAAGGTGCTGCTGGCGTTCTGATAGCAAGGAAGGCCCGCCTGGTTCGGATCGCATAGCTGCGTGTTCCAGGTGGTGACCGCCAGGTTGCTGCCGGGGGCAGCGCCGTAAAGCGAGGGGCAGCCGGACGTGCTTCCCGGCACGCAGTAGTCGTTGGTGGGGTCGCCGTTGCGGAAGCGGTCCGGGAAGATCTGGTAGACATTGGCGTTGGCCATCCAGGCGGGGGTCTGGAACTTGGGGTCGTAAGCCGTAATCTGGAATGCATTCAAAGGCTCGGTGGCGGCGGCCGCGCCGGGGCCATCCTTATTCAGGTTGTCGTAGTCGTCGATGTAATCGTCGCTGTAGAATGCCGCGCCCGCGCCGTTGAAGATGGCGAATTTGTAGTAGACCACGGCGGGCGTCGCGGGGGTGGCGTAGTTGATGGTGTATTCGTCGTAGAGCGTCCCATTGACGGTTTTGGTTTCGAGGAAAGCCATTGGCGAATCGGCGGCTCCGGCGGTATTGCCCGAGGCGGTATCGAAGAGATAGACCCGCAGATTTGCGGCGGTCGCGCCCAGGTGCGCCGTGCGCAGCCGGAGCGTCACCGTGGCGCCCGCCGGGACCGCGCCTTCCTGGCTGCGATAGTAGGGATCGAACGTATTGTGGTACAGCGCTGAGAAATTCACCGCGTTGCTCGAGTTAGCTATGGAAAACGGCGGCGTGCCGGCGCCATTGGCGGTGCTGTTGACGGCGAAATATTGGCTGTAGGCCGCCAATGTGCCCAGCATGCCGCCGGCGTTGCCGTTTGGAGTCTGGCCGTAGACGTAGCCGGCGCTGGAGGTCAGCAGGCCGAGGAACAGGAACGCCGAGGGCATGCCGCCGCCTGTAATGGCCTGCCACGGGATGGCGAACTCGCGGGCGCTGCCGAAGGAGGCATACGTTCCGTAATTGGAAACCGGATTGGCCCAGTTGTCGGCGCCATCCGACTTGCGATATTCGTTGTAGCCGGTCTTGAAATACGTGACGAACTGCGCCCGGAAGGGTAGCGTGGCGATCGCCTCCTGGTCGTATTTGAAACCGGCGAGACTGCCATTGGCGTTCGTACCGCTATTGGGTGGATTCACCGGATTCGCATCGATATAGACGACGGCCGCTTCGCCCGGATTGGCGTTGGCGATGGCCACGTAGAGACGCGACGCGTCCCAGGTCATATACCAGATTTGGCCGGTGTTGGTTCCAACCTGGTTTGTGCCGTTCTGGGCGTTGCCATATTCGCCCGGTTGGATGACGCCATCGATTGCGGGTGTGTTGAATTGGGCATGCAGAGAAAAGCTGCATGCCGCCAGGGAAATCGCGGCAAGTGCAAAGCGCAACGCGCGGGGCATGGTGGTCACGGTGCCCTCCTGATCTCCAAAGTATACAGGAGATGCGCAATGCGTGCGTTCGATACTACGCCTCGGCGCGTGATTTGCGGATCAGATCGGACAGCGCTTCCGCCTCGACGGGCGGCGAGAAATAATACCCTTGACCGTAGTCGCAGTCGAGCGATTGCAGCTCCGTGAGCTGCTCCTTCCTCTCGATGCCTTCGGCGACGACTTCCATGCCCAAGTTCTCCGCCAGCAGCAGGATAGTGCGGATGGTTTCGCCCGTGCCCCCATTTCCGGACATGTTGACCACGAACGACCGGTCGATCTTCAGCACATCGAATGGCAGGCGGCTTAGGGACTTGAGCGAGGCGTACCCGGTTCCGAAGTCGTCGATCTTCAAACCCACGCCCAAGGTTTTCAGGCGGCCTAACAAGCCGGCCACGGCATCCAGATCGTCCATCAGGACGCTCTCGGTGATCTCGAGTTGCAGCGTCCGCGGATCCAATTGCGTCTCGGCCAGGATGGCGGCAACCTGGGCGTGCAGATCCGGCTCCCGGAACTGCCGGACGGACACGTTCACGCTGACTTCGAGAGGCGGAACGGTGGGAAACTCGGAATGCCAGCGCCGCATCGCGGTGCACGCCTCACGCAGCACCCAGAGGCCGATGGGCACAATCAGGCCGGTCTCTTCCGCCAGCGGAATGAACTCGTCCGGCGGAACGATGCCGCGCACCGGATGGCGCCAGCGGATGAGCGCTTCCGCGCCTACGATCTTGCCGGTCTTCAGGCTTACCTTAGGCTGATAGTAGAGCACGAACTCCCGATTATCGACCGCGCGCCGCAGACCGCTTTCGAGTTCCAGGCGGGCCACGGCCTGGGCCCGCATTCCCGCGTCAAAAATCTCGAAGCGGGATCTGCCCAGCGACTTGGCTTTGTACATGGCGATGTCCGCATCGCGCAGGATCTCGGTCGGCGTATGGTAATCCCGGTTGCCGGGAGCGATGCCGATACTCGCCGTGGTGAACACTTCTTTGCTCTCCAGTTGGAAGGCCCCGTGGATCGACTCGTGAATACGCTCGGCGATCCGGATAGCGCCGCCGGCATCCACGTTCTCCAGCAGGATGGCGAATTCGTCGCCACCCAACCGGGCGATCAGATCGTGCGCGGGTCCGCGGATCGCCGGAGAAGCCGGCGGTGCGTTGCGCACAGCCGTCCGCAGGCGCTGCGCCACATGGATCAACAGCTCGTCGCCGGCCATGTGGCCCAGGCTGTCGTTGATCACCTTGAACCGGTCAAGGTCCAGGAAGAGCACCGCGTACGGGTATCCGGGTTCCCGGGCCACGCGTTCCAAACAAGCCGCCAGCTTGTCGTGGAAGAGGGTCCGGTTGGGAAGCCCGGTCAGCGGATCGAACGCCTTGCTGCCAGTGATGTCGGTCTGCGATCCCGCCATGCGGATGGCCCTTCCCTGTGCGTCGCGCTCGGCCACTCCACGGCTCAACATCCACCGGTAGGAGCCGTCGCCATGCAGGACGCGATGCTCGATGGCGCATTCCTTGTGAGCGGTGGCCTCCCAGTGCGCGGCCAATTCGGCTTGCAGCGCGGCCCGGTCTTCCGGATGCACGCGGGACAGCCACTCCTCGGGACTGTCTCCGATTTCCGACTCTTCGTAGCCAAGCATGGATTTCCACCGCGTGGAGAAATATACGCGCTGGGCTTCGAGATCCCAGTCCCACAGGCCGTCGTTGGCTCCGCGCGCCGCCAGCGCGTATCGCTCCTCGCTCTGGCGCAGGGCTTCCTCGGCGCGCTTGCGTTCGAGCTGGGCTTTGATGCGGGCCAGCGCCACGGGAAAGTCCACAGGCTTGGATATGTAATCGTTGGCCCCCAGGCTCAATGCCTCGACCACCCGATCGCTCTCGCCTAAGGCCGTCACCATAATGATGGGCAGCCGCGTGGCCGAGAACCGCTGCCGGAGCTGGCGCAGCAGCTCGATGCCGCTTAGGCCGGGCATCATGCTGTCCAGCAGGACCAACTCCACTTCCCTTCGGGCCAGCACGTCCAGCGCTTCGTAACCGCTGCCCGCCACTTCTGTCGCATAGCCGGCCCTCTTCAAGCGGCGCGACAGCAGGTCCTGGTTGGTGGGGTCGTCGTCGACCAGCAACAGGGGTTTTGGGTTCGTCAGCATTGCGGATCCCTCGCCAGAGCTTCTGCGTTGCCGCCAAGGCCGGCCGGCAGGATATCAGGTGTTTGCGCGCGCCGGTGCCCGGTTTCCAGAAATGCCTCCAGGCTGCGCACCAGGTTCTCGAAATCCACGGGCTTGGTATGGTAGTCGTCACAACCGGCGTCCATGGCTTTCTTGCGGTCGCTGGCCATGGCGTGCGCGGTGAGGGCGATGATGGGGATAGCCTGGGTGGCCGGGTCGGCCTTCAGGCGGCGGGTAGCCTCCCATCCGTCGATCTCGGGCAGACTCATATCCATCACGATCAAATCGGGAGATTGGCCGTGCGCCATGCCAATCCCGCGTCTGCCATCGCCCGCCGAGATTACCTCGAATCCTCGCCGCGAAAGGCGCCGCGCGAGCATGTCGCGGCTCCATTCGTTGTCTTCGACGACTAGAATCTTAGGCATGCACGGGCTGCCTCTCCGCGATCCCGCCGCCGCTGGCCGCCAGCACAGCCGGCACAGCAGGATCGCCGGGCAGCCGGACGGTAAACACGGACCCGCGTCCCAATTCGCTCTCGGCGGTGACTGAACCTCCCATCATCTGGCAGAACTCGCGGCTGATCGCCAATCCCAAGCCCGTACCGCCGTACTTCCGCGTGGTGGATGCGTCGGCCTGCATGAATGGGCGGTACAGCCGGTCCAACTGCTCCGCGCTCATGCCGATGCCCGTGTCCGTTACCCGGAACTCCACCCAATCGGAGCCTTTGCGCCGGATCCGCCGGGCCTCGAGCCGGATCAGGCCCTTTTCGGTGAACTTGCAGGCGTTGCTCAGAAGGTTGAAGAGTACTTGCCGCACCCGGGTCTGGTCGGCCAGCATGCCGCCCAGAGGCTGGGCGCAAACCACTTCCAGCCGGTTGCCATTCCTCTCCACTTGCGGGCGGATGGCGCTGACCGCGTCGTCGATCAACGGCAATACGTCCAGGCTTTCGATCGACAGCTCCACCTTTCCCGCTTCGATTTTCGAAAGATCAAGCACGTCGTTGATCAAGCCCAGCAAATGCTTCCCGGCCCAACGGATCTTGCCCAGATCGGGCAGCAGGTCCTGCTGGCCCCGATCCTCCGCCACTTCCTGCAGCATCTCGCTATAACCGATGACCGCGTTCAGCGGCGTGCGCAACTCGTGGCTCATGTTTGCCAGGAAGGCGCTCTTGGCGCGATTGGCCTCTTCGGCGGCGTCTTTGGCGCGCACCAGTTCGCCTTGTACACGCTTCAACTCGGCCATATCCTGGGCCAGCCAGACATAGCCTTCCAGCGCGCCCGCGCCGTTACGCATTTCGGCGGACGAGAACAGCACGGGAATCGGCCGTCCGGTTTTGGTGCGATAAGTGCGCTCGACGGCGCTGCGCCGCGCCGGCGCTTCACGCTCCAGAATGACTTGGCCGGCTGGCCGGCCGATCAGCTCTTCCTCGCTGTACCCGAGCAAGCGCAGCGTGGTGGGGTTGACGCGGCGGATCTGCAGATCCGCATCCGTGACCAGCAAGGACTCCTCCATGGAACGCAGAATATTGTCCACGTATTCCTGGGCCCGCTGGCGGGTCATCGAGGCGCCTAACATGCGCGCGGCCGACCGGAAGCCATCGCGCTCGGCGTCGCTCCAGGCGCGGCCGCGCCAATGGTCCTCAAAACCGAGGAAGCCGAACCATGTTCCCGCCACTTCGATGGGCACTAGAATTGCGGATTTCGGGAATCCGTCGCGACCACCGCTCTCTGCCGCCGGCGGCCCGGCAACGGCCGCGTCGATTTCGCCCGGACCGATCGACACCACCTCTCCGCGGCGCAGACTGGCGGCGCGCGCGTTCCACTCCGGTCCGGCCCATGCCAAGCGCGTCTGGCGGAATCCGGCGGTGCGGCGCTCAAGTGAAGACTCGGTCCATTCGTGCAGGATGGTGCTTACCAATCCCGGCTCGGCGGGATGCACCTGCGCAACATACGCACGGGTCACGCGCGCGGCCGCGCCAATCTTGGACAGCGTCTCGGGGATAACCGTCTCCCAGCCCGCCGTGCCTAGAATCCGCCGCGCGGTAAAGCTTACCGAGGCCATCAGGATACCTTTGGCTTCATTGGCGGCTTGCGCCGTCTCCTCCGCACGCTTCCGCACCGCGATTTCGACCTGCAGGATTTCGGTCTGGTTCTCGAACAACGTCATGATCATGCCGAAGGCCACGAAATATTTAGGCAGATCCCAAACCACGTGATCGCCGGGAATATTGACGTGCAGCGCTCCGCAAATTTCAGCCACCGGGAAGACCAGACCCCAAGCCAGAAATGAGAGCGACGTGAGCAGGACGCCCGGAGTCCAGCGGCGGAAGTATCTCCAATAGCGCCAGCCGGTAATGGCAAAGCCTTCGAAAAGCAGGAAATCGATGCCGGTCTCCACGTTGGCGGAGGCTCGCCAGGCGGCCCACAGGCCGGGCGCGACGGCTACCGCAAACCAGGCTGCCATACTGCGCGCGGACTGTTTGGCCTGGCGCATCGCCAGCCACACGCCCGCTCCGAGCGCAACAGCCAGCAGGGCGCGGTACACCTCCGGGTTTTGAACTTCGAAGACCATGCAAGTCCAGTAAGCCACCGTCGGCCCTACGATACCCATCCAAAACAGGATGCGCCCCAGAGATGTGCTGGGCGTCTCGCAAACCGAAAGAAAGAAAGCGGAAGCCGCGGCGACCAGCGTGGAGTAGGCCGACCAATCCGCCAGCCGCGATGGGATCAGGCCGAAGCTGACCAGCAGCATGCCGGCGAAATGGCAAACGATGCAGGCCCAGCCGATCATCCACAGGCGGGCCCGCGGCTGCCGGTCGCGCAAGTAGATCCAGGCGAACAGGCCCACCAGTATGCTCATCACCGAGAGAGTGACCACGCGTTGAAATTGCGGAAACATCCAGCTTTCTCTTCCCTAACTCGCTAATGCATCCAGAAGTACCGGGGCTTCGCCACCTTGCTGGGACCCATCAATTGCGGCCAGATCTCCGGGCAGCCGGACCGTGAACGCGGATCCCTGGCCCAGTTGGCTCTCTACGCTCAACGAACCGCCCATCATTTCGCAGAGGCGGCGGCTGATGGCCAGTCCCAATCCCGTTCCGCCGTATTTCTTGGTGGTCGACGCATCGGCCTGCATGAATGGCCGGTAAAGCCGCTCGATCTGTTCCCGGCTCATGCCGATGCCGGTATCCACCACCCGAAATTGCACCCAATTCACGCCTTCGCCGCGGATCTGCCTGGCCTCCAGACGGATGATTCCGCGCTCGGTAAACTTGCAGGCATTGCTCAGCAGATTGAAAAGCACCTGGCGCGTGCGGGTCTGGTCGGCCACCATGTAACCCAAGCCGTCCGCGCACGACACATCGAGGCGGTTGGCGTTCTTCTCCACCAGCGGTTGCAGAGTACCGGCTACGTCGTGGATCACGTGGGCGGCAGCGAATCTCTCGGTAGACAGTTGCACCTTTCCCGCTTCGATCTTCGACAGATCCAGGACGTCGTTGATCAAGCCGAGCAGATGTTTGCCCGCGTTTTGGATCCGGCGCAAGTCCAGCAGCATGTCCTGCTGGCCGCGTTCCTCGGCGATCTCCTGCAGCATCTCGCTGTAGCCGATCACCGCATTGAGGGGAGTGCGCAACTCATGGCTCATGTTGGCCACGAACTCGCTCTTGGCGCGGTTGGCGGCTTCCGCGGCTTCCTTGGCATGCAGCATCTCGTCCTGGGCGCGCTTGCGCTCCGAGATGTCCCGCGCAATGCCCAGCAAGCCGACGGGCCGCCCTCTTTGGCGGATGACCTGCAAGCTGACCTCCACGGGCGTGCGCCAGCCGTTCTTGGCCGCCAGTTCCCATTCCCGATTGGGGTACGTTTCCCCAATGGAGACGCGGTAGGCAGCCTCGCCGATCTTCTCCTGCCACACGGCGGGGAGCAGACGGGCCAACGGCAGGCCGCCGGCCTCCTTGCGCGTATAGCCCAGAATGCGTTCCCCGGCCCGGTTCAGCGAGGTGAGGGATTGTTTCAGATCCAGCGTGAAAATAATGTCGTTCGCATGCTCCACCAGATCCTGGTAACGCTGCTCCAACATGGCCTGGCGTTGCAGGACGACGACCCAGGCAAGCCCGCCCAAAATCAAAAGCGCCAGCACGCCCAGGGCACCCAAAGCTTTGGGGGCATTCCACCAGGGCGGCTGGCGCACGACTACGACGTCATTGGCGGACTGGAGCAGTACGCGGAAGGCTTGATCGCGTTCATTTTCGTCCTTATCGGCCACACAGATTCCGGACACGCGCAAGACGCTGCCGGTAGGCGCCGCGGTCAGCCCGTTTGCGCCGGGCGGCTGGCGGATAAAGGCGCTAAATACCGCGCGTCCCTTTTTCAGCACCAACGTCCGATTGTCGGCAAGCACCGATTTTCCAAGCAGGCGGCCCTCAATCGAGACAGGCAGCGAATCGTAATCGCCGCTCAGAATCTCTTCGACGGTGACCGGAACCGGAGTTAAAGGCGCTTCGCTCCCGATGCGCCGGCAGACGGCGTCCTCCACAGCAAAAGTGTAATCGGACACGCGCGGGAAACCGGCCACATCCAGGCGGTCTCCAGGCTTGAATACAGCCGTCTCTGCGGATTCGATGCGAAGTCCGGTTCTGCCGTCGGACAGGTAGATGGTCTTGCCATCCTGCAGAGTGACGACGCCCTGCACCCGGATGCGGTGTCCCAGGGACCGCTGCGGAGCAAAGCGCGCCACCGTCTCGATGGGCTGAACCTCCGCGGCAAAGGTATCCCCGCCCGGCTTCAAGATTTCGACTTGCTTCAACCCAGGTACGTAAAGCAGGATTCCCACCTGTTGGAGTCTATTGTTGAAGATCGCGCCGCAGGCCCCGCGAATGCGCACGTCCGCGTCCACGAATTGGCCGGGGACGGGACTATTCACGCCAGCGTGGACGCCCGGCACCACCGCTCTCAATCGGCCGCCGGCGACGGCTACATCCAGTATGAGCAGGCCTTCGAGGAGCCCGACCTGCCGCACGATGCCTTGCGTCTCCACCCATTGGCTATCCTCGGCGCTCGAAAGCATACGTTCCAGGGAAGGATGCTGGGGTTGCGGGAGGGGGGCTTGGCCGATCACGCGATATCTAGGTCTGCCGATTTGGGGCGCGAAGTCCGGAATTTCCGTGACGCCTTCCATCTCGACAAGCTGGCCCGCCTGGAGCGGTGGCGCATTCTTCGGGACGTTCACCCAAATTCCGGCAGTTGCGTCCTGCACGAACAGGTCGGGGGTTTGGGCGCTCATATACGTATCCCGCCCCAGGAAATTGGGTCCGCTGGGGCTGTAGTACGTCACCACCGCTCGAATCCGCACGGGGTAGCCGCGCGCCGCCAGATCGGGTGTGAGTTGGCGGATCTGGGAAACCTTCGTCAGCACCGGCAGGGTTGCTGGGGCATTAGCAGGCTGGCCATTGGCGGCCGGGGCGGAGAGTGCGGAGAGCAGCAGCGCCGCAATACGAGCTGGCGCGCTGCTATACTCCCGACATCCCGGCAATGGTGCAGTAACCCTCATTTACATGCCGCTATGCGGTGCTTATCGGCCTAATCCCGGTCGAGCGTTAGTATGCCCGCATCCGCCTTAGGACCATTCTGGGCTGGTACTGGGAGTTGGTACAATACTATCGGAGGTTTAGATTAAGTACTATACGCTCTAGTAGTATAGTACCCCAGGGTCACCCCCGCACGGCCCAGCGCACCAGTTCGGCAAATTTCGCGGTCTTGCCCTGCATCAGGATGGCGACCCGGAAGATGCGAGCTGCCGCCACAACCATAATCGCCGTAAAGGCCAGTACCCCCGCCAGCCCCACCCAGGGCTGCCAAACCGGCACGCCGCCGCCCGGCATAGCCTGCCGCAGCAGCATCAGCATCGGGGTGAAGGGCGGGAACAAAGACATAGCGGTGGAGATGGCGCCATTCGGCTGCTGCATTACGAAAGTGATCAGGAAATACGGAATCATGACCGGGGCGAGCAGCAGGATGGCCAGTTGCTGGGCGTCCTGCGGGCTGCCGCAGCCGGCTCCCAACGCGGCGGCCCAGGAGCACAGGAACGTCACATCGGCGATAAGGTAGATGTAAAACCATGGAAACACGGCGAACGGCACGATACCCGACAGGCCCATGCCCGAAAGCGCCAGCGTACCGCCGACGATGTAGAACGCGGAACTGGTAAGCGACGTCCCTAGCGCGCCCAGGACCTTGCCTGCCATCAGTTCGAAGGGCGTCGCCAGCCCCAGCAGCATTTCTACCAGGCGCTGGGCTTTATCCTCGGTCACCGCCGAAAGCATGGGGCTGGACCCGATCATGACGATCATGCCCAACAGCAGCATAATGCCGAACGGTACGGCGAACTCGGCGACTTCGTTTTTCTTGCCTGCCTCGTGAATTTCGCCGGTTTTAGGGTCGCGCGAAACCAGGCCGAATCTGTCCACTTTCACCTCCGAGAAAACGCCGGAGAGGCGGCTCTGGTCCACGCCGAGCCTTGCCAGGCGCACGCGCCGGACACCTTCGTTGACCGACTCGGACAGCCAGCGGCTGGCCTCGTCGAAGCCGCCGGCGTTGCTGTAGGTCGAGACCGGGCCGGCGCGCAGGACGGCGGGACTGATTTCGATGAACGCGAAGAGTTGTTCGCGGCGCACGCGTTCCGACAATGCCAGGCGCTGCGACATGGGATCGGCGGCGGGCTGCAAGGTCTCGAACACATAGCGGGGCTGCATCTGGCGGTGGGTGGTCTTGTCGAGAAGGTCCTCGGCGTTCTTCTCCTGAGCGGCCTGAATGACGGCGGCGGCGACGACGCCTGTGCCATCGATAATGGCGATGCGCCGCTCCTTGATATCGGGCTTGCTCACCATCAGCGCTACGCCCAGAAAGCCGCCGCCAAACAGAAGCGGCGCAACCACCAGTCCGATAATGAACGCCTTGGTGCGAATGGTGGCCAGATAGTCGCGCTTGGCGATCAGCAGAATCCTGTGCGCCGTTCTATACATTCTGCGCCTCTCCGGCTTCCGGGCCGGCAATGCGCACGAAGATGTCGTGCAGGGAGGGTTTCATGATGGAGAAGCTGTTCACCCGGGTGCGCGCCATCAGGGTGCGCAAGACCTGTTGCGCATCGCAGCCACGCGCCATGCGCAGCTCCTGGACCTGCCCGAGATCGCGAACCCTTTCCACATCCGGCAGCCCTTCCAGAAACTGCATGCCGCCTTCCGCCGCCACCCGGAACGTATCGTCTCCATAGCGGTCCTGGATGGATGTGAGCGTGCCGTCCAGGACTTTCTTTCCACGGAAGATCATGCAGATGTAGTCGCACATGTTTTCGGCAACCTGCATGTCGTGCGTACTGAGGATTACGGTGACGCCGCCGCGGCGCAGTTCGAGGATCGCGGATTGGATGGTATCGGCGCTCACCGGATCTAGCCCGCTGAAGGGTTCATCCAGGATCAGCAGCTTGGGCGCCGGAACCACGGCGGCGATGAACTGCACCTTCTGGCTCATGCCTTTGCTCAGCGCCTGCACTTTCCGCGAAGCCCATTTCGATAGATCCAGCTTCTTGAGCCAGATCTGCACTTCGGCGGTGACTTTGCGGCCGCTGCGCAACTCTCCGTAGAACTCCAGCATCGGCTGAACCGCCATCTTGCGGTACAGCCCGCGTTCTTCGGGCAGGTAGCCGATCAGCTCGGAACGCGCGCCCAGCATCTGCTTGCCGAAGACCCGCACATCGCCGCGGTCGGGATAGAAGATGCTCGAGATCATGCGCATGGTGGTGGTTTTGCCGGAGCCGTTCGGCCCGATAAAGCCGTACACGGCGCCTTCGGGAACGGCAAGCGACAGATCGTCGACGGCTGTTACGGCGCCGAACGCTTTTGTAACATTCGAGATTTGGACGGCGTCCATCGACCCGCAATCGTAGCAGGTTGCGTAGGCGTTCCAGCCGGAACGGCAGGCGTACCGATACAAAAAGATCCGTAACGGTCTATGATGTACCAGGGAGCCGCTGGGTAACCATGATCACCAGACGCGCGCTGGCCAGGCTGTTGGGGTGGGCGCTGCTGCCGCCGGCCGTGCGGCGCGGCAGCGCGGGTGCAGGCGATTTCAATGCCGATTTCAGCAGGGAACGGCGGTATCGCGCGGACGCCCAGATTCTGGTGTTGTCGCTGCCCATTCTTCGCCGCTCCGGCGTGGGAGGCGGCAGCGTGGTGTGGCGCGAATGGCGGGAGCCCGCCGGATTGAACCGGATGCTGGAATTCAACGGATACTCCAACCCGGATCGGGCCGCCGGATTGAACCGGCTGGGATTGATCCGGGAGGCGTCCCGCGGAGAGCAGGCCGCAACCCGCGAGTCGAGCTATTTCGGCGTGATGACGGCTTCGCCCGAGGAGAGCGCCGAAGAGGCGCATAAGGCGCTGCACTCGGCCGCCACGGAAGCCACCTACTCCGCCATCCGCGGGCGGATCGCAGGCGGACAAGTGGAAACCGCGACCGCGCTTTTCAGGGGACCGGCGCGGCTCTCACCGGAGCGCCGCATCGAATTGTATGCGCGCGCCGAGCAGGCCCTTTCCACGGCGCCCAATAAGGCGCCCGAATTTCGCGCAAACGGCGTTATTCCGCCCCTTTTTCTGCACGCGCTGGCCGACGCCTTATGCCATCCCGCTCGGGGCCAGACGCAATACGTGTACAACGGACGCTTATACCGGTTGTGGGTGCGGCAGACGGCCGATCCGCACGTGGCAGCCTCTTTCCGGGAGCGCGGACTGATCCGCGCAGGCGCGGGAGTGGTCCGGGTGGCCGGCAAAGTGAGGCGCGAAGCAGGCGGGAAGGAAACCGAATTCAGGCTGTGGGTCGAAGAGGGCGCCGCGCAACCACTGCCGCTGCGAATCGACTTCCAGCCGAAGGCGTATTTGCGGCTGGTATTTGAGGCGGAAGGGTAGCGGGTCCGGAGACCCGCTGCAGGCCTGGACGCCCGCCCCAGACTACGCCCTAATGCGCCGCGAGCATGGGCCGGATCGCCACAGCTACCACCACCATGATCGCCGAAGCCGACGGAATTAACAGCAACGCCTTCTTCAGGCGCCTGGGATCTCCGCCTCCGATCGCGCCGATGATCCGCGAACTGACGGCCAAGCCGCACCAGCCCAGGGTGATGACCACGCCCATGGCGGTACCGGTCATGCGCGGGAATGCGTCGCCGACCATGGCCAGCGTAGTGGGGAATACGGGCGCCATCGAAACACCCGCCAGAAACACCAGTATCCCGGCCACGCCGGGGCTGCTGGTCTTAAGCATGAGAAATGTCGTGATGGTCATCAGAATGGCTGCCGCCAGTGTGACCAGCGGCGCGGGCACGCTGATCAGGATGGGCGAAACCGCCACACGGCCGATCAGCAGACCGAGCGCGAAGCCCAGCGATAGGATGTTCAGCGCGCGCGACTCGGGGATGCCTTGCGCGATCAGGTGTTGCGCCAGCCAATTCCATACACCCACTTCGCAGGCGACGTATAAGAACAAGAAGAGCGCCAGCAGGAAAAGCAGTGGCTTGCCCAAAACGGGTCCGACATCGGCAAAGACGAAGCTGCGCGCGCCGTTGGGCGGCGGCATGGGCGTGAGGATGTGGACCACCAGCGTAATAGCTGTAAGTACCGCGACCGTGTAGCATAGGCGGACGGAGTTACGGCGCAGCAGATTCGCGGACAGGAATGGAGTGGCCAAGCCTCCGAGGCCGAAAAACAGATTCAGCAGATTGAGCGTGGTGGCGCGGCGGTCCTGACTAATGTCGCTGACCAAGGCGTTGGCGGCGGTGACGATGATGCCGCCTCCCAAGCCCAGCAAGAACAGGTAGACGCTAATGCTGCCGAAGCCCTTGGATTGTGGCAGGGCGAAGAGCGCCAGGGTGATCAGGGCCAACCCCAGCACCAAGCCGGCCTTTTTGCCCTCGTTATCGATCAGGGGGCCGACGCCAATGGACGCGATGATCAGGCCCAGCGCCTGCGTGAATGCGATTTGGCCAAGCTGGCTGGGGGTCAAGTGAAAGCGCGCGGAGAGATCGGGCAGGATGGTGCCCAGCATGGCGGCAATCATGCCGTAGACGAAGATGGCCAGGATGGCGGCGAGGATCAACATGGACCGGATGGTATCAGAATTCCGATCGCATGGGTTGCGGGGAGCCCTCAACGGCGGGCATGCAAAACAAAGGCCGATTCACAATCGGCCTGCAGGTTGAAAACCTGCCCCACAAAGGCGTTAGCGGTGCGCGGTGGAGAATGCGGCTTCCGCGGTTACCGCAGCGGCGACGGGATCGCCGATGCGCATTTCAGTCCAATTGTAACCAAATTCCTTGCCGCAATCTAAGCAAACGACATAGGTACAGTGGCGTTGGCCGGGAGCCGGTAAGAAGCCGGCTCTCCGCGAAGGCGTGATGGGGAACGTCGTCCTGCGGTGAGAACATCCCAGAAAGATATTTAGTAAATTGTTGAACATAGCCGCGAACCCCTTCATTTGTTTAGATACGAAAACATAGCTATTGGTTTCAAATGCACAGTGAGATGAAAATCGGATGTGCGACCGGGCCGCAAAGCAGCCTACATAGAATAGTGAGAATTGCCGCGAAAATGTTTCAAGTGAAAAGTTTGGCGGCGACCGCGTCCGCGATCTGCTTGCCGTGGAAGCGACCGTTCTCGATGAAGATCTCGTTCGTATGCATGCCGGCCACGATGACGCCTGCCAGGTAAACTCCGGGCCGCTCGCTCTCCAATGTTTGCGGATCGCTGCGCGGCTTCTGCGTTTCGGGATCGAGCGAGATGCCTATGGAATTCAAGAAGTTGAGATCGGGGCTGTAGCCCGTCAATGCAAACAGGAAATCGTTTTTCAACACGGCTTCGCCCTCCGGGGTCGCCAAAACGATGGAGTCGGGCCGGATTTCCACAACCTGTGAATTGAAGTACGCCTGGATCTCTCCGCATTTGATACGGTTTTCTATATTTGGTTTGATCCAGTACTTTACTTTTTCGGAGATAGCGGGGCCACGATGGATCAGTGTAACTCGGGCGCCGGTCCAAAACAGTTCTAATGCAGTGATTGCAGCCGAGTTCTTGGCGCCAATCACGGCCACATCGTGGTTATAGTACGGGTGCGGTTCCTTATAATAGTGAAGAACCTTACCGAGTTCTTCGCCGGGAACACCCAATAAGTTTGGTACGTCGTAGTACCCGGTAGCCAGGACGACTTTGCGCGCCGTGTAGGTATGATGGCAACCCAGCCGGTCGGTGGTAAACACCTGAAAGGCGCCATCCTGTCCGGCAATGTTCGTAACTCGTTCGTAATCGTGAATATCCAGCTTGAAGTGGTCCGCCACGCGGCGGTAGTATTTCAACGCCTCATGCCGGTTGGGCTTCTCGTTGAGGCTGGTCATGGGGATGTTGCCGATTTCGAGCAGTTCCGGCGTGGTGAAGAAGACCATGTTGGTCGGGTAGTTGTAGAGAGAATTCACCACGCAACCTTTTTCGATCAACACGGTGCGGATGCCGCGCCGCTGCAGTTCGATACCGCAAGCCAGACCGGTAGGACCCGCGCCGACTACGAGGACGTCGAACCGGCTCACAGCTTGCTCTCGACTTCAGCGTAGACGCGCTCGAGCGCGGCGGGCAGAGCCGCGGGATCCTTACCGCCGCCTTCCGCCATGTCGGGACGCCCGCCGCCTTTGCCGCCAACGGCTTGCGCCAGCGCCGCGGCGAGTTTGCCGGCATGCACCTTGGATGTGAGATCTTTGGTCACGGCGGAAACGATGGACACGGTGGAATCTTCGAGGGACGCCAACACCACCACGGCGCTCTTCCACTTGTTGCGCAAGGCATCCACCAACTCACGCATCTGTTGGCGATCCAGGCCGTCCGCCTGGGCAGCGAGCACATGCGAGCCATTCACGGTATGCGCCTGGCTTTCCAGGGCCCCCGCCGCGGACTGCGCCAGCTTGCTCAGGAGATCGCGCTTTTCGTGCTCCAGGGCTTTCTCGCGGGCCAGCATCTTTTCCACATGCTCAACCAGATCGGGCTCGGAGGCGCGCAGCAATTCTGAAAGCCGGTGCAGCGTTCCCGTAAGGTCCTGATACTGGCGAACCGCGCCCTCGCCCGTTATGGCTTCGATGCGGCGCACTCCTGCCGAGATGCTGCCTTCGTAGACGATTTTGAAGACGCCGATATCGCCGGTGCGCCGCACGTGCGTGCCGCCACACAGCTCCTTGCTGAAATCGGGTACGGAAACTACGCGCACTTGGTCGCCATATTTTTCGCCGAACAAAGCCATTGCCCCGGTGGCCACGGCCTGTTCGAGCGGGAGCACCTTGGTTTCGACACCGCTGTTGCGCAGGATCTGCTCGTTCACCAGGCGTTCGACCTCTTCGATTTCGGCCCTGTCCATGGCGGCATAATGCGTGAAATCGAAACGCAGGCGCGGCGGCTCGACTACGCTGCCAGCCTGCTTGACGTGCGTGCCTAAAACCCGGCGCAACGCGGCGTGCAGCAAATGCGTGGCGGTATGGTTGCGCATGGTGGAGAGGCGCTGCGGCTCGGCGACCTCCGTGCGCAACTCGTCGCCCACGCGGATAGGCGCCGTGGTGAAAATGCGATGCACGGTCAGGCCGGGCACTGCCGGATAAGCCGTCAGCACATCGCCGACTTTATCGCCGTTCAGGGCGAACAGACTGCCGCGGTCGCCCACCTGGCCGCCGGTTTCGGCGTAGAAGGGCGTACGGTCGAGCACGAGTTCCGCTTCCACGCCGGGGCCGATTTCGTCGCGCAGCTCGCGCTCGACGAGCAATCCCAGCACGTGCGAAGTGGCGGTCAGTTCGTCGTAGCCCAGGAACTTGGTGCGGCCCTGCGCGACCAGCTCGTGATAGGCGGGCGCGACGAAAGCCTTGGCGCCTTTTTCCGCGCCTTTCCAACTTGCGCGGGCGCGCTCGCGCTGCTGCTCCATTTCGCGCTCGAAGCCCTCGCGGTCGATGGCCAAGCCGCGGTCGCGCGCCATGTCTTCCTGCTCGTCGAGCGCCAAGCCGAAGGTGTCGTACAGCTTGAAGGACAGCGCGCCGGGAATCACATTTCCGGCCAGCGATTTCACTTCGTCGTTGAACATGCGCTCGGCCACCAGGAAGGTGGTCGCGTAGCGGTGCTCTTCATCCTTCACGATGCGGGCGATGCGCTGCACGCTCTCCATCAGCTCGGGATAGGCGGGCCGCATCAACTCGGCCACTTCGCCGGTCAGCTTGTAGAGGAACGGCTCTTCGACGCCGATCATGCGGACATGCCGCATGGCGCGGCGCATGATCTTGCGCAACACATAGCCGCGGCCGTCGTTGGCGGGCAGGACGCCATCGTGAATCAGGAAAGTAGTGGCGCGGCTGTGGTCGGCGGCGATGCGCAGGGCCGTATCGACGCGCGCATCCGCGCCGTAGGACACGCCGAACATGTCGGCGGCGCGCGCGATGATGGGATGGATCAGGTCCGTATCGTAATTCGACAGCTTGCCTTGCAGTACGGCCGCCACGCGCTCCAGGCCCATGCCGGTATCGATGGAAGGGCGCGGCAAGGGCGTCAGCACGCCATTGGAATCGCGGTCGAACTGCATGAAGACCAAATTCCAGATTTCAACGAAACGGCCGCCGGCGTCGCTGGGAAAAGCTTCGTGCTCGTGGCCCGGCTCGGAGGCGGCGGGACCCCTGTCGTAATGAATTTC